>Ga0209060_10003284_pt1 | contig 13715 bp, 17 predicted proteins | sample Coa_R1_8_FD_187155 | JGI IMG/M metagenome (GOLD analysis project Ga0209060, IMG submission 187155) | Surface soil microbial communities from Centralia Pennsylvania, which are recovering from an underground coalmine fire - Coalmine... | ecosystem: Environmental > Terrestrial > Soil >...
TTCCATTCTTAGGACTAAGCCGCGAACCTTCGCGGCTTTTTTTATTCTTTGCGGACTATTTTTTAGATTGGTGCCATCGAAGGGACTCGAACCCCCACACCCTTGCGAGTACATGGACCTGAACCATGCGCGTCTGCCAATTCCGCCACGATGGCAATCTCGGGCGACCTAATTCTTAGGAAGGACGACTCTTATTTTTACAGGGGTGCCGCTGGGTGTCAAACTTCCTATCCGCCGCTGCTGACTTCCTTGGCCCATTGCATGGCCTGCCAATAGGCTTTGCCCGACTCTTCTGCGGGCAGCGATATTTGCCGCGCTAATTCGGCAGCCTTAGTCCACTCTCCGGATTCGTGAGCCAGCATCAACTGGTAAAGCGGACGCAGGCGGCTGGCGCCGCCAAGCAGCACAGCCTTGCTCTCCTGGTCGATGGGGATATGCTCCAACACCTGCTGCATGGTGGTTTCCATAATTGCATCCATCATGGAAAGCAATCCCATCAAAAACAAATCAGAGTCCCCGTGTGGGAGCTTCGGCGCCATCAATTCGCAAAAGCGCGCACGCACAAGCGCAGTCAGCACCAGGTCGCTCGGCTTGTTCTGCCCCGCGCTCAGCGTAACCACTAATCGCACCCACCGCCTCACTTCCCGCTCGCCAAGAACGGCCAGCGCGTGACGAACCGAAGTTATTTCACTGGAAAAACCAAAAGCCGCCGAGTTGAGGTAACGCAATAACCGGTAACACAACGAAGCTTCGCTCTTTACGAGATTTTCGATGAGGCGATGATCCAATTCCGGTTGCGATATTGCCTGCAACATGCGCAGGTAATTGACTTGATTGGCGGGGATTTCCCGCGCCTTCAGCATTTCGGGCTTGCGGAAAAAATAGCCTTGAAAATAAACGAAGCCCGCCTTCTTCGCGGCATGAAATTCTTCCTGCGTCTCCACTTTTTCCGCCAACATGCGGCTGCGCCATGGCCCGTGGCGTTTTACCAGCGCCGCACAATCCTCCCATTTAGTTACCCGCACATCCACCTTGATAATGTCCGCCAGATCGGTAAGAGGAACTCGCGGATCATTCATGGCAAAGTCATCCAGCGCAATCATGTAGCCGGCTTCTTTCAAGCGTTGACACGCCGACATCACCAAATCGTCCGGCGGCACCGATTCCAGAATTTCCACCACGGCTTTTTCCGACGGGAGCAAGGTAATGTAATCTTTGAGCAAAACTTCGCGCGTGCAATTCAGGAAAGCCCGCCGCCCATCGCATAAGGTGTCGATCCCCATCAGCAACGAAGTATCAAGAGTATTGCGCGACGCGCCTTCGGCGTCGCTACTGCGAAAGCAGTTTTCCACGCCATCGCGGAAGAGCAACTCATACCCGAAAACTTTCTCGTCTGCCGTCAAAATTGGCTGGCGGGCAACGAATCGCATCCCGGCTCCAACCGGCGTGTTTTCATTGGATTGAACCGCATTTGATGGCAGGGGATGAGATGGCGCGGGCGCGGTCACCTGTCATTCATCGGCAAAATTAAGAGAAAGGTTACTTGCCCGAAGACATGGCAAATCCGTACTGGTGCATGATTTCCTGCACCGAAGAGCTTTTCATAAACTGCAAGAATTGTTTTGCAGATTCCTTCTGTTTAGAAGATTTTAAGATCACGGCCGCCTGCTCAATCGTAGGATACTCATCGTCCGGAATCGCCCAATACTTCCCGTCGTTCTGCATCGCAGGTGATAGAGCCAGCGATAGTGCGATGATTCCAATGTCCGCGCTTCCAGCTGTCACGAATGTTGCCGTCTGCGAAATATTTTCTCCCATGACAAACTTGCCGGAAATTTGGTCATAGAGATTCTCATGTTTTATTGCCGACACTGCTGCGCGACCGTAAGGCGCATGCTCGGGATTTGCGATCGCGATCTTCTTAACGCCAGGGTCGAGTAGAACCTTTAGTCCCTGGGTTAAATCCAACGGCGATATCTTGGGAGCCCATAAAACAATCTTGCCGACGGCATAGGGATAGAAACTGCCGGGCTCCGTCAGTCCTGCGTCCTCAAGTTTTTGAGGATATCCGCTGTCCGCGGAGAAGAATAAATCGAAGGGCGCGCCATTCTCAATCTGCGCGAAGAAATTCCCGGATGAACCATACGTGACCTGCACCCGATGCCTGGTTTCTTTCTCAAAGCGAGCCGCAACATCTTTGAAGGCGAATTGCAGATCGGCAGCCGCAGCCACGCTCAAGTCCTGGGCAAAGGCTACCGCACGGCAAAAAAGCAATACGCAAACGAATAAAAGCCGTCTCATTTTCATACTTTCCCGAGGAATTCAATCACAATCTTACTCTTCCACTCCCTGCTATCTCTTGGCGAAAACCTTCGTCCAACTTCAATCTGCGGCAGGATTCCCTGACGTTAAAGACCGATCCGACGCCGTCGAGTCAGCTACGGACGACGCAATCCGTAATTTGGATTGTTTACGTCGCGTTTTGCAGGCGTGAGGGAGCCTGCACACGAAATCATTCGCGAAGGACCTCACGTCAAGAAACGTTTTGTTCGATGGTGGGCGCTGTAGGATTCGAACCTACGACTTCCACCGTGTGAAGGTGACACTCTACCGCTGAGTTAAGCGCCCAATTTGAGGTCTTTTAAGTTTGCCATCGCACCTCAAAAATGTCCAACTACGTCGCCAGCACTTGGTGCCAAGCAATCAGAACGAAATAAACGACAGCTATTGTCAGGACGACCGCCAAAAGGTCCCAGCTTCGAACGTGATTGACGAAGTACCGATAGCCATACAGGAGGTCGGCCACGATGAAGCCCATCAAGCCTGCTACCCTTTGGGCACGCAGACGGTGGTTCATGAAGCGTTCGTCAATTAGCGTGCCGAGGACTGGAATTTTCCTTAAACGCTTGCCAATTAACACCAAGATGGGAATTATCATTTCTTGGCCTCCTGCGCTTCGTCAGTCAACTTGAAAATCTCGTCAGTGGGACGGGCAAACACCTTTGCGAAAGTAAGGGCCAATTCGAGGCTCGGTACATAGCGATCGCGTTCAATCGAATTGATGCTCTGCCGCGAGACCCCCACCGCCTCTGCAAGCTGCTCCTGCGTCCATCCGCGAGCGCTGCGGAGTTCTTTGACTCGGTTTTGAATGGGATGCGCCATGTAAAGTAAACTTTCCATAAAGTACAACGAGAATCCCTCGCATGTCAAGCACGCTTTACATATCAACACGCCTATTACAGTCGGCGGATTTGGCGTGATAGCCTAGCCTCAGAATTCACGCCCAAAATGGCATTTCGACTCACTTCCGCCAAGCCCGATAAGCCTCCCCAAAAGGCCAAATCCGGGCCCGATTCCTCACAACAGAAGGCGCAACTTTCCGACCCGGAGAGTGTTGAAAGTAGTGTGGGTAGCGTAGCCATTGACGGACGGTTCCTGACTAGGGCTGACAAGCAGGTATCGGCTCTTGCCAACCCTGTTCCTGCTGACGGAATGGACGATGCGGCCATCATGCTTCGCGTACGCGCTGGCGATCAAACGGCCTTCGATTATCTGGTGCAGAAATATCGCCGGCCGATGGTTCGCTTTATGTATCGCATGGCCCATAACGCGGCCGCAGCGGAAGATTTGGCGCAGGAAGTTTTTCTGCGCGTTTATCGCTCGCGTGAGACTTACGAAGCCAGTGCGAAATTTACTACCTGGCTTTACCGCATTGCCAGTAACCTGGCCGTAAACCATGCCCGCGATACGCGGCATGAGCGCGCGGAGAATCAGGTAAGCCTCGATCAGCCGGATGAAGAAACCGGTCTGACCATGGATGTGCCCGACTCCTCCATGTCTGTCGAGGAAAATATTGTGCGGCGCGAGCGCATGATCGCAATCCGCCAAAAAGTGCAAGCATTACCGGAACGGCAAAAGACCGCCGTCATCATGCATAAGTATCAGCAAATGGATTACAAGCAAATCGCGAAGGTTTTAAAACTGAGCGAATCCGCCACCAAGTCACTGTTGTTCCGCGCTTATGAAACTTTGCGGGTGCAACTCAAAGAGTTTGTGTAAAAGGGAAACATCATGAAATGCCACGAAATTCGCGAAATCATGCCGGGCCTGGCCGCCGGGTTAGAGACGACCACTCCTGAAATGGAAACCCATCTCAAGGCTTGCTTGCAGTGTGCGGAAGAACTGACCGACTTCCGCCGGACCATGGAACTGCTCGACGAGTGGCAGGTGCCTGAGCCGTCTCCATATTTTGACACGCGTTTGAACGCGCGCCTGCGCGAGGAGATGGCCAAGCCCGCGACCGGTATGGGCTGGTTACACTGGTTCCGCCGCCCTGCGCTGGCAGTCTCTTTGGCGGTTATGATGGCAGTGGGAATTACCGTGTTCCACTCTGGCGATTCCAGCGTGACGCATCAGCCTATGGCTTCGATTGAGCCGGGTACCGCCGTCGGCGATTTGCAGGTGCTCGACAAGAACAACGAGCTCTATTCAAACTTTGACGTGTTGGATGATTTGCAGGTCCAGCCCGATGTGAGTGCGAATCAGTAAGCGCAGTTTGGCGAACTGAGGTTGTAAACGGGGAAAGAAATATGTGGGGGGTTCAGGCGCAAATTAAGACGAAATCCGCATGGTTAGCTGCGATGGTGCTCGTCGCAACGATGCTAAGCGGCAACGCTCTTGCCCGTCAGGCATGGCGAGGCGGGGGCGGCCAGCGCCAGCAGCCTGCGCACGCCCAAGCTGCCCAGCAACAGCGTCACGCTGGCCAGTGGTTGCGGCAGCATCAGAACCAGACTCCAGCGCAACAGCGCCAGGCGCTCGAAAACGATCCCCAGTTCCGCAATCTCCCTCCGCAGCGGCAGCAGCAACTGCGTGACCGGCTGGACCATTTCAACAGCCGCCCGCCCGAAGAACAGCAGCGTATTTTAAATCGCATGGAAACCTGGGAACACCTGAGCCCCGAGCAGAAAGGGCAAGCCCGGCAGTTGCATGATCAAATGCAGCAGCTCGCGCCCGAACGTCGCCAGGCTGTAACCAATGAAATCCAGACTTTGCGCGGCATGCCTCCCGCAGCGCGCCAGCGGGCCCTCGATTCTGATGCCGTAAAGAACCGCTTCTCCCCGCAAGAGCAAGACATGCTGAACAACGCCTCGAAATTGCCCTTGGCAGCGCCCGCCCAGCCGCCCGCCGCAGGCCAAGGCCCACAATAGCTCTCACCGGAACAAATTCTTGGCAATGAACAACGCGTTCGCGGGGCGCTCGGCCAAACGCCGCATCAGATACGGATACCACTCCGTGCCAAACGGAATGTAAACTCGCATTCTCCAGCCATCGCGAACCAGGCTTTGTTGTAAATCTCTCCGTATGCCATAGAGCATCTGAAATTCGAAGGCATCGCGCGGAATATTTTCTTTCGTGGCAAAATCTTTCGCCTGCTTGATAATGTTTTCGTCATGCGTTGCCAGCCCGTGATAGACGCCGCTTTTCATCAGAATCTTCATGAGCTTTACATAGTTCGCATCCACTTCCGGCTTCGGCTGAAAGGCTAAATCCGCCGGCTCTTTGTATGCCCCCTTGCATAATCGAATGCGAATCCGCTCACTTAGTAGCTTCTCGACATCGCTCTCCGAGCGCCGCATGTAGGCCTGAATCACCGCTCCCACACATCCTTGATTTCCCGGCACACGGTGAAGTTCATGGACAAAATCTAAAGTGCGCTGGGTGTAGGGCGAACCCTCCATATCCACACGGACGAAATTCTTGGGGGTCATAGACGCGGCTTTCTTCACCAACCCCGTCGCCAAGTCATAGGCCAGCTTTTCATCTACATCCAGCCCCATGTGTGTGAGTTTTAAACTCACATTGGCGTTCAACTTGCGCGCGGCGATCTGGTCGAGCATCTGGTGATAAAGCTGTGCGCTCTGTTTTGCTTCTTCCACATTGGTGACGTTTTCACCGAGGTTGTCCACCGAAACCGACAATCCGGCCTGGTTCACGACTTGCGTGGCCCGCAGCGCATCTTCCACCTGCGTGCCTGCCACAAACCGGCTGGAGAATTTCTGCCCAATGGACGATCGTTCGGCGACCGCCCGCAGCGAAGCGCTTTGCGAAAGAGAAATAAAGAAAGATCGGAACATTCAGGATTGCGTCCTTATGCAGCAAGGGTTGCCGCGGAATTGCAGTGATAGAAAGACCACTGAATCTTGTATCACAAATGGCAGGATTTTATATGCTCTGTTGGATTGTCATTCTGAGCAAGCGTTTTTTGCGACGCGAAGAATCTGGGCGGGCCGCGCGCGAAGAAACGCGCGCGTTTGGCCTGCATCCTTACGGGTTGAAGTGGACTTCAATTGTTTCGGTCGTTTCGTGACCGGGGGCATATTTCCACTGTTTCACCGCCTGTTGCGCCGCGTCCACGAGCAGCGGATGGCCACCCTTCGCGCTCACCGACTTTACCGTCCCGTCGCTGGCAACAATGGCCTCCAGCTTGACGTTGCCGCGCACGTTGAATTGTTTCGCTAATGCCGGATAAGCCGGAACAACGCGAGTCACAAGCTTGCGCGAACCCTCACTGGAACCGCTATCGTCTTGGGCCACACTTGGGTGGGCGGATAAAAGAACTACCCCGGATAGGAACAAAACCGCAGCTGCTAAGTGGCACCGCATACTTCGTTGTTAATGACATTAGAGAATCCTTACCAAAAGACAACGTAACGCTGGTACCAGGAGCAGATGTACTTTGGTCACCAGACAAGAAAATTACAGGAAAATCTCGTCCACATAACACCATCTCCAGTCTTCGCCGGGCTCGAACGACTGCATGATCGGGTGCTTGGTGTGGTGGAAATGCTTGGTGGCATGCTTGTTCTTAGAACTGTCGCAGCAGCCTACATGGCCACATTCCAGGCACAGGCGCAGGTGGACCCAGGTGTCACCCATTTCAAGACACTCCTTGCATCCTTTGCCGCTGGGCGTCACCTTCTTAGTAGATTTCACGTGCGAACAAGCTGGCTGGCTCATAGTGGCTCCTCGGATTTACTTTGATTCGTGCTCTTCTAAAAACTTCTCGACTTCCAGCGCCGCCATGCAACCGCTTCCCGCTGCCGTAATGGCCTGACGATAACGACGATCCTGCACGTCTCCGCACGCATAAACTCCCGGCACACGCGTGTGTACGAAATCCCGTGTCTTTAAATAACCGTCCTGATCGGTTTCCAGTTGCCTGCCGAACATTTTGGCGTTGGGCACGTGGCCGATTCCGAGAAACATTGCGCTGACTGGGAGGTCCCACTCTTTGCCGGTCTTAGTATTGCGCAGATGCAACCCGGTGACTTCTTTCTTCGTGATGTCGTGTACATCTTCCACAACGGTGTCGAGCAGGAATTGGATCTTTTCATTCTTCTGCGCGCGTTCGAGCATAATTTTCGAAGCCCGAAATTGATCGCGCCGGTGAATGAGCGTAACTTTTGTCGCAAACCGGGTGAGGAAAATGGCTTCTTCCATAGCGGAATCACCGCCGCCAATCACCGCGATCTCTTTGCCCGAAAAGAAAAACCCGTCGCAGGTCGCGCACGAAGAAACACCGTGTCCAATTAGCGCTTGCTCATTCGGCAATCCTAGCCAACGCGCCGATGCGCCGCTGGCAATAATCAAACTTTCGGTATGCAGAATATGGTGGCCCAGTTGCAGCTTGAATGGCCTTTGCGTCAAATCAGCGCTGGAGAGATGCGCAAGCTGATACTCCGCGCCGAATCTTTCGGCTTGCTTGCGCATGTTGTCTATAAGCTGCGGTCCCTGAATGCCTTCGGGAAAGCCGGGAAAGTTTTCGACCAGCGTGGTCAACGAAAGCTGACCGCCCGGCTCGTGCCCTTCAATGACCAACGGTTTCAGGTTGGCCCGCGCCGCGTAAATTGCAGCCGTATGCCCTGCGCAACCCGATCCAACAATGACGACTTTGCGTACATTTTCCATAGAGTTCTTTTGCTGACCTTATTATTTTGCTGAGCTAAGCTTGCTGAGCTTTAGATTGCAGATTCCCAATTAAGATGCAAACCGCGTCCTGGCATCTCCCTATTGCTTTGGTGGAGAAGGGGTTACGGGCTTTTTCGCCGTCTTCGCCGCCGGGCTCGTTACCCGCGCCAACTCTTCCGGCACGGTGCGATGAACACCCAACAATCCCCGATAGTCTGTCACGAGTTTTGACGCGCTTTGGAACAACGGCTCATACGCGCTCTGGTCAGGGGCAGGCCCTGATGCCGTGGCGTAGCAACGCGCCAAGACCACCGATGATTTGCCGAAGCGTTCGAGTTTTACCCGGCTGGCTGGAGTATTGGCCGTAAGCATTCCCGCCGCCGACGTCACGGCCGAAGCGCTGTCTTCAATCGTGAGCTCGAGCAGGTCTTTAGGATCGCGCACACGGAATACCAGCGTCTCCACAAGATTCTTAGAGTCTGCACTGAACGAGTATTGTACCGTCGAAAACATCGCCGGCACCGGATATTCGCGCCGTATCCGCACCCATTTGGCTGCGCTCACACCCTCGGCGGAAAATTGTCCGCCCGCTGCGGCCTGCAGGAAATCGGGCCTTTCATCCAGCGTCGAGTAGCCGCGGTCCACTTCAAAATCCGTTCCAAATTTTGGTTGCCGGGGAACCTGCGCTAAAGCAGCGGCTATTTCCTTCTGATCGTCGGCGGAAGGAGAACATGCGTTGATCATGTTGACCTTCACTTGCGGTGAACTTTGTGGGGAACTCTGCGTCCAACTAGCAGGCGCGCATAGTATGACAGCAGCAATAGAAATGGAGGAGAAACGAATTTTCAGGAGCACCGCAAAATTCTAACAGGGTCTTTACACTTTTGGCCGATACTCCGGCAGGGTTTATCGCATCCTTATAAAATCACCCTATGGCAAATTTAACTTTGGTTTACGGTCTTCGCCTGCTTCCCTCGGATGAAATCGAGAACATCGGCGACGCCCCGCTGAAACTCAAGAACGGCCGCGAGGCCACCGTCACCATGCACGTGCTCGAAGGCAGCAAAGAAGACATCGAAAAACAGCTCAAAACCAGTTTGGAAGCTTTTTTCGATTTCTATCCTGAAATTTAAAGGCATCTATAATCGTCATTCCATGCCGATCCTTCCCGCCAAAATGCGTATCCGCCTAAGCGATGCCGGCCTGCTTCCGACAACGAAGCTGGCCAAGGCGGCGTGGTATGTGCTGGTGCAGGGCATTCTTCTTTTTGTTCTGCAAAAAATTCTGGAGATGGCAAAAGTTTCCTGGGCCAAAGATATTTCCGGCTCAGTCGTGCTTTTTAGCTTCCTTGCCATTGTTCTTTATCTCATTCTCGGTCTTCGGGAACTAAAGTCGCGCCTTCTCTGGCGCCTCCGCAATCGCCTGATTGTCACTTACATGTTCATTGGGGTCATCCCCGTGATTCTGCTGGTTGCGCTCGCCCTCGGCTCGTTTTATCTCTTCGCCGGACAATTTGCGACCTTCATCGTCACCACGTCGCTCAACTCCGAACTCAAAAGCCTGGACGCGGCGAACTCCGCCATTGCGCATGAACTGGCCACGCGTTTGAATCCCGAAGCCAAGCCGGAACCAATTGGGATTGAAAGCCTGCGCAAGAGCAACAAAGCCTGGAGCCAACGCCACGTCCACATCTGGCACAACGGAACGCTCCTGCTTAGCAGTTCCCCGGAAGGGGCCATCACAACTGTTCCCACGCTTCCCTCTTATTTAAAAAATTCCTTCCATGAAGTTGTGCGCGATCACGGCGAGCTCTACCTGCGCGCCGTCGAAACCGTTCCCACACCTCGCGGCAATCTGACCGTGCTGTGCAGCGAACCTCTCGACGCGCATTTGCTCCAGAATCTTGCCAATAATCTCGGTGAAGTTACGCTTTATACCAGCGGATTGTCGCGGGTTGCGGTGGACCAAACTAAAAATCAAAGGCAGCCTGATCCCAGTTCGACCGCCAGGCCAGACGCGCAACGCTCCTCTGTTACTTACACCAACCCGAATGTTTATGTATTTGATACCAGCAAGGCCGCCCCACCCAGCGTCGTGGTCGGCAGCGTTCCGCCACCCACCCGCTGGCTCGACAAACAAGTCTCATTCGCCACGGCAATCTCAGTCATCGATTGGGACACGAGCGATACGACGAGCCCAGCCGCGATCAGTGTGCAGACGCGTTTATCCCAGCTCTATGACCGCTTGTTCGGCGCACTCGGCGATTTTGCCCCTGCCATCGAGTACAGCCTCTTCGTGGTTGCCATCATCTTTGCCATCATTGAATTAGTTGCTCTTTGGATCGGCACGCGTCTCACCCGCACCGTCACTGGCGCCGTCGCGCAACTTTATGATGCAACACAGTACGTCAACCGTGGAGACTTCAGCCATCGCATCGCGGTGAAGTCCAACGATCAGGTGGCCACGCTGGCGAATTCTTTCAACTCCATGACCAAGTCCATCGAAGAGTTGATTGAGGAGCAAAAACAGAAACAGCGCCTCGAAGGCGAACTCGCCATCGCGCAGGAAGTGCAAGAGCAGCTTTATCCCCGCGAGATTTCGCAGCTTGCCTCGCTCGAAGTTCACGGTTTTTGCCGCCCTGCGCGCACCGTAAGCGGCGACTACTACGACTTTCTCACTTTGGATTCCGACCGTCTGCTGCTCGCCGTCGGCGACATCAGCGGCAAAGGAATTTCCGCGGCCCTGCTGATGGCGACCATCCACTCGGCCGTCCGCGCTTACAGCTTCGGCGGCATGCCCGCCATCCAGGAAACGGCGGTCGCGGCCAGCGCCTCTCATTCCGTCATCGAACTCGCGACCATGCAGACCGGCGAGGTCTCCCCCGGCCTGCTGCTCTCCTTGCTGAATCATCAGCTTTACGAGAGTACGCCCATCGAAAAATACGCGACGTTATTTCTCGCCGCCTACGACGGCCCCGCTCACAAGCTGACTTACAGCAACGGCGGCCATTTGCCGCCCATCATTCTTCATCAGAATGGTTCCCTCACCCGGCTCGAGCGCGGCGGGACCGTGGTCGGACTCTTCGACGGGTGCGTCTATGACGAAGGCTCCGTCCCGCTTCAGCCCGGTGATCTCTTCATCGCCTATAGCGACGGCGTCACCGAGCCGGAAAACGACTTTGGAGAATTTGGCGAGGAGCGCCTGATTGACCTTGTCCGCGAGAATCGTAATCTACCGCTCCTTCGCATCACCGAAATCGTCACAGCCGCCGTGGCGGACTGGATCGGCGCCAACGAACAACCCGACGACATCACGCTGGTTTTGGCAAGAGCACGGTAACTGACTTAGACCGTTATTCACGACTTCGTCATTCCGAGACGCATAGCGACGAGAAATCCTCTTTCATCCCCGAATACCGACTCGAGGGCGTATACTTGGGCCGAAATTTTTCGTCAGATTGAAATCAATCCAAGGAGAAACCCATGCTGCGTAACTTTTCGCTGATCGCTTGTTTGTCGTTCTTCATGCTGACGATCGCATGCGCATCCGCTCCCTCCACTCCTCCGCCTCCGCCTGATACCCGCGCCGCCGACGTGCAAGCAGTCAACGATGTCGAAGCCGCCTGGTCGAAAGACGCGAATACCAAAGACGCCGACAAGTGGGCCAGCTACTTCACCGATGACGGCAGCGGACTCTACCCTGGCGCGCCGACCCTAAACGGCAAAGCAGCCATCAAAGCCGCCATGGTACCCATGGTCGCCGATCCGAATTTTGCTTTGAGCTTTGCACCCACGCGCACCATAGCTTCCAAGGGCGGCGACATGGTCTATTCCGAGGGCACTTACTCTATGACCGTGAGCAATCCCAAAACCAAGAAGCCGATGACCGACAAGGGAAAATACCTGACCGTCTTCATGAAGCAAGCAGACGGAAGCTGGAAGGCCGTCTCCGACACCTTCAACTCCGACAAGCCGATGATGTAGGGTCGATGATGTAAGCGTCAAAGATGCGCCTTGTCATCCTGAGAGCCCGCGCTTTTCTTCGCGGGCCGAAGGATCTCAGTCTTAACCGATTCGTAAGGAGAAGCGCTTAGGTAGGGAACGCAAGAAGCGCAACTCTGGAAACGTGCTGTTCGTTTTGCATCTGGGTGCCCCATCTTTGCGCGTTCTTTGCGCAAAGGTGGGATCCCGCCCGAGGAATCAGCTCTTGGATTTGGCGGGACTGCGATAGATCTGAGTTAGCGTCCAAATCCAGAACGCGTATTGGGGCACCCAGCGCACAACCTACCTTGATGGATCGGTGCCGATGATTGTTGGCGCAAACGAGATAACTGCCCAGAAGAGGGGTGCCAAGGTAAGACAGAATATGGTCAACAGTGCAGCAATTAATTTAACTTGTCTGTACCCTGGTTCACCCTCTTTCACTCGAATCCATTCACGTCTCAAAACCGCTTGCATTGCAACCACGAGTCTCTCTTCAACGTCATCAAGTGCTTCTACCGGCGGACGGTTATTATGGTCCCGAAAGAGTTTCGACTCCTCACTTAACAAGTCTAGAATCTCTCTGTAATGCTGCTTATTGGGATTTAACCTTAGTTTGATTAAAGCCTCAGCCTCATTTATACCCACCATGTCCTCGCGCATTCTATTCCAGTCCTCCGCTACATTTGCGTTTGCCTGTCGTGTGTCGGCGACTGCCTTTACAGCGTGGGAGTGTGAAATGAAGCGGGCCACGTCGGCACGCAATCCGTCAATCCATGCTTGACGGAACTCTGAGACTTTCTGCTCTTTTCCCATTAGTAGAGCAACGAGTGAAAATACACCCGCGAAAAGACCGGCTATGACGGGTGCCAAGAAATCGTGAGTCAGTGAAGGCAAGACTGAGCCAGCTCCTCATTCAGATTGACTAGCAACTGGAAATGGGGGAGGCAAAACGATACCACACAGTACGACGGGAGGAAACTGGGCTCTACAGTGGCATAACAACCACTCGAGTAACTTGATGATTTGATTAAGAGTGACCCTACTTCTTCCCTTTCCCTACCACCACAACTTTCCCCGTCACCTGCTGGCCTTTTTCCATCCCGCCGATGAGCACTAATCCTTGTGAGGTCACAATCAGCCCGCGATGGTCCATGGTCGGGTCAGGAGTGTCGTCATTGATCGTCTCCCACTGGCTGTGCTTTAAATCGTAGGCAAAGGTCATCGGCGAAGGCTCGGCTGGATTTCCGTCATATCCCGTGCCGTTGAAGCTATAGGGATTATCGCTGCCGCCGGAAAAATAAATCTTGTCGTCTTTCTCCGAGCCGCCCGCGGCGATGCGGAAGCGCGCCGCTCCCGGATGCGCCGGCAGCTTGCTCCACTCGATCCGCTCCGGATGCCTGTGCTCAATCTTCCCAATCCAACATTCGTCCGAGGCCACATAGCGCGTCTGCCCATCCACCGTTGTTTCGTGCGCGCCATCCACATACACAATGGTGTTGCCGACAATTCCGCCTGCGTGGGCAAATACTGGCGTGCCCGGAATCGGCGTTCCCTTCATCCAGCGGTCTTTGTCGAGGTCATAGACCTGCACGTTGGCCACCGCCTGCTTGCCCGACCATCCGCTGATCAAATAAATGTAGCGGTCGTTGAAGACGCCCGCGACCGCGTCATCCACGGGAATCGGCATGTCTGCCGCTCTTGCCCAGCGTCCCGTAAGCGGCTCATAGACGGAAACGTCGGGCACGGTGATCTCCCCGCCTTGGG
>Ga0209060_10003287_pt1 | contig 13694 bp, 12 predicted proteins | sample Coa_R1_8_FD_187155 | JGI IMG/M metagenome (GOLD analysis project Ga0209060, IMG submission 187155) | Surface soil microbial communities from Centralia Pennsylvania, which are recovering from an underground coalmine fire - Coalmine... | ecosystem: Environmental > Terrestrial > Soil >...
TTTCTTGAACCAAATCCTGGGAGTGCAGGAGCCGACCACCGAGGCGGCGAAGCTCAGTTGGTTTGGCGGCGTTTTGCGTCGAATCATGGGAACGCAGGAGACGAAGACGGATGCGGTCAAATTCAACTGGATCGGCCGCATTCTAGCGAACAGCGCCATCCTGTTTGTCCGACGCGAGGCGGGTGTGCAGAAGATCGAGGAGGCCATCGACAAGGAACTGATTGTTTCCGCGTCGGGGACGGCATCTAAACTGAATTGGACCGTCTTGAAGAACGCGTTCGGACTGAAGTTCAAGATCGTTTCCGGCTACCAGGGAAGCAACGAGAGCCTGCTGGCCTTGATGCGTGGCGAGGCCGACGCTTTGAGCATGCCATGGTCGATATTGAGGATCGCGGGCGCGGAATTGATTCGTGACAAGAAGATCAATCTCTTGCTCCAAACCGGAGCCGAAAAGGATGCCGATCTTGTCAACCTGCCCCGCATGATCGATCTCGCGCGAAACGACGACGAGCGAAAACTTCTCGAGCTGTTTGCCTCGCCCTCGACGATCGGTCGCTCCGTCCTCGCGCCTCCCGGAACGTCGGTGGAACGTGTGGCTGAGCTTCGTCGCGCTTTTATGGCGATGACGCGAGACCCGACCTTTCTCAGCGATCTCAAGAAAGCCAGGCTGGAGCTCAGTCCATTGTCCGGCGAAGAGCTCCAAGCAGCCGTCGCCAGGATGGGCGACGTCCCGGACTGGCTGATCGAACGCGCGCGGCGTGTTTCCGAAACAGTGGGAAACTGAACTATCTGTCGTGATAGGGCCCAGTTCCTTGCGCCGGAAAAGTGAGCTAGCTCGCAACCTGCGCCTTCACGTGGTCAGGCGTCGCACCTGCCGCACTCATCAAAGCGAGCATCGTGGTCCATGCCACTTCGCCAGCGGCAATCTCTTCGGGATTGCGCGCGCGTGCGGCATTTTGGAAGCCGTGGCCGACATTTGGATAGCGATGGAAGAGGTAGGGAATGTTGTGACGCTTAAGTTCGGTTTCGAAATGGTCGACGTCGGCCGGTGAGGGATTGCGGTCCAGATTGCCGAAAAAGCCATAGACCGGGCATCGGATCTGGCCGATCAGTTCAAATGGCGTGGGCGCTCCCTCGCCCCAGTGGCTCATCATTCCGCCGCCGTAATAGGCAATAGTGGCCGTGAATACGGGTTTCGTGCTGGCGCCAAGAAACGCAAGCCGGCCGCCCATGCAGTGCCCCATGATAAAGAAACGGCTGCGGTCGAGGTCCGGCCGCCCAAGCGAATAATCCGCGGCAGCGGCGATTTCGCGCATGACCTCAGTGTCCTTGAGGAATTTCTTGCAGTCATGCAATGGCACGTCCTTCGGACAGTGATGGTAGAAATTTGGCACCACCGTGAGGTACCCAGCTGCCGGGAGCTCCCTCATGTAATAGGCAGTGCAAGCATCCATGCCGCCACGGTGGAACATCAGCAGTACGCCAGGATGCGGGCCTCGACCAAGAGGGGCAGCTATATGCACGTCCATCGACCGCCCATCGACATCTAGGTAAATGGTTTCCTCAAGACGCTCGACTTTTTCCATCGGTTCTTCCCGCGCTTATCAACACTGTGCGTTCGCGACGATCGCTGGAGACCAAACGAATGTGTTCTCGACGATCACTTGAGGCTCGACACTCATGCCGCGCAGCTATCGGACGCGAATCACTCGAAAAGCCCGCATGGGAGTCCTCGACTTCTTCCGCTCAATTGCAAGCTCCTAATAAGCTCCTAGTAGGCAGACTTGCATCACATCGCGCTGCAAAGACCTATTCAGCCGCCTGCTGACCTTCCTCTTCGGCGATGCCACGTGCCTCAATGCGGTCAATCTCGGCCTGATCCATTTTGACAAGCACGTTGGGCGTGTGCTGGATTTTCGTCGCATCATCATCTGGACCGAGCAGCGCCACCGCGTCGCCGCCGCGGTCACGCAGCGGTGGTGAGTGCGATTCGAAAACCACAGCCGTCTCGGTTCCGCGGTTCCATGCCCAGTGAACCTTATTGCGCGGAATGCGCATGACGTCGCCGGCCTTGCAGCGGTAGCCTCGTCCGTCGACAAAGAAAAAGATCTCTCCGGACACGATATAATTCATCTGCTCGCAATCGTGCTTGTGCGGACTTGTGTGGTAGCCCGGCGCACGTTCAGCGAACATAAGGCTCGTATCGGTCCCATGAACCTTCTGCGATCGCAGGATTGACTGGCCCACTGCCGCCATGGCAACGCGCTCGGATATCTTAACGTCGCGCCTGTTGACCCTATAGTTCGGCTTGTCAGTCATTTCAGCTTCCTCCGTTCCCAGGCTTCAGACGCATCACGGAGAGTACCACCGGCTGACGAACACGCGCAATCTTGACGCTAGGAGCGTCAAGATTGCGCGGGCTGATCACCCGGAGCTAGGGTGAAAGGACGTGCTGCGCCAGCTTCTGGAGTTGCTGCGCGCGTGGTGGTCGCAAATGCCGGTCGAGAGGCTGGCTGTTCTTCGGCCGGGATCCACTCCTGCCAATCCGCCGGCGATCGGCGACATCGCCTACCCGTTCTGCTACCGTCCGACCGAGTACTTCGTGAACGCGCCGCCCGCTTGGGCTATCGAGTTCGGCCCTTCGGCGGCGTAGACGTTGCCGTCGGCGTCGACGGCCACGCCCTCGCCTGCCGTGCCCTGATACACCCGGTCGTCGCGTTCGAACGGCGGGATGAACGCGGTGACGCGGTCCTCGTCGACCGGGCCGATGCGGACGCCGTCACGCCAGTTCGGGTGGGTGTATGGGCTCGACTCGGAGTCGATCACGTAGACCATGTCGCCCTTGATGAAGAGGCCACTGGGACGGCCGAACATATAGCGCGACTCAAGGTACGTTCCGTTCTGATCGAAGATCTCGATGCGGTGGTTGCCGCGATCGGCCACCCACAGGCGGCCTCGCCCGTCGAACGCCAGCGCGTGCGGCGTGCGAAACTCGCCGTGACGCACGCCGATTCCACCCCACGACTTGATGAACTTCCCGTCGGGCGAGAACTTGCTGATGCGCGACGTGGCGCCGCGCTTGATGCCCTCTGCCACTGCGTTCGCGGTGATCATGCCCTGTGCTTCGTGTCCATCGGACACGTAGATGCTGCCATCGGGGCCGACAACGACGTCGTTCGGCTGGTTGAACTCACCGTCGGCGTTGCCGGCCTTGCCCGCGACGCCCAGGCTCATAAGCTTCTCGCCCTTCGGGCTGAACTTGTGGACCTGATGCCCCTTGGTGCCTGCCTTGTTGCCCGCGAAATCGGCGATCCACACGTTGCCCTGCATGTCCACGGCGATGCCGTGCGGCGTGACCATGACGCCCTTGCCGAAGTTCGCAAGCACCGCGCCGGTCTTACGATCGAACTTGAAGATGGGATCGAGCGGCGTGTTATCGCAGTCGACGGGACCACCGCCGGCAGTTGCCGCGCCGCAGCGCTCGTAGGCCCAGATGTTGCCGTCGATGGGATCGACATCAATGCCGGCCGTGGTGCCCCACTTGCGGCCCGCCGGCAGTTGACCCCAGTTCCGGGTCACGATCGGAGCCGGGTTCGGCAATCCCTCCCCGGTGATCGGATTGCCAGTCGTCGTGCGCTGAGCGCTCGATGCTGCAATCTGCGCGTGGACGCGGTTGTCGATGTTATGCGTCGCCAGGAGGACCGCGGCACCGAGGCCGAGAATGGAGACCTGGACTCGTGATAGTGCCATGGCAGACTCCTTCGTTAGGGCCGATAAGACATCGCAAGACGTTCGCGGCGGGTGTCGATCAAACCTTGTTGACCGCCACCATCTTGAACCTCGTCATCGACGCGCGCAACGCCATTGCCGAATGGAGAGACGCACGAGACTCGGCACCCCGCTACGGCCTCAGCACGTATGCGGGCGCCGTCGTGTTCTGACCCTTGTCGCAGCAGCCGGCGAGGAAGTTCGGCCGGTATGGATTGGCGAAGCTGTTGTTGCCCTGCGGCAGCGCTCCGACCTTTGGCTTATCGTTGATGCGCGCAAGGACACGCTCGCGTGCCTGCTCGATCTGCCGCAACAGCGCATCGACATTCCAACCCACGAGTTTGCCCTTCCAGTACACGGCCTTCCCGGCGATCAGCACATCACGCACGTGCCTGGGGTTCATCATCGTCACGATCGTACCTGGCACGTTGTTCATTGGCCATGTGTTGATGTTGCGTGCGTCGAGAATCACGATATCGGCCTCCTTGCCGGGGGTGAGCGTTCCGACCTTGTCGAGAATGCGGTTCGACGCGGCGCCCGCAATCGTGGCCATCTCGATGACTTGCCGGGAGGTGACGGCCTGCGGCACCGGAAGATCGCCTGGGTTGCTCTCCGGAAATGCGAGATCGTTTGCCAGCGCGCGCTGCAGACAGAATGCACCGCGCATCAGCGAAAACGGGTCCGTGGTCATGTTGGTGTCAACGTCCGGGCTGAGACTGGGCAGAATGCCGTGATCGAGCGCCAGTTGAAATGGCGGCATGCCGTGCCGCATCTGCATCTCGATCAGGACCGCGATCGACACGTGAGCGCCCCGGTCGCGCCAGATCTCCCACGCCTTGGATCGGTTCTCCTTGGGATACCCGTGCGCGCCGTAGCTGACCTGCGCGAGCGGTTCATCCTGCCATCGGGTGGCGTGGATAAACGTGACATCCGACCAGTCGGTGCCGTTACGGGCATCGGCGGCCGCATCGATCACCACCTTGGGGGCACCCACATTGTGATTGTGAAGCGACGCGCCGAACGCGCGGGCGAGCTGCCATCCGGTGTAGTCGGCGCCCGGCGCTGCGGCCCCGGGACCGCCGCCGAATCCAAGCGTCACCAGCTGGTCTCTCGAGCTGAAATATGTCTTGGCGATGCGGCCAATTCCCTTAGCGGTGTCGTTCATCGCTCCGGGAAACTCGTACGGGATACCGTCGCTGCTGCGATCAATGCCGGGGCTGTAGGCGTAGACCATTCGCCGGCCCGAATCCATCAGGCCCTTGATCATCGCGTCGGTGTGTTCGGGCGTGTGCGAGGATTGCGAGGTATCGGTTCCGGTGGTGACGCCTTCGCTGATTTCGCTCAGGCATGCGACGAGTTCCGAGATGTAGCAGTCCTCCGGGTCGTATGGCACGCGGCCCAGGTCCCAGATGACATTGTTGGGATTTGCAGGGTCTACGATGCGGCCAGCCGTCCAGATGTTCTGGACGACAGAACCGTAGCTCTCCTGCGGCCAGTCACCCCTGAGCAAGCCATCCGGGATGATGCTGCGCTGCAGCGTTTCGTACTGGTGATGGTGCGTGGCAATGAAGCCCGGCATCACGATGGTTCCGGCGCAGTCGACGATTTCGGCGTCGGCTGCGGAGATCGTTGGTGCGATCTCGGCAATTGTCTTTCCGTCGATCAGGACGTCGGCCCTTTCGAAGTCGCCCACCCTCGGGTCGAGGCTCAGCACGACGCCGCCGCGCAGGAGAATTCGGCGCTGCCGGCCGTCGCCGACCAGGCCCTGAAGATCCGAAGGAGCCGCCGAGCGCAGGCTGCCGGGCTGTCCCCCACTCGCGGCGTTCTGCGCCGCCGTCCTGGTGCCGGCGGCAGGAATTGTGGCCGCGGCAAGTCCCGCTGTGCTCGCTCTGATGAAATCGCGTCTGTTCATCGGACCCCTCCTCGTGTTTGTCGCGAAGCGACCTTCGTGGCTCCCTGCACGCGGATTAGCTGTTGCGAGAGACGGTATCCAACGAGCAACCGTTGCACAACTCAGGACGCGCGGGGAAATAAGTTCTTCAAATTGAGTGTCATCGCCCGCGAAAGCGGGCGATCCAGTAACCACATGATTTCGACTGGCGCACCGCATCTCGATGCCAAGGGTTACTGGATGCCCCGCTTTCGCGGGGCATGACAGCTTTGCCCACACTCCATGAAGATGCGGGCGAGATGCCCGCGCTTCCAGGCCGGCAGATTCCCTCAGAACAGGGAATTTAACAGCGAATTTTCACTTTTTCGTCTCGTTCAGCAGAAGCGGCCGGCACGCGGGCGTGCCCGCCCGCAGCCCGGGCCGGGGCGGGCCCGGCATTCGTTCGGCCCGGCGGACGCCGCGAGCTTGCCGACTGCCCCTCCCGGATTTTGCCGGCGTTGACCGCCGGGCTCCCGCGGCGCCGCCCGGGCTGCGGCCGTGCGGGCTCGACGCCTGCGCTCCGCCCGGGACCGTTGCGGCCGGGCCGACCGCCTCGCCGCTGCCCACGTCTTGAGCCGGACGATAGCGAACGCGTCCGCCCGGCCGGCTGCGCTTCTTCACCTCCCCCTGGAGGGGGGAGATCGGCCCGCGTCAGCGGGCCGGGTGGGGGTGACAGCGGTTCCGCCCCCACCCTACCCTCCCCCGCTTGCGGGGGAGGGACAGGGAGGGGGTGCCCTGTGGCGCGGCCGCCACCCCACCCCGGACTGCCTTCGGCAGTCCGACCCTCCCCCTTCAGGTCCCTTCAGGGGAGGGTGCAGCACACCGCGCTCCGCCTGCCGCCTCTCGCCGTACATGTCGATCGCGTCAGCGTGCCGCCGCGCAGGTTCATCGTCATCGGCGCCGCCGGCATCATCGCGATCGGCGTCGGCTGCATCGTCAACGTCGGTGTCGTCGTCCTCGATGGCATCGGCATCATCGATGTCATCGGCAACATCATCGCCGTCGTCTGACGGAGAGAGGATGCTGCGGACGAGCTCAATGTGCTGAATCATCGTCAGGATGTCGCGCTGCGCCCGGACGTTGCCGCCGGCGGCGCTCTCAAGCTGGCGGCGCAGGACGGCCTGGATGGCCGGCGTCGGCTCAGCATGGCCGTCCTCCATCACGATGGTGGTGCGGTAGGCCTCGTAGAGAGCCAGTTCGTCAAGGCGCCTGGCCGGCCGGCGCGGCCGTCCGCCCGGATTGCCGGACTGCCCCTTCTGGAATTGCGTATGCCGGGGCGGCTTGCGGTAGCCAACCTCATAGGAGGCGGATGTCGTCTGGGGGCCGGTCATGATGGGGGCTCGCGCGGGGAGAGGGACGGTCCAGTTCAAAATAAGGAGAATCGATGAACGACCGTGATTTCGTCACGCTTCAAACAGGTCGTTGGACAGGCCGTGACGCGAAAATCCAACAGAGTATACAACTTTTACGAGAAACGTCAATTGTCGCGCTGCGTCCCTGTCGCCCTGCGTCCCTCGGGCCGACTTAGGTCGCCGACGAGATTATGGAGTGGCTCAACCCCGCGTGGCCTACCGACGCGCCTGGCATGTGCCCTGCAGCCCGACGCTGACCAAAATGCTCGACCTTTCCGCCCGATGCGGGGCACCGATCCCGCCTCCGCCCGCACCGCGGGGGCTGGCGGGTAAGCCGGGGATTCCGGGAACCTGTAATGCGCGGCTATGTGCGGCTGCGGGCGGAGGCTAAGGGTGTTGAGTTGGGTGCCGATCACCCGGAGGGGTTACCATGGTCCCGACCGGCTGCGAGAGGCACGGCACCGACAGGGATGCTAAGCCACTCAAGCACGACATCCCGATGCCGATCTCTATGCGCAGGGACGTAGTGCAAAATAAGCACTGCGCTTAAGGCGCACTACACTCACTGGCGGGCTAGAGCCGGAACGACTAGATTGGGGCAAACGCCAATGCTTGAGAGCGATGTTATGCCTGATTTAGAAACCGCGAGAACCGCCTTTGAGCGCGACGAGTGGGCCGAGCGGGAGTTGTTGGAGGAAATGACATCGTTCGCAAAGGATGCGACTGGCGTTGACAACGTGATTTTTATTTCCCCCAAGGGCTTCACTCAACATGCACCGCGGATCAAGCTGGCGATCGACCCTCCGGACAGCATTGATCCGCGGAGTGAGACCGCTTCGATCATGATTACCAGCGGAGAGGTTGTCGCCGGCAAGATCTGCTCAACGAAACTGCTTCGGCAGGTACAAGAGTTCCTGCAACTCAATCGTGCCGTGCTGCTCGATTATTGGGAATATCGCATTAACACGAAGCAATTGTGCGAACGGCTCAGGTCCATAGAGGGCCGCAAACCCGACTGAGCCTTTGGCCCGAAGCATTAGCGCTGGGGCAGTTCAGCTCGGATCACCAACGGCGCTCAGCGCGGACCAAGGGAGGATGGGATGGGAACAATCTGGATGCTGGCGGCGAGTTGCCTGGTGGCTGCCAGTCTTTTTGGACCTGCGGCATTTGCGCAGAACCCTGAAGCCGAGGCTGCTGCGGCCCGAGCCGCCGCGGCGGCGGCAGCCGCCCGCGCCAATGCGCAAGTTTCGGCCGACGATCCGCTCGAGAAGATCTGCCGCATCGGTCCGCGCTCGCGCGAAGTCGAGATCCAGAAGATGGAGCCCTTCAAGGTCTTCGACAATCTCTATCATGTCGGTCCCTGCTACGTGTCGTCGTGGGTCCTGAAGACTGCGCAAGGCGACATCCTGTTCGACACGGCGCAAGAGCCCTTCGTCGACATGATCGAGGCGAACATCAGGAAGATCGGTGTCGACCCCCACGACATCAAATACATCGTCATCGACCATGGCCACCTCGACCATTTCGGTGGCGCCAAGCGTCTGCAGGAATTCACCGGCGCGCGCGTCATGGCGACGCCGGAAGACTGGACGATGATCGAAGCTTTCGCCGGCAAGCCCAACAACCGCGACGGCAACAAGCCGACCGAAGTGCCAAAGCGCGACATGGAAGTGCGTGAGGGCGACCACCTCGACCTCGGCGATCAGCATCTGATCTTCCACATGGCGCCAGGTCACACGCCGGGCAATCTTTTCGTTGAAGGCCTCGCCCTACACGATGGTGCGCAGACCTATCGCGGCATCTGGGGCGGCGGCGGCCTCGGCGCGCCCGGCCTTGCCGGTGCGGAGCAGGGCGTGAAGAACGCCGAGAAGCTCAACGCCGTGAAGGGCGTGCAGGTCTATGTCATGACCCATGCCTGGCAGGACCCGAACGGCTATCCGGGCGGCGGCATCCACGAGCGTGCCAAGAAGCTCGCCAGCCGCAAGCCGGGAGACCCGCATCCCTTCGTTGATCCGGCGACCTGGGAGGCGCGCGCCAGGCGGCAGCTTGAAACAGCGAAGAAAGTGCTCGCTGACGAGCAGGCGAAAGCCGGCGCTGCCAAGGCGAATTAGCCCGCGTCCGGTGAAATGGAAGCGACGTGCCGCCCGCCAACTCTATGCTGTCATTCCCCGCGAAAGCGGGGAATCCAGTACGCCGCAGCACCTGTTGGGTTACTGGATTGCCCAATTCGCGCGTGGGAAGAAATCGATGAACCTCATCCTGAGGAGCCGTGCGCAGCACGGCGTCTCGAAGGATGGCCGCGGGCACGATCTCGCCTGTGGCCATCCTTCGAGACGCGGCCTACGGCCGCTCCTCAGGATGAGGCCGAGGATTGTTTCGCACGCTTTTTCGCGGGCAATAACATCGCCACGATTCCATTGAAACGAAATCTGCTCCAGTCCGGTTCTCGACCAGGCAATGCCCCAGCCCCAGTCTACTTCCCGGCGACGGTTTTTCAGCAGCCGGAGACGCACTTGCCGTTGCCGTCGAATTCCATGGTGCGCTCGCTGATCGCGAGGTAGGCGGGCGCCTGAACCTGCTTCATGAGCGCCGCCGTCTGGGTATTTGGCCTCAGCTTGCCGCCTTCCGTCGCGGCCTCGTTCACGTGCGTGAAGATCACCGAGGCCGGCTTGAGCAGGTCGTTGATGGCGTACGCGCCGGAGTGGAAGAGACCCGGGTTCGGCCCGAGGTTGATCACGGCCAGGTTCGCCTTGTGAAAATCGTGGATCACGGTCTTCATGTCGCCGAAGACGGCCGTGTCGCTCGACAGGTAGACGACGAGCCCGTTTGTGAATTTCACCACGAAGCCGACCGGCGGGCCGTATGCGAGCTGGGCGCCATCGGCTTTCAGCACGTCCTGCTCGGCCTTCGAAAGCAGCGAGGGCGCCACGTCGTTGACGTGGGCGGAATAGACGATCGTGAATTCCACGCCCTGCCTCGCGCCTTCGGCCTGGGCGGTGAAAACGCCCCCGAGGTCAATTCGCGAACTGCACGCCGCCGGAACCGGGACGGTGACGGCCAGAGTGGAGCAAAAGTCCATCGGCTTGATGCCGCTGCCGCGAATCGCGCCCACCTTGTTGTGAACGAAGCCGGCCATCGCGCGCGTCGTCACCAGGACGGCGTTCTTTGCCGCGACGACTTCGGCGGTGGTTGAATTTGGGGCCGGCACCCTCACCGAATTCGCGCAAGTACCTTCGCCCGGTGCCTTCAGCATAAGGTCGCCGACGTGGTCGCCGTGCATGTGGGAAAGCAGCACCAGGTGAATGGCGCCGAGCCGTGGATCGTTGCCGCCGGTTACGTTCTGCGCCGTGTCGTAGAGAAAGCGGACGCCGGTCGGGTCCTCGAAAATGATCGCGCGGTCGTTCGCGCACAGTTCGCCCGGGTGCGAGCCGATGGGCGTGATCTTGACGTTCTGCGCAAGCGCCGGGAATGCAGCAAGCAAAAGCGCGAATGCTGCGCAGGCGATCCTCATGTCGTTCCTCCTGAGAAGTTTGATTCTTGTTTAGCCGGTCATCGCGCCACAGTTGCATCCGCCCGGCGAGCGCCTATCCGGGGCAGCTGATACGCAGGAGACGGAGAATAACACATTCGGACGCTGCACGGACGACGTATCCGCGGTCGCGAACGCTGCTTGGTTGAGCTTGCGGATGATCGGCTCCGACGCGCCACGCGGCAGGAAGACGGCGAACCAGGTCGGCGCTTCAAAATCCGCAAGCACCTGCTCAAGAGCACTGGCCAGATGTGACAAGGCCGCGTAAACTCTCGTCCGCTGGGATGTGATTTCGTCGTCGTGTCATTTTTCAAAGGAGAGACTTGATGGGTCTGAAACGAACTAGCCGCAGGGAGCTCCTGAAGGGTGGCGCCACGTTGGCCGGTGGGTTGACACTGGGAGTGCCGGTCCACGCACAAACGCATGACCATGCATCGGGCCCGGCCTCGGGCAGCGAAAACGCTTATCCGATGATCCCAGGCAACAAGGAGATGATCGCCTACGGCGAGCGCTCTCATTTCGTGACCTCGGTGCGCATACCGCACCCGATGGGCAGCAAGGCTTCACCCGACGAGTTCGGGAAGGTGTTCCACGTGGCCTCGCCGATCCAGGATCAGGTTGGCAACATCACGCCATCGTCGCTCCACTATATAGCGACGACCCGCCAGTCCTTCATTCCGGACATCGATCCCAAGCAGCACACTTTGATGATCCACGGCCTGGTGGATCGGCCGCTGACCTTTACCATGGATGACTTGAAGCGCTTCCCGTCAGTCAGCCGGTTGCATTTCCTCGAATGCGCGGGAAACCGGCACACTCCGCTCCATAAGACCGTGCAGGAATCGCACGGGATGACCAGTTGCTCCGAATGGACCGGCGTGCTGCTTTCGACGCTGCTCAAGGAGTGCGGCCTGAAAAGCAGCGCGACATGGTTCGTCGCTGAAGGCGCCGAGGAAGTGAAGGGCGCCTCGAGCATGCCCATCGCCAAAGCGATGGACGACTGCATCATTGCCTACGGACAGAACGGCGAGGCCTTGCGGCCGCAGCAAGGGTTTCCATTGCGGATAGTCGTGCCCGGCTTCGAAGGCATTTTTAATACGAAGTTTCTGCGGCGCATCAAGGTCGTCGACCGGTATTTCATGAACTACAACGACTACGGGCATCTTAAGGAGCATGACTACGAGGCTGCGCTCGGCTACCAGATCGGACCGAAGTCGGTCATCACCTACCCGTCCGGCACACAGCAGTTGCCCGGCAAGGGAACCTACGAGATCTCCGGGCTGGCTTGGTCCGGCGGCGGTGCCATCAAGACCGTCGAGGTCTCCACCGATGGCGGAAAGAAGTGGAACCCCGCCGAGCTCAAGATGACCCCACAACGCATGGCGCACGTCCGGTTCGCTTATCAGTGGAATTGGGATGGAAACGAAACCGAGCTTCTTTCGCGCTGCACAGACGAGATCGGGCAGCAGCAACCGACGCTGGAGCAGATCGCCAAGTTCTTTAACAAGCCTGTTGGGGACGTGCCTGGGCTAAACAACAGCGTCATGCCGTGGAAGATCGCCAAGGACGGGAAGGTGACCAATGGGCTCGCTTAAGCTTGCCGCGATTCTGTTGCTCCTGGGCAGCCCCGTCCTGGTCAGCTCCGCGTTGGCGCAGTCGGCGCCCACCTATGGCTTGGGGCGCACCCCGTCCGCAGAAGAAATCCGCGCCAGGGATATCAACATCGGTTCCACGGGGGAGGAACTCCCTCCCGGCCGCGGCACCCCCAAGGAAGGCGCAAAGGTCTTCACGCTCCAGGGCTGTGTCGTCTGCCACGGCGAGGAGGGCGCAGGTGGCCTCGGGCCCGCCTTGAAATCAAAGACAAGCCAGGATCTTCCCATCTGGAAACGGGAGCGCATCCTGCCGCTGCGCGCGCCGTTTGCGACGACCGTGTGGGATTACATCCACCGCGGCATGCCTCTCGGGAGAGAGGGGACTCTTACCCCCGATGAGGTCTATGCGTTGACGGCTTACCTGCTCTACGTGAACAAGGTGATCCCGGAGGACACAGTACTCGACGAAAAGAGTCTGCCAAAGGTCAAGATGCCGATTGGCGATGGTTACGCCCGGCTGCCCGACTGGAAGCCCGGGACGCGAAGGCTTGAGGGTTATCCCTACTGACTAAAGCAGCTTCTGTATCCATGGAAACAGAAGCTGCTCTATTTTTCTTATGCGGTCGGATTTTCGGACGGAAAACCGGATTCCACTTTTCCTGAAAATGCTCGAAAGCATGATCCCGAATAGTGTGCAGCGGTTTTCGGAAAAGACCATGCTCAAACAAGAGGCCAGGGCGTGCTCATAAATCGACCCCGGCAGCAGGCGCACGTGATGTCTGCTTGTCCCTAAACAGCGGCGAAAAAGCGGACATTCAACTACTTCGGCTTAGGGCCCAGAAGCGGACGTCGATGCTTATTCGATTAGCCGGGCTGGAGTCGGCGGTGGCAACGACGTTAAGCCTGAAAGCGAAGCTCGCCATTCAGCCACGTCTCGCGGACGGCAATGTCGCGGATGGTCGAGGATCGACCCTCGTGGGGTCTTTATCAAGGATGACAAGGTCGGCCGCTTTGCCTGCCATGATTACACCGGTGAAATCCTGGCGGCACTGCCAAGCGGCATCGGCCGTCACCATCCTTAACGTGGCCTCGACGGGTGCTTTCTCCGCAGGGTTCAGCACATCACCGCCATGGTGCATGGTCCGCGTGACCGCGTTCTCTACCATCCTCAGCGGGCCAATCGCGATGACATTCCAGTCGCAGACCGCCCTTCAGCGCGGAAGCGGAGCTATGCACGCGTATGGCTCGCGCCAGCCCTCCCCAAGGCGGGTGTGAAATTGTTTCATTGCCCGTCGAGCCTCGACAAGTCGCGCCAATCCTGAAGCAACATGCGTTCATCGCCCAAGCGGAGCCTTGCGGTCATGGTTGTCAGTCTCACGGTGAACGGCACGGTGCACAGCGTGACGGCCGATTTGGACACGCCACTGCTCTACGTGCTGCGCAACGATCTTGGGCTCAACGCCGCCAAATTCGGCTGCGGGCTTGGTCAGTGCGGCGCCTGCACGGTCCTCATCGACGGCGCT
>Ga0209060_10003290_pt1 | contig 13681 bp, 9 predicted proteins | sample Coa_R1_8_FD_187155 | JGI IMG/M metagenome (GOLD analysis project Ga0209060, IMG submission 187155) | Surface soil microbial communities from Centralia Pennsylvania, which are recovering from an underground coalmine fire - Coalmine... | ecosystem: Environmental > Terrestrial > Soil > Unclassified...
GAAACTAGTAGTGACGTTCAACGACATGGCTAATTTTGTCAGAGCTGGTGAGAGACGAAGTAGCCGCAATCATTGAACCCTTGCATTAGCGAATCCAAAATGCATTTCCATGGCGCTCCGCTGGGCTGCGCGCGGACCTCCACCCCGTCGAGCCAAAACAGGGCTCGTCGGGAACCCCGGGCCTTCGGCAGAGCGGAATGGTCTTTTTTCTTTCGCAACCCGGCACTTATTCCTCAGCGCGTAAGCGCGCCTCGGAAACGTGGCCGGGCTATTATCATCCGTCCCGCGTTGCGGGACTGGGCGCGTTGAACTTCAGGCTTGTTCGCTGCTTTCAAGACGTGGTTTTTATTTCAACCCTTGCTTCGCGCTGAAGCGCGAAGCAGGAGAGTCCTCTGAACAAATTTTCCAGCATTGCTGATTTTTCCGAGATCGTTACACATCGAAAGTAGCGGGCAAGAGTGTAGATATCGGCGCTACAGCTTCACATCGCGGTGAAGATCGCTGAAGGTTCCCAGCATTGCGTTCTTGCCCTGCCCAAAAAAGAGCTTACCCTGGCATGAAATTTCGCGAACGGACCCATCGGACATACGCACCCCAAAGGTCAGGGAAACAATCTTTGCAGGCCGGCTGTCAGAAAAGACGCTTCTGAGGGTTTTTGCATCCTCAGTCCGGGCCAGTCTTGCAATCAGTTGCCGCAACGGCAGGCGCATCTCATCTCTTTCCAAACCGAGCAGCGACGCAGCTTCCGGGGGCAGGAAAAAGCATTCAATGCCAGGATCGTATTCCCACGGCACGATCCCGCTGGCCAGATAGGCCGTATGCCGCCAGCGCTCATCCAGACGGAGCTGATCTTCCATGGTTTTTCTTTGTGTGATGTTATGGCTGATGGTGGCATATGCCAGCGGCTTTCCGCGTTCGTCCTTGATTGCGAAAACCGTATACATCATCCAGATAGGCTCGTGGGTTTTGAAGTGGCGAAATCTGACCTCCACCTCATTTTGGCCGTGCTTAAGGACAGCGGGGAAAAAAGTGTTGCGGATGAAGTCCCGGTCTTCAGGAAAGAACCATTCTTCAACCGGAGTGCACTTCGCCTGCTGCAGATTATCCAGGCCCACCATCTCCATGCCTTTGCGGTTGCAGTAAATGGGCATGAAGCGCGCGTCGCAGACCCCGACAAAGACTTTCAAATTCTCAATCATGGAAAGCAGCATGCTGTTGAGTGATTTAGACGCACTGGACCCAGGCGAAATCTTTCCGACAGCAGGATGATTGGTCTTGGGTGTTGGCATCGTTTTGTGGACCTTGAGCATGGCTTTGATCCGGCCTCCTCAAGAGAGGCAAATCGCGGTTCCGGCGATCAGCATAAGACACGCGGCTGCCGGTTGTAAGTGATATTTGTCACATTTACCCGGGCGCAACGTAAACACTCAAGAATTTAGTCATCGGCACGGCGATCCGCGGTGATGGCCGATTGCACGAGGCGCCCGTCCCAGACGCGGGGGAAGATCCGTCCAAATGCGCACACGATGCTGCGGATGGAAGGTGGGAATCGCGAAAACGAACAGCTATCGGAGGAATTTGTTCAATGTCCTCTTTCGCGCTTTGTTTTCCCCGAGAAATGCGCTAGGATGCAGCATCACTCTATTTATCAAGTAGTAAAAATGGCTCAAGGAGTTAGAAGCGGTTAGCCTGGGATACCTTCCCAGCGGCTTCTGGGATGAAGTCTACGCCAAAGTGGGGTGACCTGGGATGAATGGGGAGGGGGTAGGGGGCCGGGCGGATGTTAACTACAAGGTAATATTTGGAATTGCCAGAATCGCCGGCGATTGCCAAAGAATGGCAGTTGAGATCCGCCCACAGATGAGCGCCGGATGAGTGCAGATTGGATGTGCTCCATAGGCAGCCATGAAGAAGCAGCGGAGCCGCCCCCACGGCGGTCGCGACAAAAAGAGGGAGGCAGCGGTAAGCAGAAATTCTGGTGCCAGTTCGGGAATGGCGTGTCGAGATGGGAGAGAGTTTGAGCGTTTTTCAAATCTTAACAACGCTGAGACTCGCACGGTCCGCGCAAGGCTAGTAAAATAAGAAGATTACAAACAGCCAGCAAGCAGACAAGTCAGCTTCCAGGCTTTCAGTTCCAATTTTTCACCTTTCAATGGGAGACAGGCCAAATGAGCGTTACCCCCCTTTCCAAACCAGAGACCAAAGCAGCTTCCCAACCACAACAGGGCACTCAATACGTATTCTTTTTTGGCGCCGGCAAGGCTGAAGGCAACGGCAAGATGAAAGAAGAACTTGGCGGAAAGGGCGCTGGACTGGCGGAGATGACCAACGCCGGGCTGCCTGTGCCTCCAGGCTTTACCATCCAGACGGAGGCGTGCCGTGAGTTCATGAGGACCAGCAAGACGTCCGATGCGCTGGAGCGGCAGATGAAGGATGCGCTAGCCAGGCTGGAAGAGTTGCAGAAGCAGAAGCTGGGCGCGGGAGAAAATCCGCTGCTGGTGAGCGTGAGGTCGGGCGCAAAGTTTTCCATGCCCGGCATGATGGATACGATCCTGAATCTGGGCCTGAACGATGAGAGCGTAAAGGCGCTGGCGCGCAAGAGCGGCAATGATCGCTTTGCTTATGACTCCTATCGTAGGCTGATCCAGATGTACGGCAACGTGGTGCTGGACATCCCTAAGGCCGAATTTGAGGAAGTGTTTGACGGGCAGAAGCACAAGCGCGGCGTGAAGCTGGATACGGAACTTACGGCAGCCGACCTGGAGGAAGTGATTGCGCAATATAAAGAAGTCGTTCGCAAGCACACAAAGAAAGATTTCCCGCAGAATCCGGTGGACCAGCTGGTCGGAGCACGGGACGCAGTGTTCCGGTCATGGAACAACGATCGCGCCAAAGTGTATCGCCGCATCAACAATATTTCTGACGATCTGGGAACGGCCGTCAACGTCCAAGCCATGGTGTTCGGCAATCTGGGAGAGACCAGTGGAACGGGCGTGGGCTTTACGCGCAATCCCGCGAACGGCGACAAGGAATTTTACGGCGAGTTCCTGATGAACGCGCAGGGTGAAGACGTGGTTTCCGGCGTGCGCACGCCGGTACACATTCTTGAATTGCACAAGATCATGCCGCAGGTTTATGACCAGCTGCGCGATATCACCACGCGGCTGGAAAAGCACTATCGCGACATGCAGGATTTTGAATTCACCATCCAGGAAGGCCGCTTGTATATGTTGCAGACGCGCAACGGCAAGCGCACCGGGCGCGCCGCTGTCCGTTTGGCGCTGGACATGGTGAAGGAAGGGCTGATCAAGCCGGAAGAAGCGATATTCCGTGTGGAACCAAATCAGCTATATGACTTCCTGGTGCCAAAGCTCGATGAAAGCGGCGGCAATGTGGAAGTGATTGCCAAAGGCCTGCCGGCATCGCCGGGAGCCGCCGTGGGGCGGATTGTTTTCACCGCGAATGACGCTGTAACAGCGGCGGGCACGGGAGCGCAGAAGAATCCTGTGATCCTGGTGCGCGGAGAAACTACGCCGGAAGACATTCACGGCATGGAAGTAGCTGCCGGAATTTTGACTTCACGCGGCGGCATGACGAGCCACGCCGCAGTGGTTACGCGCGGCATGGGCAAATGCTGCGTGGCGGGCGCAGGTGAAATTGAGGTCGATGAAAAGAAAAAGACCATGCGCGTGGGCGATCTTATCTTTAAAGAAGGCGACTGGATTTCCATGGATGGCACGACGGGACGCGTGATCAAAGGGCGGCTTGGCACCGTCCCGGCCAAACCCGACGATCCGGACCTGCAAACGCTGCTGAAGTGGTCTGAGCCATTCCGCAAGCTTGGTGTCCGCGCGAATGCTGACATTCCGCGTGATGCGATTGCGGCGCGCAGCTTTGGCGCAGAAGGCATTGGACTGTGCCGCACCGAGCACATGTTCTTTGCTGAAGACCGCATTGGGCATATGCGCAACATGATTCTGGCCCGTACTGAATCGGCACGTAAGGCGGAAATCGCGAAACTGCTGCCGATGCAGCGCGAAGACTTTGAGGGCGTCTTTAAAGCCATGGACGGCTTCCCCGTTACGATCCGCCTTCTTGATCCGCCGCTGCATGAGTTTCTGCCGCGCCGCGAAGAGTTGATGGTGGAGATTGCGCAACTGGAGATCAAAGACGCGAATTCGCCTCGGCTGAAGGAAGCGCGGGAACTGCTTCGTCGCGTGGAAGAGCTGCATGAGTTGAACCCGATGCTGGGACATCGCGGCTGCCGCCTGGGCATTACTTATCCGGAAATTTCAGAGATGCAGGCGCGGGCGATTTTTGAGGCCGCGGTCAACGTGTCGAAGGCCGGCGTAAAAGTTTTCCCTGAAGTCATGATTCCGCTGGTCGGCATGATGAAAGAGATGGAGAACCAGAGCGCCATCATCCGGCAGGTCGCGGAACAGGTGTTCAAAGAGAAGGGAACCAAAGTTGAGTACATGGTGGGGACGATGATTGAGCTGCCGCGCGCCTGCTCAGTGGCCGATCAGATTGCTTCCGATGCTGAGTTCTTCAGCTTCGGCACCAACGATCTCACGCAGACGGCGTACGGCTTCTCACGCGATGACATCAGCAAGTTTCTACCGGCTTACATTGAGCGCGGCATTCTGAAGAGCGATCCGTTTGCCACCATCGACCAGGAAGGTGTTGGCGAACTGATGCAGATTGCGGTGAAGAAGGGACGCAAGACGCGGTCGAACCTGAAGATCGGAATCTGCGGCGAACATGGCGGCGATCCAGCGTCAGTGGAGTTCTGCCACAAGATCGGCTTGAATTATGTTTCATGCTCACCGTACCGCGTGTTGACTGCGCGGCTGGCGGCAGCGCAGGCTGCGGCCGCAGAAGAGTTGAAGACAGAGGGCGGAAGGACGAAGTAGTTTTTATCGCCAGAAACGAAGGACGCAAAGAGCGGTTGGGGTTTTGCGTCCTTTACTTATGTGGGCATTACTGGCCTGCGCCAAGGCTGCGCAGGCTTTCAATGGCGCTGGTGTTGGCGCTGTCTAGTTCGAGTGATTTTTTGAAATTCTTAGTGGCCTGTTCCTTGTTGCCATTGGCCAGATAGGCGTCGCCCAGACTGTCATAGACAAGAGCTTTGTCCGGGTATGATTCGACGTTGAGTTTAAAAAACTCCAGCGCCTCTTTGACCTTACCGTGTTGCATTAGCTTGTAACCCACCACGTTGAGCTGTCCTGGGGCAAACAGGAATGCATCAGCCTGCATTTGTTTTGCTTCTTTGTATTGCTTCAAAGCAGCGTCCAGGCCTTGCTTTTGCGTAGTCTCATAAACAAGTGCGCCAATTGATTTCTTACCTTCGGACGCAGGAAATCCCCACAGATCAAAGTTCGGGATTTCCGCGGTAATGCGCAGATCTATGTCAACGGTATTTGCAATACCTTCATTCCAGAAGCTGGGGCCGAGCACGCCGAAATCCTTTCGGTTCAGCTTGATGTTACTGTCAAAGGCGATGCGGGAATTTTTCCAGGGATCGTTCATTTTGTGCTGCCGCCAGATCAAAGGAGCCTGGATTTCCTTGCTCACGTCCCTGATGGTGAGAAGACCGGCCATTACGTAATCATTTCCTTGTTTACGGATGGCAGTGCTCTGAAAGCGAATCGTGGGAAATTCGTCGGCGTCGAAAAATGGGGCGGCTTTCAGGTCTTTATCGCGAAAGGAACTGCCGGTATTGATGCTTGCAGATTTGATGATGGCGGTTACAGAAGACTTTGTGAGATCAGCATCGTCATACATAATGGTGCCGCTAAACTCTGAGAACCTGCCTTCAACATCTGTGACTCCGATGAGCGTGACGGAAAAGCCGACTTTGGAATGGTCCGCATCAACAGAAAATTTTTCGGCGGCCTTGGCTGAACTCACAAGCACGCATGTGACGCTTGCTGTCAGCAGAAACTGCCGCAATGGATGGCTTATGAAGGATTGTTTCATGCCTGGCGACCTCCTCGCCCACGATAAGGGACTCGAGTGCAGGCTATGGGTGGAACAGTACAAGACAAGCGGCTTTGGTATGAACGGTTAAACGCGAGAGCTGAATGGTAGAAGATGTCAGTTTTCTTTGCCGAGCAACTGACGCAGCTTGTCTTTCTGGTAGCGGCTCAATTTGAGTTCCTGTCCAGTGGTCATCACCACTCGATGATGCCCATGAAACCATGGTTGGATTTCGCGAATGCGCTGAACATTGACGATGGTGGAGCGATGGATGCGCATAAACTTACCTGGATCAAGCTTTGCTTCCATCTCATTCATGTTGCTGCGAATCAGGTGTGATCCGCCATTGCCGTGGAGCCGCAGGTAGTTGCCTTCAGCCTCAATCCAATCCAGGTCACGCACGTTGAAGAAGAGAAAGCGGCCTTTCGCAGGAACTGGAATTCGCTCCAGGTAGTCTTTCTTCTTGTTGATTTCATCCAGCAACTGTGAGAGCTGATGATTGGGAGCCTGCTGCTTTCCCATTTGCAAGGTGCGGCGCGCTCGGAGAAGACCATCGCGGAAGCGATCTTCAGAGAACGGCTTGAGCAAATAGTCGAGAGCGTGGGCTTCAAACGCCTGCAAGGCATAGCGATCATAAGCGGTCACAAAGATCGTCACTGGCATTGCGTGCTTTCCCACGGCGCAAATCACATCAAACCCATCGAACTCAGGGAGCTGTATATCTAGGAAGACCAGGTCCGGCTTCTGCTCGCGGATCGCTGCCACCGCAGACTCGCCGTCGCCGCATTCGCCGGCGACTTCAAATTCAGGAAACGCCTTCAGATGCTTGTGAATGCTGCGCCGCGCCAGCGGTTCGTCATCGACAATGAGTGCTACATATTTCATGGCTTACCAGCTTTTGACGCCAATACATGCATTCCGTCACCACTGGCGGGCAAAGTTAGTTTCACGGCCACGCCGCCGCCTTCACGGTTTGCGATCTCAAAGGAATGCTGGCTGCTGTAAAGCTGTTCCAGGCGCGCGCGGGTATTAGTGAGTCCAATGCCGCGGGCAGGCGATGGGCCGCCATTTTCCACGCTGCCAATGCGGTTATGTACCTCCAGCAGTAAGCAGCCGTTTACGCGCTGAGCAACAATACTGATAATGTCTGCCTGCCGGTGTTTGCCGATTCCGTGGCGCACGGCGTTTTCCACCAGCGGCTGCAGGATCATTGTGGGCACTTCACAGCCGAGCGCGGTCGAATCAATTTCTTTTTCGATGGTAAGACGGTCCTTGAAGCGGGTTTGTTCAATGCTGATGTAGCACTCAAGAAGTTCGAGTTCCTGCTGCAAGGGCACGGCTGGCTGGTCAATCTTGTTGAGCGATGCGCGGAGAAGATCGCTCAGCTTGATCACCATCTGGCGGGCGGCTTGCGGATCTTCAGAGATGAGCGTGGAGATGGAGTTTAAGGTGTTGAAGAGGAAATGCGGATGCAACTGCATATTGAGCACTTGCAGTTGAGCGTTGGCCAGATCCGTTTCCATCCTCGACCATGCCAGTTCACGTGCCCGCGACTGCTCGTAATAATAAATTCCGTGGTTCAAGGCCACGATGACCCAATACGTAAGCAGGTTGATGTGGCCTTTAAAAGTGGCAAAGAAATACAAGACCCGCCAGTACGTCATCTTGTAACCGGGGTTAACGATGTAATTCAGCCGGACCTGGATTGCCAACTGCAGAAACGAAATTACAACACCTACCGCCAGATGCACAGGTACGGCGGAAATCCAGTTCTCCGAAGTGATCCGGACTCGTCGGCAGAAAAACAGAACCAGGGGAGTAAGAACTGCCCAGACATACCAATCAGTGGAAGCGACGAGAAACTCGTGCCAGAAATTGTCCGATCTGCCGCGAGCAACGGTAAAGACATACGCCTGCACTGAGAAGGTAACGACGATGAGAGTCCAGGCGACGAAAATCAGAGCCCATTTCAGGAGACGTTGCGTGCGGGTTGAATTCGTCAATAGCATACCGGCTTCGAGACAAATCATACGCCGGTACTGGTCTTTCACCGCAAAGATCGCAAAGGTCGCTAAAAAAATCACTTTGCGCCCCTTGCGTGCTTTGCGGTGAAGAGATTTTAGAAACTATTGCACCCTCTGTAACCGCTCAATCAGCTTTTGGGCGAGATTGTCCTCTGATTCTGACCACAAGACCCTTCCGCTGATGCCGCAGTTTTTCTCAACTGCGCTGGTGAAGGCGACCAGCTTTTGGACGTTGGCCTTGATCCGCTGTTCCAAAACGCTGGTGTAGTCCGCTTCCTCAAAGAGAAAAGGAGCGTCCAGGCCAAAGTCGACAAGCATGTGGCCATTTTCCTGAAACGTTCCTTCCTCAAACTCTGTGCCAAAGGCGATGAACTTTACAGTTTGCGGGCGCAAGACCCAGGTCTCATCCAGATCGCCTTCTTTCGTTGGCACCCAGAGGTCCCAAAGCACGTCCAATTCATAAGCATTATCTTCATGAAGGAATTCGGCCGCCAGCGCCAGGCTTTGCTCGGGAGTGGCGCGGTTGTCAAACGTCTGCTCGAAGACAATGGGCTCTTCCCAGGAAATACTGCGCACTGCAAGATAGCCGACGCCGGAGCGCTCAGCGGAGAAAGGGAACTGCTTAAGCACGGAAAGCAGCCGGGGGAGCATTTCCGGTTCCTGAAAGCTGGGAAACCAGATACTTAGATAGAGGCGGTCAGCCATGATCAGAAATATTGTAATCTGAATGCAGTTCAGCAGTCAGACGGTAAGGACGTAGCGGATGGCAAAGCGAGTCCCGGCGTTTCTTGCGCAAGGTTTCTCGACTAGATTTGAGGTTTGGGGGCAGAGATGCTGAAGTTGTGGCTTTTCTTGATGATAGGGTTCCTGATATTGAGCGTTGGTGCGTCGTACGCTAGCCTTCAGCAGCCGCCAACAGAGAAGAAGCCACTTATCGAAACGCCTTCCATGCGGCTGGCTGCGGCGAAGAATGTCTTCATCAGCCGGACGCACGGGAGCAGGATTCCTCTGGATGTGATCAGGTCCACGATGGAGGGCTGGGAAAGGTTCACTTTCGTCGAGACACCCGAGAAAGCTGATTTGATTATTGAAATTTCCTCTACGGGAGATTCGGGCGTACAGGTTTCAAGTTCGTCCAAGGTCTCGCCGGAGACAGGGCAGGAAGAGAAATCCAACTCAACCCGAAAAGACATTTCGCCGACCGAGGTGAAAATGATGGTTTTTGACTCACGCAACAAGCGCCCTTTGTGGGCTGCCACTGAGAGCGTTAAGTTCGCCATGAAGGAAAAAGGCAAAGAGAACAATCTGGTGGAAGCTGCCGAGCGCTTGGCGTCAAAGTTTCATGATCGGCTGGAGCCTCCGACTAAATAAGATTGTTATTAGATTTCATCCAGTGCCGAGCCGCATCCTGCCTAAAACCTAACTCACGAAATATAAATTTGTGTTAAGCCAGCATTCATGCGGGTAATCGCACAACCCTGCTGCTTGTAGCTGAATCTCACTGGGTATTGTGCGCCACTCAAGCTCCCTTGTTCGTAGAGGGGCGTCCGCCTTCGTCTTACTACTTCTTCTGTTTGTAGTTGCAGTAGCAGTACGCAGTAACGCCCAAGTTTCCACCCAAGGCCAATGGTCTGCGGTTACCAACTGGCCCACCCGAGCCGTTCACGCCACTTTGCTGCCGGATGGCCGCGTCTTTTTTGTTTCTTATTACGCGGAATCGTTGCACCCAAATATATGGGACCCGGTGAGCAATACGTTTACCGCAACGGCGTCTTCTTCCTACGCGCTTTTTTGCGCCGGTCACACCACACTCGCTGACGGACGCGTATTTATTGCCGGCGGTCACATTGCCGATTACGTGGGATATCCGCACGCGGTAATTTTTGATCCTGCGACGAATGGATTTACCTCACTGCCGGATATGAACACAGGGCGCTGGTATCCCACGACGACGACCTTGCCGAATGGCGATGTACTGGTGGTTTCCGGCGACATCAACGCGAATACCAACGTTGATACGCTGCCTCAAGTTTTTCAGTTCTCCACGAATACGTGGCGCAACCTGACGACGGCACAACTATCCATGCCGCTTTATCCCAATATGCTGGTGACGCCCAACGGCAAGGTCTTTGATGCAGGCCCCAGCCGGCAGACGCGCTATCTGGATACAGCCGGGACAGGCGCGTGGTCGAACGTTGCTGTCCTGAACTTCAGCGGCTTTCGTGACTATGGTCCCGCAGTGATGTATGCTCCGGGCAAAGTCCTGGTCGTAGGCGGCGCCGATCCGCCAACGGCCACCGCGGAAGTGATCGACCTGAACGCGGCTACGCCTGCCTGGAAATTCACCAGCAGCATGCATTTTCCCCGGCGGCAGCACAATGCCGTGATCCTGCCAGACGGGAAAGTTTTTATTGTTGGCGGCAGCAGCGCGAGCGGGTTTGATACTTCCACCTCTCCGGTGCTGCCCACAGAGATGTGGGATCCCACCGCGGGACAATTTATCGTGATGGCCAGCATCGCTGTTTATCGCGGTTATCATTCAACGGCTCTGCTGCTGGCCGATGGTCGCGTGCTATCTGCCGGCGGCAACGTGGGCGGTCCAAACGCCCAGCTATTTTCACCTCCATATTTATTTGCCGGAGCGCGGCCCAGCATTGCGTCTGCTCCGGTCAGCGCGGGGTATGGGCAGACGGTTTTCATCGGCACGCCGGATGTCGACTCTATCAGCAAAGTGACATTGCTGCGCCAGGCTTCAGTAACGCACACCAACAGCATGAGCCAGGGATTCCAGACTCTGAGCTTTACCAAGACCAGCACAGGACTTAACGTCACGATGCCGGCCAATGCGAATCTGGCAACGCCCGGATATTACATGCTGTTCATCCTGAACGGGTTGGGCGTGCCCTCGGTGGGCAGCATCATTCAAGTTTCTGCTACGGTGGCTGCAGTCGGAACGATTACGGGAAAAGTTACGAACACAGCGGGCGCGCCGATTTCTGGCGCATCCGTCTCATCCGGCGGCAATGGGGCGATTACTGGCTCTGACGGAGGCTACACGCTGCAGGTTCCCGGCGGGACATCAACCGTGACGGCAGCACTCGCCGGATATCAAAGTGCTTCAGAAAGCGTTACGGTTACAGCGGGACAAAGCACGGAAGCAGAAACTCTGCAAATCCAGCCAAACAATCCCGGCAATGTGACTGGCACGGTGGTAGATGGAAATGGCGGAGCCCTTTCCGGAGCCATGATTTCGGCCGCAGGGCTTAGCACGACGAGCGGTGAAGACGGCAGCTATACGCTGGCTAATCTGCCTGCCGGACAGACAACGATCCAAGCTTCGCTTACCGGCTTCCAATCGGGTTCAACAACTGTGACTGTTGTTGCCGCAACCACAACATCGGCTCCGGTGATCACTCTGATTTCTGGCAGTGGATCGATTACTGGAAGCGTAAAGACTACAGCTGGCGCGGCGATTGCCGGGGCGTCTGTCGGGTATGGCGGTGGCACGGCTACGACTGACGAAAATGGTAACTACACGCTTGGCGGCGTCCCTGTTGGTACCGTGCAACTGGTAGCTTCAGCCCAAGGATTCCAGAGTGTGACCCAGAGTGTCACGGTCACGGGTGGAAATACCAGCACGGCCAACTTCACGCTGGCAGCAGCCCCCGCGGGCGGAACCGTCACAGGAAAAATTACCAATGCTTCCAGCGGCGCGATTGTCACAGGAGCAACTGTGAGTTGGAGTGGCGGCTCGACCACCAGCAATACCAGCGGGATTTACACACTGACAAATGTAACTGCCGGGACTCAGAACATTACCGCCGTCAAGACGGGCTACTTGGCGCATACGCTCTCGGTCGGCGTAACTGGAGGCGCAACCAGCACTCTCAACATTCCAATAGCAACCGGAGGAAAGATCTCGGTGAAAGTTGTCACGTCCAGCGGGGCAGCGGTCAGCGGCGCTACGGTCACGATTAAAGGCGGCAGCGTAGCTACTACCGTATCCGGGCTCAGCAGCTCCACAGGCATATTTACGACGAACTGGATTCCCGTGGGCACGTACACGGTTACGGTCGCGAAAAGCGGCTTTACCACGCAGAGTAAGACTGCGTCGGTTTCCAGCGGCGCAACCACGTCGCTCACATTTACCGGATTCTAGGAGAGAGACAATGAAAAGCGGCCTGAATACCAAATTGCTCATGATCGCTGCCATCGTTGCTTTCCTGGCTTCTTGTCTCGCGCCCGGCGCATCAGCGCAGACCTATACAGCCGTTGATCTGGGCACCCTCCACCCTGGCAGTGCGCGCATACACGGCGTGAATGATTCCGGGCAGGCTGTGGGCTCTTCCGGGAATCCTCACGGTGCGGAGACGCACGCATTTTTCTGGCAGAAGCAAGGTGGCATTCGCGATCTGGGCACTCTTCCCGGAGGCGATTACAGCTCTGCTTTTGCCATCAATGATTCGGGCATTGTTGTGGGCACATCAAACACATCAACCAGCACGCACGCATTTTCCTGGACTCTTGCCCACGGGCTTACCGATCTTGGAACTTTGGCCGGCGCAAATGCCAGCGCGGCGCTTGCCATCAACAATCAAGGCCAGATGGCGGGTAGTTCCGGGGGACATGCAACTGTGTGGTCTGGCGGCAACATTCAGGACCTGGGGACGCTCGGCGGCGCAACCAGTGAAGCGCACGGCATCAACAATCTTGGTGCGATCGTCGGCGTCTCTGACACCAGCTCCGGTCCGCATGCTTTTCTATGGCAAAACGGCGCCATGCAGGACATCGGTCTTCTTCCAGGCGATACCAGCAGCCACGCTGACCATATCAATGACAATGGAATGGTTGTGGGCGCTTCCGAAAGTAGCGGGGGCGTTCGCGCTTTCGTCTGGACCAGCGATGCCGGAATGCAGCCGTTGAGTGGAGAGTCCGGCCCAATTTACAGTGAAGCTTTCGACATCAATAACGCAGGCCAGGTAGTGGGCGAAATTGCAAGTTCCATGGGGACCCGCGCTTTCCTGTGGACCAGACAGAATGGGCTGGTTGACCTGAACGAATCTGTCTCCAATCTTCCGGGTGATGTTGTGCTCATTGGCGCTTTTTCCATCAATGAAAAAGGCCAGATCGTCGCGTTTGGCATCAAGAGTCCCAAGGTGAGCAAACATCAGGAAGTCTCGGCGGATAGTCACGTTCATGCCGGGCCGACGCGAGTTTTTCTGCTGACGCCGCAGTAGGAGCTGAGGTCTTACCGATCAAGCCGGCAGAAGCCGATGGCGAGAGCCGTGGCGCAGGCATGTCTGGGTTATAATCCGCCCATGCTTGGTGGACGCAGCAGCGAACAGTGGATCGCGCAATACGCAAGCAGCCATACACATCCGGTCAACCGGTTTTGCCATAGCCTTGGCATACCGTTGATCGTGCTATCACTGGCATTGGGCGTGTCGGCAATTTTTTATCATCCGCTCTGGATGCTTGCCGCCGGACTCTTCGTTTTTGGCTGGCTATTGCAGTTCATTGGCCACGCTTTTGAGCACAAAGAGCCGGAGTTTTTCCACGACTGGCGCTTTCTACTAGTGGGCGTGCGCTGGTGGTGGGCCAAGATGCGGGGCAGAGCCTAAACAACTATTGAAAACAGCTCTGCGGAATGCTGCGGCGATATTTCTGTCCTTCTATTT
>Ga0209060_10003293_pt1 | contig 13675 bp, 8 predicted proteins | sample Coa_R1_8_FD_187155 | JGI IMG/M metagenome (GOLD analysis project Ga0209060, IMG submission 187155) | Surface soil microbial communities from Centralia Pennsylvania, which are recovering from an underground coalmine fire - Coalmine... | ecosystem: Environmental > Terrestrial > Soil > Unclassified...
GTTCTGGCTGCATCGGTGCAAATTGCTGGCGCGGATCATCTCGCAGTTCAGCCGGTTCCTGACGGGCATCGAGATCCACCCCGGCGCCACCATCGGACGCCGCTTCTTTATCGATCACGGCAACGGGGTCGTGATCGGCGAGACCACCATTATCGGCGACGATGTGCTGCTGTACCACCAGGTGACCCTCGGAGGGACCAGCCTGGATAAGGTGAAGCGCCACCCGACGCTGGGCAACGGCGTCCTGGTGGGTATGGGCGCGAAGATACTAGGCCCCATCACCATCGGGGACTACTGTAAGATCGGTGCGAACGCCGTCGTCAATAAGGACATCCCTGCCGACTGTACCGTCGTCGGCATTCCGGGCCGCATCGTGCGCCGCAACGGCGAACGCTTCGAGGATGGCGGCGCTCAGGTCATGGACAACGTCATCAACCGTGTGGATCCCCAGGATATTACCATCCGTGAAATGCGCCAGCGCCTGGAACTGCTGGAGCAGCACAATGAAAAATTGGAGCAACTGATCCAGCGCCTGGAGGAGCATGAAGGGCTGCACCATCGGAGCGAGAATGCGGAGTGGGACGCTCCCCTGCCGCAACATACGCCGCATGCCCTCGACGACGATTTCGTGGAGAACGATTACGATAACCCGCCCGTATAGGTTCCGGGCCGACGGCCGCGCTCCTTCCCGTAGCGTCCCTTGCTGCCGACGACCGAAATGAGGTAGCCATCCCCGTGTCCGCAACACGCTCCATTCCCCGTACCGCCCGGCGTCTTTCGCCGGGCCGAATGCTTATGATAATTCCGTGTGTGCTGGTCGCCATCGGCGCTGCCGTTCTCGGCATGGTTGCCCATGTGCCGGACAACCAGATCGCGCCCGGCGTCCATGTCGGTGGGCTCAACCTGGGCGGCAAAAATCAGGAGGACGCCCGCACCGCCCTGCAGCAGTGGGCCGACACCCAGCAGGCACGCTATCTGCTCCTCCACTTTGCCCCGGAGACCGGGATCACACGCGAATGGAAGGCGCAGGCCCAGAAGATCGGACTGAGCATCGATGTGACGGCCACGCTGGAGAAGGCTCTCAAAGAGGGACGGGATAATATCCTCGGTCAGGTGGCAAATGTGGTGGGAGGGAACCGGGCCATGCATCCGGTCGCGCCTATCCTGGCGGTGGACGACGCCAAGCTCCGCGCCTATCTCAAAGAGGTCGCCCAGGGCGTCAACCGCAAGGCCAAAAACGCCTGGCTGGAGCCGATGGATGGGGGCGGCTTCGGCACCCACCATGAGGCGCCCGGCGTCGAACTCGATATGGACGCTTCGGTAAAAGCGGTCGCCCAGACCTGGCAGGACCTGTACAAAGAAGGGGAGAAAGGGAGTAAGGGGGACGGGGAGAAGGCCGCCCCGCCCGCAACGAACCCGGATAAGACGCCTGCCGATGCGCAGGCATCGCCGACGGAGGAGAGCCTGCCTGAAGCGATGCTGTCCGTCAAGGCGGCGGTTCCCGAAATCACGTCTGCCGACCTGGATCAGATCCATGATATGCTGGCCGAGTTCCAGACCTACTTCGGCAGCAGCTCCGCAAACCGGCGCTCCAATATCGCCCTCGCCGCTCGCAAGATCAACGGCACCCTGCTAAAGCCGGGCGATATCTTCTCCTACAACAGAGTGGTCGGCCCGCGCGATGAGGACGCCGGGTTCAAAGAGGCGCCGACCTATGTTCAGGGCAAACACGTTCCCGGTACGGGCGGCGGCGTCTGCCAGGTCTCCAGCACCCTCTTCAATACTGCCTGGACCGCAGGTCTCAAGATCGTCCGGCGGCAGAACCACTCCATGCCCGTCGGCTATCTCAGCCATGGGCGCGACGCCACCGCCGTCTACGGCGCCATTGATATGCAGTTCCAGAACGACACGGAGACGCCGATCTATATCGGCGCGACTGCCAAGGGTGGGGTGCTCCACTTCTCCATCTGGGGCAAGAAGACGCCGGGCCGAGAGGTGATCCTGCAGAAGGGCAGCGAATCGGTGGTCTCCCCGCCGGTGGAGACGCACAGCGATCCCAGGCTGCCCGCCGGCAGACGGCGCGTGGAGGAGAAGGGCAGTCCCGGCATCAGCGTGACCTGGTACCGTATCATCAAGGAGGATGGCAAGGTCGTCAAGAAGGAGACCTACCATTCGCACTATACGGCATTCCCTGCCATCGTGACCGTCGGCACCGGCGCTCCCAGATTGGCCCCCGCGAAGGCAGGAACGTCCGCCCCGCCTGCAACTCCCACCGGCGCAACGCCCGGCCCCACAGGAGCGACGCCTGGCGGAGTTGCCCCTCCCGGACACTGAATTGGTCCCTCTCCCGCAAGGGGAGAGGGGTTGGGGGTGAGGGTGCGCCATGCAGAACCTCTGGCGGAATGCGGGAGCCTACATCGCTCTTGGCATCGTCTTTCTCATCTTTGCTCTGCTGGAACCCCGGTTCTGGCAGCCCTCCAATCTGCTCAATGTCCTGGATCAGTCGGTCGAGATCGCCGTGGTGGCGGTAGGCATGACCGCCGTCATCCTGATGGGGGGCATCGATCTTTCCGTCGGCAGCGTCGCCGCCCTGGCGCCCTTTCTGGCCGCGCTCGTGATGACGACCTCGCCCCATGCGCTCGGCGGTTTTGCCGGAATGACCGGTTGCGGCCTGCTCGTTGCGCTGGGCGTGGGCGTGCTGGTCGGAGCCATCAACGGCCTGACGATCACCAAGACCTTCCTGCCCCCCTTTATCGCTACGCTGGGCATGATGAGCATCGTGCGCGGCCTGGCCTATGTCTTCTCGAACGGGACCAGTATCAGCGAGGGCATCCCGGAGGGATTTCAGTTCACGGGGAAGAATCTGGTATCGGTCCCGGTCGGGCATAACCTCTCCGCCAACCTCACCTGGGCCGTGGTGGTGATGGCGGTGGTCTTTGTGGCGGGGCATCTCCTTCTCTCCCGCAGCAGCGTCGGCAGAGCCATCTACGCCATCGGCGGGAATGAGACGGCGGCCCGCCTCTCCGGAATCTCGGTAGATCGGGTCAAAATCGGCGTCTATATCGTTGCCGGGGTGCTGGCGGCGTTCGGAGGCATCATCGAGACGGCCACGGTCGGCACGGCGGCCCCGCAGGCGGCGGTGGACCTGGAACTGAACGCGATTGCCGCCGTCGTCATCGGCGGGACCAGCCTCACCGGTGGGCGCGGCAGCCTGATCGGCACGTTCGCCGGGGCACTGCTGATGCGCATGGTCAGCAATGGCCTGACCCTGCACCAGGTGAACTCGAACTGGCAGCGCGTGGCGATCGGCACGATCATCATGGTCGCGGTCGCTTTCGACGAAATTCAAAAAAGGAGGACACGCAAGATATGACACTCTTCTCTCGACGTTCCAGCGCAGGAGCGTCGTTCGGCCTCGCCCTGCTGGCCGGGCTGCTCGGCCTGTTGGTCCTGACAGGCTGCGATAGCAAGACGGAGGATAAGGGCGCGGAGGCGCCTCCTAAGACAGCAGAAGGCGATGCTAAGAGCAATCCCAAATCGTCCGCGCCGGAGTTGAATACCACCAGCACCGGCAAGAAGACGGTCGCCATTATCTCCCCTGCCAAGACCAGCGAGTTCCACAATGAGCTGCCCAAGGGGGCGGCGGAGGAGGCGAAGGCTGTGGGCTGGAACCCCATTATCGACCAGGCGCCCTCGAAAGAGGATGATTACGCCGGTCAGGTCGCGCTGGCGCAGAACATTGTCCAGCAGCACCCCGACGCCATCAGCGTGTGCGGCATCAACCCCCAGGCGCTCAACACCATCATCAAGAAGGCGAACGAGGCCAAGATCCCCATCTTCGTCCACAACCAGATCACCAAGACCGAGGGCGACGTGGTCGCCTACATCGGTTACGATGAGCGCGAGGGCGGTAAGCTGTGCGGGCAGCAGATCGCGGAGCTTCTGAAGCAGAAGAACAGCGACTACAAGGGCAAAGTCGCCATTCTGGACGGCGAACCCGGCGACCACACCAACGAGCGGGCGGGCGGCTTTAAGGATGCCCTGAAGAAGTATCCCAATATCCAGATCGTCGCCGAACAGAACGGGAAGTGGGACCGCGCCGAGGGCAACAAGATCACCAAAGACTGGCTGCAAAAATATCCCGACCTCGATGTGGTGTTCGGCTGCAGCGATGCGATGGCCCAGGGCGCGAGCAAGGCGGGCGCAGACGCACAGCATAAGCTCATCACCATCGGCATCGACGGCAACAGCACCGCCCTGCTGGATGTGGACGCAGGCAAATTGACCGCGACCCTGGCGGTACAGCCCAGGGCCATCGGGAAGAAGATCATCGACACCATGCAGGACTACTTCGCCGACCCCAGCAAGGTTCCGGCGGGGACGGTCATCAAGACGGATATGAAAATTGTAACGAAGGAGAACGTACGCGATTTTGCGAACGAGAGCAAGAAAGGGAACGACCAATGACACAGATGACGGCGCGGCCGGGCGCATTCCGGTTGATTATCCGTGAGGGGGGACAAATTCGTGAGATGGGCGGCGACCTGACCGAAGCCGTCACCGCTGTAGACTTTATTATGCGCCAGGCGCTGGATCTGGGCGCTTCCGACATCCACCTGCAGCCGGAGCGCAACCGCCTGCTGGTGCGCTATCGCATCGATGGCGTGCTCCACGATGTGGGCCAGTATAGTCTGGAGATCGTTCCCAACATCACAGCCCGTTTGAAGCTGGCCGCTACGATGCATATCGACGAACGCCGCGAACCGCAGGACGGACGCCTGGATATGGAGTATGGCCCCCGCAAACTCAGCGCGCGTATGTCCTGCCTACCGATGCTGAACGGCGAGAAGATCGTTATGCGTCTGCTGGACCCGATGGGCGCCAAGGTGGAACTGGACAAGCTGGGGATGCCTAAAGACGTGCTGGATAAATGGCATAATGCCGTGCAGTCCTCCTACGGCATGGCGCTGGTCACCGGCCCGACCGGAAGCGGCAAGACCTCCACGCTCTACGCCTCCATCAATAAGCTGGATCGCACCAAGCGCAACATCGTGACGGTCGAGGACCCGGTCGAATACGAGTTCTCCGACCACATCACCCAGGTGCAGGTCACAGAGCGTCTCACCTTCGCCCGTACCATGCGCGCGTTCCTCCGCCAGGACCCGGACGTGATGCTCGTGGGAGAGATGCGCGACCCGGAGACGCTGGGCATCGGTATTCAGGCCAGCCTGACGGGTCACCTTGTCCTCAGCACCCTCCACACCAACAACGCCATCGAGACCCTGGGGCGTATGATCGACATGGGCGGCGAACCCTACCTGATCGCCTCCACCATACAGGCGATCATGGCGCAGCGCCTGGTCCGCACCATCTGCAGCAAGTGCAAGACGCCCTACAAGCCCAATCCCGACGAACTGCTGGAGGTCGGCCTGCCGGTGGACCTGATCGAAAAGCACACCTTCTACAAGGGCGCAGGCTGTACCGAATGCCGCAACACCGGCTACAAGGGACGCCTGGGCCTGTTCGAATGCCTCATCAGCACGCCGGAACTGCGCGAACTCATTGCACGCCGCGCGCCGATCTCCGACATCACCAACTACGTGCGCAACAAGCAGGGCATGCGGACCATGCTCGAAGACGGCTATACCAAGATCGCCGAGGGGCGCACGACCTGCCACGAGGTCTTTACCGCTGTCTACTCCACCATGTCCGTCGGCTAGCTTTCCTCCTCTATGTCTCCGCTCCCGGATGCTGGGAGCGGAGACATCTATTCTAAGTTGTCTAAGGCGCTATAGTCAGGTTCAGAATGCTGTCCCTTCTCCAACCTCTCTTCAAGTCGCTTTTCATTAAGTCTCTTCGTTTCTTCAAATCTCGTTTAAGTCTTCTGTTGGTTGTATCTCTACTATCGCTAGAGGTTGGTAAGCGGCCACGTTTGGAGATGCTGATTCCTCAGAATCACTATCGAAGCGAAAGATTTTTTTTGCATCTCGCCCGGTAGCTTTGTCTCTAATAGATACCATAAGTAGATTGTTGGCATCTATATCGAATATCACTTCAAGCTGTGGGATACCACGAGGTGCAGGAGGGATTCCTTCCAAATACACTTCACCCAGGAACTTATTTGCTATGGCAATTTCCCGCTCGCCTTCGTAAATATTTACTGTAACAGAGATTTGGTTGTCTTCGGCAGTTGAGAAGACATCGCTCTTTCTAGTGGGAATACTTGTGTTACGCTCAATGAGCCTGGTGAATACGCCTCCCTGAGTTTCTATACCGAGGGAGAGAGAAGTTGCATCCAATAACAGATTCTTGAACTCCCCGCTGCCTGTACCTGTCAGAATGCCGGCCTCAAGGGCTGCACCCAGAGCAACGGCTTCATCGGGGTCAATTCCTCGTTTCGGTTCTTTCCCAAAAAAACGCCCTGCTGCTTCACGTACTAGCGGAATCTTTGTGGATAGTCCAACCAGTACCAATTCATCTATATTTTGTATCTTTATTTTGGCATCCTCTATAGCGCGTTGGCAGCACTCCATAGTACGTTCGACAAGGTCAGCGGTTAACTGCTCGAAGGTTGCACGGCTTAGGTCTACGTTCAGATGCTTGGCACCTTCTGCGTCTGCGGTGATATAGGGAACAGATATGGTGACGATTTCCTGTCCGGAAAGCGCAATCTTGGCCCGTTCTGCGGCTTCCATCAAGCGGACCCGAGCCTCCTTGTCTTGAGATAGGTCAATGCCATTCTGTCGTTTGAATATTTCAATTATGTGATGCATAATTCGTGTATCGAAGTCCATTCCACCTAATCTGGTATCGCCATTGACTGACAGTATCTCACCGACAAAACCGCCATCTTCGGTATTCCCGGTATCTAACAACGAAATATCAAATGTACCGCCGCCCAGATCGTATACAGCTACCGTCCGGTCATACATATATCCTGCACTATAGGCGAAGGATGCTGCCGTAGGTTCTGCGATTATTCGCAACACCTTCCAACCTGCCTGCTCGGCGGCGCGTTTTGTAGTTGCACTCTGAACACGATTAAAATAAGCTGGGACAGTGACAACAGCTTCGGAGATGGGACGCTCCAAATAACTTTCCGCATCCTGCTTCAAAAATGCGAAAATGTGAGCGGCTATTTCTTCGGGAGTGTATAGCCTGTCATAAATTTTGATTTTATCCGAACTCCCTAATAGTCTCTTGATGGCAAATACGGTTCCCTCAGCATTGATCTGGGCTTGCAGCAAAGCGGAAGCACCTACCGTCACTTCGCCGTCCCTGGTAAAGGCCACAACGGAAGGCGTTAGTTTGATTCCTTCCCGGTTAGGAATGATGATCGGCTTACCGTTCCGCACCACGGCAATCAGAGACGACGTTGTGCCGAAGTCGATGCCTACTGCGGAACTGGTATTCCACAGCGAGCGTTCCTCCCAATCAGGATCGGTGATCTGTTCGACAATGTCTTGGTCAGGTCTTCCTTCTTCCTTTTGGCTTAACATCTTTCGGATTATTTGCTGATGATAGGCAGGAAGGCGTTTCAGAGCGCGGTCTAATTCTGCGATTGCTCCTAGTTTGTGCAGTGCAATTGCAGCATATCTGGAAATCTTCGTACGGTCGTCTGCAACATAATCTGCATATGATGGAATAAGCTGATCGCCTAGACTGCTCGCTATTGCCTCCCATTCGGATAAGAAATCCACAAAAACGAGACTGCGGAAGAGCAGTTTCCGAGCAGAGTTCGAGATAGTCAAGTCTCTCCAATAAGAACAGATATCCTTTAACTTCTCCTTTGTAATCAACTGTTGGTAGCGAGGCCAGTATTGAACCTCCATATCCAGCAGGTCCTGTGCTTCTTTTATTTTAATCTCACGCTCGGAGAGCCATTTCCATATTTCAGTGACGATATACTCATGCACGACCTCATAACGGTAGCCAGCCTCTGTCTCGATACGCCGTAATAGGTGATGATCTATCAGTTCCGTGAGGATATTTTCGATATATGGTAAACCTTGCCTCAGTGCCGTGGCAATCTCCACCTTGGATAACAGGTTCTTTGTTTGACGAATGGTTACCAGAGATTGCAGGATTCTCTTTGCTGTTGCCCGTCGTGTATGGCTGAACTTCTCCAGTACCTGCATCAGATAGTTGCCAAGGATTTCTCTGGCTCCGCCCATGGCGCGGTAGTGGTCTATAGTGATGATGGTATCCTTCGCATGTTCCTGGTACAACCTGTAACAGACAATCTGAAGCTGTGCGGGCGCGATGCTTCCGGCGTAGCGTAGCTCTTCCAAGATTTGATCCACCAACCCCTCTTGATATTGGATGCCGAAGGGTTCCAATGGACGCGTAATTGCCTCTCTTGCTCCCTCCTTCGATAGATTATTTAAACGCTCGACATAGAAATAGGGCTGCCGAAAATGCTTTTTCATGCCTTCCAGTTCAACCAAAAAATCGTCCCGAAGAGACAAAACGAGATGTAGGTCAATACGTTGTGATTGTAAACACTGTACCAACGCTCTGGTTAGTTCTTGTTGTAGGTTCTCTTCTAATCGAAATACTTCTTCGAACTGGTCTATGAAGAGAATGACGGTCTTCCCCGTCCGCTGCTGTACACGCAGAAGCAACTTCAGCAGTCGCTCGTCTCCTCTTTCCTCCACATCGAGCGCACCGCTATATTCCGCTTCCACCGCATCGGCAATATCTTTTTCAATCGCGTTGAGCGGAGCATCCAGGCAACGACTATAGATAGGAAAACAGTTCAATTTTGTCAGTGCAGGAATCAAGCCGGCCTTAATGCAGGACGTTTTACCCACTCCGGAACTGCCGACCAGTATCTGCAGGCGACGTGTCAGAATCACCTTGCTCAAGACACTGATTTCCTGTTGCCGACCGAAGAACTGATCGCTCTGATTCGTTTCAAAATAGTCCAGAAAACGATAAGGAGAATGGGGACGGTTGGCTATCCTATTTGTACTGATCTTCGGGGTAGTAGCCTCATAGCGTGCGAGTTGTTGCTCCAGAATCTGGAAAAATCGGAAAGGATCTTCGGAGTGAATTTTGATGTTTTCCAGCTTCCAATCATCCTTATCTTCCGGACGAGCATGAGGCTGCACAGCATATACCCTACGAGGAAACCGAGTTGTTCCCGATCCGATTTGGCGATAAAGGAATTTCCAATACACATCGTTCAGATCGTAGCCGCAAAAAAGAAGCGTTCGTGTTGCACATAAGTAGCGAATCCATTCGCACAGATAAGAGCGCTTCTGTGGGAAATCCAGGCAGTCATTCTCTGTCAGAACCAGAGAATCCCGTTGATCCGTGCTACCATACGCCTGGATGAGCGTTGTTCGCTGGCTATCGACAAAGGTAACCATGTCATCGCGAACCACATAAATCAGCGGTTTCTGTGCGCGGTCATAGGCTTCTTTTAGCCGCATATCAATACGCGTGGTGATGATAACTGGAAAGGGAAGACGGGGAATGATAAGATCAAGAGGGTTAGGAACCTTGCTTTGAGCTTCTGTCCAACTGCAGACACGCTCAATCAGGCGATGCGTCCCCATTTTTTGCTCATAACGCTTTGCTACAAGGGGAAATTTGCGCTCGATCTCCACTCCCGACATTTCCGAGAGCAGTTCAGCCATCAATTGCTCTTCAAATGCTCCTTCTCCTGATGGTGCGACACCTGCCCCAACAAAAAGAATACAGTTTCCGCGCGCAAGCTGCTCGATCAGTTCGTGAAGGTCGAAATCGGAAGATAAGTCATTCGTTTGGCGATTCATCGTTGTATTTTCCTGAAGATGCAGAATTTGAAATCCATTCTCCCTGTTCGCTTTCGAATGTAATCTCTTGTCTGCAACAGTGTATGATTAACCAGGGAGCTATAATGGAACTATAGCATCCGACGCCTATCCTCTAGCTTATAACTGGACTTTTATCGCTTCCAGAAATGTGTAAGCGTCGGCGTCAAGAACCTGCACGTTCTTCTGTTGCCAGTACTTGATGGCGAAGCGAGAGGGGTTAAGTTGCACCGCATAGGCGCGTCGGATATGACGTCCAAGATGACGCACAACTTCATGATAAAGGCGTCGAAAATCTTCATCCATTAGCCCGAAGCCAAGAAACAGAACCGTTTGTGTGGCAAAGTAAGCGCGCACCAAATTGGTTGTTTCAGGCAAGCGGGCAAAAACATCATAATAGTCATCACCCAGGACGACAATTGTATCTTGCTGCTCAATGGAACCATGCAATTTGATGAGTAGCCTCTTATTTTGATTGATAAAAGCGACTTCGGTATCACGCACAACGCGGTCGACGGGAATCTGGGCTTGGCGCAAAGCTTCTTCCAATAGGTTGTCCCAGTTCGTTGTAATGATGCGCTGAAAAGGTAGCTCCGCAATCATGTGATGTGCCGGCAGAGGCTGGATTTGTGGTGTGTTGATCCGGCTGGTGATGTATTGAAGGAGACTGTGAAGTCCCATTTCGAGGACATAGCCTTGGGCAACCTCTGGCAGAGGCATACAAGTAATATTTCCTAATTGTGCACGCTGGGCGAGTTCTGAGGCTAATTGTCCTCCGCTCGGCAATCCTCCTGGTGACAAAGAGATACCTGCTCCGCAAAACAGGACACTATTGTTATTGCGGATCTGTTCCAGTAACTCACTCGGTATATTCATACGCGATGGTTCATCCTCTATCCATTTGTTATTGCTTTATCATCGAGGTTGGGTTATCCTACTTCAAACCGATAGGATTTTGTGCCTCTCTTCAAATTGGACGTGACTATTTCCAGGTCATGTAGCTCCTCGAATACAAGTTCCAACAAGTAATTAGCGATTGTTCGCTTGTGTTCCTCCTAAAATTGGTAAATTCTCTGTGCCATTTGGTTTTCCGTGAAAGATGCCACTTTGGCATTCTGGTCGCAGTCCGATTGGCCGAAGATCTAAAAGACGGGGCGTTCACTGCAGGGCTAATTTTGCTCATAGAGCACTAGATTGTAATCGTTTTGGAATGAGGTACTATAAAAATAATCGTTTTGGAATAGGAGTAATCGTTTTAGCATGGCTTCCGTCTTTCTTAATGAAGCACGCACTCCGGTCGGGCAAATCGCACTCCACGGGACACTCAATCTCATGATACCGTCCCCAGTCGTGCAGAGTTTTGTTGTTGCCGGCGCTAGACGCACACGGGAGACGGAGACATACATTGAGGAGTATTATCCCTCGCACTACAATACCGATGGGACCTTGATTGAAAATCTCCGGTTCGCTCTGAAACACGAGCCGCTTGACCTACGTGTGGTCTCCGCAGCATTGGAAGCGATAGGGGAGGATGCTCTCACTGCCTGGGTTCGCACGGAACCTACAGGCGCTTTCAGCCGTCGCGCCTGGTTCTTCTATGAAACCCTGATCGGGCGAACCCTCGATCTCGAAGCCGTAAAAGCGGGCAACTATGTGGATGCACTGGACGAACGACGTCACTTTGTCGCCGCTCCGATCAATTCCAGCCGGCATCGGGTCCGCGATAATCTGCTTGGCACACGTGATCTGTGTCCTGTCGTGCGACGCACTCCAAAGTTGGAGGCAATGATCGCTGCGCACCTGGATGCGGAAGCACGGGCAATGGCAGCGCACTACTCCCCGGAGACCCTGGCTCGCGCGGTGAACTTTCTCTACACTAAGGAGACGCGCTCCTCTTTTGCCATAGAAGGGGAAGCGCCCAGTCGGAATAGGGAGGAAAGGTTTCTTCAGGCGCTACAAGCTGTATCCACTTTCGATCCTGCCGACAAAAACGCCCTGATTCGTTTGCAGGGTAGTATTGTAGACCCTCGCTATGCAGCTCACGGTTGGCGCGACTTTCAGAACTTCGTCGGTGAGACCACACGGCGCTTTGGAGAGTATGTGCATTTTATCTGCCCGCGCCCGGAAGATATATCGTCTCTGATGGAGGGTTGGATGGCACTAACGGAACGCCTCCTGATAAGCCCCCTCGATCCGGTAATCGCGGCAGCGGTCAGCGCCTTTGCATTCGTCTTCCTACATCCGTTCGAGGATGGCAATGGGCGCATTCATCGCTTCCTGATCCACTATATACTCTCCAAACGAGGCTTTAGTCCGCCCGGAGTGATCTTTCCTGTGAGTGCGGCCATCCTGCGTCAACGCCATCTGTACGATAAGACCCTGGAAGCGTTCTCAAAGCCTATTATGGCCGCTATCGAATGGGACTTCGTGGAAGAGAATGCCCTTCAAGTACAGAACGACACATGTAACCTTTATCGCTTCTTCGATGCCACCCCGCAGGCGGAATATCTTTATGAGAGGGTTGCAGAGACCATTCGCGTGGATTTCAAAGAGGAGTTGGACTTCCTGGAAGTCTACGATGCGGCGTTTACAGCGGTGCGTGAGATCGTAGATATGCCGGACCGGCGTGCTTCGCTTCTCGTGCGCCTCTGCCTGCAAAATGGCGGGCGGCTTTCGCAAAACAAACGTAAGCAATTTGTAGAACTGACGGACGAAGAGATAAACCAGATAGAGGCAGCGATCCTACGGGTACTGCGACAAGAGTTGTAACAAGTCAACCGTTGTCCCTGCTATAGATACTTTCGCCGAGCGTGCAATGCATTCTGTTGCAAATAGCGGAATGTTTGCAAGAAATAACGTTTTTCCCCCTTGCCGCCCTTGAGAGAGAGGTGTAGAATAGAAGGGTGTCTGTTTGCAACCAGCGAAGTTTGCAAGCGAAGGAGGTCGTACCTACGATGCATGTCGAGACACTTCTGCAATGGCACTACCTGATCTTTCTGTTACCTCTGGCGGTCGGAGCGCTGCTCCTGCTGCTCTCCTCCCTCCGTATGGGCCACCATGGCGGGCATCACGGCGTTCATGGAGGTCACGGCCCTGCCCATGCTCCCGCTGCGCCCCATGTACCCCATGGTCACGCAGTCGTACATGCCCCCGCGCACGCTCCGGCGACGCCGCATGGCCATGCCCCGGCGCACTCCGCGCCGACGCCCGCCCATCATGCGCCCGCGCATACGCCGGTCAAGCATGCGCCTGCCACGGATGCCAAAGCGCAGGCCGCAAAGACGACGGATTCCCGCCCGAATGTCTCTGTGACCACGCATTTTGTGCTGAACCTGACCGGCGCGAACCGTGCGCCCCTGGTGATGATCCTGGAGGCGTTCCTGGTGCTGTGGGGGATCGTCGGGCTATGGGCCGACCGCCTGATGCTCCACTCGGATCAGCCCACCACGCGAGAGACGCTGGCAGTTCTGGGCGTCGCCCTCGTCGGAGGGGCCATCGGAGCGCGGATCGCGGCGGCGATCCTGGCCCGCGTGCTGCCCCAGGAGGAGACGCTGGTGGTCTCCCGCAACGCCTTGTTCGGCCTGACCGGCAAGATCACCTACCCGGTCAGCCAGACCAGCGGGCGCATCCACGTCTACGATCAGCACGGCACGCTGCATGACGAGATGTGCCGCATCTCTCCGGAGCATCTGCCTATCGAGAAGGGACGCCGGGCCATGGTGCTGGATATGGACGCAAAGGGTCTTCTCATCGTCGAGGAGATCCCCGATTCTACCACGCGCTGAGCCGCAACGACGCGGCTCGGCCTCTGTTACCGCTGAAGGAGGCGGAAAAAATGGGATTCATAGCGATACTGTTGGGACTGGCGCATCTTC
>Ga0209060_10003294_pt1 | contig 13675 bp, 14 predicted proteins | sample Coa_R1_8_FD_187155 | JGI IMG/M metagenome (GOLD analysis project Ga0209060, IMG submission 187155) | Surface soil microbial communities from Centralia Pennsylvania, which are recovering from an underground coalmine fire - Coalmine... | ecosystem: Environmental > Terrestrial > Soil >...
CCAGGTGGCCGATAAGCTGCAATTGGTTCGCCGCGCCATTCCTCCTACCGCTGCCGCAGCGCAGTTGAAGGGGTTGATTCGGCATCGCCACGAGTTGGTCCGGGAAAGTACCGAACGCCGAAACAAGCTGACGGCTCTGTGTGATGAACTCTTTCCCGAGTTGGTCCAGGTCTGCAAAGACCCCAATGCGCCTGCGGCGCTGGCCCTGCGCGAGCGCTTTCCCACTCCACAAGCGCTGGCAACGGCCACGCTGGCTGAGTTGCAAGCGGTACGCGAGGGGCGACACCCTTCCAATGCGGATCTGCTGGCTCTGCAACGGTTGGCCGCTGACACGATTGGTACGAAAGATCTGGTGCGGCAGCGGGGGCTGGTGCTGGAGCAAACGCAACTGATTCGAGAGCTGCGGCTGCTGCGCCAGCACATTGACCAGTTGGAAGCCGAGATCGGCACTATTGTGCAGGAGGCCCGCGAAGGCCAAATCCTGCTGTCGATCCCAGGGATTGGCCCCGTGGTGGCAGCAACGATCATCGCCTCCATCGGCTCGATCCACAACTTTCCTTCCGCCGCTACGCTCAAAGCGTACTTTGGCTGGGCACCAGCGGTGACCCAATCGGGCACGACCCTGGATCGCGCCACCTTGACGCCTGGGGGGACGCGCATCATGAAGCAGATGATGTTTCTCAGCGCGACCAAAGCCATCCAGCAGTCGGGAGGCGTGTGGGCTCAGCTCTATGGGCGCCTGGTCAAAGCGAAGTGCCCGTATGATGAGCGGCTGGGCCGCTACACCGGAAAAAAGAAGGTGCTGGGGCGCGTGGCGGGGCAGATGATCCAGGTCATCTATGCCCTGCTCAAACGCGATGCCGAGCTGGTCGCGCGCGTCCCAAAGGGGCACAAGCTCCCTCCGCCTCAGTTGTATGATCCCGAAGTGCATCAGCGGCACTGTCATGGTGACTATACTCCCATGAAATCAGCAGCAGCCCAACCCACCATTACTCTACTCCCTCCTTCTTCGCGCTAAGATCGCATATGTCTGAGGCACCTCCTTGGCGGACTCTGCGCGCAGCCTGGCGTACGCTGCCTGCAACGCCTCGATCTTGGCCTCGATCTGCCACTTGAAGGAGCCGCGCCACTTGGGCAAACGTGCCTGCTGGAGCACCTTCAGTCCGCCCTTCCAGGAGAGCAACTCGCTCGCAATGGCGCGCAATTGTGCTTGTCGCCCACCTGCTTCATGGTTCTCAGTCGCTAGCTGGTCCGTTCCTTCCCTGCTCGCCTGTCCCTCTCGCTGCTTGGCGAACTCTGATGGTTGCTTGGCGAACTCTGCTGGCGAAGTCTGGGATGGCGGAGTCTCTTGCTCGAACTGACGTAAGCGTGTTTCAGCGGGGAGCAGCGCCTCCAGGCAAGAGCTATTTCACCTACCCTGCACGCATTTTTGAAAAGACTGCTTTCCGGGTTTTCCCTGCGAGCGTTGCAACGCCTCCTCTGAACGAAGCCGCTCAAACGCCAGCAGTTGAAAGGGATAGTGGCTGGTGGTCTCACCGCTCGTTGCCTCCATCATCGTGTTCGGTTCCTGCTCCTTCTTGGTGTTGTGGTCTAAGACTCACTTGCTGGCGTTGAGCAAGGCTTGTCCACGCGCATCGTCCATGCTGATAATCTCGCCGGTCGCATCCCCATGTATGATCTGGACCAGCAATCGGGCCGGAAGCTCTGGCACTAGCAAGGCCCCCTTTTCATGGGCGGCAATGAAGCGATCATGCATGGCTTGCCCAACGCGCTCCACTGGCTGGCTCCGTATATGCGCTTGCATCGCGGTATCGACGGGGCCAGGACGCAGGGCATTGACCGTCACTCCCGTTCCCTCAAGCTCCCTGGCAAGATTGCGCGTAAGCATTTCGAGTCCTGCCTTGGTAACAGAGTAGGCCGAGGCACGCGTCATGCCGCTGTCCTCACCAGCACTGCTGGAGATCGATACAATCCGTCCCCAGCCGCCTGTCAGCATTGCCGGCAAGGTGGCATGGATAAGCGCGAAGATGCTGGTCAGATTAATGGCCATCGCCTGACCCCATTGGGCCGGCTCAACCTGAAGTGTCTGACCTAATGGCTCGACGACGGCAGCGTTATTCACCAGAATCGTTGGGGCACCCAAAGCAGCGTGGACCTGCTCAACCACCACAGCAACGGCGGCACTATCAGCCAGGTCAGCGGTGATGGCAAGGCTTCGCTGTCCCAGTCGCTGTATTTCCGCCGCGACCTGTGCCACCTCATCGCGCGTCCGTGCCAGCACAGCAACATCGCATCCCGCCACCGCAAGCGCCACCGCGACAGCTCGTCCAATGCCGCGCCCCCCGCCGGTAACGAACGCCACTCGCCCGTGTAATGTCATCCCTGTGCTCCTTTCATCCCGCGCAGGCCAGCCAGCAGATCCGTCGGCTCCAAACGGTGACGGTAATCAGGATCAACGAATGCCAGCCGAATCGTTCCATCTGACGAGAGGAGATAGGTCGCGGGGACGGGTAATTCCCACGAAGCATCCCCGTTGAACTGGGCAAGATTGAAGCCACGCTGCTCGAAAAACGCGCGTGTCGCCGCGTCGTAGTGATATGCCAGGCCAAATTGCCGCGCCACGACGTTTCCGACATCACTAAGCACAGCAAACTCCAGGGAATGTTTCTCTGCCATTGATAACGAATGGTCAGGGGTCTGCGGCGAGATGGCAATAAGTGTTGCTCCCAACGCAGTGATCTTAGGCAAAATCGCTTGATAGGCATGCAAGGTCAAATTGCAGAAGGGGCACCATTCGCCGCGATAAAAAGTGATGACTACTGGACCCATAGCTCTCACGCCTGCCAGCGAGACTGGGCGGCCTAGCGCGTCGGGCAGCGTAAAGTCTGGCGCGTGATCGCCGACTTTCAAGCTCCGCTCCTGAATGCCACTGGCCACCAATGCAGCCACCAGCACATCAATCGTTGCGGTGACGGGAGCCGCCGATGCAGCTTTTTGGGCGTCTAATTGGGACTGCAGAGAGGGTTGAATGGCTTGTTCCATACTGTCACTCCTTAAAACTTGAAGTTATTCAGTCAGTTATCTAACTGAATAACATCTGCGTTTTCCACCCGAAAGACAACCGGGTGTTTCTCTCAACGAGGACGAGCAGAGCTACACTGCCGCTAACCAGAGATCGAGTTGCTTCAGATGATGCATCAGGGCCTCAGAGCCAGGAAAAGTGGTGGCCATCAAATACCAGCCCTGCTGTAAAGCGATCAATGAGGTTGCCAGGTCGTGTGCCGTGTCCCCTTTGCCTAAGGATGTCAATTGTCGCGCCACCCAGGCAATCTGGGACTGTAACAGGTGCTGCGCACTCTCAGCAAGAGGACTCTCCAACTTGGCTAACTCTTGACACAAGGTGCCATAGGGGCAGCCAAATCGGGCTACTTGACGTGCCGTTGTGCCATCGATGGCAAAGAAGGCGCGGAGGCGTTCGCGTGGGTCTGCGATGTGATCCAGACGCGCACAATCCCCCTCCACCTGTCGTTGATACTCGGCGATCACCGCTTCTAGGAGGCTATCTTTCGTCTTAAAGTAATAATAGATATTGCCGATGGGAACTGCTGCGGTCTGAGCAACCTCCGCGAGCGTCGTGTGCAAATAGCCGTGTTGATAAAAAAGGCTCCGCGCCGCGTTGATCAACCCCTCGCGGATAGTCCCTTTTCCTGGCTGCATAAGCCCTTCTCCGCCGTATGGTTAGTCAGTCAACTGACTAACCATACTGTAGCACAGATGCCCCTCATTCATCAAGATCCTCTGCCTGGGATTGTCGGCAGCATGCACGCAGTACATTAAGCTCGAAGCATATCTCAATGCCAGCAAGACGAGTTATCACCCCTGGGTGAGCGTTTGAACCGTTGCTCTGCGACGACAGTGGGAATGTGGCAGCGCCCCCTAAACGTACGCCAGTGGTTCTTTGGCCGCTTCTCATATGTGTGGGAAATAGTCAAGGAGGCATGCCCCGATGATCATGCACCACGTGAGCCGTAGTCTGAACGCATGGTCTGGTTTCGTCAAAAAGCTAAAAAGAATACTTCAGACCCTCGTGTTGGGAGCGCCCCTCCTTTCTTGACAGCATTTCCCACGCGAAGGTATCCTTCCCTTACGCGATAAGTTAGTTGACTAACTTGCCTGGAAGGAAGACGCGCATGCCGACAGCGCTCAAACGAGACCGCCTCATCGAGGCTGCCAAAACCCTGTTCGCTCAACACGGCGTGGCCCGGACGACCCTGGCGGACATCGCCCAGGCGGCCGAGGTGCCTTTGGGGAACGTCTACTATCATTTTCGCACGAAGGAATCCCTGGTGGAGGCCGTGATCCAGGCGCATAGGCACGATATCCAGACGCTGCAGGCGCAGTGTGACCGCCTCCCAGACCCGCGTCAGCGCTTACTGGCCCTGCTTGCAGCCGAACGCGAGGCGGAGCCAATGTTCGTGCGCTTTGGCTGCCCTTATGGGAGCCTCAGCCAGGAGCTGAACAAAGAGGACCAGCTGCTGTCAGACGCTGCCGCTGGCCTCTTACAGGTGTATCTGGACTGGGTCCAGACCCAGTTTCGCTTGCTTGGAAAATCAGTGCCGGAGGCCGAGGAACGAGCCATTGAGCTGGTGGCGTCGTTGCAAGGGACCTTTCTCTTGACCAACTGTTTTCGGGCGCCCACGCTGTTGGCGCGCCAACTGGAGCGTTTGGAAGAGCAGATTTGTTCCCTCTAGCTTTGTACGAAGGAGGAGTCCGTATGAATACCGTGTTTAGGGTAGTCGAACGTCTGGCGCCCTCCCTGTTGCGCCTCAGTCTCGGGCTGGTCCTGCTCTGGATCGGTGTCCTGCATCTGCACAGCCCCCAATCGACCGTTGTCTTGCTGTCGATGTCGCTGCCGTTCCTGGCCTCCAGCGCATTTGTCTCTCTGCTCGGTGCGCTGGAAATCCTGGCGGGCGTCCTGCTGATCGCTGGCCGGTGGCTGCGCTATGTCGGTCTGGGAACATTGGTGCTCTTTGCCGGGACGCTGACCATTTTTGTGATCGCTCCAGCCGTGACTGGCTTTCCCTTCCTCACCCTGATTGGCGAGTTCCTGCTGAAGGACACGGTGCTGGCTTCCGCTGCCATCACCGTGGCGGCAACGGATGCAGCCAGGCACACGGCCAAACAGCATGCGGTGAGAACGAAGACTGAGCAGCAGCCGAGGCAGCAAGCCGCTTAATACTGACAGGGGAGGCTCCAAACTCATCTGATACACCGGGAGGTGGCCCACTTTTCGGGGCGTGGATCAAGAACAGGACCCGTTCCTCCAACCGAATTGGTCAGTTGAGTCAGAGCTGGATGGTACATGACCTACCACGTGGTAGGTCATGTACCAGTAGTCATGCAGTGTTCAAACGTCCATACCACCCCGTATCCGTCGGATTGTCCATTCGTCACCGGAGACCCTGAGATCCTTCCCTGCTTCGCATGGTGACACATTTGTTCCCGCTGGAACTGGCCCAGGCGCACATTCCTCATGCATGAGGGGCCAGCATCCCAGTCTCACGGAGCGCCCCCCTCATGGGCAGCCCTCCACGTTCCACCAGCACTGGAGCACTGGGGTCGCTCGTCAGGTTCATGGGGGCTGTCGGGATCTGGTCAGAGAGACTTAACCGGACCAGGTGAGCCAACGCGGCTGGTTGATCATGTTGCAGATAGTGGTTCGCACCTGGCAGGACCCAGTAGGCACTCTGAGCCGCCCGTGAGCGCAGGGAGGTCTCCCAGACATAGTTCGCGACCCGGATTGAGGAAACGGTATCATGCAGGCCCCAGATGAGGGTGGTCGGAATGCCGCTCTCGTGGAGGCTTTCCAGCCAGCTGACTTCTGCTTGCGCACGTTCATCGAGGTACTTGATGGTGAGGGGCAACACCTCCAGACCAGAGGCATAGGCGAGGATGTTGGCCAGTGCAGCGGTTTCGGGATCATCAGGAGACAGAGGAGGCGTAAAGGCCAGGTGCCCAAGGAACGAAGCCAGCTGAGACGCGGTGAACGCTGCAGCCGTCGTCTGACTCGTCCGTGGATCGCGAAGGGCTTTCTGCCAGTCCGTCAAGTTCGCGAGCGGAAGATAGATATTCCCATTCGTCAGCACGTGATGGGTCAGGGGAGAAGTCTGGTGCCGATACGCGGGAAAGTCCGCCAGCAAGGCCAGTCCGACACTATCTCCTCGATCGTGGGTCAAGAGGGCAAAGTGTTGGAGACGGACGGTCTGCTGGACGAAATAGTCTACGAGGCGCGCGTCGTTCCGAAGCGAATAGGCGTATCCCGTGCGTGGTTTGTCCGAAAAACCATACCCAGGGAAATCAAGTAGACAGACATAATGATCCGTAGACAGGTCGGAAGCGAGCAGGTGAAAATCATAGCTACTGGTTGGAGCCCCATGCAGGAGCACGATGGCAGGGGACATGGGATCGCCCAGGCACCGATAGAAGATCTGGAGCGCCGCTCCACTGCTTCCCTCGGGATACCAGGTAAAATACTGACCAGCCGTGTGCCAGGCGTGAGCACGATCAACCATCGAAACACCCGTTTCTTTCTAGAGAAGCGCCGGTCCAAAAAGTGAAACTTGAGCAGCTTTTGCCCTGACTGACTCGCTATGCGGCCCAAAAGCCAGCTTCGATGATGTCTCGCCCGCCTCAGAGTGGAGCTAGACTTTGGATCAGAGGTAAGAGCTGGCTGCTGACCAGATGCTCTGCCCTTGTGCTGCCGCAACAGGTGTGCCAGCAGTTATGTGCGCCAGCACGAAGAGCGTACCGCGCTACAGCCTGGGAATGTCCCGTTTTTATGGAGTGAAGGAATAGTCAGGAGGTATGCTCCAAGAGACCGCCGGAACTGCCTACAACGCTAATACTACAGTTCTACTTATGGGGAGTGAGTCGAAGCGAAGCCCGTCGACTCCTGGAGCAGCAAGGTCTGCACGATCCGGGTCCACAGCCCCTCTTTACGCTAGGGCTGATAGCGGCTGGCTACGGTCGACCACGGCCCAAACCGCTCAGGCAGTTCCCGCCAGGATGAGCCGGTTCGCGCGACCCAGAGCATGCCTTCTACCACCAAGCGATGATCGACGGCAGGACGGCCGATGGGTGGTTTCTGTGGGGGCACAACGACCTGCCTGGGCATTGGTCTGGCACCAGATGAGCAGCTTGATCAATTCACCGGAACATTGCCACTGCTCTAGCTGGTACGTGGGGCACTGCGCCCAGCGTGGCGTTCTCTGCTATCAATACCACTCATCTGTCGGGTTTGGCACACTCTGCGCGCAGTTTGGCATGCGCTGCCTGCAACGCCTTGATCTGCCACTGGAAGGAGCCACGCCACTTGGGGAGCTGGGCCTGGCGCAGCACTTTCAGCCCGCCCTTCCAGGAGAGCAAATCGCTTGCAATGGCGTGTAATTGTGCTTGTCTCTCGTCTGCTTCACCGTCATCAGCCGATGGAAGGATTGCTCTCGCTTCGCTGGCTGGTGCCGCTTGCTGCTTGGCGCACTCTGCTGCACTGTTGGCGAACTCTGGTGGCGAAGTCTGTGAATGGCGAAGTCTGCTCGGCTTGGCCTAGTGTACGCGTGCTTCAGCGGTCTGCACTTGCTTATACTGGTGGCCATCAACCCTTGTTCTGGCGTCTCAAACTGGGAGAGATTCGGTGCTGCCAGTCCCGCTTGGGCCGAACCTGATCCCAGTTTTCGGCATCGGTGTCTGCGTGAAAAGGCCCTGCTTCCGCTATGGGGTGGCCTTCACCTCGTAGTGATGTGCGATTGGCTCGACCTTAGAGAGCAGTCGTCTGGCTTCCGGTTCAAAGGCTGCGACCGTGTAGTCGGGTCCGGCAAAGGCTCGCACAGCTTCCAACGAATCAAACAGGTTCAGGACGACAAATTCCACCTCCTCACTTCCATCTTGCCGCAGCACGTATCCACCCCGATAGCCAGCGATCCGTTGGCGGAGACTGGGAAGCAGATCCTCTCGCAGATGCCGCTCATAAGCATCTGCGTTTTCAGGCGTGGTCCACCCTTTCCATAAACGGGCAATCATCTGATGCAACCTCCTGATAGGTAGGAGTTCGGTCAACGGTAGCGATCCCTATGCTACATCAGCTCCATTTCAATGTCCAATATATCCTTTGTTGTAAGATGATATGTAATACGTATGGATTGAGGGCGAGAGAGGAGAGAAGAAGATGGAGCTGCGCCATTTACGCTACTTTGTCGTCGTGGCAGAAGAACTCAACATCACGCGCGCAGCGAAGCTTCTGCAAATGGCTCAGCCACCCCTGAGTCAACAGATGCACCAATTGGAAGCAGAGTTGGGAGTCACGTTATTCCATCGAAGCAAACGTCGGATAGCTCTGACTGATGCGGGACAGGTGTTTCTGGAAGAGGCGCGCCGAACCCTGGTGCAGGCGGAGCATGCTCGTCGGATGGCCCAACGAGCGCAACGCAGCGAGATTGGACGACTCGTGATGGGCTTTGTGAGCGAAGCAACCTATGATCTGCTGCCCAGTATGCTACAAGCCTATCGAGCACGCTTTCCGCAGGTCGAAATCGTCTTGCGTGAGATGACGACGATGCAACAGGTGCAGGCACTTCAGAGAGGCAGCATTCACCTGGGCATGCTGCGTCCCCCTATCCCTGAGACGGGTCTGAGCCTTCAGATCGTCAGACAGGAACCCTTTATCATGGTGCTTCCACCAACCGCTCGTATTGCTCCTGATGAACGGCTCCCGCTCTCTGCTCTCTCAGAGGAACCATTCGTACTCTTTCCACGTGCGATCTCGCCAGGCGTCCATGATCAAGTGATCAGCCTCTGTAATCAAGCGGGCTTTAGCCCGACCATTGTCCAGGAAGCGACCGAATTGCACACGATCCTCGGGTTAGTGGCGGTTGGAATCGGGGTATCGCTGCTTCCCGCATCCGTACGTCTGCTCAGAAGTCAGGGAGTGGTCTATCGGGTGCTTCCACAGACCGGAACGCGGGCCAGCACTGCTCTGGCGTGGAGACAAGATGCACGGTCATCGGTCCTCTTCACCTTTCTTGATGTCGCGAAACAGAGTTTGCTCCAACTTGGTGAGCATGATGAAACCAGCTCTTCGCAAACATAAGCTGAATCTCTACGGACGACAACGCTTCTTTATCGAGATGCGCAGATGCGTGGCTGGCGTCAAACTCTGACCAGATGGCCCAGCACCAAGCGCGGCCCTCTCCTCCCTCCTTGGCGACCTCTGCGCGCAACCTGGCGTACGCTGCCTGCAACGCCTCGATCTGCCACTGGAAGCTGCCACGCCATTTGGGGAGCTGCGCCTGGCGAAGGACTTTCAGGCCGCCCTTCCAGTAGAGCAGGTCGCTCGCAATGGCGCGCAACTGCGCCTGTCGCTCGCCTGCTACCGTGTCCTCAGCCGATGACGGGGCCACTTCTACATCGCTGGAATGCTCCTCTTCCTGTGTGGCAACCTCTGATGACTCAGCAGAAGATGGCGAAGTCTCTTGCTCGGCCTCGTGCAAGCGTTCCTCAGCCGCCTTCACTTGCCTATGCGGGCGTGGCCTGCTTGCGTAGATCGTGGTGCTCCGATAAGGCTGGAGGAGCCAGCCGCACTTCTCGCCCGTCGCCCACATGGGAGTGCCTCCAGGACTGACACCACACCACTGACCCCACCCACTATTCTCATCAGACGTCCGAAGTAGCGCTCGCCTTGCGCCGCCGCTGGTCGACTATGCCGACCTGGACGGTCACCTGCTGATCGCCGATGACTCCTTCGAGGGCTTCAGGGTCGAGCAAGGTAAACTAGTCCTGCCCGACACGCGGGGGGCTGGGCGTGCGCCCGCGCCCGCGCTAGCAGCGCTATCCCGCTGCCTTCCACACCTGCACGGTGCCGTCCTCGCTGCTGGAAGCAATATCCAGCCCGTTGGGCGACCACGCCACGGAAGTTACCACGTCCGTGTGGCCGCGATAGGTCACCCTGTTGCCACCGGTGATGGCATCCCACACCTGCGCCGTCTTATCAGCGCTGCCTGAAGCGATGCGCTGCCCATTAGGCGACCAGGCTACCGACTCGACAATATCACTATGGCCGCGATAGGTGAAGACGTGTGTGCCAGTCATGGCAGCCCACACCTGCACGGTGTTGTCAACGCTGCCAGAAGCAATGTATTGCCCATCGGGCGACCACGCCACGGAGTAGACAGAGTGTGAGTGGCCGCTGTACATGGCGATGTGGTCGCCCGTCGCGGCTTTCCACACCTGTACCGTGTTATCCCAACCGCCTGAGACGATCAGCGTGCCATCAGGCGACCAGGCGACAGAACCCACCGTATCGGCATGGCCGCGATAGGTAAAGAGATTTCCTCCGCCAGGGGCATCCCACACCTGCACTGTCTTATCACCCCGGCCCGCGCCCGAGGCAATACGCTGCTTCTTGGGCGACCACGCCACACACGTCACCACATCCGTATGGCCGCGATACGTGTAGACCAGCTTGTCAGCCGTGACATCCCACACCCGCACCGTGTTATCAAAACCACCCGAAGCAAGGAGATTGCCACTGAACGGCCACGCCACGGTCAGGACAGGTGCGAGATGGAGAAAGAGGAGCGCGTGATCGCCAGTCGTGGCATCCCATACGCGCACCGAGTTATCGTCACTGCCCGAGGTGATGCGCTGCCCATCAGGTGACCACGCCGCCGAATACACTATGAAGGGGTATTGGCCCCGATAGATATACAGCGGCTGGATACCTGGACTCTGCTCCCCAGGCCCCGAATGGCGCGTCAGCAAAATACCCCCGCCCACTGCTGCCAGGGCCACAACCGCGCCGCTGCCGATGAGGAGCCGCCGCCGCGAAAGCACCCCTGGCGACCCTGGCCGCGCTTTGGGCGTGGGCACAGGCTGATCGGTGGGGGTCGTCATATCGGGCTGGGTAGGTTCGAGTTCCATCGCAAGGGCTGGCTCTGCCTCGCGCGGCGCGCGCTCCGGAGGGACCGGCGTGGTTCGCTCTGGAGCGGGCGTTGGTTTCTGTGCTACCGCCTCTGTCGCTGCCCCCGCCGCCTCGGTAGCCTGACCCGCCTGCTCGAAGGCGTTGGCAAACGCCTGGATGCTGGCAAAGCGCTGCCTGGGGTCTTTCGCCAGCGCCGTCATCACCACCGCCTCTACCTGTGGCGCGAGGCCGAGCAGCTTGTCGCGCAAGGGCGCGGGCGCGACGGAGATGTGCTTCGCCAGGATCTCTTGCGACGAGCCGCTGAACGGCCGCTCTCCCGCGAGCCACTCGTAGATCACAATGCCCAGCGAATACTGATCGCTCGTGGGGCGCGGGTGCGACTCGATCTGCTCCGGGGCCATATAGGCGAACGTGCCTACGACCTCCTGCGATGTCTGGCTCAGCGAACTGTGGGCCACCACCGCGATACCAAAATCCGAAAGCAGCACCTCGCCGTGTTCGCCCACCAGCATGTTTTCCGGTTTGACGTCCCGGTGAATCAGCTTGCGTTCATGCGCAAACTGCAACGCGCTGGCGACCTGGCGCACATAAGGAAGGATAGTAGACGGAGCCAACCGCGTGCCCCTTGGGTGCCGCTTGCGCAGCGTGCCACCAGGGGCATAGTCCATCACCAGATAGGGCAGGCCCTCCTCCACATCAAAGTCCAGCACGCGCACAATGGAAGGATGCCTCAGCCCCGCGATGGTCCGCGCCTCCTCACGAAAGCGCTTGATCTCGGCTTGCCCCAGCTTCGTGCTGAGCACTTTGATAGCCGCCTGGGTTCCCAGATGCACATGCTCCCCCAGGTACACCTCCGCAAAGCCGCCCGCCCCCAGCAAACGTACCAGTCGATAAGTGCCCAGTTGTTGGCCCACACGGTCCGCCATAGCAACGCTCCTCTACTGCTCCTCGGTCTGGTTGATAGGTTCTCGCCGCTCAACGCCTGTGTATTCTTGCCCTATCAGATAGAGCGAGCAGGAGCAGATGCCTGGCTCGCCAGGCGAGGCCTATACTTGTATATAGGCCCGGAGGTATTTTCTGCTGACGAAATCTCATAGCTCCTGCTGACCCAGTCATAGACGGGTTGGGGCTACTCTCTCTTCTGCGCTCTCCCCTGGAGCTTGGTCATCCTGCCGCCGTTCCTCAGTCTCCTTGGATGAACCTCTGGCCCGCAAGGTGCCCACCCCAGAGGTTCATTCAAGTGGGGTATGGCGCTTTCTAGGAAACGACCAGCGCTACAATATCGAACTGCCCATTGCTCAGGGTAAGCGGTTGCTCTGACTGGGAGGCCAGGGAGGGGCAGGAAAAGGTTCCCTTGACTTCGTGATATGATGGCCCGCCACCTGTTGGGAGGGCGGTATCAGTGGTGACCGTCATCTGGCAGATGGATGGCGCAGCCAGTTGCCAGCGGTGTGCGCCATTGACACTCTGGAGTCCGATGTACCCTGTCGGAAGGCCCGTGAGGGTCGAGGCCCCTGGACCCGCATAGGAGGCATTTCCCAGGGTGAAGAGCCAGGTCTGATCCTGAACGATGAAGGTTAAGGAGCTAGTTCGATAGCTGCTGTCTCGCTCCGTGTCACTGATCGTATACGCGCCAGTGAGTCCCCCAGACGTAGTAAAACTGACCGTACTCTGCGTGGGAGGATGAGTGTTTCCAGAGGATGAAGGGGTGTTAGTGCTGGTGGTGCTTGTCGAGCTGGGAGTGCTTCCGCCGCCGCCGGCGCAGAGGAGCAACAGCAGACCGACCATACTGAGCCACATGGCCCAGGAAAAGCGTTGTGGACGCATGAGAGTGTTCCTCCTTCGTGTAGCAGATGAGTGATCACCTGCTGCTAGTATAAAAAAAACACCGCTTACCTGGCGCTTACCTCCGAGCCGGTTGCGCGGGTGAGGAGGATAGGTGTTTCCACCTAGAGTCTGTTATGAACTTCAGAGACAATGAACGACCAGATGGATGAACCGATGCAGCAGCAAGATAGCGAAAGCCAGGAAGTGCAGCCCAGCCAGCGTTTGAGGCAGGCGTTCATAGTCGCGTGCCAAGCGTCGAAAGCGAGCGGTCCAAGCGAAACTGCGCTCGACGACCCACCGACGCGGCAGCAGGACAAAGCCGCGCTTGGCTTCTGGCAGCTTGACCACTTCCAAGCGGATGCCCTGCGCTGCCGCTGCTTCCAGAGGCTGATCTCCGGTATAGCCCTGATCCACAAAGGCGACTTCCACACTCTGTCCTGTCACCGCTTGCACTTGCGCCGCCAACTCGGCCACTTGGTCCCGGTCCTGCTCGTTGGCCGGCGTGACCCGCAGCGCCAACAACTGGCCCAGGGTATCCACCGCCACATGCACCTTGCTCCCTTTGCGCCGTTTCGCTCCATCGTAGCCCGCTCGCGCGCCGCTTTCGGGGCTGGACTGGAGTGTGCGGCTGTCAAAAATCGCTCCCGATGGCTGCTCCTTGCGTCCTGCCGCCACGCGCAAGAGTTGGCGCAAGTCGTTCACCAGCGCCTCGAAGACTCCAGCGTTGAGCCAGCGCTGGGTTTGTTGGGAGACCGCTTCCCACGGCGGCAGGTCGTTGGGCAGCATCCGCCAGGGGGCGCCTGCTCGCACGATCCAGCGCAGGCCATTGAACACGTCACGCAACGGATACTCGCGTTGGGGGGCTTCTTCGCTCAT
>Ga0209060_10003297_pt1 | contig 13662 bp, 8 predicted proteins | sample Coa_R1_8_FD_187155 | JGI IMG/M metagenome (GOLD analysis project Ga0209060, IMG submission 187155) | Surface soil microbial communities from Centralia Pennsylvania, which are recovering from an underground coalmine fire - Coalmine... | ecosystem: Environmental > Terrestrial > Soil > Unclassified...
TGATCCGATATTGACTCGATCTTATGTGTGGGATGATGGAGGTGGCTCAGGTGCCGCAAGTTCCTCAGACTCCAACTATGTGCTCACTACGTGGGATGGAGCAACCCACTCGGTCATGCGAATTACCACGGCCGTCGGTAGCGTCGAATCGTTTGAAGCGATCGACGGAAGCGGTTGGCAGGCAAACCTGACCAACCCGGATAGCCTTGGCACTCCCCAGTCGGGAATGCTTATTGACCGCGCCGGAAACCAATATTTCATTTCCAATTTCTCAGCTGGCAGGTGTGCTATTAGCAGAGGCCAAGGAGCTGGAGCGACAACGACCAAGACATGCACCGGGCAAGCAGGGTTGGTTCGGAGCGTAACCGACCCCAATGGCAATATCTACACTTTTTTAAGCCCAAGCACGCCCCCGGTCCCAGGCGTTGATACGATCGGACGCTCTACAGCCCTTATCTCGACTGGTATTGGATCCTCGGATACGTCTGGCTGTATAAGTTCGCTACCGCTCATTGGTTCAGCCACGATCAGTTACCCTGCGCCCAACGGCGCTACCAATTCCGCGAAGATCTGCTATGCCAGTATCACGCCTCAAACGTCGTTCAACGCCGTCTGGAATGGGGCAAGCATCCTGGAATTTCAGAATTGGGCGCCTAACACCGCGTTGGGGAAGCCCCAGGTTGTCGTTAGCATCCTGCTTCAGGATGGAACAAATTGGACCTTCAACTACAATAGCTATGGCGACATAATCTCCATTGGTCTCCCTTTAGGTGGATCGATTGCCTACCAATGGGCCTCCGTGTCTTTCCCATCGTGTAGCGGCATTCCAATGAGCCGTGCTATTACCTCACGCACTGTGACCGATAATAAAGGAAATTCATATACTTGGAACTACAAGTGGCTCACGCAGCAGGCCAGCCCACTACAGAAAAATGGCACCTTCGTCAATGTTGTTACCGATCCATTGAATAATGACGTTGCCCATACCTTTACCAATGTGGAAGGGTTCTGCAGTTTTTACGAGACGACCACTCAGACCTATCAAGGATCCAGCAGCTCAGGGACGCTCCTGAAAAGGGTCGACACCAGCTATTCCGTGGCGGTGGTTAACACCAGCGCATCGGGTTCGCCTACTGTCCTGCCAATAAGCATTCAAACTACGGTATATCCGAGCGGCAAGGTGAGCCTCATAACAAAGGAGTATGACAAAAGCTTACCGGGCACAAGCTATGGAAAAATAACAAAGGAGAAAGAATATGATTGGGGATCGGGAAGCGCGGGTGCACTATTGCGTGAGGTCGATACCTCATATTTCTGGCAGAGTAATAGTTCATATCTATCCGCGCATCTCCTCGATTTGCCTGCTTCGGTAATCACCAGAGATAGTGGAGGCTGTGTGCGTGCCGAGACCGATTATAACTATGATGAGCCTGCTTATCTCACTTCATACACGGGTTCGTTGCCGGCGGGTACGCATGTGTCTCCTTCCACTTCTGTGCGAGGGAACCCAACATCTACCGTGCGCTGGCTCATTCCTGCGAGCGGATGCAATACCAGCGCTACAGGTACCACGATCGCAACCCACACAAACTGGTATGACATTGGCGAAACTTACCAGAAAATAGATGCGCTGGGATATACCACCACGCACAGCTATGACCCCGCCTACGGCGGCGCATACTCAACCAAGACATGCAATGCCTTGAACCAGTGTGTGAGTGGAACCTACGATTTTAATACCGGCCTATTGGCTAGCTTCACCGATCAGAATGCTACCAGCCAAGCGAGCGGCAATACGCCTGGTGACGCAGGGCATACCTCAACCTTTGCCTACGATTTCATGGGTCGTATGACCACCGCAGGCCTTCCCGACGGCGGACAAAGTACCTTCAACTACACCAATGCAACCACCAGGGAGCGGCTGAAGAAGATCAATGCCAGCCTTACGGATGATTCTTCCGTTTTTGTGGATGGTCTGGGCAGGCCAATAAAAACTCAACATGTTACCCCTAACGGCAGCGTCTTGGTTGATACGGCCTATGACGCTTTTGGCCGAGCCAATAGCGTGAGCAACCCGTACATTACTGCCAGCGATCCAACCGCCGGAACGACCGCCACATCGTATGATGCCTTGGGGCGAGTGCTCAAAACTTCCAGGCAGGATGGTAGTTTTGTAACGAGCGCTTACAGCGACAACTGCACCACTGTGACCGACGAAGCGGGAAAAGCCCGTAAGAGTTGCTCCGACGGATTGGGTCGCCTAACCAGCGTCTTTGAAGATCCCACCGGGCTAAACTATGAGACCGATTATCAATATGACGTTTTGGGCAATCTACTTCGTGTAGACCAAAAAGGCTCCTCGCCTTCCGATAGCACCCAGTGGCGCACGCGGCTCTTTACCTACGACTCGCTCTCTCGTCTCCTGACTGCCTCCAATCCCGAATCGGGGACGATTAGCTACCAGTACGATGCCAACGGCAATATGAAGCAGAAGATTGCGCCTGCGCCAAATCAAACGGGATCGGCGACGGTGACCACGACCTATGCGTATGACGTTCTGAACCGTATTACGTCGAAGACCTACGCTGATGGCACAACGCCCAGCGCCTATTTTGCCTACGATGGGCCGGGCTGGTGGAGCGATGTCCAGAGCAACGTGGTTGGAAGGCTTCAGGAAGCCTGGATCGGTTATCCGTGCTGCGATACCACTTCCGCCACCATTTATGGTTACGATGCAATGGGCCGCGTGGTCATGACCCGGCCAATTACTCCGATGGCACTATTGTTGAGCAGCAACTGGGTCGTGGAGGATGGCCAATTTGGAATTTCTGCCTCCAAATTAGCTCCCGTTGCCGGCGGCTTTGATGGTAGAGGGTTAGCCTATTGGGGCGGGTCTTTCAGCAACGACCAGTTCGCCCAGGTGACTCTGGCCTCCGTGTCATCCTCAAGCTCTATGGGGCCGGCGGTCCGCGTTAGTCCTTCAGGGCTCAATTATTACGCATTTGGCGCTGCTGGTTCCGGCGCTAGCGGAAACTATTGGCTGTGGAAAACAGTCAATGGCGCGCGTACAACCTTAGCTACTGGTCCTACCGCGCACAATGTAAATGACGTGCTGCGCCTGGAAGTTACGGGCACTACGTTGACGGCGAAAATCAATGGGACCGTGGTCGCCACGGTTACCGATTCGACATTTCAGAGCGGCAATCCCGGCATTCAATCCAATCCCGGTGTCAATCCTGGCAGTGCTCCCTGGGAAACGATCAGTAATTGGACGGGCGGAACATTCTCCCCGGCGGTGAGCTACTCCGATTCCTTCACAGGTGTAGGGCCGGTTACCAAAATGAACTACACCTACGATCTGGCTGGCAACCTGACCAGTTATGATGGAGGGGCCGACAATGTAACCTTCACGCAGACGTTTGACTCAGCCGGACGGGTCACGCAGTTAACCAGCAATCTTGTGGATGCCACCCATCCTGCCACGATTGCCACGGTCGATCCAACGGTTGGTTACTACCCCAATGGCGCCCTGCGAAAAGTCAGCTTGGGCAACGGGCTGACGGAGACCAGCGCCTATAACAAACGCTTGCAACCATGCCGTATCAACGTCAATTCGGGTGGAGCGGCTCTCGGCCAGTGTGCAGACGCAATTCCGAGCGGCAACGTCGAAGATTTTAGCTATGGATTTAATTCCGGAACCGCGGATAACGGAAATATCGCAACCATGACCGCCACCGGAATAACCGGCACGCAGACCTTCAATCGTAGCTATACGTACGACTCTCTGAACCGCCTTCAGGGTATGACTGACCCTGGTAATGTTTGCACAGGGCTTTCCTGGACCTATGATTCTTGGGGCAACCGCCTTACGCAAAGTGGAACGGGTGGCTCCTGCCTGTCAAACTCCACGCCCGTGAATGCTCAAAACCGGTTGAATGTTGCGCCGTATCAATACGATGCCGCTGGAAATCTGATCCATGACGCGAGTCACAGCTATACTTATGACGCCGAGAATCGCCTGATCGCGGTGGATGGCGGCAGCACCGCCAGCTACATTTACGATGCCGAAGGCCGCCGCGTCCGAAAGACGGTAAACAATTTATGGACGGATTTCATCTACGACCCGACGGGAAACGTCATCGCAGAGTACGAAAACTACCAAGGCTCCGCTCCGATATGGTCGATGGAGTACATGCGTCTAGGCGGGCTGCTGATCGCTGAATACACGAATCGCACCACGTATTTTTTCCATCAGGATCACCTCGGCTCGACCAGGCTAATGACCAACCTGGACAAGACGATCTATGATTCCATGGATTATCTACCTTTCGGCGAGCAGATATTGGGTGGCTCTGGCACAACACACAAATTCACCGGCAAAGAACGGGATGGAGAGACCAATCTCGATTACTTCGGAGCGAGATACCACGGATCAAGCATGGGACGATTTATGAGTTTTGATTCGTTAAACACTCTTGACCTTTCTCATCCCCAGAAGCTGAACCGATATACCTACGCAAATAACAACCCCCTTGCTAATATTGACGTTGGAGGTCATTGTACTGCTCCAGCCGTCTCCGGCCATCAAGTGGGTATTTGCGTTGAATCCTACATACGATCACGCTTTCTTCCTGGCGCACTTGGCAAGTTTGCATTGGGGGATAATAGGGGACCAAACCCTCATGGCGGGAGCTTTAGAACTCAGACTCTTCTGAGTGTCGACCCCTCTACTCACGATGTGCGGCTGTTAAATAGCACTCCTGGGAAGAGTTGTGCTATTGAGGGTTGCATTACCGGCGTAAACAATTCATCTTTGAGCAAAATTTCACACGATGATAAGGGAAATACCTACTTCACTCTCACCGTTTATGGAGAAAACGGCTATGAAGCGCAAGGCAAAACAGGAGCTCCGGGTGGATGGATTGAAATGCAGTTTTCCTTTGCGGTGAACTCAAAAGGAGAGATTACGATAGCTGATCCGGAGACGAAAGGATACCCTTCGGTCAGCATCTACTCATATGATGCTGCCGGAGATGTTGTTCAGGACGTCTTTCAACAGAGGGAGAGTGGGAACATACAGGATCTTTGGGGGCCACGCAAGCCAACTAAGTCCGATGGCCAGAAAGCGATCGATGAAGAAGCCGCACGTCAATGTGCATTGGGTAATCGAGCAGCATGCGATCACTAAAACTCGTTGACTATGTCTACATCACGCTTTCTTGCCTTTCTGGGCTTTGGCAAGGGTGGTGTCTCGGTTATCGGCGAAGCCCACTGCTTGTGATACCAATGGGTATTCCGTTTGCCTTGGCATCTGGCATATATGCATGGCTATCAAGCAGAGACAGCGAAGCTTTTGAGCAACCCGATTGGAAGCATGTACTCATTCTCTGGGCAGGTATACCAGTTTCATTGGCACTGAGCGCATTGACAATGCTAGCTGAGACCGGAATCATGTCCGTTGCCGGATTTGGAGTTGTAGACCTTCCCTTCGGCAATCTGCGCCATTTGATAGGCGAAAGTGTCGCCTGTTTGGCTTGGGCTACATGTCTACTATTGTGGTCCCAGAAACACAACCCTCGATTGCCACGCAGACGCTTTTTAGCGATCTTTGCAGCTCTTTTTATATGTGTACTTCTTGCCTCGGGTTTATCCAAACTGATATTGGGAATCTTTCATAAGGATATTTATTTTGTCTTAACGTCTGTAGCCGTGACAACGCTTTCCGCGCTTATTCTAATTCTCCTGAAGAGCGAGGGAATGAAGGTAGGTGGGAACTCAAACACCGCAACCGGGACGTGAAACCATTCCTATGACACTCTACGCCGGATATTCAATAGTGCGTGTCTTTCTCGAAAAAAATTACTGGCAAAGAACAGCACGCCGAATCCAACCTCACTTATTTCGAAAAGCGTTACTATAATAGAGCACAGACTGAGGCGTTGGGTTTTCGCCGATGGGATTCTGATCAAGATTGTCCACCTTATCAACCCCCAGCGGCTCGACCTATATGGGTGGGTGGTAACCCGGTAGCGAACCGCAGAGTCATATCGGATGTGTGGCTTCTGTTGTTTTAAATCAACGCTATTAGTATTTTGTTCAAAGACAATGGGTGACATCGCAGTATATAAAACAATAATTTATATCTTTATTACATTTATCGTAGCCAATGGCTATACTGGAGATCGCTCCCCAAAATAATAATTGTCGACCCGAATGAGCGCGTGTGATCTTCCATTGCCTTTGATTAGGGGGACCGAGCAGCTTTATATCTTGGTCGTGAAATTTATCTCTATTATCCCAATGCGTAATTGCAAAAACTCTTCTGGCTATGATGCAATCAAAGAACACAATTTATGCAAACCTTGCATTTCAAAACAGCCGTGGATTTCCGACATTGGCTGGAGAAAAACCATGGGAATTCAGAAGGTATATGGTTGCGCATTTTCAAGAAAGATTCGCACGAGAAATCCGTGACCTATGCGGAAGCGCTTGATCAGGCACTTTGCTATGGCTGGATCGATGGCCAGAAAGAAAGCTTCGACAAACTATCCTGGCTCCAGAAATTCACACCAAGACGCCCCAAAAGCGGTTGGTCGAAAATAAACACGCAGCATGTAGAACGCCTGATGAAAGCCGGAGAGATGACCCCTGCGGGGATGGACGCGGTTCAAGCGGCAAAAGCCGATGGACGATGGGAAGCTGCCTATGCTTCGTCCAGGAATGCTAGCCCGCCGGAAGATTTTCTGAAGGAATTGAGTAAAAATAAAAAAGCCAAGGCATTTTTTAATACACTCAACAAAGCAAATGTTTATGCGATTGTTTATCGCCTCCAAACGGCAAAGAAGCCGGAAACCAGGGAAAAACGGATGAAAATGATCCTTGCCATGATGGAGCAAGGCAAAACCTTTCATCCTTGATCCTAAATCTTACGATCCTAAATCCTACGTTACATCTGACCCCTTCCTACCCTTTTCCCAAGGGGGCTGCCCCCATATCGTAAAAACCTGCGGTTACCCCATACAGCTCGAGTCTGAGCCACGCGCGTGCCGTAACTCGGGTGTCACAAGAGTGCTTCTAGCGTTGAGCGCGCTAAGATGGAAGCACATCCATGATGAAGCTTCTTCTTACTTCTTCCGGCATCAGCAATCCCACCATTCATAGCGCCCTGGTCGATCTTCTGGGCAAGCCGATTACCGAATCCAATGCCCTCTTTGTTCCTACGGGCATCTATCCCTTCTCCGGCGGCGCTGGCATGGCATATAAGGCCGTCTGCGGAAAAGTTTCAACTCCCTTATGCGAATTGGGCTGGAAGTCGTTGGGGTTGCTCGAGCTCACCGCCTTGCCCAGCATTGATAGAAAGGCTTGGGTTCCGTCCGTAGAGGAAACCGACGCCCTGCTCGTCTGGGGCGGCGATCCGCTGTTCCTGAGCTACTGGATGAACCAGTCCGGGTTAACAGATCTCCTATCGGCCTTGCAGCGGCCTCTCGTTTATGTCGGAGTGAGTGCCGGCAGTATTGTGGCCGCTCCCACTTTCGGCGAAACCTATGGCAAGCCATATCGGGGAACTGGAAGCCCGCTCACACTGGAAGACATGACATTCGTGGGTCCCGAAGGCGAAATCACTGTGAACTTCATCACGGCCAAGGGAACGGGATTTGTCGATTTTGCATTGATCCCACATGCAAACGACCAACGTCGCCCGGATGCCTCATTTGTTGGCGCACAGAAATGGGCTGCAAAGTTACCCGTACCGGTGTACGCCATCGACGATCAGAGCGCCGTCAAGGTGATCGGCGACTCTGTGGAAGTTGTCTCCGAAGGCCAGTGGAAGCGATTCACAGCCTGATTGGCCTACCGCCAGTCTTCATAAATTCGGCTGATCGGCATGTACTCTTTGCGCTCCAAGTCCAGTGCTAACTCGTAATCTCACTTCGTAATCCCACCTCTCCATTGTGTGAACGAATGAGAGCAAATCTTCTGCCCTCTTTAAAAAGCAAGAATCCCTCACTCCAGACTGGAACTTTATGATTTATGGCAAAACAACAAAGATGCTGAAGTTATTCAAACAATGGAGGAGTGAGCCCATATATAATTCTCCCGCTATGTTCGTCATTAGCCAGCGTCAATTAGACGCTTTCAGTCTATCCATGCGGCATCAATTCGAGACCCGCATGGTGGACCACCTGCGGTCGGGCTTTCCAGACAACACATACCAGATGGACGAGCGGACACTCTCTACACTCGTTGTTTCGGGGCTTGTTCGCGCGGAGAGTTACGGCATTGAATTCGAATGGGACCTGCAGCGCTTTCTTGAATACATGATGGTCTTATCCTTCGATTTCGATACGGCTCCCGGGACTGCCTGGGCGGGCGAAATTCTTCGCCGGCACGAATTGAGTGGGTCGGAAAAAATAACTCGAATCGACACCGCTTATGTTTTCCGACATGCAAAAGCCCGCGACAAGGTGCGACAAGCTGCGAGGCATCGATGAGCTATCAGAGAGCTGAGTTGCCGCTCGATTCGGCCGCTTACGAGCAGGCAGACGACCAATTCTATGCCGATCATCCCGAATTAATCGAAGATGGGCAACGAATTTCACTGGATCCTGATGACCCCTCACAAGCCGAACTTCGTAGTGAGTGGATGGATGTATACTACGCTAAAACCAATCGACCAGCACCGGTTCGGCCCTTTGATAAAAGGCCTTGCGATACCTCGACCTCATGTTTGGGCGATCTGGTTGTACGCGTCGTGGACCAGGACGGAAAACCGGTCAAAGGTGCTGAGGTCAAAGCAGATGGCCTGACTAAGATCTCGGATGTGAGTGGATATGCTCATTTTCGCCGGATACCCGTCAAAGTATATGACATTTCGGCTTCCAAGCAGGGTTATGGAAAGATCGACACCTATCCGCATACTGCAAATGTTCCAGCGGCAACTACAACACTGGCCACTCTTGGCCTCAGGAAGTGCGTAACCTACCGCCTTACAAGTCCTAAGCTTGTCGCGAGCGGATCCGAAGGCCTGCTGCCACCCATCACGTCCTTCCCAATACAGGGCAGCATCGGTGGAGCTCTGACGCTGGATTTCGATCAACATTTCACTTTTGGAACCCGCGGGAAACTCGCAGCTGGCTGGGAAGTCGGATCGACAAAGGATGTACTTATAAAGAAAATGTCACACCTCCTCAATGATTTTGCGTGGGATGACAAAGACAAAATAGCTGAAAGAGAGTTCAAAGCATTTCAAAGCCAAAAAACCGCGCCTGAGATTTATACAGACCCAAATCTCGATAAGGCCGTTCCCCTTAGCGAAAACTTCAAAGACTATCCGGCCAGAGTTTTGGCTGCACCTCCGATTGTGCCGCCCGCGGGTAAAGCACGGATTCATCAGGTTCTGAAGGCGGCGGGATGGGATATCAACGCGGTAAAACCAATTACGGACCTGGGCGTGCCGGCACTTAATGCTGGCGAAAGCCCCGGATTATTTTCCAAATCGACGAAGGATCGAGCGACGGGACTATTCGCTCTCATTGATACGGTGAATCACGTATTGGTATTTGTCGAGACATATGAATTCGATTCCTGCAAGCAGGAGTACACCATTCAACTGGTTTTTGAACTTTACGATGTTTTTGGAATCGATGATGACAATATTAAAAAATTTGGCTACGGAGCCGATGTTTTGGAGGGCAAGAATTGGACCAATGACGCTGAAGCCGTGACGGCCTGGTGGCAACTGCAGCATCAATTCGGTTTTGCTCCTCTCATTACGAAAGTAGTCGTCAGGCCCAAGCCATTTACGGTATCTACCAGGTGAGCTCGGCGTTGAAAATTTCACGGAACTAAGACAGAATCAAGCTCAAACTCAAACCAGGTGAAGTTACAGCGAATGATGAGCACGCGAAGAATCGGAGAGAGTGCCATGGTGCCACTGTCAAATCGCAAATTCCTTGGTGTTGTCTACAGTGCTATATTTCTGGGCATTACAGTCAGCCCTTATGTCTACCTCTGTTCAAGGGTTGTGACGATGTTTCCGCCGCAGGTTATTGTCTTTCTGATTCTATGGCTGGTACCGTGCACAGTCTTTCTCCTCACCGCGGCGTTCTCGCTCACCGGATTGGAGCGCGGATTGAAGCGGAGGCTGAGGCTGGCCTTTGCCCCCCTATTTATACTTTGCCTTCTTTTTGCCGCTGGCAGTACCTTAGCCATTCTTGCGGTGCTCTCTACTTTTACGCTTTTTGAACGCGTCGAATATTGGCATAGTTTCATCGTCGTGCTCTCGGCAACAATCGGCGTGACGCTCCTAATATTAGTGAACAAGAGACCGACGCGGCTAGAGAGTGCGTTAACGCGGCTATTTGATCGAGATGCGTCGGGTTATCGAATCCTCGGTGTGGGGGTTCTCTTAGCCCTGCTTGCGGCTGTGGTTTTTGCCTTATACCGATATCATCTCTTTAAACTGGTACGGCCGGTTTGAAACTTGCGCTTTCATTGTTCCTATGAATCTACGCGGCAAAAACTAAATTCGATCGGGCTTAGTAGCGGAGAACATGGGATTGCCGCCGATCTTTATGAGAAAGTGAGCATAGCGCATGGATCCGATGGAACAAGGCCCGATGCGATTGAAGACGCCACAATCGTTTGGAAAGACGTTCCTTGCGGACGGTGGAGCGAAGCGATCGGCAATGCTCAATAGAAGGTGAGTTCGATGCCTTACAAGCCAATGCAGAGTCTTGTTTTTTTGTGCATAGCTTTCTTTTGTTTGATAGCGCAAGGGCAAGACTGCGGAATTGAGGAGAAAGGTCCTCAAGAAGCGATCCATTTTCTGCAGATCGCCAAGAATGATTCTTCTGTTGATCCTGCCTGTATTACGGTCGCAATACGTCAACTGGAAAGAATTCAATCGCAGGAGTCGATCCATATTCTTGTGGAGTATCTTGATTTTCGCCGTCCTCCGCGAGACGAAGAAAAGGTAGGGCTGTCCCTGAGAGTGCCGACGATTCCTGAACTCTATCCTGCGGTAAGCGTGCTCTTCTCATCTGGAAAGACGGCGCTTCCCGCCCTTGCCCGAGTGATCGGCATTGGAAGTCCGACCTATTCGGCATTGTCGCAAAAGCATGCAATGGTTGCCGTGATGCTGATTTATAGAGACGAACCGGTCCAGGGAATTAAGTTCCTGCTGGAGGCCGCATCCAAGGAGAAAGAGAAAGACCCAGACGCAAGCGCCAGGCTTCGCCAATCCGCTTCAGACGCCCTGCACTGGTGTGGGCAAAACGTTCGGGCGGAGTGTGAAGCGGTACTCAATGATTAGGGGTTTTCATGCGAGGTGCTTCCTCGTCTGGGCTGGCCAGTGAATAAGATGTAGGCCGTTAGCCACATGCCTTGTCATACAGGCCAAGAATTCCTGCAACGGAGCCGAGGATACGCGTTCTTACTTGGGGGGGACCATGAGAATGGGAAAACCCAGGAGGCTCCCGGTCCTGTGCCGCGATACACCGTTAGACGAAGGGAACCCGCCACGCAGACCCGCGGCATCCTGGAAACGAGAGATTGAGGGAAACATGAAGTGCCTCTTGACCCTATTGCTCGTCGCGCCTCTCCTGGCCGCGCCAGATGAAGCCATGGGGCAACCGGCCCGACCGCTTGTCCCGCTGTTCTCGGTCGCCATCAGCGGGACCAAAGACGTTGTGCCGGCCGGAGCCAAGGTCATCGTCAAGGCGGAGGTAACCAACAACGGTCGCCGCGCCATCTGGTTTGACCGCGACAGCATGGGCTGGGAGGTACGGCTCTCGGATGGCTCTCCCCTCGCCATGAAGGAAAGCTATCGCCTACAGAAGATCCGCGAACGCAGTGTCGTTTTGCTGATTCCCGGAGACTGGCTCGCGCCCGGGCAGACCTATCGATTTGTATATGTCATGAGCGACATGTACGATCTCTCACATCCCGCTCAATACATCATCCGCGCCCGGCAGTCCTTGCCGGGAGGTTCGACCCTTGCACTTTCCAACGCGATTGACGTGGAGGTTACTCCCGCGAGCGTTCAGCCGTCTCCTGAGTCTGGCACCGAAGCTTCCAAGGCATCGTTTTCTCTCGAGATTGAAGCCTGCCAGGACATGGTCAGGCCGCGCGCGAGGGTCGGTATCTCCATCAAGGCAACGAACACGACCGACCATGACATCGATCTGCACAACTCGATGACGCTGTATTCGCTGAATGTTCGCGATAGCAGGGGCGTTGAACCTCCTTTGACGGAAGCCGGAAAGTTGATGAAGAAGCTCCACGGCAACGACGGAGGCGGCGGTGTCCGCCTGAAGCCAGGAGAAACGAAAGGTGAAGGCGCCTTTGGCCTCGACGAATTGTATGACCTATCCCGGCCCGGAGAATACACGCTGCAAATCTCGCGAACGGATCCTGAGACCAACGCCCTGGTCAAGTCGAACTCCATTGCCATTACGGTAGAGCGGGCGAATGCTTACAAGTCGAGGCGCGCTCGTGCTCCGCAGTTCTCGATCGCAATCAGTACCCAACAGTCGACGTTGGCTTCCGGCGGAGAGCTCAAGATCAAGGCGGAGCTCAGGAACGAAAGTGCGTACGCGATCAACTCCGCTGAAGACTGCAGCCTGGAGCTTGAGGTCTTTGATGAAGATGGATGGATTCCCGTGCCGACGACACAAAGCTGGGAGAGGCGGAGCCGGCAACCCACATTCAGAAGGGTAGCAGTCCGAACCGTGCAGCCGGGAGAGACGCAGAAGTGCGTCTTCGCGGTCGGCGAGATGTACGAGATTGCGCGGCCTGGACGTTACTACATTCAGATGAAGCGGCGCGACTTCCAGGGCACACTCGTAAAATCCAACCCGCTCCGGGTGACGGTGCTTGCTCCCTACGCATCGGCCTCTCTCTCTTTCCCGCCGCCTGCGCCCGTGAAGCCAACCTTTTCCATCACCATCAATACACCCCAGGCGGTGATCAAGTCAGGAGCCAGCCTGCCAGTCAAGATCGTTGTAACCAACGTCTCCGATCAGGTGATCGATCTCGATCTGGACGAGGCCCGCTACTGGACCGACGTACGCGATGAAAAAGGCCGGCTCGCGCCGCAGACCAAGTACGGGCACGAGCTGACAGGCGATCAGTTCGCTTTCCCCCCGCCCAAGAACACCAGCTTCACAGTTCCAATTGAGCCCGGAACATCCGCGAACGCTGTGATTGATGTGGCCGAGCTCTTCGATCTGAGCCGGGCCGGCTCCTACACCATTCAAGTGGATAAATCCGACCGCAAGAGCAAAGCCTGGATGCAATCCAACGTAATTGCCGTAAGCGTGATTCCAGCGGATAGCGCAGCCGTTCCAGCTGCCACCCCGATGCTGGCCGGGTCGGCAGTAAGCTCGCGCTCTGCTCCGGTGGCTATCAAGTTGAGCACCGGGCAGACTACCGTACGAGCCGGCGCCGAGATCTGGCTCGACGCCACGACGATGAATCTCTCCGATCATAAGATGGCCATCGGATTTCTTCCCGGCCCCTACGAGTCTCCGGGTCTATCGGTGATCGTTCAAGCAAGGGACAACCAGGGTCGTCCGGTAGGGGCGGAGAGATTGGATCAAAGCGGCTGCAAAGGCATCCCCGGTTGCAAGGCAATGTTTTCGGAGTCGCGCTATGTAGCCC
>Ga0209060_10003298_pt1 | contig 13662 bp, 17 predicted proteins | sample Coa_R1_8_FD_187155 | JGI IMG/M metagenome (GOLD analysis project Ga0209060, IMG submission 187155) | Surface soil microbial communities from Centralia Pennsylvania, which are recovering from an underground coalmine fire - Coalmine... | ecosystem: Environmental > Terrestrial > Soil >...
ACCTCCTTGAACTTCTCCTCGGCGGCCTTGGGGTTCGCGGCGTTGAGGTCCGGGTGGTACTGGCGGGCCAGCTTCCGGTACGCGCTCTTCACCTCGTCCTCGGTGGCGGCGCGCGGCACGCCGAGCACCTCGTAGTAGTCCCGCTTTGCCATCGGACCGAGCGCCCCTGGACCCTGTCGGGACGGTCTCCTACCGTCGAGAATATTTAGAGGGTGGGCCGCCCGGGTCGATCCGGACCCCCTCCCCGACCCGGGCCCCGAGCCGGCCGGCCGCCGGCGCCGACCGTCCGCTGATCTCCACGGTGCCGAAGCTCGAGCCCACGACCCCGATCCCCCGCGGGGGCAGCTCGTGGTAGCTCCGCACCACGGGGAGCTCCCGAACCCGGCCGGTGCCGACCTGGACCCGCCGAGTCGGTCCGGCCGGGACCCACTCCGACGGGATGTTCGTGATGACGTTCCCGAACCGGTCCACGTGCAGCACCTTCCCGGAGATCCGAGCGCCGCGCCGCTGGGCGCTCGGGATCTGGTACCGCTCGTACCCCGCGGGGGTCGCGAACCGACGGACATCTCGCCCGAGGGCGAGGAGCGCCGCCGCCGGGGCGAACAGGTCCCGGCCGTCGAAGGTCGCGCTGGGTCGGGTGGGGCCGGGGACTCGGGCCCGATCGATGCGGAACCCGTCCCCCCCGCCCAGCCGGTCGGCCAGGGGGGCCAGGAGCCCGTTGTCCGGGCCTACCAGGTGCGTCCCCCCCGGGCATCGGATCACCAGGGGGGCGCGGGGCCCCCCGACCCCCGGATCGATGACCGCGAGATGGATCGTCCCCGGGGGGAACCCGGAGGCCATGTGGGCCAGAAGGAACGCGGCCTCCGGCACGCCATGGGCGGGGAGGTCGTCGGAGAGCTCCAGGAGCCGGGCGCGTGGGGCCAAGGAGGCGAGGACGGCCTTCACCTGGGCGGCATAGACGCTGCCGAAGTCCGTCGTCAGGGTGACCCACCGGTCCGACGGCACTCGACCACCCCCGGGCGGTCGCGGCGGAACGCGTCTAGGACTTCATGATCGCGACGAGGAAGATCCCCACCGCGACCAGGGCCCCGATGACGGCGGCCAGCAACACGAGGAAGGTGAAGTAGATCAGCGATCCCAGGGTGTGATACGCGTAGTGGTACCACGCCGCCGAGGCGATCCCCGCCAGGGCCCCGACTCCGAAAAGGGCGTACCCGATGATCCGGCTCTTCCCGCTCCCGAAGTAGGCGGTGAACAGCCCCGCCAGGATCAGGAACACCGCGAAGACGAGCAGCAGGATCGTGACGAACTGCTGCCACTCGAGGGTCAGGGACGTCGCTACTTGTGTCAGGAGGTCAAACATGGGGTTCCGTTCCTAGAACTTGATGCCGGTGAGGGTCTTGGTGTCGATGACGCCGGGGACGCTGCGGATCTTGTCCACCACGAGCTGGCCCAGGGCGTTGAAGTCCTCGGCCTCGACCTTCGCGATCAGGTCGTACTCCCCGAACAGGGGGTGCAGCTCCACGATGCCTTTCACCCGCAGGAGCTCGGTGTAGACCTCGTGTTCCTTCGCCGGCGCGGTGCTGATGAGGACAAAGCCGATGGCCACGGAGGTCCCTCGACGGGCCGCTGACACGTGCCCCGCTTAATAAGCATTGTCCGAACGCGGCGGGGCGCTCGGTTGCGACGAAACCGAATTGAGGGGCCCGGGGGCTCGTCGCCGAGGCGAAGGATGACCGACGCGGTCCGCACCTGGCCGCATCGCCTCCTCGCGCGGCCCTGGCTCGCCGCCTTCGTCCCCGTCAACGCCGCCACCTCCGGGTTCGGGGTCGCGCTCCCGCTCCTGATCCTCATCGACCTGCACGGGGGGTGGACCGACGTCGCCCTGGCGGCCGGATTGTACAATGCCGCCGTGATCTTCGCCTCCATGGTCTGGGGGGTCGTCTCGGACCACTACCAGTCCCGGCGGGCCCTCCTCCTCCTGAACTTCGGGGCGTTCGCGGCCCTGTTCGCCGCCTTGGCGTTCAGTCCCTCGATCCCTGTCCTCCTGGTCCTCTACACGGCGGTCGGCCTCGTGGCCCCCGCCGGCACGAGCGCGGCCAACCTGCTGATCCTCGAGAGGTTCGAGGAGTCGGAGCGGCCGACCGCGTACGCCTCGTTCCAGGAGATGAGCATCCTCGGCTCGATCGGGGGGCTGTTGGTCGGCTACTTCTGGCTCCTGGTCGGGGAGCCGCTGCCCCCGCTCCTCCTGCTGCTGGCCGCCCTCTCCGCGGCCTCGGTGGTCGCCGTGGCCGTGGGGGTCCGGGACCCCGTGCGGCCCCTGGCCGCCCGAGACGTGGCCCTCCACCCCGAGGGCCTCGCCTCCCGCCTACGGCATCTTCCGATCGGCCGCGGGATGATCCCGTTCTTCCCGGTCCGGCCCTCCCTCGATCGCGCGGCCCTCCGGAGGTTCCGGGTCTGGGCCCGGGACGAGGTGCGCCACGAGCTCCCGCTGATCTTCGCGGCCTCGTTCCTGTTCAACCTCTCCGGCAACCTGTTCAACATCTCGTACACCCCGTACCTGTACGCGACCGGCCTCGCCGCGTCGTCGATCTTCCTCGTCAACTTCGCCAACAACATGGCGCAGAGCCTGAGCTACCCGATGTCGGGGAACCTCACCGCCCGGGCCGGCCCCGACCGGCTCGTGGGCCGGGCCTCGTACCTCCGCGCCGTCGGGTACCTCGCGGTGGCCGGGTTCACCTTCGCTCCCCTCGCCGCCGGCGCCGCGTACGGGGCGAACCTGGTGGCGTACGGCGTCCTGGGGGCGGCGATCGCGTTCTACTCCACCGCCTCCTCGCTGATCCTCTTCCGGGCCCTCCGGGGGCGGGACGCCGGCAGCCTCCTCGGCCTCAACAGCGCCCTCGGGGGGCTGGCCGCCGTCGCCGGGGCCGCGCTCTCCGGGTTCCTCGCCGTCGGCGGGAGCTACCGGGTCACGTTCCTGGTCAGTGCCGCGATCCTGCTGGCCTCCCTTCCGTTGTGGACCGCCGCCGAGCTCGCGTACCGGCGACGACGGACCGCCGGCGAGCCGGTGCGGGTGGTCACCGGGTCCGCCCCGTCCCCGGGGGCCGCGCCCGCGGCCAAAACCGATTAACGTCCTCTCGGTTCGCGGACCCCGAGGGAACGAAGTGGCGACATCGGAGGTGCAGCGGGGCCTCGAGGACGTGGTGGCCCTGGAGTCCCGGATCTGCTTCATCGACGGCAAGGGCGGACGCCTGATCTATCAGGGGTACGACATCCGCGAGCTCGCCGAACGCTCGACCTTCGAGGAGGTCGCCTACCTGCTCTGGTACGGCCGCCTCCCCACCGCCTCCCAGCTCGACGAGCTCCGACAGCGCCTGGTGAAGCTGAGGACCCTTCCGCCCCCGGTGCTGGAGGTCCTCGACCGGCTGCCGACCGACAGCAACCCCATGGACGTCCTCCGGACCGCCGTCAGTACCCTCGCCCTCTTCGAGCGGTCGGAGACCCAGCCTGGCGCGAGCTCCATCGGGGGGGCCCAACGGCTCACCGCGGTCCTCCCGGGGATCATCGGCTACATCCAGCGGCGCCGGAAGGGGATGGCCCCCGCGGGCACCCATCCGGAGCTCGGTCACGCCGCGTACGTGCTGGCGGCGCTGCGCGACACCCCCGCGACGGAGCTCGAGACGAAGACCCTCGACGTCGCCCTGATCCTCCACGCCGACCACGAGCTCAACGCGAGCACCTTCGCCGCCCGGGTCACGGCGTCCACCCTCTCCGACCTCTACTCCGCCGTCACCAGCGCGATCGGGACCCTCAAGGGCCCCCTGCACGGCGGGGCCAACGAGCGCGTCATGGAGCTCCTCGACGAGATTGGCCAGGTGGACCGGGTCGACCCGGTCGTCAAGGCGAAGCTCGCGCGCCACGAACGGATCATGGGCTTCGGCCACCGGGTCTACAAGGTCGAGGACCCCCGGGCCACGATCCTGCGGGAGTGGTCCCGGCAGGTCGGCGAGGCCCACGGGGACCTCCACTACTACAAGCTCCTCCGGGCCCTAGAGGCCGTGGTGCACCGGGAGAAGGGGCTCTACCCCAACGTCGACCTCTACTCGGGGTCGGTCTACACGCTCCTGGGGGTGCCGAAGGACCTGTTCACCCCGCTCTTCGCGGCCAGCCGGGTCGTCGGGTGGACCGCCCACGTGCTGGAGGAGTACGAGGACCTCCGACTGATCCGGCCGACGGCCCAGTACGTGGGGCCGGTGGACCTCCAGTACGTGCCGGTTGCCGAGCGGACGGGCTAGGGGGACCGCGCCGCCGGGCCGTCCCCTAGGGGGCCGCCCGGGACGTCCGCGGGTCCCCGGGGTCCTCCACGACGGTGAGGACGCTCATCAAGGGGTACTGGAGGTCGACGCGGTGGTCGAGGCAGGCGACCACCGTCGTGGCGCCGTCCTGGAGGGTCACCTCCACGCGCATCATCTCGGGGGTCAGGTACCGGTACGCGAAGATCCCCTCGCCGACCGGACCGCCCCGGGACGGCTCCACCGTCACCCGCACGTCGGTGACGAACGGCTGGAGACGAACGGCGCGCTCGATCGTCCGGGCCAGCCCCTCCGCGGTCTCCGGGGCCACGGGCATCCCGACGAACTGGTGGAAGACCCCGCCGAGCTTGACGCCCGCCTCGAACAGGAGGGCCTCCCGGGGCGTCAGCGCGGCCTTGTGGAAGCCCGTGGAGGTCGACGTGTCGGTCATGGATGGTCGCCGGCGGCCGGGGGGGCCCGCGGCACCGTGAACGGGCCCACGAGGTAATAGATTGCCACCCCCGCCAGGGCCACGGTCCCGGCGGCCTCGGCCAGGAGGAAGAACGGGCTCGACCGCGCGAGGTGGAACTGGAGGGGGAGGAGGGTCACCACCAGCGCGGCCCCCGACACCGCCAGCGGAAGCCGGATCGGGTGGCCCCGTCGGATCTTCGGGTAGGGGATCGGGAGGACCATGACGATCGCGATGACCGCCGCGAGGCCCAGGAGGACGGTGGGGTAGACCCCGAGGAAGCCTGGGACCCCCACGAACAGGGTGAAGACCACGAGGGCGAGGGCGCTCTGGGGGGTGGGCGCCCCGAAGAAGTCCGGGTTCTGGTAGCCCCGGAGCGTGAAGTAGACGAGGCGGGCGATCGAGAGGGCCGCGAACAGGATCCCGACCCCCCACGATAGGGAGGCCAGCGGCCGCCAGAGCTCCGCGTGATCGGTGTGGACGATCAGCAGGGCCGCCGGGGCGATCCCGAAGGTGGTGGCGTCCGCGATGGAGTCGGCGATGCGCCCGAACCGGCTGGGACCGAGGCCGGCCTTCCGGGCGAGGAACCCGTCGAGCCCGTCGAACCCGACCCCGCTGGTGATGAGGAGCATCGCCCAGAGGGGGTTGCCGGCCAGCACGTAGAGCACGGCCCCGATCCCGACCAGCAGGTTCGCCAAGGTGGCGAGGTTCGCCGGCCACCGTCCGCCCCTCATGGACGCACCCGGGCGATGGACGTCACGCCGGCGACTACCCGCTGGCCCGGGGTGACCAGCGGGGTCACCCGATCCGAGGGGAGGAAGACGTCCACCCGTGAGCCGAGGAGGATCATCCCGAGGCGGTCGCCCTTCCGGTGCTTCTCCAACGGCGCCACCAGCGAGACCAGCCGGCGGGCGACGAGGCCGGTGAGCTGGACGACCTCGACCGGCCCCAGGGCCGTGGCAAGCTCGTAGTGGCGTTGGACGTTGTGCGTAGCGTCCTCGCCGTACGCCGGCCGGAACCCGGTCCCCGAGGTCCGGATCGATACGACCTCCGCGTCGAGGGGGAACCGGTTGACGTGGACATCGGTGACGTTCATGAACACCGCCACGTGCCACCGACCGTCCACCTCGGTGACCGACTGGACGCGACCATCGGCCGCCGAGACGATCTCCGGACCGGGGGCCCGCTCGGGGTCCCGGAAGAACTGGGCGAAGAACGCGAAGAGGAACAGGGCCGCGACCGCGCCCCCGACCAGGAGGTACCGGTACGCGCCGGCCACCCCGAAGGAGGCCGCCGCCAGCAGGACGGCGACGACGCCGACGGGGACCAGGAACCGGGCCGCGCCGGGGGCGAGCACGGCGACGTCAGGACTTGAGGACGATCTCGATGTTGACGCCGTCGGGGACCTGGATCCGCATCACCTGTCGGAGGGCCCGTTCATCGGCGTCGATGTCGATCAGGCGCTTGTGGATGCGCATCTCCCAGTGGTCGATGGTGCTGGACCCGCCGCCGTCCGGTCCCTTGCGGACCGGCACCTTCAGCCGCTTCGTGGGGAGCGGGATCGGTCCGGCGATCTCGACCCCGGTCTTCTGGGAGATCTCCCGGATCTGCCGGCAGACGGAGTCGACCTTCTGGGCGTCGACGCCGCTGAGGGAGATCCGGGCACGCTGCGGCATCGACCCCTCCGTTCCGTCGAAGGCCTATTCGGCCTTCTTCTTGACTTCGTCGACGACGCCCGCGGCGACGGTCTGACCCATGTCGCGGACCGCGAACCGGCCCAGCTGCGGGAAGTCTTTGTACCGCTCGATCACGAGGGGCCGCTTCGGGGTGATGCGGACCACGGCGGCGTCCCCGGTCTTGAGGGTCTGGGGGTTCTCCTCGGCGACCTTCCCCGTCCGGGGGTCGAGCCGCTGCAGGAGCTCCGTGAACTCGCAGGCGACCTGGGCCGTGTGCAGGTGGAAGACCGGCGTGTAGCCCGCGGTGATCACCGACGGGTGGTTCAGCACCTGGATCTTCGCCGTGAAGCTCTCCACGACCGTCGGGGGGTTCGAGACGGGGCCCGCGACCTCGCCGCGCCGGATGTCGTTCTTGTCGATGCCCCGGACGTTGAAGCCGACGTTGTCGCCGGGCTGGGCCTCCTGGACCGCCTCGTGGTGCATCTCGATCGACTTCACTTCGCCGGTCTTTCCGCCGGGCATGAAGATGATCTTCTCGCCGACCTTGAGCTTCCCGGTCTCGACCCGGCCCACGGGGACCGTGCCGATGCCGGTGATCGTGTAGACGTCCTGGATGGGGAGCCGCAGGGGCTTGTCGGTGGGCTTGGCCGGCACCACCAGGTTGTCGAGGGCCTGGAGCAGGGTCGGGCCCTTGAACCAGGGCATGTTCGGGGACGGCTTGTTGATGTTGTCGTCCTTGAACGCCGAGATCGGGACGAACACCACCTGGGTGTCGACCTTGAAGCCGACGCTCTTGAGGAGCTTCGTCAGCTCGTCCTTGACCTCGTTGAACTTGGCCTCCTTGAACTGGACCTCCTGCCGGTCCATCTTGTTGATGGCGCAGATCAGCTGGGTGATCCCGAGGGTCTTCGAGAGGTAGACGTGCTCCCGGGTCTGGTCCTGGACGCCGTCGGCGGCGGAGCAGACGAGGACGGCCCCATCGGCCTGGCTCGTGCCCGTGATCATGTTCTTGACGAAGTCACGGTGGCCGGGCGCATCGATGATGGTGAAGTAGTACTTCTGGGTGTCAAACCGGCGGTGGGCGATGTCGATGGTGACGCCCCGCTCCCGCTCCTCCTTGAGGTCGTCCATCACCCAGGCGAACTCGAACGTCGCCTTGCCCTTCGCCTCGGCCTCGGCGCGGAACTTGTCGATCTCCTCCTGGCGGATGTACCCCGTGTCCAGGAGAAGCCGGCCCACGGTGGTGGACTTGCCGTGGTCGACGTGGCCGATGAAGACGATGTTGAGGTGGGGCTTGTTCGCCATTTAGGGGGCTCCGCGCGCGCCCAAAAGGTGCCCCTATTTGAGTGTTGTCGCGCCGTCGGACGAACGACGCGTCCCCCGTCGCCCGGAGCCCGGCCCGGCCGCCCCCCCTGATTTACCCTCCGACGCCCTGCGGCGCCCATGGATCCCCCGATCTCCCTCGAGAGCCGCCTCTCCCTCCTCCAGGGCGGACAGATCCCCGTCCTGGGCCTCGGGGTCTGGCAGGCGGGGGCGGGCGAAGCGACGCGCGCCGCCGTCACCTGGGCCCTGGCCGCGGGCTACCGGCTCATCGACACCGCGAGGATGTACGGGAACGAACGCGAGGTCGGCGAGGCGATCCGGGCCAGCGGGGTCCCCCGGGAGGAGGTCTTCGTCACCACCAAGCTCGCCGGGGGCGACCAGGGGTACGAGTCCGCGCTGGCCGCGGCCCAGGCGAGCCTGCAGCGGCTCGACCTCGGGTACATCGACCTCTATCTCATCCACTGGCCCACCGCGACGCCGCCGTCGCGGCGGCTCGACTCCTGGCGGGCCCTCGAACGGCTCCACGCCGAGGGGGTCTGCCGGGCCGTCGGCGTGAGCAACTACACGGTCCGTCACCTTGAGGAGATCCGCTCCCGGTTCCAGCTCCAACCGGCGGTCAACCAGGTCGAGTTCCACCCGTTCCTCTACCAGCGGGACCTCCTCGAGTACTGCCATCGCCGCCAGATCCAGGTGGAGGCGTACTCCCCCCTGGTCCATGGCCGCCGGCTCGAGGACCCCCGGATCCGGGAGGTCGCCGCCCACCACCACCGTTCCCCGGCGCAGGTGCTGATCCGCTGGGGGCTCCAGCACGGCGTCGTCGAGATCCCCAAGTCCTCCCGTCAGGACCGGATCGTCGAGAACTCCCGGGTCTTCGACTTCGAGCTCACGCCGGCGGAGATGTCCCGGCTGAACGCGCTGGACGAGGGGTTCCGGACCACCATGGACCCCGAGGAGATCACCTAGCCCGCGCGAAGGGGCCGCGCGGGCAGGGGATCGCGTATCCGTCCGGAAACCCCATTAGTGCGAGCACTCTGAGGACCTCGGAACGAGGGAACCAGAGTGGGGACCCGCACCGCCCGGACCGTCGCCGACTCGCGCGCCACCCTCACCCATCTCACCGTTCCGACGGACGCGAACTTCATGGGGAACGTCTTCGGCGGGGTGATCCTCTCCGAGGTCGACCGGGTCGCCTACATCACCGCCACGCGCCACTCGGGGCTCAACTGCGTCACGGCCTCGTTCGACCGGGTCGACTTCATCGCGCCCGTGCGCCTCGGCGAGGTGGCGACCTTCCAGAGCCGCCTCACCTTCGTCGGGCACACCTCCATGGAGGTCTGGGTGGAGGTGCACACCGAGGCGCTCGCCGGCGGCCCCCGGCGGCTCGTCGGCAATGCGTTCGTGACGATGGTCGCGGTGGGGTCCGATGGCCACCCCGCGCCCGTCCGGGAGCTCGAGCTGACCACGCCGGAGGAGCGCCGCCTCTTCGAGGAGGGCCGGGCCCGGATGGAGGCGCGCAAGCGGTCCCGGCAGCCGCCTACGCCGAAGGAGAAGGAGGGAGAACGATGATCTGTGAGATGTGTGGCAAGGACGTGGACGCACTGACGCGCGTGCGGGTGGAGGGGAGCGTGCTGGAGCTCTGCGCCGACTGCAGCAAGTTCGGCACCGCCATCGCCCCGATGCCCGGCGTGGCCGCCCCCTCGGTCCCGACCGCTCGCCCCGGGTCGGTGGCGGCGATGTCGACCATCGACGATCGCGTCCGCGGCGGCGCGGGCCGGTTCCAGGAACGGGACCTCTATCGGGAGCTCCCGGAGATGGACCTGGCCCCGGACTGGGGCAAGCGGATCCGGGTCGCCCGGGAGCATCTCGGGTGGACCCCGGAGGACCTCGCGAAGAAGCTCAACGAGAAGAAGTCGGTGATCCTGAAGCTCGAGGGGGGCGGCTTCCGCCCGCCGGATGCGATCATCCGGAAGATCGAGCACCAGCTGAAGATCCGACTGCGCGCCGACCCCGAGCCTTCGGCGTAATCCCCCGGAGGGGCGGGGCCCGGGGTCCCCGGACCGGGGTCACCGGCGGACGAGCCACTCCAGGATCGCCTTCTGGGCATGGAGCCGGTTCTCGGCCTGGTCCCAGATGGCGGCCCGGGGTCCGTCCATGATCTCGTCGGTGATCTCGAGCCCCCGATGGGCCGGGAGGTCGTGGAGCACGAACGCGTCCGGCTGCGCCCTCCGAAGGAGATCGGCGTTGATCTGGTACCCCTGGAACGCGCGTTCCCGTTCCTCCTTCTGGGCCTCGTCGCCCATGGAGACCCAGACGTCGGTGTAGAGCGCGTCCGCGTCCGCGGCCGCCTCCTCCGGGCGCTCGGTGAACGTGAGGTGGGCCCCCGAGTCCTCCGCGTACTCCTTCGCCTGGGCGACGACCTCCGGGAGAGGGCGGAACCGGGCGGGGATGGCACTGGCGAGGTGGACACCCGTAAGGGCGCAGCCGAGGAGCAGGGAGTGCAGCACGTTGTTCCCGTCGCCGACGTAGGCGAGCCGACGTCCCTTGAGGCTCCCCCACCGCTCCTGCATCGTGAGGAGGTCCGCCACGATCTGGCACGGATGCTCCCGGTCGTCGAGGGCGTTGATCACAGGGACCGTGGCCCACTTGGCGAGCTCCGCCACGTCCGCGTGCCGGAACGCTCGGTACACGATCGCGTCGACGTACCGGGAGAGGACCCGGGCGGTATCGGCGATCGTCTCGCCGCGGCCGAGCTGCATGTCGCGCGGCGAGAGGTACAGCGCCTGGCCCCCGAGGTCGTTCATCGCCACCTCGAAGCTCGTTCGGGTCCGGGTCGAGGGCTTCTCGAAGATCAGCGCGGCGTTGGTCCCGATGAGCGTCGCGGAGAGGTCCCCGTGGCGGCGGGCCTCCTTCATCGCCCCCGCCCGGGCGAGGACGGCTCCCATGTCGTCGGCGAGGTCGGCGATGGAGAGGAGGTCGCGCTTGGCGGGTCGGGGCGTCACGGACCTGCCACCGGTGCCCGGGCCAAAAAGCGTTCGACGCGACAGCGACACCCCGGGCGGGAACCGTCGCCGAAGGATTATGAAGAACCCCGGGTTCGGCGCCGCGAGGGATTCGATTGGCCTCTCGGTCTGCGTCGAAGAGCGCGCCTGCGACGACCCCATCTCCGCCCGCGAGCCGGGGGCGGCGAGTCTACATGGTGACCGGCGGCGTGACGAAGTTCGCGAAGGCCCATCCGGCCATGGACTTCCGCCTGATGGTGCGCCGCGCGTACGACTACGCGGCGAAGGACGTCACCAACCTCACCAAGGACCGGATCGACGGCACCCGGATCTCCTACTTCTCGGACCACTTCACCCGCCAGCTGAAGGCCGCCAGCATGGTCCAGGACTATCTCGGCCTCAATCCCAAGGGATCGGTCCGGATCGAGTGGGGCGGTGCGACCGGCGGCGAGTGCTTCCAGGCCGCGTACGAGGCCGTCGCCAGCGGGCGGATGGACGTCTGCCTCGCCGCGGGCTTCGAGACGATGAGCCGGGTCGCCACTTGGAAGGGGAACGAGTTCATCGCCCTCGCCTCGGACACGAACTACGACTTCCCCCTCGGGGGCTTCTACACGGGCTACTACGCCCTGATGGTGGTCCGCCACATCTACGAGTACATCCGGAAGACGAAGTTCGCCCACGTGAAGGACGAGCGCGAGGCCCAGCGGCTCGCCATCGCCGAGGGGTCCCGCATCATGGCCCTCGTCTCGGTGAAGAACCACCTCAACGCGCTCCACAACCCGTACGCCCAGTACCCGAAGCGGGTCTCGGTCGATGATGTGCTCCGCTCCGAGATGATCAGCTACCCGCTCACCCGCGACCAGATCTGCACCATGAGCGATGGCGCGGCCGTGGCGGTGCTCTGCACCGAGGAGCGCGCCAAGGAGTTCACCGACCGCCCGATCCGGGTCACCGGCGTCGGGACCGGCACGGACACCATGCGGCTCGCCGACCGACCGTTCGGGAAGGTCCCCCTGGCGCCGAACGAGTCGGCGTCGGACTACGCGAACCTCGAGTATCCGGGGATCCACTCGTTCCGCGCGGGCCGGGCCGCGGGCCTCGAGGCGTACAAGATGGCGGGGATCACCGACCCGAAGCGGGAGCTCGACTTCGTGGAGCTCCACGACGCCTACGCCTCCAGCGAGATCCAGACCTACGAGGACCTCGCCCTCTGCCGGTACGGCGAAGGGTACGGGTTCGCCGAGACCGGCGCGCCTTTCCTGAAGGCGGTCCAGTACCCGTTCCCGGTCCCGAAGGCCGGGGAGATCCCCGTGAACCCCTCCGGCGGTCTGATCGCGTGCGGCCACCCGGTCGGCGCGACGGGGCTCATGCAGGGCGTCTTCGCCTTCTGGCAGCTGCAGGGGACCATCGCGAAGCACTTCCGGGACCCGACGCTGCAGATCCCGAACGCCCGCCGCGGCGCGATCCACAGCCACGCCGGTACGGGCTCCGCGGTGACCGTCTCGATCCTAGAGCGGGGGTACTGACATGGCGAAGCCGAAGACCTTCACCAAGTTCCGGGACGTCCAGGAGGAGATCCTCAAGAGCGGGTCGGCGATCTTCAAGGACGCCGACGGGTTCGAGAGCCTGATCCTCGACTATCCGTACTCGATCCGGTACATCCACAGCTACGCGGAGGACACGCCGTTCTTCCTGGGCCTCGCCGAGGGCCGGCTGCGCGGCTCGAAGTGCACGTCGAAGAGCTGCGGGTTCGTCTACGCCACGCCTAGGGGCCATTGCATGGTCTGCGCGAGCCCCACGGAGTGGATCGACCTCCCCACGAAGGGGAAGATCCACTCGTGGACCACCTGCCACTTCGGGTCGGAGGCGTTCCTCAAGGAGACGCCGTACAACCTTGCCATGGTGGAGTTCGAGGGCGCGGGCTCGCTCCTGCTCGCCCGCCTCAAGGACTGCGTCGAGTCCGACCTCTACGTGGGCATGCCGGTCGAGGCCCGGTTCGAGCCGAAGCCGAAGTACTCCATCACCGACATCTGGTTCGTGCCGTCGGCCCCCTCGGGGGCCGGCGGGAAGCCGAAGGGCCGCTCGAAGTAGGCCGGGTCGCCCGGGTCAGCGGGTCGACGCCCCCGGCGCGTAGAGGGCCGCGGCCTCCCGGTACCGCGCGCGCAGGTCGCCCAGCGGAGCGCCCGCGAGGTGCGCGGCCAGCCGGTCCAGGAACACGTGCGTCCCGGGGGTGACCCCGACGGCCGTCCGCCGCGCCACGTGGCGGTGGGTCAGGTGGAGGCGGGTCCCGTCCCCGTCCGGCGTGAGCTCCCACCGGATCACCGCCTCCTCGCCCTGGGGGAGGTCCGGGCTCGGCGGGACCTTCCACTCGTGCTCGAGGAGACGAGGGGGATCCCACTGGAGCACGCGCCCCGTGATGTGGAGCTGGAACGGCCCCGCGACCATCTCGACCTGGCCGCCGACGCGCGGTTCCAACCGTCCCGTGGCGAGGTACCAGACCGACCGCTCGGCCGGGTCCGTGAGCGCTCGCCAGACGGCGTCGGGCGGATGGGGGAGCCATCGTCGGAACTCCAGGGAGGCGAACTCCCCCTGCACCGTCACGGTGCCGAGCTCCGGGCTCGTCGACGTCACGATCGCCTCCGGGGAGGCGCCGCCGTCCGGTCGAGGTGGGCGGAGAGGGCGTCCAATCGACCCGTCCAGAAGTCGCGGTACGCGGAGACCCACGCGTCGACCTCGCGCAGCTTCGCGGGATGGAGCGAGTAGATCCGCTGCTGGGCCCGGGGGGCCACGGCGACGAGCCCCGACTCCCGGAGGATCCGCAGATGCCGCGAGACGGCCGGCTGGGGCAGTCGGGGGAAGGCGGCGACCAGGTCGCCCGCGCTGCGCGAGCGGCCCCGCAGCAG
>Ga0209060_10003305_pt1 | contig 13646 bp, 16 predicted proteins | sample Coa_R1_8_FD_187155 | JGI IMG/M metagenome (GOLD analysis project Ga0209060, IMG submission 187155) | Surface soil microbial communities from Centralia Pennsylvania, which are recovering from an underground coalmine fire - Coalmine... | ecosystem: Environmental > Terrestrial > Soil >...
CAACTTCACTTTCGCATCCGGCTGTTTCGCGTCATCGTCCGACGCGACGCCAAAATACATTGGCGCTGGTGCGTCGTTCCATGGCGGAGGATTGGTGACGGATAAGCCGGACAGCCCGCATCTGCTGGCCCCGAAGATCAAGGCGCACATGTATTTTGGCGTCGCGTCGGACGATGACGCGAAACAGCCGGATGCGAAAGTGAAGTTGAAGGAGGCTTTCGAGGCTGCGGGGAATCCGGCGGTTGTGGAGCTTTATTCGGATGCGTTGCATGGCTGGTGCGTTCCGGACATGCCGATGCGGGATGGCAAGCCGCTGTACAACAAGCCGGATGCGGAGCGGGCTTGGGGAAAGTTGCTGGAGTTGTATAAGTCGGCGTTGGCCTGAACGTTCGTGGTAGCGCTCCCTCGCGGTCGCGGTTCGGTTGGGGATATACTGGCTATTCGATGAGAAGGCGAATTCTCCTCAGTATTCTACTTGTCAGCGCTTCGTTGTTGCACGCGGTAACGTTTCCGGATCCGGCGGTTGACGATAAAGACGCGGCGGGAAAACACAAGACAGCAGTGCTGGCGGGTGGATGTTTCTGGTGCATGGAAGCGGTGTTCCAGCACATTCAGGGCGTAGAGAAAGTGGTCTCGGGTTATTCCGGCGGCGACGCATCAACCGCTCATTACGAGATGGTGAGTACCGGCAAGACTGGGCATGCGGAGTCCGTGCAGATCACTTATGATCCCCGTAAGATTTCCTATGGACAGTTGCTGAAGGTCTTTTTCGACGTCGCGCACAATCCGACGCAACTCAATCGGCAGGGGCCGGATTTTGGGCCGCAGTACCGGTCGGTGGTTTTCTATTCGAATCCGGAACAGAAGAAAATCGCCGAAGCGTACATCCAGCAATTGAATGAGGTCCAGGTTTTTCGCGCTCCCATTGTGACGCAGGTGGTGGAGCTGAAGGCGTTTTATCCGGCCGAGGAACATCACCAAAATTTCTGCAACCGGAATCCCGAAAATCCTTACGTCCGGGGCGTGGCGATGCCCAAGGTGGATAAAGTGAAAGAGAAGGTTCCGGAACTCGCGAAGTAAGCAACTACACGACAACTTATGAATGTTTTGAAGAGGATTTGCCTATGGGGCACGCTCGCTTCGGCGGCGTCCTTTGGATCCGATGGGACGATGATCAGCGTGCACGCAACGAGCGACGTGGCTTTGGATACTAAGCCCGACTCCGCCTTCTGGCAAGGCGCGGGCGTGGTGAAAGCGGACAAGAACAATTTCGGAAAGCCGGCCGGTTTCGCGATGGAAGTCCGTTCGCGATGGACGGCGGAAAACCTCTACCTTCTGTACACCTGTCCCTACCAGGAGCTTTATCTGAAGCCGAATCCAGTGACGGCGACGGAGACAAACGAACTTTGGAACTGGGACGTGGCGGAAATATTCATCGGGGCCGATTTCAAGAACATCAAAAAATATCGCGAGTTTGAGGTTTCGCCACAGAGCGAGTGGGTGGATCTGGACATCGACCGGGACAGCAAACATCCGGAGGATGGCTGGACGTGGAATTCCGGATTCAAGGTGGCGACGCGAATCGATAAAGCCAATAAGATTTGGTATGCGGCGCTGCGGATTCCATGGAAGTCGATCGATTCGAAGCCGCCGCAAAACGGCGCGGAATTCCGGATGAATCTGTATCTTTCCGAAGGCCCGAAGTCGAACCATACATCGATCACCTGGCAGCCGACGATGAACAACAGCTACCATGTGCCCGAACGATTTGGATTATTGAGACTGGAGTCGAAATAAGTGTAGATTCGGCGGAATTCGCCGATTTGATACGTATGGGCGGTCTCAATCCAATCTTGCCAACGGGCCGGTTAAAGCAACGCAGGCACTCGCGTTTTCCGGCGGACTTGGCACTCCAGGTCAACGCTATGCGTGGTACTCGCGTGGAACCGGGAACTGGCCGTGTTCTGGATGTCTCGGAAGGAGGGCTGGCCTTCGTGGGTACGCGTTACCTGCCGCCTGGAACGGTTGTCAACGTGGAGATCGGCGATTGCCGGCTGATGGGCGACGTGAGACACTGCCGGATGCGGGAATATGCCTCGCATGTGCAGTTCGTCACGGGGGTGCGGATTCAGCAGATCTTGGACGGGCAGGAATCGTGGAAAAGGTTGTTGCGGGGTTGAGAGACGCGAACGCCGGTTAAAAGCCGGCTGCAGCCAAGATTGGCTGCCCCACTAACGGTTCCAGTTGGCTAGATAGGATTCGGCTGCCAGCGTTTCCAGTTCCTGGGCCTGTTGGTAGCGCCATTCGGTGAGTTTGCGGTCGCGCAATTCTTCCAGCAACTGAACGCGCTGCTTGGCTTCGTTGTATTTCTTTTTCTGCGCGGCCAGATCGCGTTCGGAGCGCGCGGTTAAATCGGCTAACTTCTGCGCGCGGCGGCGGAGGGCGACTCCATATTCCACCATGGCGCGCAAATCTTCACCACGAGGATCCGGCAAAGTCAGGATGGACCCGGCGAGCTTGGATTTCTCCGCTCCCAGAGCGGCGGCTTGCATTTGCAGGCGAATTTGCTCCTGGCCCAAACGCTTCAATTTGGCTTGTTCCAGTGAGAACTCCAGGGTCCGCCAGCGGAGCACTTTTTCGAGCGGAAAGTGAAAGCGCGTCATGCTGTTGGGCGGCTATCCGAGATGGGCGACCAGCTTTTCCAGACGCTCCAGGGTTTCGCTGAAGCTGGAAAACGCGTGCGCGTCCTGTTTCAGGAAGTTGAGAATTTCGGGGCGGTGGCGGATGCACGCGTCCAACTTAGGATTGCTTCCAGCGGCGTAGGCGCCCAACTGGATGAGATCCTGCGAATCGTGATAGAGCGCCAAGGCTTCGCGTATTTTCTGGATGGAGGAAATCTGTTGCGGCGAGGCAACACGGGAGGTCAGCCGGCTAAGCGAATTGCGGATATCGATGGCGGGATAGTGTCCGGCGGCGCCGAGTTCGCGGGAGAGAATGAAGTGGCCGTCCAGAATGCCGCGCACGGCGTCGCAGATGGGCTCGTTGAAATCGTCACCTTCTACCAAGACCGTAAAGAACCCGGTAATTGACCCCTTTTTGAAGTGGCCGGCGCGTTCGAAGATTTTGGGCAGCAAAGCGAAAACCGAAGGCGTGTAGCCTTTTTGGCTGGGCGGCTCGCCAGCGGCGAGTCCGATTTCGCGCTGGGCCATGGCCAGGCGGGTAACGGAGTCGAGCACCATCAGGACGTTTTTGCCCTGATCGCGGAAATATTCGGCGACCGCGAGCGCCACGAAGCAAGCGCGGATGCGGAGCGGGGCTGGACGGTCGGAAGTGGCGACCACAACGACGGAGCGGGCGCGGCCTTGCGGGCCAAGCTCGTTTTCAAGAAAGGCGCGGACTTCGCGGTTACGTTCGCCGACTAAGGCGATTACCGTTACGTCGGCGTCATTGTGGCGCGACATCGCGCCGAGCAGAGTGCTCTTGCCCACGCCGCTGCCGCCGAAGATTCCGACCCGCTGACCTTTGCCGCAGGGCAGCAATCCGTCGATAGCGCGAATTCCGGTGACTAACGGTTCGGTGATGTGCTCGCGATCGAGAGGACAGGGAGCGGCGGCATACAAAGGATACGTTGCGGAAGCGTGGATGGCGGGGCCGCCATCAATGGGCCGTCCGAATCCATCGAGCACGCGGCCGAGAAGCTGCGGACCAACGCGCAGCAAAGCTTCACTTTTGCGAGCAATGACTCGGTCGCCGAGTTGCAGACCGTCCATTTCTTCCAAGGGGAGCGAAAGAACCTGTTCGTTGCGGAATCCGATGACTTGCGAGCGAATGGAGCGGCCGGTGGAGGTTCGAATTTCGCAAAAGTCGCCGATCGAGACTACAGGGCCGCGGGAGGCGATGAGCAATCCGACCATTTCGGTGACTTCGCCGACCCACGGAAGGATCTCGACTTCGGGAGTGTGCTCGATTAGCGAGCCGAGAGCGCTCATTATGTTCCCAACTTGTCGATCAGGCCGCGCTCGATTTCGCGCAACTGCGTGTCGACCGAGGCATCCAGGAGACCTTGCGAGGTATCGAAGAACAGTTCGCCGGGATGGAGCGATGGATCGACTGTCAAAACGAGGCTCTTGGGAGCGCCCGCTTGCTCCAAGCACTTACGCACCAAAGTTTCAAGACCGGGATGCATCCGGACGCGGCTGATTTCGCGCGCCTGCAACTTGGAAAATGCCGCTTTGACTAATCCGGCAAGCGCGTCGGGATCGATGACAACTTCGCGATGCACCACGCGCGAAGCGATGAGCGTAGCGAGGCGAACCAGATCCTGCAATGTTTCTTCACGCAGCGATTCGCGTAATCGGGCGAGCTCGGCCAGAGTCCGAGCCATCTTTTCGAAAGCCGGCAGAAGCTGTACTTCCGCTTCCCGGCGTCCGGCGGCAGCGCCTTGCTCGAATGCTTCGCGGCGGGCTTGCTCGATGAGTTGGGCGGTTTCGCGCGCGGCATCCGGACGGGCGATGTTGGCGCGCTCGGTGCGCGCCGAGGATACGGTGCGCCAGAGTGCAGGAGCTGCAGCCGGTTGGTCGCCAATCAGAATCTCAGACGACATACTGATCCCCGCCACCTCCTTTGAGGCTCAGAACGCCTTCGGACTCGAGCTGTTGTACCACAGCGAGGATTTGCTGCTGCGCTGCTTCGACGTCGCGAATGCGAACGGGTCCGGTGGCTTCCATGTCTTCGCGCAGCATCTCAGCGCCGCGCTGCGACATGCATTGTAGAAAATGATTTTTGATTTGTTCGCTGGTGCCTTTGAGCGCCACTACCAGAAGCTTCTTGTCGATTTTAGCGACCACTTCCTTCATGGCGGTCTGGTCGATCAGCATCAAATCCTCAAACGTGAACATGTAATGGCGGATGGCGTCCACCAGGGTCTGTTCGTCTTTCATGTTGCCCAGAATTTCGTCGCTGATGGCGGAGTCCATGCGGTTGAGGATTTCGGCGACGGAGCGGGGTCCGCCGTGGGCTTCCATTCTGAGTTGACCGACGGATTTCAGTTTTTCCGAGATCACCATGGAGACGCGGGCAACCACGTCCGGCGAAACTTTGTCGAGTTGCGCGATGCGGAGCGCGACATCGGCGCGGACTTCGGCAGGCAAATTGGCGATGAGCAGTGCGGCTTGCGTGGAGGACAGATGCGACAGGATCAGCGCGATGGTTTGGGGATGCTCGCCTTCCATAAAGCGGCTGAGCTGCAGGGGATCGGCTTTTTGCAAAGACTCGATGCTCTTGTTGGCCTGCGCGCCGGCTTTCGGAAGCTGTTCGGCAATCCGCTTGGCGCCTTCGGGTCCGAATGCGTTGGCGAGCATTTTCTTGGCGAGATCGAAACCGCCGCGCGATCCACTGCGGGTCGCCTGGGTAAACTCTTCGAGAACGTATTCGGTTTGGACGGGCGTAATCTTGTCTAGCCGCGCGATGGCTTTGCTGACGGCTTTCACTTCCTCGTCATTGAGCTGCTTCAGGATTTCGCTGCCGAGCTTGTCGCCGAGCGCGACTAACAAAATGGCGGCCTTTTGCGGGCCGGAGATTTTCAGTGGTGGATTTTCGTTCGCCGTCATAAGAGATTATGAGTGCGCCTCTTCTTCCGAGAGCCAACCGCGCAGGACTCCTGCCCAGGCTTCCGGATTGTTGCGTCCGCTTTCCTGCAACTGGTTGAGCAGAACTTCGGTTCGGGACGGCATGAGCGCGGGACGCGGAGTCTCATTTGCCGCAATGGCGCCGGCTTGTTGCTGAGCGGCGGCCGCCGCGGGCAAGCTCGCCAGGGTAGTGGCGGGCGGCAGGACTTCCGGCATTTCCCGGAGCATTTGCTTCTTCTTGCCGCGCGTGAGGGCGAAGACGACTAAGCCAATCACGAACACGGCGCCTCCGGCCGAGCCGTACAAAATCATGGGTTTCTGTTTCAACGCTTCGAGCGGCGTTAGAGCCTTTGGCTTCGCGGCGTCCGGCGTTTCGCCAGGAGGCAGTTCCATGTTGACCGAACTGTCAAACGGCAGCGCTTCCACCGTGATTTGATCGCCGCGTTCCGTGTTCAATCCGACGAGCGCGGATACAACGGACTGTATGGTTTTGAGCTTCGCAGTATCGGGCGGCGTGACCACGCGATGCATATTTTTGCCCTGCCCTTCCCATTTCGCGCCTTGATCGACTAAGACGGCGATGGACAGGCGTTTGATTGAGCCCTGCGGAAGCTTGACGTGCTTGGTGACGCGGCTGGATTGATACGCGATGCTTTCGCTGCGCTTGGTGGAAGTGGATCCGCCACCGCCAGGTTTCGCCGTTGTTGTTGGCGGGAGATTGGCGGCTGTTCCGGGAGCGGCCGCCTGGGCCGCCGCGCCGGAGGAGGCTCGGGTGGTTCCACTGCTGTCTTCGCTTTTCTGCGAACTCACCATGACGGACTTGGTGGGGTCGTACGTCTCTTCGCTTTGCTCGCCGCTCGACATGTCCACGTCGGCGGAAACGCCGGTCCGGAATTTGTCAGCGCCGAGCAGCGGGTCGAGCGTGTTGTTGATCTTGAGCGCCAGGTCGTGTTCGATGGCTTGCCGGTACTCGAGGGCCGCCTCGCTGATTTGGGCGCCATCCGCGGGACCGTCGCGGCGGGGACGGCTGAGCAGATTGCCGGCCATGTCCACCACGGAAACAGATTCAGGCGCGAGGCCCTCCACGGCGCTTGAAACCAGGTTGGCGATGGCCGTAACGTTTTGCGCGGACAATCGCATGCCGGGCCGGAGGCCCACCAGAACGCTGGCTTTGGCGGATTCGCGGGACTCGGTGAAAACGGATTCCTTAGGCAAACTCACGTGAACGCGGGCTTGCTGAACTTCGGCGAGCGCCATGACGGAACGTTCCAGCTCGCCTTCCACGGCGCGGCGGTAGTTGACGTGCTCGGCGAAATCGGTAATTCCGAAATTCGTTTTGTCGAAGATTTCGAAGCCGATGCGGCCGGTTTTGGGAAGTCCGATGCCGGCCATTTCGAGACGCAGTTCGGCAACACGGGCTTCCGGCACCATCAGGCTGGTTCCGTTTTCTCCGACTTTATAGACGACGCCGTTTTCACGAAGCTTTGCGACCATTGCGCTGGCGTCTTCGGCGGACAATCCGGTGTAGAGAGGGCGCATTCCGGCGTCCTGTTGAAAGCGCGAAAACCACATGACGCCCGCGGCTACGGCCACTGCGCACACCAGGATGGTGATACGCTGTGTAGCGCTCAGGGATTGCAGAAGTTTCTTCACTTGATCCATGGATTAACGAGAAGCTATCGGCCGATCAGACCTGCATCCGCATGACTTCCTGATACGCCGACACCACTTTGTTCCGGACCTGCATGAACATTTCGAATTCCAGCGAGGATCGCTGCGTGGCCAACGCAACCGAGTGCAGCTCTTCGTTATTTCCGGCGAGAAAGCTGTTGACGGTTTCCTGGGCCTGCGACTGCGAGCGCTCCACTCCACCGACCATGCTTTCGAGCATGGATTGAAAGCCACCTGGAGCGGCGCCGGGAGAGGCGGCGGCCGTGGAGGAATTGGTGGCGGAGAGTTCGGGAAGACTAACGGGCCGGATCGCAGAGATTGGTATCGACATGAATTTAGCGGAAGAGATCGATTGACTTTTGCAGCATGTCCTTGACGGCGGAGATAGCGGCGACGTTCGCTTGATAACCGCGAGAAGCGCCCATCAGATCCACCATGTCTTCGGCCGGATTGATCTTGGGAAACGCGACGTAGCCGTTCTTGTCGGCGTCCGGATGTCCGGGCATGTAGCGTTGAACGGGCTCGCTGTCGTCGACGGTGGTTTGCGCGACTGTGACGCCAGAAATGGAAGAGCCGAGCGCATTGTTGAGTTCGGATCCGAAAGAGCCGACCGACGGGTCTTGTTCGAACACGACGTCTTTTCTACGATACGGGCCGCCTTCGGGAGTGCGTGTGGTTTCGGCATTTGCGAGATTTTCCACCAGCAGCTCGGCACGCTGCCGTTGCGCCGACATACCTGAACCGCTGACGGAGAGGGACGAAAAGAGGCTCATGCTGTCTTACCTTCCTCGATGGCGCTGCGGATGGTTGCGAGCTCAGACCGCGCCAGGTTGGTGGCTACGGCGAAGCGCAGCGCGTTCTCCGAAAGCAGGCGAGCTTCGCGATCCATATCCACGTTGTTGCCGTCGTTCTTGGTTTTAAGTCCGGAGACTTCGATCGGAGTGGGACCGCTGTCATTGTCGAACAGGTTGGCGAGCTCCGTGTGGAAATCGATGTCCTTGGTTTTATAGCCGGGCGTGTCGACGTTGGCGATGTTCGAAGCGACGAGCTTCTGGCGGGCGCTCAAGAGAGTCATGTAGCGCTCCATGCCGACGCCGGCGTTTTCTAACATGATGCCATCGCAATGCAATTTTGCTGCCGCGCGTTTGGGAGCGGTGAATCAGTGAGTTGGGGATGGGGAGTGTTTTAGATGTGACGGATGGTGTTGAGATTTCGACGGTGGGTCAGGGAAAAACAATTTGGCCACGGATGGACACGGATAAAGACAGCTAGCCGCGAAGTTGGACGCTTTGGGTGGGGCGATCGGTTGTGCCGTAGCGGGAAGCTTTTTGCACGATGTCTAACTGGGCGCCGGCCATGGCGCGGCGCACCACCGTCATTTCGTGGGCCCACGTTAGTAACTCGCGCGTGTTTTGTGGAAGCGTGGATGTGGCGCGCTCGGATTCGGGCAAGGCTTCCCAGACTTCGCGGGCCATTTCCGCATAGTCGTTGACCAGGCGGTTGGCTAGGACATGGTCGCCACCCAGGAGCGCCGAGCGAAGGTCGACCGCGATTTTATCCAGCGCTTGCGACATTGGGGTTGTTACTGGTGGCGTACTGGAAGAGTCCGGTCAAGAACGTGTTTTGCTGCTGGAGTGTTGCGATCAGCGCGTCGGCTTGTGCCATCTGCGCTTGTAGAGTGGCTTGCAAGGTGTTGACACGCGCTTGATTGGTGGTGATCTGTTGTTGATCGGAGTTGACCTGGTTCTGTAACGCTTGGGCTTCGTTGTTAATCAAGCCCGTGGTCGGATCCGTGAGCGTGTTCAGCGTATTCGTTGCGAACTGGATGAATCCGCTGGTTGGGCTTCCGAGAAACGAAAGCGCGTCGGTGACTTGCGACGAAGAAAGACCGCCGATCGCGGTGGGATCGAAAGTCAAAGTACCTTGCTGCGTGAACTCCAGACCCAACTGCGTCAGGTTGGTGATGGAGCCGGAGCCTCCCGAATACGTTCCGAGTTGATTGAGCACGATGCCCATCGACAAGACGGTGCTGTCGCCGGTCAAGGCGCCACCGTTTTGGCCGTGGTTCTTCTGAACTTCGGAAACCGCCGCATTGAAGGCAGTGACGAAGCTCGAAAGCGCGTTGGAAACTGAGCTCAGGCTTGCGGCCACGGATATGCTCGTGGTGCCGGTTTGCGTGCCAAGAGTCACGTTCACGCCGGGAGCGATGGTCACGTTAGAAGAATTTGTCGTAATGCCGGCAGGCGGCTGTCCATCCACTTGATAGGAAGCGCTCGACCCGCCAGACAGAACATTTAGCAGATCGCTGGCGCCATCGTTCAACTGAATGGCGTTGTTTCCGAGGCCTGTGCCTTGTACGACAAGGCGATAATCCGCGGCCGAGGGCGATCCGAGGTTCACGACGACAGCTTGCACGGGCGCGCCGCTGGAGTTGATGGCGCTGGCGAGCGAGTTCAGGCTTTCCGCGTTCGGTTGGATGTTGAATGTTTGCGTTCCCACCGTCAGAGTAAAGGACGTGGATTGGCTTATGCTCTGCGATGCCGGATCTGTAACCGGAGTCGGAGGAGCGCTACTGATGGCGCTAGCTGGGGATCCTACATTCAGTAGCGTAACGGTGTAAGTACCAGGCAGAGGTGTTCCGGATAAACTGGCTTGCGCGACCGAGGTGTTGCTGGATTTAACCGCGAGCGCTCCGTTGCTGGCGCCGTTGGCAACCGATTGCAGCGAAGTTTGCAAGCTTCCAAACAACGAGTTGAGTTGTCCGAGCTCTGTGGCCTTGGTAGTGGCTTGGTTCTGGTCGGCCTGCAGCAGTTGAATCGGCAGTGACGCAATGGAAACCGCGCGAGTCACGGCTGCCTGAAGATCGCCCGAGTAGCTGCTGGATCCGGTAAGGGTGGTTTGCGGAGCGGTGGAAGAAAGCAGGCTACTGACGGAGCTGGAACTCATGATAAATCCTCAAAACAAAAAAACTGGGCCGTTCTTGGTTAAGATCGGCCCAGCGTCAAGGTTACTTTAGCTGCAGACTACTGGAGAAGTTTCAGGACCGCACCCGGAGCCGCGTTGGCTTGCGCCAGAGCCGCGATCGAGGACTGCAACAAGGTCTGAGCCTTGGTCAGGTTGGCAGCCGCGGAGGCGACGTCGGCATCGCGGATCGCGGACTGCGCGGTCGAGAAGTTGGTGATTTGCGAATTGGCCAGGGTGGAAGCGTAGTTGAGCAGGTTTTCACCGGCTCCGACGCGTCCTTGTACCAGACCCAGGGCGCTGATCGCGTTCGTGATGGCGGTCAGAGCGGCTACCGCGTTACCGGTAACGGATCCAGAGGTGGTAGGCGTAACAGTGGCCTGCGCGCCGCTCGCAGTGAAGGTGCCGGCAGCAGTGTCCGTGGACGCCGTGAAGTTGCTCACGCTCTGGAAGGAGATTCCGGTTCCAGCCGCGTTTGCGATGGCGTAGATGCCGAGGGCGGCCGTCTTCGAGTTGATCTTCGAAAGAGCGGAAGCCAAGGTATCGGTGGCCAACAGCGCGATGTTCGCGGTGCCTTGGCCATTCTGGAAGGTCAGGTTTTCCGCTTTGCCGGCGTAAGTGCCCGCGCCAGCGACGCTATAATCGCCGGTGTTGGTGGCGGTGGAAGCGGCAGTGGCAATCGGATTGGCATCGGTGGTGGTAACTGCGGTGATGGTGAACGGCGTACCGCCGCCGAAGTTGAGCTGCCCGTCGCTTCCGACCGAGGCGCTGAGGCCGTACGCGGACAACTGGCTGTTCAAGCTGGAAAGCACCCCAGCTTCGGTAAGCGCGCCGCTTCCGCCCACGGATAATGTGTGGGTTTGCGCGCCGCCATTCGAAGAATAGACGTTGAGGGTGAAGGTCTGGGCTGCAGTGGCAAGGAAGGTGGCGCCCGGCGCGTCCAAACGAACCGTGTTCGGTGTTCCGCCCGAGAGTTCCGAGCCGCCCGCCGCAACGCTAGCGGTCGAGAGGCCGAGGCCGGCCGCATCCACTTGGTTCGCGGAGCCGCTCAGATCGATGCTGACCTGTCCATTGCCGGAGTTGTTGCCACCGCCGATGAACACGGAGTTGACGCCGTTATATTTGCCGCCCGACGCGAGGCCGATGTTGTTGGCTTGGCGCGTGATTTCCTGCGTCAGCGACTGGAACTCCTGATTCAGCGTGTTACGATCGCCGGCGAAGGTGGCGCTGGCGGATTCGGTGGCGAGCGTTTGCAAACGGTCCAGGATGGTTGAAATGTTGTTCAATCCGCCGTCAACAATCTGCAGGATGCTGGTGCCGTTGCTGGCGTTCAGGACGCCCTGCTGCAGTTCGGCGATGGTGGATCGATATTGGTTGGCTACGGCCAAACCTGCCGCATCATCTCCGGATCGGTTAATACGATAGCCCGACGACAACTGCTGAATTGCCTGGCTTTCGAGATTGGAGTTCTGGCTGAGGGCCTGTTCGGCGAATAACGATGTTGTGTTGGTCTGAATCGAAATTGACATTGTTGCTCCTCTATTCGTTTCTGTCCGGCCTCCGCCGAACCACGCCGTTCTCAGCGTGCTGATATCTTGTCGATGGTTGCGCAGCCTTTTTCACACTTTTTTTCAACATTTTGTATGGGAAGAGGCCGCATAAAGTACTGTCGAAGCGTCGACATAAACTATTTCTTTACCGCCGCTTTGATGCCTTCTACATTCTGAACGTGAAGGCTGTTGACGATCACCACATCCACGCGGCGGTTGCGAGCGCGGCCCTGCGGCGTATCATTGGTATCCACGGGAACCGTGTCGGCACGCCCCACCACCGAAAATCGTTCGAAGGGCAGATGAAAGTCTTCGCACAATGCATTTAAAACAGCGATGCCTCGCGCACAGGATAATTCCCAGTTGCTTTTGAAGCGCGCGTTGTGAATCGGAATGGAATCGGTGTGACCTTCGAGTTGGATCGGATTCGGCAGCGAACCGATGAGCGCTGCCAGTGTCTTCATGGTGGAGTAAGAATCTTTTTCTAACGTGTCGCCGCCGGAGGGGAAAAACGCGGATTCGCGCAAGCTGATCACCAAGCCGCGCGCTTCCATTCGCAGTTCCAACTTACCGGCTTTGATTTCCGCTTCCAGTTCCTTAGTGAGTAACTGGAGGGAGGGCAGTAGTTCGGCTATGTTCTCCTGCGCCGTTTCTTTTAACACGTGTTGAGCGCCGCCTGGGCCGCGCATCATCGCGTTTCCGACGCCTTTGTCGTCCACGGTTCCGCCAAGAATTTTCGCGACAGCCGGAGGCACGTTGAAAGAACTTCCGTCTTTCAGAGCCTTTTCCACGGCCTGGGAAACTTGCTTGGCGCGAGACTTATCGGTTTGCGAGGACGCGAACATCACCACGAAGAACGCGAAGAGCAGTGTGATGAAGTCGGCGTATGAGACTAACCATCGTTCGTGATTTTCAGGATGTGGCACTTGTTTCTTCATCGGGGCTTATCCCCGGACTGGCGCGGTTTGCGCCGCCTTGCCTGGCGTGGCTTTGGATTTAGCGGCGGCTGCTTCAGGACTTTCGTCGAGGAACGGTTCGAGTTTGATCCGAATGAGTTTCGGGTTCATGCCCTCCACCATGGCGCAGACGCCTTCGAGCATGAGCTCCTTCATCTCGATGGCATGGTGGAATCGCGCTTTGATCTTGTTCGCTACGGGAAGAAAGAAGATGTTGGCGGACGCGACGCCGTATACCGTCGCGACGAACGCTACAGCAATGCCGCGGCCGACTTCTTCAATGTTCTCGAGATGCTTCATCACCTGGATCAGGCCTAGCACGGCACCGATAATGCCGATGGTGGGCGCGTAGCCGCCGGCGGCTTCGTAAACTTTGGCGATGGCTTCGCCGTTGTGATGTTCCACCGCGATATCCAGCTCCATCATTTTGCGGAGTTCCTGTAGATCCGTTCCGTCGACGCTGAGCGAGATTGCTTTGCGGAGAAACGGATCGGCAATATTCGGAAGATCGTTCTCGAGCGAGATGATGCTGTTCTTGCGCGCCTTGGTGGCATAGCCAATGATTTCCTCAATGATCTGAGCAGGCGATTGGGAGTGCTCCATGAAGACGCTGCCGAGGCATTTAGCGGCGCGGATCAGAGTCTTGAGGGGAGTGGTGACCATGACGGCGCCGATGGTTCCGCCGAGCACGATCATGAGTGCGGTGACCTGGGCGATGTCGGTCAGCTTGCCGCCCTCGATGACCAGACCACCCAGAATGCCGCCGCAGGCCAACAGCAAGCCGCCGACGGTGGCGATATCGGGCTTCAAGGAAGGTTTCTTGGGACTGGTTTGATCCGTGCTCGCCATGCTAGAGCCTTTACTTGGGCCAAGAGACCGCG
>Ga0209060_10003306_pt1 | contig 13644 bp, 14 predicted proteins | sample Coa_R1_8_FD_187155 | JGI IMG/M metagenome (GOLD analysis project Ga0209060, IMG submission 187155) | Surface soil microbial communities from Centralia Pennsylvania, which are recovering from an underground coalmine fire - Coalmine... | ecosystem: Environmental > Terrestrial > Soil >...
CTTGTGCGCGCCGGAGGTGACCGAGCCGCTGCCGGCCCAGCCGATCGATCCGCCGACTCTATCGATGATGTTCCGGGTCAACGACTCGCCGCTCGCCGGCACCGAGGGCGACAAGGTGACGGGCCGCATGATCCGGGACCGGCTGCTGCGAGAAGCTGAGGGCAATGTCGCGCTGCGCGTCACCGAGTCCGACGAGAAGGACGCCATGGAGGTCGCGGGCCGCGGCGAACTGCAGCTCGGCATTCTGATCGAGACAATGCGCCGCGAAGGCTTCGAGCTGAGCGTGTCGCGCCCCAAGGTCCTGATCCGGTTCGATCCCGATACCGGCGAGATGACGGAGCCCATCGAGGAAGTGGTGATCGATCTCGATGAAGAGCACGCGGGCGTCGTTGTGCAGAAGCTGTCCGAACGCAAAGCCGAGCTGATCGAGATGCGGCCCTCGGGCGGCGGCAGACTGCGGCTCGTGTTCTATGCCCCGACGCGAGGCCTGATCGGATATCAAGGCGAGCTTTTGACCGATACGCGTGGCACCGCGATCATGAATCGGCTGTTCCACAACTACGCGCCGTACAAAGGCGCGATCCAGGGACGCCGCAATGGCGTGCTGATTTCGACCGACGCCGGCGAAGCGATCGCGTATGCGCTGTGGAACCTGGAGGATCGCGGGCCGATGATGATCGAACCGGGCTGGAAGGTCTATCGCGGCATGATCGTGGGTGAGCACACCCGCGGCAACGACCTCGAAGTCAATGTGCTCAAAGGCAAGAAGCTCACAAATATCCGCACCACCGCGAAGGATGAAGCGGTGCGTCTGACGCCGCCGCTCAAGATGACGCTCGAGAAGGCGCTCGCCTACATCCAGGACGACGAGCTGGTCGAGGTAACGCCGAAATCGATTCGCTTGCGCAAAAAGCTGCTCGACCCGCATGAGCGCAAACGCGACGAGCGCCGCAAGGAAGCCGAACAGGTCTAGAGCTCGTTCCGGTGAAGTTGCACCACTTCCTTCTGCTCGTCACCTGCGGGCTCGACCCACGGGTCCATGCTCTTCGCATGAAGATGGATTGCCGGGTCAAGCCTGGTCAAGCCCGGCAATGACGTTGGACAAACGTCAGCGGACTGCGCCGTAGGTGAGGAAGGTGTGGCGAATCCGCCACGTTCCGCGTGCGCATCGCTCCCAGCCCCTGGCGGGTGTTGATTTTGGCGAACTTCGCACGATAATCGGGCTCGTTAACCGAGTATTAACGTTGGGACTTGAACGGGGGCGGCCGCTTCGGCTCTATTCCACCATGCACACCGTTGTCATCGAAATCCGCCGCGCCAAATCATCCGATGCCGAGCCGCTTGCCGCGACGCACGATCTGGCTTGGCGTACCGCGTACCAGGGCATTATTCCGGGCCCGGAACTCGACAAGCTGATCAACAGGCGCGGGGCGGAGTGGTGGGATGGCGCCATCCGCAAGGGCAGCCGGATTTCGATTCTCGCGTTCGGGGATACCATCGCGGGCTACGCGAATTATGGACGCAACCGGGCGCGCAGCCTGACTTACGATGGAGAAATCTACGAGCTCTATCTGCGGCCGGAGTTCCAGGGTCTCGGTTTCGGCCGTCGCCTATTCATGGCGACACGTCGCGATTTGACGCAGAGCGGATTTAAGACTCTCGTGGTCTGGGCATTGTCGGACAATTCACCGGCGGTTGCTTTTTACCGCGCACTCGGCGGCCGGGCAGTCGCGCGGTCCTGCGAAAAATTCGGCAGCAAGACGCTCGATAAGATCGCTTTCGCGTGGCCGGCCCAGTAGGGCGGGCGAATCGCCTGCCGTGGACCGGGGCGGCAGGGTCGCAAGATCGCCTGCCGCAGCAGCTGAAATCAGGTGATTATTGCTTGCGATTTTGCCGACGCGGTTCAGGCGACGAACCGCATGGGTGGGCAGCGCGCCCAGGCATATCTCGCCCGCGCGAGGCCTCGGCATGCGCGTTGCCCACCCTACCGGGCCGCGATCGACAACAGCCTCATAATTCAGGCTCTGGAAATCCCGCCGACAGGCACGCAGCCTTGACAGTATTGGCGAGCAGGCACGCGATCGTCATCGGGCCCACGCCGCCCGGCACCGGTGTGATGGCGCCCGCGACTTCACATACTTCGTCGAAGGCTACGTCCCCCACAATACGCTGCCGGCCGTTCTCGCCCGCGACCCGATTGATGCCCACATCGATGACAGTCGCCCCGGGCTTGATCCAATCTCCCCGTACCAATCCGGGCCGGCCGGTTGCAGCTACGACCAAATCCGCCCGCCGGCATACGGCGGGCAGGTCTTTGGTTTTCGAGTGCGCCACCGTCACGGTCGCATTTTCTCCGATAAGGAGTTGCGCCAGCGGTTTCCCTACGATGTTGGAGCGGCCCACGATCACCGCCTCCAGGCCGCCGAGCGAGGGGTGCACGGTCTTGGCCAGGATGACGCAGCCAAGCGGCGTACAAGGCACAAGCGATGGCAGCCCGATCGCCAGGCGCCCCACATTCGTCGGGTGAAAGCCATCGACGTCCTTGTTCGGATCGATGGCCGCGATCACATGGTTGGCATCGATCTGAGGCGGCAGGGGCAGCTGGACCAGAATGCCGTGCACCGACGGGTCGCGGTTGAGCTGCGCCAGCAGAGCCAACAACTCGGCCTCGCTGGTGTGACCGGGCAGGCGGTGATCGAACGACTGCATGCCGGCCTGTGCCGACATCTTCCTCTTGCTGCCGACATAGGCTTCGCTGGCCGGATTGTCGCCGACGAGCACCACAGCGAGGCCGGGGCTCAGACCGTGAACTGCGGCAAGGCGATGGACCTCTTCGGCGACCCTCGCGCGCAGCTTGGCAGCGATGGCTTTGCCGTCGATCGGGATCGCAGTCATTTTGACGCGGCATCCGGAACTTGATCGAGCGCTGCCGCAATGGCACTGGGATCGCCCTTGATCAGCATTTGCTTAATGCGGGAGGTCGCTCCGCCCACCAACGCCACATTGCGTGGCGCGACCCGCAGGGCCTGCGCCAACAGGCGGGCAAGCGCGTCGTTGGCCGCCCCATCGCTCGGCGCCGCACTCACCCGCGCTTTCAAAACGCAGCGGCCATCGGACAGGCGTGTGATTCCGTCGATCGCATCGCGGCCACCTCTCGGGGTCAGTCGCACCGTAATGACCAGTCCATCGGCAGAGACCGTCCAGGGCCTGTCGCCCGCATCCATCGTCAGATAACGGTCCGAGCCAGAATTGGCAGGATGACTTCGCGGATGAAAATAATGATCAGGATAAGCACGATGAAGGACACATCGATGCCGCCAAAGTTCGGCAATCGTTTGCGGATCGGCTGTAGGAGCGGTTCCGTAACACGATAGAAAAAATCCCCCACAATCGCGATCGCCTGATGACGCGTATTGACAACATTGAATACGATCAGCCAGCTCAGAATCGCGGCCGCGAACAGAATGTACATATACAACTGCAGCAGAAAATCGACGAACCGTAGCAGCTCGAGCATCGCTCGGAATCCATCTCTCGTTGGGCGCGTAACATCTAACGGTCTGCGGCGGGGCCGGCAAGGGGGCGCGCCCATATACTCGCATGGGGAAGATACGGCAGTAGAGGCGGTAACGGCCGCTGCTTTTGTTTGTCGCATCGTCTCATGGTCGTTTGCGATATACGCGCCGCCAACCCGGCTCGGCTTGGAGGTTTGATGCTTGATGCGGCGCTCAAGGCGCTCCGCCAGATGTTCTCGGAGCCCTTCCGCGTGGTCCTTTTGAAGTCGGCCGGACTGGCGATTGTGTTCCTTGCGCTCGTCGTCGTTGTCCTGTTCCACGCGCTGGAGTGGTTGTCGGATGCCGGACTGAAGTGGCTCGAGCTGATGATCGGGCCGAGCGTCCACGGTGCTCTGACCGTGCTGGGTTGGATTGCCGCCATCGCGCTGGGCGTCGGGCTGTTCACCGGCGCCGTGCTGTTGATGCCCGCCGTGACCGCCATGGCGGCAAGCTTCTTTGCCGATGAAATCGCCGAACTGGTCGAGCAAAGCCACTATCCGGGCGATCCGCCCGGCGTAGCGCTGCCGCTGTGGCTTGCCATTATCGAGGGCTTAAGGACCGCGCTGCTGGCAGTGGCTGTCTACCTTTGCGTATTGCCGTTTTTTCTGTTCGCCGGGGCGGGGGCGGTGCTGTTTTTTATCGCTACCGCTTGGTTGCTGGGTCGCGAATACTTCCTGCTCGCCGCCATGCGTTTCCACCCCGTGGCCGACGCCAAAGCATTCCGTCACCGGCACCGTGCGGCCGTATTCACGGCGGGATTGTTCATCGCGGGATTCGTTGCGATCCCGATTCTCAATCTGGCAACCCCGCTGTTCGGCACCGCCATGATGGTGCATGTCCATAAGAAGCTGATGGCGCGGGGTTCGCGGCGCAGCCCGTAGGTGGGCAACGCGCGTCCTATGACGTTGCCTCAGATGCCGCAGCGAGGGCACTTGCCCACGCGGTCGAACCCGTCGGTGGGACAGCGTGGGCAAAAATCGCTTGGCGACTTTGCCTGCCCTACCGCCGGATATTCGCACTCATCCACCCCGTACCGGATCCATGAACGTCGTCTTTTCCGGCCAGCGGCACAGGTCGTTGATCGGACATTTCTCGCACAGCGGCCGCTGCGCCTTGCAAATGTAGCGCCCATGCAGGATCAGCCAATGATGGGCGTGGAGACGATAGGCCTGAGGCACCACCTTTTCGAGCTTGTTCTCGACTTCGAGCGGAGTCCTGCCCGGTGCCAGCCCGGTGCGGTTGGAGACGCGAAAAATATGAGTATCGACCGCAATCGTCTCCGCCCCGAACGCCACGTTGAGCACCACATTTGCGGTCTTACGGCCGACACCCGGCAGCGCTTCGAGCGCCTCGCGCATCGGCGGCACCATGCCGCCGTGCTCGGCGACGAGCTTTTTTGACAACGCGATCACGTTTTTAGCCTTGGTGCGGAACAGCCCGATGGTCCTGATCAGCTCGCGCACCTTTTCCTCGCCGAGCGCCACCATCTTTTCCGGCGTGTCGGCGGCTGCGAACAGGGTGGGCGTTGCCTTGTTCACTCCCGCATCGGTTGCTTGAGCGGAAAGCACCACAGCGATCAGCAGGGTAAACGGATTGATGTAGTGCAGCTCGCCGCGTGGCTCGGGGTTGGCGTCCCTCAGCCGGCGAAACGCCTCTTCCACCTCGGCCCCGGTCCAGCGCCTCGGCTTCGCGGCCAGCTTGGGTTTCGGCCGGATTGCCGGTTTCGGCGATGACGCCGGAGTCCCCCTCGGCCCGGGCCGGGACCTCGCGGCGGGCTTCAATTTCGACCTGGTGGGATTGGTTTTTTGCCCCATATTGCTCCTATAGTGAACTTGCATGATGTCCCGCAATGACCCCGCCCAGGAATTCAACGGGCCGGAACCGGCCCTGTTTTCGGCTGTGGTCACTCCGCACCGCTCACTCGGCCGGGCCGGATTCCTGATTGTCATGGCAGCCGTAGGCGGCATGAGCTTCGTGGCCGGGACAGTGTTCCTGCTCCTCGGGGCATGGCCGGTGTTCGGCTTTTTCGGGCTCGACGTTCTGCTGGTCTATTGGGCGTTTCGCGCCAATTACCGTGCGGCGGCGGCCTTCGAGGAGGTCACCGTTACGGCTTCCGAGTTGCACGTGCGCCAGGTTACCCACCGGGGCAAGATTTCCGAATGGACATTCAATCCGCTGTGGGTCCGGCTTGAACGCGAGGGCAGTGAATTCGGCCTTGAACACCTCTCCCTGGTGTCGCGCGGGCGTCGGGTGCCGATCGCGCGACTGCTCGGCCCGAAGGAGAAGGAAAGCTTCGCGGCCGCGCTTGGGGCAGCGATCGGTGAAGCCAAGCGTGGTCCGACCCGGACGGTTTTGGAGTAGGCCGCTACATCTTGACCTGCTCAGGAATCGGGTGGTGGCGCGGCGGCGCGCTCGCTAAATCGCCCCCATGAGCATGTTATACGAGCCCACGATGTCACCCGCTGTTGAAACCCAAACCCTGGCGCGTGCCGTTGGCCGCGCTGAAGACGATTACGCGGTGGTTCGCCGCGCGGTCGCCTTCATCTCGCAACATTGGCGCTCGCAGCCCGATGTCGAGTCGATCGCCCACGCATGCGGCGTCACACCCGACGAACTGCATCATCTGTTCCGCCGTTGGGCCGGACTAACGCCCAAGGAATTCGTCGCGGCGATCACGCTCGATCACGCACGAAAGCTGCTGCGCGATTCCGCGAGCGTGCTCGATGCCGCATATGCGGTCGGCCTGTCAGGACCCGGACGCCTGCACGATCTCTTTGTCACGCACGAGGCCATGTCGCCCGGCGAATGGAAGGCGGGCGGCGAGGGCCTGACCCTCGCTTACGGCTTCCACGCCTCGCCGTTCGGGGACGCATTGGTGGTGGCGACGGAGCGCGGACTTGCGGGCCTCGCCTTTGCGGACCCGGGCGAGAGAGACCGCGCGCTCGAAGACATGCGGCGGCGCTGGCCGCGGGCGCAATTTCGCGATGATGCGGCACGCACGGCACCGCTGGCACGGCGCATTTTCGATCCCAAGCTGTGGCAGCAGAACCGGCCGTTGCAAGTCGTCATGATCGGCACCGATTTCGAGGTGCGGGTGTGGGAGACCCTGTTGAAGATCCCGATGGGCTGCGCCACGACCTACTCGGATATCGCCGCCAAACTCAACGCCCCCCAGGCAGCCCGCGCGGTCGGCGCCGCAGTCGGAAAGAATCCGATTGCCTTCGTGGTGCCGTGCCATCGAGTCATCGGAAAGGGCGGGGATCTCACAGGGTATCACTGGGGCCTGACCCGCAAACGCGCCATGCTCGGATGGGAAGCGGGCCAAGTCGGCGCAGTTTAGGGCGCGCTCCGATGCGATCGAATCGTTTTTCTAACGTCATGCCCGCGCTTGTCGCGGGCACCCACGTCTTTCTGGTGGCTTCTCAGCAAGGACGTGGATGCCGCGACAAGCCCGGCAACGACGCGCGAGGAATGCGGGGGGTCACCTAACCGGAATCGGCGTCAATTCACGCCGCGAGATCGATTCTGTTCGCCACCGTTGCATCCGCATTGAGGCGATAGATCAGCGGAACGCCGGTGGCGAGTTCGCGCGAAACGATCTCCTTCGGTCCCAACCGATCCAGCACCATAACCAGCGCACGCAGGGAATTGCCGTGCGCCGTCACCAGGACCCGCTCGCCACGCAGCACGCGGGGCAAGATCTCCGTGATGTAGTAAGGCAACACCCGCGCTGCGGTGTCGCGCAGGCTTTCGCCGCCGGGCGGGGCCACGTCATAGGACCGCCGCCACACGTGAACCTGCTCTTCACCCCAACGCTTTCGTGCATCGTCCTTGTTGAGGCCTGAAAGGTCCCCGTAATCGCGCTCATTGAGGGCGAGATTCCGGATCACCGGAATGCCTGGCAGGCCCATCTCCTCCAGCATAAGCGTCATGGTGTCCTGCGCCCGCTTCAGCGCCGAGGTAAAACCGATATCGAACCCGATGCCCTGCGCCTTGAGCTTACGCGCTGCGGCGCGCGCTTCTGCGATCCCGACATCTGTCAATGCGACATCCTTCCAGCCGGTGAAGAGATTCTTCAGGTTCCACTCGCTTTGGCCGTGACGCACGAGCACCAGCAGACGATCCATCACTCCCATCCTCGTCATTTCAGAAAACTCGAAATCTGTGAAGGGCGGACTAGCGCAGCGTAATCCGCCATGCCTCCCGTCAAGTGTCCGATAAACCGAGCACGTCGGCCATCGAATACAGTCCGGGCTTTTGGCTTCGCGCCCAAAGCGCGGCTTTAATGGCGCCGCGCGCGAAGATCATGCGATCCTCCGCTCGGTGGGCCAGTTCGATGCGCTCGTATGGCCCGGCAAAGATCACGCTGTGGTCGCCCACGACGGTGCCGCCGCGCAGGCTCGCGAAACCGATATCGCCGGCCTCGCGGGCACCGGTGTGACCGTCCCGCACCCGAACCGCGCGCTGTGCGAGGTTAATACCGCGGCCAGCGGCGGCCGCCCCACCCAGCAGCAATGCGGTGCCGGATGGCGCGTCGATCTTCCGGTTGTGATGCATCTCAACAATTTCGATATCGAAGTCCTCATCGAGTGTCTTGGCGACCCGCTTCACCAGCGCGGCCAGGACATTTACGCCGAGACTCATGTTGCCGGATTTGACGATGCGAGCACGCGTTGCCGCTGCTGCGATGATTTTCTCTTGCTCCGGGGTAAACCCGGTGGTGCCGATGACGTGGACGAGACCTTGCGCGGCGGTCTTCTCGACAAGCCCGATCGTGCCGGCTGGAATTGTGAAATCGAGGAGACCATCGGCCACCGCGAGCGACGCTGGCGCCGCCGTGCTCACGGCAATTCCGTTTGGACCGAGGCCCGCCAATTCCCCGGAATCGCGTCCGATCACGGCCGCGTCGGGCGCTTCGATTGCGCCTGCCAGCACAACGCCGTCGGTTTCGGCGATCGCCTTGATCAGGGTGCGCCCCATTCGCCCCCCGGCTCCAGCTACGACCAGCCGCATCTCGGACATGGTTTCCTCCACGTAGACGGCCGATATAGCGGGGCCGCACCGGATTGGAAAGCTGCAGTGGCCGAAGCCTGAGGGCGCGTCCAGAAAACAAGTTCGGCCACTCAGTTCATGCCCGGCGAAAGCGGGGCATTCAGTAACCACCGCGTGATGGGTTGTACTCCCGTCGAAAAACGATGGTTGCTGGATCGCCCGCTGGCGGGCGATGACACTCCTTTGAGGCAGTTATCCTGGGCGGGTCCTAAGGCTGCGCCCCGTCGTAGCCCTCCACGACGACGATGTCGGCAATGGCGTGGCCCTGCCGCAGCGTGATGGCATGCTGGTATTCGGGTGAGCGATAACAAGCGAGCGCCGCGTCGTAATCCGGAAACTCGATCACCACAAGGCGGGAGCGAGAAGTCCCCTCTACCACCTCCTGACGGCCGGCACGGATTAGATATCGGGCGCCATACTTGCGGAACGCAATCTGATTGGCCGCTATGTACGCCTTATAGGCCTCCGAATCCGTAACGTCGACCTGGGCCAGCCAGTATCCTTTTGCCATTGGCGGTCTCTCAATCGCGGGCCGCTGCGGCAATCTCCGCCACGATCGCAGCGGCAACAGCGCTCGGATCAGGCGCCTCAAGGATTGGCCGTCCGACAACCAGGTAATCGGCACCGGCCGCGATTGCGCGGGCCGGCGTCATCACCCGTTTCTGGTCACCGGCATCGGCACCGGCCGGCCGGATACCGGGCGTCACCAGCGCCAGACGGGGGCCCACAATCGAGCGCAACTTGGCGGCCTCCTCGGCGGAACATACGAGCCCGTCAACCCCGATATCACGTGCCTGCGCGGCACGCTCCGCCACCAATTCCGGGACGGTGAAATCGTACCCGGCTGCCGCGAGGTCCGCGTCGTCATAAGAGGTCAACACCGTGACGGCTAAAATCCGCAAGCCGCCACCCCCGCGCGCCTCCACCGCCGCCTTCATGGTCTGCGGGTAAGCGTGGACGGTGAGAAACGTGGCGCCCAGGCGCGCAGCGCTTTCGACTCCCTTAGCGACAGTGTTGCCGATGTCGTGAAACTTGACGTCGAGAAACACCCGCTTGCCAGCTTGAACCAAGGTTTCGGCAAACGGCAGGCCGCCCGCGAAAATCAATTGATATCCGATCTTGTAGAATGCGACCGTGTCGCCGAGCTGATCCACAATTGCTTTGGCCGCCGCGACGGATGGCACATCAAGGGCCACGATCAAGCGATCACGCGCGTCCAGCATCGAGCTCAGCAAACGCTACGCCCTGCGATAGACCCACACGCGGGCGGGTGGAACATTCAGCCAGATTCGTTCGGACGCCTGGGCGTGCGCGCCCGAATAGGAGCGCGGAATCGGCGGCACCAGCGCGTAGGTGAACTGGACGAACGGAGCGTCGGGGGCGAGCAGCGTGAACGCATCGGCGAGAAGACGAAGCCGAACCTTCAGCGGCTTGGTGAATAAGGGCAGCCCCGACACCACCGCGGCCGCCGGCTGGCGCAACAGGCTCGCAAGCAGGCGCTTGATTCCGTAAGCATCGCCTTGCACCACTGTGGCTTCCGGATAGCGCGTCCGCAGCAGCCGGCAAAAGGTCGGATTGAATTCCACCAACACCAGCCGGGAGGGGTCGACGCCCTGTTCGACCAGCGCCGCCGTCACGGCCCCGGTCCCGGGACCGAGTTCGATGACCGCACCTTCCATTTTCGGATCCACGCATTTGGCCATTGCGCGCGCCAGCGGCTTGCCGGACGGCATAACGGCGCCGGTCGCGAGAGGCTTCTCCATCCAGGACCGGATGAAATGCACCTCGTCATCGAGCCGCAGAGTTCTTTTCGCGATACTCAACGTGGATTGAATCGACATGAGGGAATCGATTTTTGCCGCTGCCCGCCCCGGGACCTGTCACACCCATGTCACGACTATAGGGTAGCGGCGCCAGGGTCAAGACCGTCAAGCTGACCCGGCCCGGGTCCCGAAGAACTCCTTGACCCGGCCAAAGAAGCCGGCGGACTCCGGATTTGTCTCATTCGAAGACAATTTTTGGAATTCCGTGAGAATCTCCCGCTGTCGCTTTGTGAGGTTCTGTGGCGTCTCCACCACGACTTGCACGTACATGTCTCCAAGCTGCTTCGAGCGCAGCACAGGCATGCCCTTGCCTTGCAGACGGAAACGTCGCCCCGACTGCGTGCCTTCGGGAATCTTCACGCGAGTCTTGCCGCCATCGATCGTCGGCACCTCGAACTCCCCGCCGAGTGCCGCCGTCGTCATGGAAATCGGCGCCCGGCAATGAAGGTCGGCGCCGTCGCGCTGAAAGAATGGATGAGCGCCAATTGAAAGGAAGATATAGAGATCTCCCGAGGGGCCTCCGCGTAGTCCGGCCTCGCCCTCGCCCGAGAGGCGGATGCGAGTGCCGTCTTCGACCCCAGGCGGAATATTGACAGAAAGTGCCCGCTCCCGCGTGGTCCGGCCGAGACCGCCACATGTTCCACAGGGCGTATCGATCACCTGGCCGCGACCGTGGCAACTCGGACAGGTCCGCTCCAGCGTAAAGAATCCCTGGGCGTGGCGAATCTTGCCGTGGCCGCTGCAGGTCGCGCAAACCTTCGGCTTGGTTCCGGCCTTGGCGCCGCTTCCGCTGCAGGTTTCGCAGGTCACGGACGTCGGAATACGAATCTGCGCGCTCTTTCCGCCGAAGGCTTCTTCGAGCGTCAACTCCATATTGTAACGCAGGTCAGCGCCGCGCTCGCGGCCGGTACCGCGGCCCCGCCGCCCGGTGCCGATGCCGAAGAAATCATCGAAGATGTCTGCGAAGGACGACGCGAATTCAGCCCCGAAGCCCGGTCCGCCGCCCGCTTGCTCGAACGCGGCGTGACCGAAACGGTCGTAGGCAGCCCGCTTCTCACTGTCCTTGAGGACCTCGTAGGCTTCGTTCAGTTCTTTGAAGCGATGCTCGGCGTCGCGGTCTCCCGGATTGCGGTCCGGGTGAAATTTCATGGCGAGCCTGCGATACGCCGTCTTGAGATCGATTTCGGTGGCGCCGCGCTCAACGCCAAGAATCTCGTAATAGTCGCGCTTGGCCATGCAACCTCACCCCGACAATATGCAGGCCGCCCCTCCCCGCCCTCCCGTCCCCAGCAAGCGCAGGAGGGAGGAGCGGGGGCCGAAAGGGCATGCGGACGGGCATTCCAAGAATTGTGGTGGTGAAGGCATTTTTCAGACGCAGCGCATCGTTTGTAGCCCCGCGGTCCTTCACGCCGCGAAGGACCGCTCGTCTCCTCCAGACGGCCGATCCTACGCCGACTTCTTATTCTTCTTGTCGTCGTCGACTTCAGTGAATTCCGCGTCGACCACATCCTCCTTCTTGGAGGCGCCGGGGCCGCCCGCATCCGCCCCGCCACCACCCGGCGCGCCCTCTGCCTGCTTGTACATCGCTTCGCCGAGCTTCATGGAAACCTGACCAAGCGTATTCATCTTGGCGTTGATCGCGTCGGCGTCATCTCCCTTCAGGGCCTCCTTGAGGTCCGCCAGCGCGGTTTCGATGGCGCGCCGTTCGCTCTCGCCTACTTTCGAGCCGTGCTCGGAAAGCGCCTTCTCGGTCGAGTGAACAAGGGCATCGGCGTGATTCTTGGCTTCGACCGCGGCCTTGCGCTTCTTGTCCTCCTCGGCATGCGCCTCGGCATCCTTGACCATCTTCTGGATCTCGGATTCGGACAGACCGCCGGACGCCTGGATACGAATCTGCTGCTCCTTGCCGGTCGCCTTGTCCCTGGCGTGGACATTGACAATGCCGTTAGCATCGATGTCGAACGACACCTCGATCTGCGGCACGCCGCGTGGCGCCGGTGGGATGCCGACGAGGTCGAACTGTCCCAGCAGCTTGTTGTCCGCCGCCATTTCGCGCTCGCCTTGGAACACGCGGATGGTCACAGCATTCTGGTTATCCTCGGCGGTCGAGAAGACCTGGCTCTTCTTGGTGGGGATCGTGGTGTTGCGATCGATGATGCGGGTGAACACACCGCCGAGCGTCTCGATGCCGAGCGACAACGGCGTCACGTCGAGCAGCAACACGTCCTTGACGTCGCCCTGCAGCACACCGGCCTGAATCGCGGCGCCCACCGCCACCACTTCGTCCGGATTGACGCCCTTGTGGGGCTCCTTGCCAAAGAATTGCCTCACCACCTCCTGGACCTTCGGCATGCGGGTCATGCCACCGACCAGAACGACTTCGTTGATCTCGCCCGCCGTCAGGCCGGCGTCCTTGAGCGCGAGCCGGCACGGCTCGACGGTCTTCTGGATGAGATCGTCGACCAGCGCCTCAAATTTCGAGCGCGTGAGCTTCAGCGCCAGGTGCTTCGGCCCGGTCTGATCCGCCGTGATGTAGGGCAGGTTGATTTCGGTTTGCGAGGTCGATGACAGCTCGATCTTGGCAGCCTCCGCGGCCTCCTTGAGCCGCTGCAGCGCGAGCTTGTCACGGCGTAGGTCGATACCTTGCTCCTTCTGGAACTCGTCGGCGAGATAGTTGACGAGACGCATGTCAAAGTCTTCGCCACCCAGGAAGGTATCGCCATTGGTGGATTTCACCTCGAATACGCCGTCGCCGATCTCTAGAATCGAGATGTCGAAGGTCCCGCCACCCAGGTCATAGACCGCGATGGTACCGTTCTTCTGTTTGTCCAGACCATAGGCGAGCGCGGCTGCGGTCGGCTCGTTGATGATACGCAGGACTTCGAGGCCCGCAATCTTGCCCGCATCCTTGGTGGCCTGGCGCTGCGCGTCGTTGAAGTAGGCCGGCACCGTGATGACCGCCTGGGTCACCTTCTGGCCCAGATTGGCTTCCGCGGTCTCCTTCATCTTCTGCAGCACGAAGGCAGAAATCTGCGAAGGCGAATATGTCTTGCCGTCCGCCTCGACCCAGGCGTCGCCGTTGCTGGCGCGCATGATCTTGTAGGGGACAAGCTTCTTGTCCTTTTCGACCATCGGATCGTCATAGCGGCGCCCAATCAGCCGCTTGACCGCGAAGAACGTGCGCTCCGGGTTAGTGACCGCCTGGCGCTTGGCCG
>Ga0209060_10003310_pt1 | contig 13638 bp, 10 predicted proteins | sample Coa_R1_8_FD_187155 | JGI IMG/M metagenome (GOLD analysis project Ga0209060, IMG submission 187155) | Surface soil microbial communities from Centralia Pennsylvania, which are recovering from an underground coalmine fire - Coalmine... | ecosystem: Environmental > Terrestrial > Soil >...
ACGCCAGTACGAATTTGTGCGCGTTTTGCTCCGGAATCGCTGCGCGCATTCGAGTGGAATCCGTGCGCTCTTTCCTCCGGAATCGATGCACTCTTTCAGCGGAATGCGCAATGATCCCAGTATTGGAAGATTCATCACGCAAGATCCGGTCCAGGACGGAACAAATTGGTATGCCTATTGCAACAACAATCCGGTGTGTCGCGCTGATCCGCAGGCATTTGCCCCGCCAAACAAAAACCCGTTTCCACGCCCTAAACCAGACTATTGGCCCATGCCAGGCAACAAGGCCACTGGCGACGGCCCATATAAAGTTGCACCGCCTGGACAAGGAGCTCCGCCACCATCCCCTGTTTATGATCCAAACAATACAGACCCCTACTATCAATGGGCGTGGAAATGGTGGCGTTACAATAATGCTGACAAAGTAGGGCTGCCACAACCTCGCACAGATCCAGGTAATCCCAAAACCGATCCAAGGCCATCTGCCCCTCCACCTGGCGGCAATCCCAAAACCGATCCAAGACCTGGTCCAGGCCCAGGAAGCAACAGTGGAAATAATCATGTCGGCGGAAACCATCCACTGCCTCCTAATAAACCTCACATGAATGGATGGGCAATAGCGGCCGGGGTTGGGACTGTAGTGATGGTCGTCGGTGTGGCGGCCTTATGCCTTGTGTTGGGATGCTGTTTCGAAGGTGACACACCGGTAATCATGGCCAACCGAACAACCAGGAGAATAAAGGATGTCAGACCCGGAGATTGGGTTCTATCTTGGGACCAAAATACAGGATCTACTGTCCGGTCTCGAGTAACACGGACTACCATAACCAAAGTCACGCGATCTTTCGTCCTCCATATGGCAAATGGAGAAACGATACATACAACCGAGAACCATCTCTTCTATGTACCTGGACGTGGCTTCGTGCCCGCACATGATATCAAGCCACAGATGCAGTGTCTTATCGCCAAAGGAGCAGGTGTGGCGGTAAACAAAATCGAGTCAAAATCTACGGCCAGTTACTGGGTTTATAACCTGGAAGTAGATAACACTCACTCGTTCTTCGTAGGACGAAAGGGTATCTTGGTACATGACGTAACCCCCTGATTGGCTGGAAGCCATTCACCAACCAAGCAAGCGTGGGAGCGGATCAAACATCCGTTCCCACCATATTCATCAGGCAATCAGCGCCATCCCGATGACATTCACCGACAGGTGTCCGATGATAATCATCGGATTTAATGCACATATACACTGTCAGAGGATTTGACCGGATATAATATACCCACTCTACATGAAAACGCTGTCGAGGAATTCCAACATATGTCAATCCGCACTCTCATTAATCTGTTTCGCTGGAAATCAGGACCTGGTAAGCCACTGACATTTCTTCGTGGTTCTGAGGAGGAACTTCGGAGTGTCACCAAATGGATGTGTCAAGCCAATCCGTCTATCTTTAAGCAAGACAGAATTTGCATATCATACTCTGCGACAGACGGGAAAAAAGCTGGAGAGATACAATTGATCGGTGCGTTCCAGCAGATGCTTTCTCCAAGAGAAGAATTGTACCTGACAAGAAGTTGTCAGCTAATCTATAAGCACAATGAGTTTACAGGGACGGAATGGTTTAAGGATCTCAACAATCGTAATCCGGTACTGGTGTCCATATTCGGTTTTTTTGAGTGGCCGCTTGACGTGACCTTTTTGGTTGACCGACCGACAGACAAGGAGCAACATCAGGCATTGAAGGCTTGGTCTGGATGGCTCGACAATAAAGTAAGTGCGTGTGAAAAACAGGAACTACTCAAATTGCTCGATGATGTAGGAGGGGTGTCAAACGCCGCGATGAATTGAGCCACCTCACACGATAATGATGGATAACTCGCGCTCCGCTGACGCGACACGGCATTCAAATAAGCCGCTAGGCCACCATAAGTTATGGGGATTGACTCTTATGCGAACAGGCCATAGCTCTATGGTGTCCTGGTCCGTAGAGATGGCGGTATGAAGACGATTCAGAGATTCTTACAACCGTTCCAGATCGTCATGGCGAATTGTACGCACCGTTGCTGGCGAGGGGGTCTTCATCCTTTCGACCTCGATTCTATAGGAGCTATCCATCGGTCATAGTCTCATCTTGATAGAAACGTCCGGCGGAAAATGTCAATAGCCGAAATTGAGGTTGGTTGATCTACCCCTGGCCGCTGAACACTCCTATGGTCGCTACCTGCGGCAAACGATAGCCTTGACTGCCTAGCATCAGCAGTGCCACAATAGGCAACCACAAAAAATATGCGCCATCCCAGATGAAGAGTGGCGCATGGATAGGTTTTCATGTCTCATTTATGTGCTTCTCCAGAGTGATCTGGTCAAAAGCACCGATGTTGGGGAGACCTGCTATCTCAATGTCTACAGCGTTATCTGTTACCTTTATAGACCTTAAAGGTCATGTCTCGGTCGTGGCTGAATGCGACCATAATGCATCGTTTTAGTCCTCCCCGCAGCGAGACTATGATGGCCTGCCATATACTTTTCATTCTCCCGATGAGCGTGAAGGAAGCACTCGAGGCAACTAAGGTTGCCTCAAGTCCTCCTTCCTCCTCGCAATGCGGCTTCTGTCAGACGCCGCGAAGATTCTTAAAGGTGTTTGACAAAAGCGATCTTATTCTAGGACGCATCACATTTCACCATCCACGATCATAGGTTCGAGTCCTGTACGGGCTCTTTTGGCCGCTCGGTCGCTATGATCGAGCGATCTTTCATTTATGACTACAATGAAGGTGCGGCTATATCCCTATGAGCCGATTGGCATTTGCGAGGTTGCTGGGTCTGCAGACACAAAGCCGTTGACCCCGGCTTCGATTACATCTACACGCTTGTTTCAATCTCCTGCGGGGTTGCGGGGGTCTACAGACCTACTGCGAAACACATGGCATATGCGATTGCAGGGTAGAGCGTTAGACTGGCGCAATGACAACGAGGAACCACTTCATTCCGGATATTCCTTTCAATCAGGGAAGGCTTGTCGGTTTCATAGTTATGTCGTTTTCATCCACTGCGAATCGACATGACTTCCTGTACCGCTTGCTCTACTGCCCGCGTTTGCCCGGTGACTTCCGAAATGCTGCTCTGAATCACCGCGATGTCGGGAGCGGTGAGCGCGGCGGGCGCGACTTTCATCCGAGCGAGACTCGATTGGACGGACGCAAGGGTCTGCAGGATCACTTCCTGCTGGGCTTCGACGCGCTCCAGGCTGGGCTGAAGAGTTTGCGCCACCTGACAGCGGGTTTCGAGCAACTCAATGCTCTGCTCGATCGCCCGTCGTGCCGCTTCATCGGTGGTTCGCGATAGCTTAGTCCGAAGATCCTCGCGCTGAGCGACCAGCGCATCGGCAGACTCGGCGTTGATGGCAGCTCTGAGATTGTCGCGATGTGCCTGGAGTTGGCGCGCCTGAGCGATCAACACGTTCAGCTCGGACAGAATGTCCTTGCCGGTTTGCGCATCGAGTTGAGCGCCGATTTCGAGAATGAGGGCGATCGATTCGAAGTACGAGGTCTCGGAGGGCGTAGCATTAATCACCGAGCAAGCGGCGCGTACCTCTTCGCTGGTCATGGATCTATCCAAGTCGTCGCCCCTCTGCTGCTTGTTCACCCACCAGGATAGCCAGTATGTTAATCCCCCGAGCGCAGGCGCGGCCATTACCATTGGTCCTGGAATCGCGCCGGAATTAATACCCCCAGCCACCAGAAACAGGGTAAGAAAGCCCACTCCAACGCTGGATGCCAATCTCAGTACGTGCGGTACCGTGTCTGTCCGCTGAAGTACGGTGCGCGCCGCAAGCTGCGCATCTCGCTCCGGCGTGTGCGGATGCTGATGGTCTTGAAATCCCATCGTCCGCATGTAATCGAGCATTTCGCGGATTCGCCTGGCGATATTCGGATCGATATCACGAAGACCTATCTTCATGCGTGCTCTACTCTCAATTGCGATCCTGCAGCGTCCCCGACGGCTTAACGGCCGACGAGGAAGATCATAGGTAAATGCGACGAAGCGACCAGAAGGCCGGCTCCAACAGTGACGCTGTCCTGCACCGCTTGATTATATTTTCGACGGCGAATAAGAATCTCCTTGTCTCAGAACCAGAGTCTATATCCAAATTCATTTTTCTTTGCTCCATCAGCTACCAGATGGGTTACGGCAGTTTGATGAAAGATGGTGAAGGCGTCCGCCGCGAGGAGCATCGAAGGGAAGCCGCACTCTGTCGGGTGCTATGGAACTTAACATCGTAGGGGCTCATCCAGTAGTTTTGTTCCAACTACATAGGACCATCGGGTTACCTGAACGAGACGAAAGTAGAAGAGACAACATGCAGAGAGACAGGTGGTTTATGCAGACTGACGTCCTCGCAGGAGGGCGCGAGTTGCCAGGAAGGTGATCCAGGCCGAGGGGTGCTTCTTCTGCCCAAAATCAAAGTCGCTGTAGGGTTTGTTGACCCCCTCCGCCATCCACTTGCCGTCCGGCCCCTGCTTGGCTTCCAGTCGTTCCAGCATCTCCTGAAACCGAGCGTCCTTTCGAGCCACAGGGATTTGAGCCAGGGTATCCGCCGTCTTCATCAGTTGGTACTGAACGAAAGGATATTGCACTTTATCCCACGTCGAACCCATACCAAAACCGACAGGACGGTACGGTTCGGCACGCAGTCCCAGCAATCTAACAGGAATTCTGCGGCACGCTTAGCGCTCTGACTTTCGCGTAGTGAAGCGCGAGCTACCACCGCACGCAGCACATTGACCGTCCCGAACGGGCAACTGGGTTCTGCCTCCCGTTCCTTGCCAGGGAGGTTGAGTTTGTTAGGATGCCACCCCCCGTCCAGTCGTTGCCACTGCTCAATGTGATGATAAGCCCGTTGCAGGCGCGGGTCGCCCTCGTAACCGAAGCGAGCCAGGATTGGATGTCCATAAGAAGAACGTCGTCGCGTGTCGGCTGACCCAAGACAGCGACCACCAACCCGTCGTCGAAGTGCGCACCTATACCACCCTCACTCCCGATCTGCTGCGCCTCTCGGATTGGCTGCGCGCCGGGGAGGTTACTCATGTCGCCATCGAGAGTACGGGCGTCTATTGGCAGCCTGTCTACAACCTGCTGGAAGCCGAGTTTACGATGCTTCTGGTCAACCCCAGGCACTTTAAGAACGTGCCCGGACGCAAAACCGACGTCAAAGATGCTCAATGGCTGGCCGAACTCTTGCAAGTGGGCCTTCTCAAAGCCAGTTTTGTACCGCCTGCACCCCAGCGGCAACTGCGGGAGTTGGTAGGCTATCGCACCACACTCATTGGCGAGCGCGCCAACTTGTGCAATCGCCTCCAGAAGTTGCTGGAAGGGGCCAATATCAAGCTCGCTTCCGTCGCCACGGATGTCCTGGGTGTTTCGGGTCGCTCGATGCTGGAGGCCCTGGTGGCCGGAGAACGCGATCCGGCGGAGTTGGCGCAGGGGCGGCTTCGCAACAAGAAGGCTTTGCTTGAACAGGCCCTCACCGGACGCTTCACCGACACGCAGGGCTTCATCTGAACGCACCTGTTGGCGCTCATCGATGCCCTGGAAGAAAGCATCGAGGCGTTCGACAACAAGATTGAGGCCGCTTGTCTCCCTTTTGAGACAGCAGTCGAGCATCTTGACACGATCCCTGGCGTGGGCAAGGCCGTCGCCGAAGTCATCGTATCCGAGTTGGGTACCGACATGAACCGCTTTCCTACCCCAGACCACGCCTGCGCCTGGGCGGGAGTGGCTCCGGGCAACAACGAAAGTGGGGGCAAGCGTCTTTCTAGCCGGGTGCGTCAAGGCAACCATGCCTTACGCACGGCGTTGCTGCAAGCCGCCCACGCCGCCGCTCACCAGAAGAACACCTACCTCGCGGCCCAATATCGCCGAATTGCCTACCGGCGTGGCCCCAAGAAAGCGGCATTGGCCGTAGCGCACTCCATCCTGGTGATCGCCTATCGCCTGATGCAACGCGACGAAGACTATCAGGAGTTGGGAGGCGACTACTTCGACAAGCGCCGCCCCGACGATACGGTGCGTCGACTGACCCAGCGCCTGGAGCAACTGGGCTACCAGGTTATTGTTAATCCACAGGCGGTAGCCGCCTGAACACAAAAAGTAGTCGACGAAAGTCGGCTAACAAACGGTATTTTCACCTTAGAAGCGTAAAAAGAGGTTATGTCCGGCAATATTGGGAAACGAGCGGAACGGATCTCGAGCGCCGTCCTTGTGAGAAATTTACGCTGCAATCCCTGTTGTAGGCTGCCGTAGCCCACCTGGCTATCCACGCAGAGTTCCGTCGGAACATTCCAGGGCTAGTTCGATGGCCTGCTCCATCGTCATCGCGGCACTTTCCTCCCAGGCCGCAGTGAAGAGGGGTTCGCCCAGCGTCTTCCGCACCGGAGCGAACTCGGCCTCCAGTTTCTCACGTTCGGCAGGCGGCAGAGGCGAACCGATCGCCTCGCGCAGTGCGGACGCTGCGCCCCATAAGCGTATCGCGTGCGCTCCTCTCTCCTCCTTGAGGGCTAGAGAGGCCAGATTTTCGATGGATTCGGCGACGCCAGATCTGTCACCCATCTCTCGGCGTGTCCCCAGGCTCTCCTCATACAGCATGCGGGCCGCAGCATAGTCGCCCTGATCGGAGACCACAATCCCCAGGTTGCTGAGAACGTCAGCGATGCCCCACCTGTCCCCAAGCTCCCGCTGTATGTCCAGGCTCTCCACGTACAACGCGTGTGCTGAAACATAATCGCCCTGACGATAGGCTAGTGCCCCCAGGCGGTTGAGGGAATTGGCAATTCCCGTTTTGTTACCCAACTCTCTACGGATCGCCAGGCTCTCCTCGAATAGAGGGCGTGCAGAAGTGTAATCGCCCTGCATCCAAGCCACGATCCCCAGTTCGTGGAGGGAATTGCCAATTCCGGTTTTATCTCCCAGCTCTCTGCATATCGCCAGGCTCTCCTCATTCAGAGCACGCGCTGAAGCATAATCTGCCTGATTACAAGCCAAGAGCCCCAGATTGTTGAGGGAGGCAGCGATACCTGATTTGTCTCCCAACTCTCTGCATATCATCAGGCTCTCCTCGAATAGAGGGCGTGCAGAAGCATAATCTGCCTGATTACAAGCCAAGAGCCCCAGATTGTTGAGGGAGGCAGCGATACCTGATTTGTCCCCCAACTCTCTACGGATCGCCAGGCTCTCCTCGAATAGAGGGCGTGCAGAAGTGTAATCGCCCTGCATCCAGGCTAAAGCCCCCAGGTTGTTGAGGGAATTCGCAATGCCCGTTGTATCTGTCAACTCTCTGCGTATCTCCAGGCTCTGCTCATGCATGGCTCGCGCGAAGGCATAGTCCCCCTGGCCCATCGCCAGCGCGCCCACTCCACTGAAGACAACCGCATGTCCCAGCGTCTTCTCCATGGCTCCTGGAAGCGAGAGCAAAGCCATCAGACGCTCACGCCCTTCGCTCAGATAACCTCGCACCTGCCAGAACCGCTGCAACGCCGCTCCCAGGCGCAGCCCCGCCTCTCCGCCCTCCGCTTCCGCCTGGCAGAAGGTCAATGCCGCCCGCAGATTGTCATGCTCCCCCTCCAGAACCGAAAGCCAATGCCCCTGTTCCGGTCCCGTCAGCTTGGGACGGATCTCCTCGGCCAGCACCAGGAAGCCGTCCCGATGCCGCTGCTGAACTCCTGCTTGTTCGCCCGCCTCTCGAAGTTTCTCCCCGGCATACTCGCGCACCGTCTCCAGCAGATGGTAGCGCGCACTCTCCCCCTGCTCCTCATACACCACCAGCGACTTGTCCACCAACGAAAACAGCAGATCCAGCACTTCCCACCCCTCGATCCCCTCCCCGGCGCACACCCGCTCCGCCATCTCAAGCGTCCAGCCTCCGGAGAACACCGAGAGCCGGCCCAGCAGGCGCTTCTCCGGCTCACCCAGCAGCGCATAACTCCAGTCCATCATCGCCCGCAAGGTCTGCTGATGCGCCAAGACCGATTTGCTCCCACCCGTCAACAGTTTGAAACGGTCGCCCAGACGAGCGGCGAGCTGTTCCACCGACATCGCCCGAACCCGAGCCGCCGCCAACTCCAGCGCCAAAGGCAGCCCATCCAGCCGAAGGCAGATCGCAGCCACCGAGGAAGCATTCCCCTCCGTCAGCGCAAACGTCGGCTGGGTCAGCATGGCCCGATCCACAAACAGCCGCACCGCCTCACACTCCTCCAACTCTGGCAACGTCCCCGTCTTCCCGCTCGGCGGCAGCGAGAGAGGCGGCACCCGATGGTCGCTCTTCCCGGCCACATTCAGAGCCGAACGGCTCGTCGCCAAGAGCCTCAGATGCGGGCAGGCGCGCAACAGGCGGGTGGACAGTTGCCCACAGCCCTCCGCCAGATGCTCGCAGTTATCCAGTACCAGCAACAGTTTTCGGTTGCCAATCGCCTCGGTGAGCGTCTGCAGAAGGCTCTGCCCTGGCTGCTCCTTCACCTGCAGCACCCGCGCCACCTCCTGAGCCAGCAGATTGGCATCCGAGAGGGGAGCCAACTCCACCAGCCAGACGCCCTCGGGGTAATTGGGCAGGACCGAGGCGGCAGCCTGTAGAGCCAGGCGGGTCTTGCCGCTGCCTCCCGCTCCCAGCAGGGTGAGCAGGCGGGCGGAGGCGAGGCGCGCTTTGATTCCGGCCAGTTCCTTGGTGCGTCCCACAAAGGAGGTGAGCGAAGCGGGCAGATTATGCGGGGGCAGAACGGGCGAGGGAGGAGCGGCGGACACCGGGGTTGGAGCAAGCATCGGATCGGAAGCCCTGCCCGGTTCCCTCAACAAAGCCTGCACGCTCTCTACCAGGGCGGGCAGATGGGTTTGCAGAGGTCCGGAGGTGGCATCGAGCCAGTGGGTGACGCTGATGAAGTACTCCATCGGCTTGCTCAGAGGCACATTCTCCGTTCGAAAGGCGATCAGTCCCAGCCGTTTGTTGATCGCGCGCTCGATCTCACGCAGCACCTGGGGAGAGGCGTTGGAAGCGCTGGAGAAGAGCAGGAGCATGACCTTGCTGGCGTTGATGGCATCTATGATGGCTTCGCTCCAGGTCTGGCCTGGGAGGATATTTCTGGGAGCGATCCAGCAGGAGTTTCCAGCCTCTTCGAGCGCCTTGCAGAGGGCGTTGGCGGTGAGGGCGTCTCGGCTGGAGTAGCTGAGGAAGATGTCTGGTGTCATAAGGTTGTATTCTCTGGCTCCCTCCTTTTCTCCTGCCCGTCTGCCCGTTCGATGAGCGGTTGTTGCTAGCTTGCCACTCCTGATTTGTCACATACATTGTGGGTTGTGACAGTTTGATGCCAAGCGGAGGAGACTTCCGCCCCGAGGTGTGTCGAAGGGAAGCCGCAGTCTATCAGGATGGTTGGAACTTAATTTCGTATGCCGCGACACGAGGTCGCTGTAATGATTGTCACACGCCTCAAGGCGGTGTTGACAGGGTGAGTCAGGAAGCCGACAGTTGGAATGTTCGGATGCGAGTTCACGGCGCAACCGAGGGACATTAGGGACTATAGCCAATCTACGAAGTGTCCATTCCGCTCCTTTTCGCTATATCCAGCCATAGAAGCCCCGGGCGGTTCTGAGGATTTTTGCTTGTGATGCAGGAATTGTATTGAGTAGCAGCGAAGAAGTAACCCGTTCCCCTCTGATTGCGGCCTCAAGAAGATGCAGAAGACGGACAACAAGCCGTCCACTACAAGCTGGAGAAGTACAGAGACTGAGTGCCTGCTGGGAGTTGTTTCAAATTATCAGACAGGCGAAAGAGGTCTGGATTGGTCGCGGGCCAGAAGCATTCATAAGGCTGCCTCTCTGATTGTTGATGGGTTTCCATATAGAACTTCAAGATTCCCAATGAAAATGCTCGTGAATGGAGGAAGTCTTCTTTTAGCCCGATGGGTTCCTGAAGGGCTGAGCGATTGAGAGATGCTCTTAGTCGGGGTTGGGGTGGGCATTCTTGTCACTGCTGTCACAGGGAATCCGGTATTAGGTGTAGCGGCAGGCTTCGCCACAGGAACTGCCATCAGCCATTGGGGTGAGGGAAACGACTGGGGCCAATCGGTAGCTGATGGATGTCAAGCTGGAATTTCTGCTGGTGAACTGGCTCCAATTGCCATTCCCTTTTTCGGCTTCATTTCAGGCATGGGATCATCCTCAGGCTCTGGAGGCGGAAGTAGTTCCACATCCATGGGAGGTCAAACTAATAGTGGCAATGGAATGTCATTGTATCGTGTGGTAGATCCAGTGGAGAGAGCCGACATCGAAGCCACGGGAAGCTTCAACCCGTCGCCTGGTGGTGGAATCGGTAAATACTTTTGGGGAAATCAACAAGATGCCGAAAAGTACATCGGCATCTTGCCCAAAAGCTGGAACCCTAATCCAAGCATCGTGAAAACCGGCATTGACGATCCATCGCTGATTGATGGTCCCAATATCATGGATGGAATGCCAGGCTATGTCGTTCCGAACGATCAACTGGGTAAACTGTGGCCCCCAGAATTTCTATGAGCTAGCGTTTCCTTTTCCACAAGACATAGTAGGAAACTAAGTGAGACTTGGCCATAAACCTGACTGCCAGTTGCTGACAATCATTGGCCGCTTGGGATGTCTGTCCACTCGGTTCAAAGATTAGTTTCATTACTTGTCGTCACATAGATGCTACAATGGAATAGCTCACTATATACGACGACTGTCTGGCTCACATTCCGACGAATGGTAAATCAGGTTTATGGCCAAGTCTCAATTAACGTGCCATGCAATCAATGGTCATGTGTGTATCACTGAAAACTGGATCTATTTGGGTGATGCACTCAATACCATGATTAATAAATGATGTAAGGGAGATCAGGATGGATATCCGGTTCATTGTTGGTTTAAGCGATTCCAAGCGTAGCCAATTATGGCGGGCCGAATTAACAAACATAGATTCGATCCATACATTTCAATACAACGATTCCACAGAAGCATTTTACAAGAAGGCAAACATAGATATAGAGATGATGGCAACATCATTGGTTGCCACTAGATTTAGTCTGTTTGCACCAATCAATATGGCTGGTGTGTATTTATTACTATGCTCAGAATGTGCTCCTCTGATTGTAGTACCGCCAATATTGAAGATAGATATGCTTCAAGAAAACCACAGATACGATCCAAATAAAAGCTCGCATTATAATATAGTATATTATCAATGGTGGCAGATGTTTGAAAGGACAATTGTGATGCTTAACAATATAAACAACCTTACAATAAGAGTTGGCCTACATTGTGACACCATAGGTTTTTTTAAACATTCTGATGAAGAAGAACAAGAGCTTGTTGACGCGTTTCGACATGCCTATACTGAATTTGCACGTCAAATAGGACATAAGCCGTCAGAATAGTGTTTTATGTCTGCCAATCTCTCTGGAGGATGAAGGCAGCCAAGCAGAAGGGGTGGCTCCATGTCGAATGTTGCCGTAAGGCTTGGATACCGCAAGCTTGCGCTTCGTCAGGGCCTGGTAGAACGCCTGTATAAACGCGACTATGCTGGGAGCATGTCGCAGACTTAGTGGATCTTCCAAAGGCTCACCAGGACTCCCCCATACCGGAGGTCACAATAGGCGACCGGAAGAAAACATGCGTCATCCCAGGATTGGGATGACGCATAGGGAGTATCTGATGGTGTGTCATTCAGGCGCTCATCCAGCCTGGGATTGGTCGGAAACGCCGTTTATGAGAGAACCCTCAATCTCAAAAAATACTGCGTTATCTGTTACCTTTATAGATGTAAAGGGTTATGCTGAACCCATTCTTTCCACTCCCCTTACCACATAGTCTTACCTCCGTCCTCATCGGAGGATCTGCTGCACGGGGCTCAGAATATTTGCAGGACTGCGAGGTAGATGGAGGTCAAGGCATAGCTGCAGAGGGCCTATTTCGCGGTCTTTCCTACCTCCTTGGCGTCAGGCGGGCGGGCGTAGCCGGGGCCGTTCAGCACAAACGCAAAGCGGCCCAGCGACTTATCCAGTTGCGCCCGCGCCCCGTTGTAGTCGTAGAGTGCGTTCACCTGGTTCTGCTCCGCCTGGATGAGCGCGGCCTGCGCATCGCTCACCTCCAGCAGCGGAGAGATGCCCGCGCGGGAGGCGACGCCGGCATTGTAACGCACCCGCGCCAGTTGGAAGGCGGTTCGTGCCTGCGCCAGAACCTGGTTGGCGACGGCGACCTGATCGCGCGCCTGAACCAGGTTGAGATATGCCTGCTCCACGTCCAGGGTTACCGCATCGATCTGCTGGCGCTTGGTGCTGATGGCTGAAGCGATGTCGGCGCGCGCCTGCTTCACCCGTCCACGCTCCAGCCCGCCATCATAAAAGGGAATATTCAGCCCCAGCAGGAATTGGGGTTCGTCGATGCGGGTCGTTCCGGTCTGGTTACGCACATCGAAGTAGCCCAGGGAGAAAGCGAGCGAGGGGAGCATACTGCGGCGGGCGACGACGATCCCCTTCTGCGCTGCCGCGATGAAGGCATCGGATTCCAGAATTTCCGGGCGCGTCTGCAGGGCCTCCTTGAGGATGCCCTGGAACTCCGGTCCGAGTTTCAGCGCGTCGGCAATGACCGCTTCGGCCCGTTGCGCCGACAGGCCGGAGGGTTCGATCCCGATCTTAGCGGGCGGAGGCGTCGTAGGCAGCCCGTTTTCCGTTGCCGGCGCGGGGGTATTGGGAGTGACGGGCGCCGCGTTGGGAGGCGCAACGCCCGGCGGCTGCTCGACCGCGTTCTTGTCGGTGATCCGCAGGGGCGTCGTGACGTCGATCCCCATCGCATCGTTGAGTTGCGAAATATTGATACTGACAGCATTGCGCGCCTGGATCACCTGTTTCTGGGCGTTGGCGACATCCGTCTGCGCCCGGACCACGTCCAGGTACGCCACGGTCTGCGCATTATAACGGATCTGGGCGTCCTGAAGCCGGTCCAGAGAGTCCTGCAGGTTCTCCACCGCGACGGTCACCAGGGTTTGTGCGCGGAGGGCGTTATAGAAAGCGGCCTCCACATCGTAGACGATCTGATTGCGGATACGGTTGATGTCCAGCCGTGCGCCCACCTCTTGAAAGTGCGCCTGATCGGTAGCGGCATGCAGTACGCCGGTGATGTCGATGGGCAACGTGGCCTGGACGCCGTAGCCCGGCTGCAGCGACAGGTGGAGAAACACATCCGCCGGGGTCGCACTCACGGTGGGATTGAGCGCGCTTCGGACCTCGGTGGTCCGTCCCTGGGCGCGATAGAGCGCCTCTCCCGCGAAGGCGAGCGAGCGGTTGGTCGTCAGTGCAATGGCAATGGCGTCGTCTATCGTGATCGGCTGGGTGAGCAGCCGTCCGGTCAGCGCTTCCAGGGTCGGCGAGACGGTCAGCGGCTTATCCGGCTTAGCGATGGGCCCAATCGCGGGCGGCAGGGCCTTCTGCGGCCCGGTAGGCGGGGCGTCCTGAGGCAAGGGAGTGACGCCATTCGGGCCAGGCGGCAGGGTCTGCGCACCGGCGGCGGCCCCGGCGAGCACGGCGAAGGCTAAGCAGGATGCCACTCTTGCCGATGGCAGCCAGCAGGAAGGGGGCGTC
>Ga0209060_10003311_pt1 | contig 13636 bp, 8 predicted proteins | sample Coa_R1_8_FD_187155 | JGI IMG/M metagenome (GOLD analysis project Ga0209060, IMG submission 187155) | Surface soil microbial communities from Centralia Pennsylvania, which are recovering from an underground coalmine fire - Coalmine... | ecosystem: Environmental > Terrestrial > Soil > Unclassified...
GCAAAGTAGATCTCACTTTGCGAATTGGGCTGGCAGGAACCTTCAAGGCAAAGCAGATAGGGATCATGCCCAGCTGCGCTCAGCGATATGTCCGGAACATCTCGGACCGCGTCGTTGTTCGTGCCCGTTACTCCAGACTGCCACGAAGGTTTTGAGAAGTAGATGCTGGCGCCGCCGGCACCTGCAGCCAGAGGGGGCTGACCAGACTGACACTGCGTTGTGCAGGTTTCGTTCCAGACATTCTCTGGGATGTAGCTTAGCGCAGACCCAAGGTAGAGACTATTGGTGGTGCCCCAGTAGGCAGCGTCCTGACCGTGTTCGTTGAACACAGTCCCACCTACAGCGACGGTGAAGGGAGTGGATGCAAGCACGTTGACCGAGATTCCTCCGACGGCAGTTGTCTCGCCGAGGTTGTCGCACCCTTCGGCGCCTGTGTCACCGGCCGAAACGATGTAGGTGATGCCCTGCGCCGCGGCCTGTTCAGCGAGAAGCGAAATTCCCTGCGCGTCGGTGCTTGTCGTGAGAGCCTCGCAGCTTCCGAAGCTCTCCGTCATGACCGCGCCCAGATTATTTTCGATAATGTACAACTCGGAAAGATCAATCCCGTCTGTGGTATTTGTTGACCCAGAAACAACGAAGTCGACATTTGCGAACGGAGCCATTGCTCCCGCCCATGAGGTATCTAGCGTGGCTTCGGCCTCCTCGGAGCCACCCGCGTCTCCGGGATCCGGACCGTTTACGACAACATTGGGTGAGGCTCCGCCGAAAACGCCAAAAATGTTGCGGAAATCAGAAACGTCCTGCTCTCCGTTATACAGATCGTTTCTGCCGATAACGGCGATCGTTACTCCGATGCCGGCCGGAACGGCGGGCGCCTTGTAAATCGTTTGATAGTCGGCTGGAGTGAGCGCGTGTAGCCCGGTGGTTCCGGTGAACTCAGGGTGAGACTTCCCAACGAGCTTTGCCGGAAAGCGTTCCTCGGACAGCTGCACCATCGGTTTCTTCAGGAAGTTGTGCAGTGTCTTGATTCCAGTCACGGCTGGCGCCAGAGCCGCCGGGATCTGCGGGTCGCTCGCGTTGGCCCAGTGTTGCTCGCCATTTACCAAATATTTGTGGATTGTGGTGTGGAAGGCGTCCTCGACCTGTGCAGCAGTCCCGGAAAACTCCAAGACGGTGCGGCCTTTGGTTGAGCCTACCTCAAAGCCGTGGGATTGCAGCCAGGACGTGATGGTTTGCATGTCGACGTCAGTGGGGCCGAATTGCTGGCCGAATTTCTCGGGCGTGAGCCACTTGTGGAAGCTGGGCGAGTGCTTGTCTTGCTGGTTGTCGAGGAGTTTGCGAAGGGCGGCTTCCTGGGCGTCGCTGCGCTTCAGGACGAGCAGCATCCTTGTCATCGGAAGGCTGCCGTCAGCGGCGCCGAGATCGAATTCGGGGCGGGCGAGCGGATGCGTATTGCCCTTGAGAATCGTCAATTGGGATTCGTCAAGGGCCTGAGTGATCAGCGGTATGGGTCGCGTCGAAATTTGTGGCGCACTCTGGGACTGGGCGGCGGCGGCTCCGACTAAGAGGACAAACGCAAGACACAAGGATTTTCTTGAGGATAGGAACGATGCCCTCATAAAGACACCTCGAGCTGGGAGATGGGGCGAGGAGATCAGAGGGACAGGAGGAAGGTATGGGACGTCCGCTCGACCCTTGAGGCCCTAAAGCTACGGCGAAGCAAAAATACACGATGGGCGCGGTGTTTTTCAAATACTTTGTGTGAGGCGTGTCGACTAAAGCCTTCACCGCAGAGTACGCAGAGGACGCAGAGAACGCTAGGAGGAGTGCAGTTCATTAAAGGCGGTGCATATTTTTGTCCGACGCGGTTTCTCTCGATCAGGAGAGGGAAGTTTCTCTTTAGTAGTCCTCAATCGGCGCGACTGTAAGTCGCGCAATTCCCGGTTTACTGCTTCTCTTGCTGGTAGAGGTGGCGCTACACGCGAGATCCCTCCCTCCGCCTGAAAAGCGGCTCCGGTCGGGATGACGCCGTAATGAGCTTAGTGGTGTCTGGCGTGGCAGTGCGTGGAAGAGGCGTCTTCGTTACATGATCCAGTTTGTGCGGTTCGGAGAGCGGGGCGGCGGATCTTCGAGGCGGCGAGAGATCAATTCTAGAAGTGTTTCAACGCTTACGCCGCTGTCGAGGAGTTGAATCATTTCCTCCAGCGTGAATCCGGCGCGTTCGCCTGCGGCTGCTAGCTTGCCGATCGCTCTTACCAGGGAAGGTGTCGCCATAGTTCTTATCGTTCTTGAGAATATTTTCGCGCAATGTGTTGGTGCGCTCCGTGACTGGAGTCACGATTCGGCGGAAATCTTTCGATCTCTTCTCTCGCGGTGGTCATGGAGAGTACAGGATGAGAGCGGGGTAAGAATGCTTCACTCTTCGATAAGCGCGAAGTGTGAGGCAGGACGCGCAGCAGACTACTGGCCTAGCAATGATCTCCCTGTCTTCAACCTCTTGAGCTACGGTGCTCTTTTTTGCGACAGTGGCGCTACCCATCGTCGTATGGTCCTTCGACGGCGCTGGGCGCCGTCTCAGGATGACAAGGCCTTATAGGCTTTGGCCACTCATGGAATCCGCCTTCGGCCTGGATCCCGCATTTTAGTTTGCGTACCTCTGAGTTTCGGCGATTGAACGGTCGGATGGCATACTAACCGGACTCCAAACAACTGAGAGGAAGGGTATGCAGTCGAGAATCGCGGTGTATTTGTCAGTCATGATCGTGGCTGTGTCGTCCGGTGTGGCGGCGCAGTCGTATACCATCACGGACCTGGGTGTTCTTAAAGGGGATAACGAGAGCAGCGGATTTTTCATTAACAATTTAGGTGAGGTAGTTGGTTGTTCCGATACGCAGACGGCGAACGGGTATCCGTGCACGGGCACGGTAGCCGGGCAGCACGCGTTTACTTGGAGCGCCGGCAAAGGGATGAAAGATCTGGGAACTCTTTCTGGTGCGAGTGTGAGCGGGGCCGTCGGAGTGAACGATGCCGGTATCGTTGTGGGATATTCCAACGAGAAGGGGCAGCCAGCGACGAACTTCTTCGCGGTGCAGTGGTCTTCATCAGGGGCGATTACGAACCTGGGAACGCTGTCTGGAGGGGCGTCGAGTTCGGCGTTTCAGATCAACTCCGCCGGAGAGAGCTCGGGCGACTCGTTTGTGAGCAACGGGAAGGTGAACGCTACCAGTTGGTCGGACAAGAAGATCAAGAATCTGGGCGCGCTGCCGGGATCAGTCTTTACGGCCGGGCTTGCGATCAACGACAACGGTGACATCGCGGGCGAATCTATATTTAGTTATGGTCCTCCGTTTAGATCGCATGCATTTATGTGGAATGGGTCGAAGATGAAAGATCTGGGAACACTCTCGGGAGGCACGACCAGCATGGCGAACGCGATCAACAGCTCTGGTATTGCTGTGGGGCAGTCGGACGGGCACAGTACCGCGGGGCTGTGGCACGCGGTGCAGTGGGGACAGGAAGGCTCGATCAGGGATCTAGGTGTGCTTAAGGGCGGGACATACAGTGTTGCGTTTGGAGTGAATGATTCGGATGTCGTGGTGGGCTACGGGAATATTTCGACGAACGCTCCCCATGCCATGATCTGGACCGCGAGTTCCGGGATGAAGGACCTGAATTCGGAGATTCCGGTGGGTACGGGCTGGGTGTTGATCAATGCGAACGCGATCAATGACGTGGGACAGATCACTGGTTACGGCAGCAAGAATGGACACAATCACGCGTTTGTGCTGACGCCGAAGAATTGAAGGTCGGAAACGGAAGCTCTTCGAACGTTTCAGACTGCAACTCCAGTAGATAACCACAGCGCCTGAAGGCGACGTTGCTTCTGCGATGGTTATGGCATCGCTAAAGCGATGCCCTGATACGAAGCGGAAGCTATCGGTGCCAGGAATAGTCTCTTACGGTTGGTTTTCCAGAATCATTCTTCGAACATCGGGACCTGGCGCTGGTCTTGGGCGAGGCGGCGCTGGCGGCGGGTGGCTCCGATAACGGAGATCACGGTGAGCGATTCTAGCGCTGTGCGCGGTACGAAGATGCGCTGCGTGTTGGAGCGCTGGTCGGGAGGGTTGACGAGGTATCCCTCGGGCATGGTTTGCAGGAGATCGGAGGGCATGAGTCCTTCGAGGACTTCGCTGTCTTTAAAGCGGAGGCGGACCCAGAGTCCTTCCGCGCGCGGGCGCGTGGTGAAGGTCTTGCGGGTGAGGGATTCGGCCTCGCCGAACTCGCGGACAAAATAGACTCCCTTGATCTCGCGCAGGTCGATCAGAATTACCGTGCCGGAGGTGTTAAGTACTTCGACCTTGCCTTCATTGACGAACTGGGTCGGTGAGACGTATCCGGAGACGGAGTCGCGGTCCATCTTGCGGACGATTACTTTTTTGTGCGTCGAAGGCATTTGGGAGCGGGCTTTCGGCTTTGGGCTTCCGGCTTTCGCCAGATGGACCTCAGGCCTTGGACCTCAGACCTCAGGCAGAGCGTTGCTTGGGCCTGAGGTCCGAGGGCTAAGGTCTTACGCCTGACTGTCCGATTCTCGCATCTTTGCTGCTCATTTCGCCCGGAATCCCTCTTGGCAGTAGCCAAAATGTAAACGTTGTGTTATTTTCTTGAGCTTGCCACGAAGATTCCATTCCGTATAAGTACTTTGGATTAAGCCACTTGCATCTAAGTGGCTGAGGGTCTTGTATGTACGTGCGGCTGCACCTGTGGAAATCTTGTGGAAAGTTCGGCAAATCGGCCCTCCCTAGCCGCGATTTGTGCATCGAATTGCGTTTAGCCCGAGGCTTGACAGCCGCTTGAAAGCGAATGGCTGATTACATTTACACGATGGAAATCCGGCTGACGCCGGACCAGTTGAAGGGCGTCGGCCTCGTGCAAGACGTAGCCCGCGCAGCGGGCATGAACTTATATCTGACCGGTGGCGCCATCCGCGACATCATCAGCGGATTCTCCATCCGCGATCTCGACTTCACCGTTCAGGGCAATCCACTCAAGCTGCAGAAGGACTTCGAGAAGGCCGGGGCGAGAATTACGGCCGTCGAAGAAGACATCCGCACGATTTTTCTGGCGTTGCCCGGTAATGCACGCGCTGAAGTCAGCATGGCGCGCACGGAGAAGTTCGAGAAGACGGGCAAACCTCCGATCGTGATGCCGGCGACGATTCATGAAGATCTGCGGCGGCGCGACTTCACGGTCAACGCGATGGCGCTGTCGCTGAACGAAGGATCGCGCGGGCTCCTGCTGGATCCGTTCAATGGCGTTGCTGATCTGGAAGCGAAGCTGATTCGCATCCTGCACAACTATTCGTTCCTGGAAGATCCTTCGCGGCTGATTCGAGCGACGCGGTTTGCGGCGCGCTTTCATTGGCCACTGGAAGAGCGAACGCAGGCACGCTATGACGCGGCGAAGGAAGGAAAGTACATCGATCACATTCTGCGCTCGTCGATTGGGCATGAGATCGCGGCGCTGGCGCATGAAGATGATCCGCTGAATGTGGTGAAGATGCTGGAGAAGGAAGGCTGGCTGGAGATCCTGCATCCGCACTGGACGTCAGCGAAGGTCGATACCAATGGCATCACCGCGCTGATGAAGACGCGGCAGCAGATGGTCGATCTGGGATATCTGCCGGATGCCGGGCCGGCGGTGATGTATTTCCTGACGTCGCACTTCTCCGACAAAGATGTCTCGGATATTCAGAAGATGATTCCGCGCAAGGATCTGGTCGAGGCGTGGCGCGACATCGAAGATCACGCGAAGGATTTGGCGAAGCGATTGATGGGGAAAGAGGCGGCAACGCCTTCGCGGACCTGGCAGTTGTTGTCATCGGCGCGTCCGGAGATGGTGCTGTTCCTGGCAGTGACCGCCAAGCAGCAATCGGTCGATCAGAAGATCAAGAATTATCTGACGAAGTGGCGGCAGGTACAGCAGAGCCTGCCACTTCCGGAAATGACGGAACTGCTGATCACGCCACAACTGCCCGAATACCCAAAGCTCGCCAACGATGTATTTCTGCTGCTGCTCGACGGCAAAATGCGTTCGCGTACCGAGCGCCTGAAATATCTGAAGCCGTTTGCGCCGCCGCCACCGCCACCGCCGCCAGCGCCGCGGCGTGGACGGCAACCGAAAGCTGCGGCACAAGCAGCCGGGGCCAATCCAGCGGGTGCTCAGCCCGGCAAGCCGGGACCGAAAGGGAAGAAGGGCAAGGCGGCGGCAGTGGCTGTTGTTGCGCCGCCGGCACCACCGGCTCCCCCTGCGAAAGCAGATCCTAAGGCGAAGGCTGCGGAGAAGGCGAAGCCTGAAGTGAAATCTGCGAAGGCTGCTCCGCACAAGCCGGCACCGAAGCACGAGAAGAAGGTTGCTCCCAAGAAGCCCGCGAAAAAGGGGAAGAAGTAGGGCCCTTCTTGCTTAGTCTGCGCCTCAGCGTGCAATCTACATTACTGAGTGTTCGGCGAACCAACCCAGAACTCTCCGCCTGAATTCTTGAGGAGCGACCTTGAAGGCACCGGTGTGAACCGCACCCGGGACTTTCCATACAAACACTGACACTGGATTCCTCGCTTCGATCAAATCCGAGTGGTATGGCGGGATATTTCGATCCTCGAGTCCGTGGATGAGCAGGACGGGAACAGTGCTGCTCGCGACTGCCTGCTGTGGAGAAGCATCTTCCATATTTAGGCCGTAGCGAATCCGAACGTAGAGAAAACCGACATCTATTGTGGGTCGAAAGAAAGTTCGTCCCAACCAGGGGCCCGTGTGAAATGGACGACCAAATCTAGCATAGGCAACCTCCCGGAAAGTCGCGAAGGGGGATTCAGCGACCGCTGCGCAAAAACGAGGTTCTTGCGCCAGAGACTCTAGCAATTCTGCGGCTCCCATGGATTCGCCGAGTCCGTACACACAACGTGGGTGTTCGTTTGTCTCGATCCAGTCCACCCATCGGTGAATATCGTTCGCTTCCGTGACGCCGTAGGTCGTCAATCCTCCACTGTTGCCGTGGTGACGAGCGTCGGGCAACAACACACTGTAGTGATTATCTAAGAGCCACTTTCCGTAACCGTACATCCCGAGCCGATTGTCAGAGACGCCATGCAAAAGAATTACTGCGTTCCCATTCGCTTCTTGGGGGCGCATATACCAGGCGCGAAGGACCGCCCCGTCCTGAGCCACGAGATCCACATCGCGGAATTCAACGGAATCTCGTTGCGCAGTTGCCTCGGCATTGCGTTCCTCGGATTGGCTGATCGGCCGACTGCCGGGATGTAATGCGATCCAGCCAAGGCTGATACCTCCGAACACAGTTCCAAGCAAATACAGAATGGCCAGCGTCACGAGTAGGCGAAATAGAACGGATTGACGTTCGGCCATGAAGTCGGCTTCTAACAGTTGGCAAAATCTCTCGCTTCGACCATCAATGACGCGAGTTCATTAATCTTAGTTGCCACGACAGACATTTCCTGGCAAAACGCGTACGGCGGGAGGAGTCTGCCCTTAATGGAACATTCTCGTTTGGCCGTACGCGCCTAAGGTCTGCCTTACCAGCACTCCCCGGTGCCGGCTGGGAAGTTTGGGCGATTTAATTCTTTCCTAAAACAATTCCGAACAGCGAGCAGAGCGGCTTCCCAGCGGAGTCGGGTTGGGTTTATCCGCCTTTTTCTTGACACTTTTTACAAACTGTTGACTTCGCGTCGACAAGCGAAGTGGTGCTTTAGCGTAAGTACAAGCGTGGAAAAATCAAGAGGGCATTTCTGATCTATGCAACATAACGTCTTATCCACGGCATTGGTGATGTACGCATTTCGTTAGGTCCTTCGTGGATGCTCGATCGCCTTTCAGGCGCTCGGCGTCCGCTCAGGATGACATCACATAACACTTTGTTTCCGCACACAAACTTCTGGGACTCGGGGCTCTTGGTCGACATGCATCGAACGCAGATCTTGAGAATCATCATTGTTCTTTTCGCTACTGTTTCTGTGGCTGGCCTTGCAATGGAGGCACAGACACCAACGCCCATTTGGTCGTTCAGCGATAAGAACGGAGATGGGGCGATACCGGTTGCGCCGGTGATCTTCGATGCCAGCGGCGCGGTGTATGGAACTACTGCCGTGGGCGGAGCGGGCTTGTCCGGCATTGTGTTCAAACTGACTCCACCAAACGGAAATGGGAGTTGGACGGAGGACGTTCTTTATCACTTTGAGGGCGGTATCGATGGGCAACAAGCCGAACGATATTGTGTTTGGTCCCAAGGGAGAGATTTACAGCACGACTTTTCTTGGCGGCTCGGCCAATTGCTTTCAGGGATGCGGAACGATTTTCCAACTGACTCCGCCAAGCAATGGCGGTTCGTGGACGAAGCAGTTACTTTACGAATTTACCGGGGCACAGGATGGTCAAGCGCCGGGGAATGTAAAGATTGGGCCGAGTCATGCGCTGTATGGGACGACACCGAGTACAGTCTGGGAGTTTGCCAAGGTGGGCGGAATCTTGACAAAGACGATCATTCACGTTTTTCCCGCGGCGACCGGCGATGGGCAAGCGGCGAATGCCGATATCGTCTTCGACGGTAAGGGCAATCTGTACGGCACTACTTACGATGGTGGACACTCGAGGTTTGGGACCGTATTCGAGTTGTCTCCGCCTGCGGTCGTGGGAGGCGCGTGGACGGAGACGATTCTTCACAGCTTTACCGGATCTAGCACCGATGGCGGATATCCGATCGGAGGCCTGGTGATTGGACGCAACGGTGTCATCTATGGAACAGCGTCGTACAGTGGCGTGGCTAACGATTCTGGGACTGCCTTTGAGTTAACTCCTCCGGCACAATCTGGCGGACATTGGACTTACAACGTGATTCACACGTTCGGAGGAGGCAAGGACGGCGCGACTCCGGCGACGACGACGGCTCTGGACCAGAAGGGAAATCTTTACGGAACTACCTGGAATGGAGGATCGAGCGCTTGCTATTTGGGTTGCGGCACGATTTTCACACTCGCGCCGACGGGGAAGGGAAATTGGACCGAGACGATTCTCCATAATTGGGCGAATAGCGGACAGAATCCCGATGGGTCGATTGTGGTTTTGCACGATGGGTTGCTCTACGGGACGAGCGAGTTTTTCGGAGCTTCGAATGACGGAACGGTGTTCACGATGACACCTTAAACTGGAAGTGAAGAGTAGAAAGGCACTCTTCCGTTCGTTTATGTTGGAGAAGCGATCAACGCTTTTTATGGTTCGCGCGATAATAATAGAAGCTTCTCTTTCGCCCCTTCGGGGCTGAATATCCTCTCTCGTAAAAACACCCACAGCTTGCGCTGTGGGCTGCATTCTTTCGCCGCTTCGCGGCTAGCAATAGTTTCTGAATTCCTCGGCTATAGATTCCTGTATCATCTGACGAATTGCTGCTTTGGGGCGTGGTTGAAGGCACGTCGAACTTTCAACTGGGGGATTTCCATTGAGAAACCTTGGGAAAATTCTGTTTTATTCCGTGGCGGTGCTGTGCGTGGTGCTTGTCGTTGTGATTACCTTCACGATTGGCTGGCGGCCGTTCTTCGGGCCCAGAGTGCGCGCTACGACGGGCCGCCAGTTTGAGCGCACGCCAGAGCGGTTGGCCCGCGGGAAGTATCTCGTACAGGGACTATTGGGCTGTGAAGACTGCCATACGCAGGCTGACTGGACGCAGCATGGTGCTCCAAAAGCCTGGAACATGGAACTGGGGGGACAGGCGATGGAGCTTCCCGGATTTCCCGGAAGTGTGGTGGCTCCAAATCTTACGCCCGATGCGGAGACCGGTTCTGACAAGTGGACGGATGATCAGATCGCACGCGCGATTCGGGAAGGGATCAAGCATGACGGTACGACAATTTTTCCGATCATGCCTTATGCGCAATATCGAGATATGTCTGACGAGGATCTAGGTTCGGTGGTGGTGTATTTACGGTCGCTCTCTCCTTTGCGAAATAGTTTGCCACCGTCGAGAGTTAATTTTCCTGTGAACCTGCTGGTACAGAGCGCTCCAGAACCGGTGACGAGGCCGGTTGCGGGGCCGGCGGCAGATCCGGTTTCGCGTGGGAAGTACATGGTGAATCTGGGCTGCGGTTGTCACAACACGATCAGCAAATTGCCTTATGGCGGCGGAGAAGTGCTGGCGGGTCCGTGGGGATCGGCCACCAGCGCGAATATCACGCCCGAAGCATCGGGGATCAGCTATTACAACGAGGCCAGTTTCATCACGGTAATGCGTAGCGGATATGTAGGCGCGCGAAAGTTGAACTCGATCATGCCGTTTGGAGATTTCAAGAATCTGACAGATGACGATCTGAGAGCGATGTTCGCGTATCTGAAAACGCTGGCACCAGTGAAACATCGCATCGATAATTCGCTGCCTGCGACCTATTGCAAACTGTGCAAGCAGGAGCATGGGGCGGGAGATCAGAATTAGGGCTTCGGGCTGTCGGTCTTCGTGCGTGCGGCTTCGACTACCCCGTTAACTTCTTCGGCGGCTTATGCCTTCGTACGGTCCCTCGCGTCGGCTTCGCCGCCGCTCAGGATGACAATCCTTTCTAGTTTCACCTTTCTGGTGTCAGCTTCAGCACAACCAAATGCAAATCTCAAACGTCGACTCGATCTCTCGGCCATTCGCAGGTCCATTGTCGGACGCCAGAGGTTACGAATGGGCTTATAATGTGGTTGTATGCGTCGCCCGGCGTCCATTGCGGCGTTTGTGCTGGTGCTCTCGGTATCGTTGTGGGCACAGCGCGGCGGTGGAGGGCATGGCGGATTCGGCGGCGGTGGCCACGCTGGCTTCAGTGGCGGACATGCCGGCGGATTCGGTGGGCACGTAGGCGGCGGTTCCTTCGGTGGCGGCCATTTCTCTGGCGGTCAGTTTTCCGGCGCCCCTCGTGGGATGTCTGGCTTCCACGGCGGCAACGGTTTCGTTCATTCCAACCACTTCGGTTCTCGCGGTCCTTTTCTGCACAACGGTTTTCGCAACGGACGTTTCCGCACTTTTGGGTTCCGGAACAATTGTCTCGGCTGGCGATGTGGATGGGGTTGGTCCCCGTGGTGGGGAGCGGCCTATTACGATCCGTGGTGGTGGAATCAGGACGACCAGCGATTCGATGACGATTATTACCGCCAGTTCCAGATTGCGAATGAGATGAATCAGCAGAGTCTGGAACAGCAGCGCATGTGGCGCCAGGAAGAGGCGGACGGCGATCAGGATGCGTATGCTCCGCGGCGGCCCAACGCGGACCCACCTCCGAATGCGCAAGCGCAGGATGAACCGATTGATCCTCCCACGGTGCTCGTGTTTCGCGACCGGCACAGGGAAGAGACGCAGAATTATGCGATCGTCGGTCAGATGTTGTGGAGTTTTGGTCCGCAGCACATCGAGAGGATCGCGCTGGCCGACCTCGATCTCCCGGCGACCGAGAAGGCAAATGCGGATCGCGGTGTGGCGTTCTACATACCTGGTTCCGGCGAATCTGAATAGCGGACCTGAGAAACTCTTCTAACCAATCCCTAAGAATTTTCTTCTTCCTTCAACGGCGGCAGGTGTAGAGTCTTAGGCATTCCCCGGCCCTGATTCCCACCTCTGAGGTGCCCTATGGCAAGGCAACTGCGCGTGCTGCTGACCTCGTTTGTTGCGCTGTTGGTGGTTTGTTCCTGGGCCCTATCGACCGGAAAGAAAATCGTCAAGAGCGGTGATGACCTGCCGCGCTTCGCTTATCCCGTGAAAGGACCGGCCTCGGGGATGGTAGCGGGCGAGGATGCCGCGTTCCATGCCTTTGCCGCCAAGGTGCGGAGTGACCTCGATGCCATTCTGAGCGGCTACGACATTGGCGACAAGGCAACGATGCGCGCCCTACTGAACGAGAAACTGGAGCTGCAGATGCTGGCGGGAGAATACGACGCGGCGTTGCGGACAGTTGATCAACTGCATGGTGAGCAGGAGAAGCCCTCGGCGAAGCTCGTGGTGGGAATCTATGAACGGGCCTGGTTGCAGGCGGCGATTGAGGCGAAGAGCACAACGGGTCCGGCGTTCGAACAATCTTTTGGCAAGCATGTGTCGGACGCAATCAATCCTCTGCCATGGGATGTGGTGCAAGATGATGTGAAGCTGTTATATGCGCAGGCCAAGGTCTACACAGCCACGTTTGCCATTGCAGACGCCAGGACCGATCTCGATCCGGTCGTAGAAAGATCGGGAGCGCTCGACAACCACCAGGCAGCGCAGCTTCTTTTCGATCGGTATGGCGTGCAGATTCTTGTCCCAATCGGCGCGCCGCTGGTGGATGCGTTGAAGCCCTACATCGCGGCGCACGCGGTAGTGAAGCCGGACATCTGGGCGGCACGCGAGGTCACGCTTGGGACCGCAGATAAAACGACGCCGGTTCTGGTCGCAATCTGGGATTCAGGAGTCGATGTTTCCTTGTATCCGGATCAGGTTTTCACGGATCCGCACCCAACCGCGAGTGGAGATCACGGATTGGCGTATGACGAGAAGGGAAATCCGACAAAGGGATGCCTTCATCCGCTGACCGCAGAGCAGGAGAAGATATACCCGGGCTTCCGCGAACAGGTGAAAGGATTTCTTGACCTGGAAAATGGAATCGATTCGCCCGACGCGGACGCGGTGCAAAAGAAGTTCAAGACACTTTCGACCGATCAGTTGCACGAGGTCTTCGCGGCCCAGAAGTTCGTGATCCACTACCTCCACGGCACGCATTGCGCTGGAATTGCGGTGCGAGGCAATGCCGCGGCGCGGCTGGTGGTGGTGCGATTCAACGATAACCTGTCAGACTTGGCATTCCCGCCGACCGAGGAATGGGCGAGACGGCTGGCCGCCGATTTCCAGGAGATCTCGGACTATTACAAGAGGCGGCACGTGCGCGTGGTGAATATGAGTTGGTCTGACAATGTTCCCGAGTTTGAGACATGGCTCTCGAGGCAGGGAGGTGGAACTGATCCGGTGGAGCGTAAGAAGAAGGCGGAAGCTCTGTATGCGATCTGGAAAAATGCAATCGAGACGGCGATCAGGAATGCTCCTGACACACTGTTCGTAGCGGCTGCTGGAAACAGCGACAGCAATGCTGGATTCGGCGGGGATATTCCCGCGTCGCTGCATCTGCCGAACCTGATTACCGTCGGGGCGGTCAATCAGGCCGGAGACGAGACGGGGTTCACCAGCTATGGAGATACCGTGGTGGTACACGCGGATGGGTACAACGTGGAAAGCTATGTTCCGGGCGGAGCCAGGCTAAGGATTTCGGGGACGTCGATGGCAACGCCCCAGGTTGCTAATCTTGCTGCCAAGTTGTTCGCATTGGATCCGCAGCTTACACCTCCCGAAGTGATCGATCTGATCCGGCGCGGAGCAACTACCAGCGAGGATGGAAGGCGTCATCTGATCGATGAGAAACGGTCGGTTGAATTGATGAGGGAACAGGCGAAGAGATAGGATAGTAGGAGGCTTAGACCTGGCGATTGCGGCAGGGGTGAAACGGACACACCGCTTACCGCATAAATTGACCATTCGCTGCGCCTAATAGGTGGTTCGAGCCGAGCGAATTTCCTTTCCAATCCA
>Ga0209060_10003313_pt1 | contig 13632 bp, 19 predicted proteins | sample Coa_R1_8_FD_187155 | JGI IMG/M metagenome (GOLD analysis project Ga0209060, IMG submission 187155) | Surface soil microbial communities from Centralia Pennsylvania, which are recovering from an underground coalmine fire - Coalmine... | ecosystem: Environmental > Terrestrial > Soil >...
GCTTATGGTCATCCTGCCCATCACCCTCCTGCTCATCTACCTGGTGCTGTTCACCCTGTTCAACTCCGCATCCCGCGCCGCTATCGTCATGCTCAACGTCCCTCTGGCGCTGATCGGCGGCATCTTTGCGCTCTACCTCACCCACTTCCACCTGAGCGTCGCCGCCGCCGTCGGTTTCATCGCGCTGTTCGGCGTCGCCGTGCAGAACGGGGTCATCATGGTCTCTTTCTTCGACCAACTTCGTGCTCGGGGCACGGAGCTGCGCGAGGCGGTCATCGAGGGGGCGGTAACGCGTCTGCGCCCCGTGCTGATGACCGCCATTCTGGCGAGTATCGGCCTGGCGCCCGCAGCCATCTCGACGGGCATCGGCTCGGACACCCAGAAACCCCTCGCCATCGTTATCATCGGCGGCCTGATCAGCGCGACCGCCCTGACGCTGTTCGTTCTGCCGGTACTCTATGTGCTGGCAGCGAAGCCCCTCCCGCAACCGACTTCCGAGCCGGTCGAGCCGGTTCATGCTGCTTGATGTCTGAATCACGGATTAATCGGATTGCACGGATGGGTGGTCTACTGTAAATGGGTTTTCCGTGCAATCCTTTCATCCGTGTCAGCCGTGATTCAGAAGGAGAGTTGCACCGCCAGGGGGAACCTATCGAGGGATAGAATACGCTAAATAACGAAATACACGATAGCGAACGATCTTGTTGGAAGCGTTCCGGATTTTCCGGCCCTGAAGGAGCGAGAATGCGTCTTCCCATACGAGGGACACTCCCTGCTGTTATCGTCGCCGCCTGCCTGACCATCCTGCTGTTATTGGCAGCGGCGCAGGAGCCGGAGAAAAAGCCGGACCCGCATGCCTCCGGGAGGATCGCTGCGCCGCCCGGCGCCGATGAAGTCACGTACTGCAACAGTTGCCATAAAACAGGATGTACGGTGCCGCATCCGGAGCGGGTAAAACAGACCTGGGCGGCTCAAGGACGCGTCGTACTGGATGCACAGGGGAACATCACCTGCGGGTCCTGCCATACCCACAGCTTTCGGCATCGTTCGGACGCCTTTCTGGCGCGCGACCAGAAAGGGCTGTGCAATAATTGCCACTATGGCGCCCATGCGATCTCGGACGTCCACACTACCAACCAGAAGTGCGAAACGTGCCACACCCGGTCCCAGGCGGCCCTGGCGCACGCCACCCCGGTAGAGACGCATGCCATCAAGGTCGGGGTGGATACCGAGTGCCTGCGCTGCCACTACGACGGCCCGGTAACGCATCCCATCGGCATCCCCAATACCAAAAAGAAAGCACCGGATCTTCCGCTCTCCGCGGAGGGCAATATCACCTGTGTCACCTGCCACATCGGACACAAGCAGCAGGACCGCTTCGGCGTGCTGCTCCGAAAGGACAACCGCAGGGGCGGCCTGTGTCTCAGTTGCCACGACGACCTGTAGGAAACCCCAACTATGACCAATTCTCAATCGCCCGGTTCCCCCCCATCGCACAATCGCAGACGCGCCCGGAGCCACTTCATCCATCAGGGCCTGCGCCTGCGCCTGGTACTGGACGACACCCTCTTCGCCCTGATCGCGGCGCTGGTGGCCATCGGCCTCCTCTACTTTTTGAGCAATCGGGAGATCGGAGACAACCTCTATTCCGCCCACTTCTCCATCAAGGAGACAAAGGAGTTGCTCACGAACGGCGTGAAGATCGCCGGCATCGTGACCTTTGTCGCGGTGCTCCTCTTCGGTATCTGGTCGGTGGTGGATGCGCACCGGATCGCCGGGCCGATGCACCGCCTGCAGCGCCTGCTGAACGAGATGGCCGACGGCAACCTCAACCATGAGATCCGCTTTCGCCGCCGGGACGAGTTCCAGGAGATGGCGCAGGCGGCGGACCGCCTGGTGGATACCTATGTGGAGCGTCTGGCGCGCGTTCGGCAGGAAGCCGACGCCATCCGGCAGGCCCTGCAGCAGGATGCCCTGCCGGAGGCGCAGGTTGCGGAGCTGCGTCGCCATGGCGATGAACTGCTGCGCCAACTCGACTACTTCCAACTGCCGAACGACGGCTCCGGCCCTGCCGTGGATAACTCCCCCTTAACCTGAAAGGAGCGACCTTTGCGGATACACAGGATGGTCTCCTGCCTTCTCTGCCTGCTTGCGGCAACTCCCGCCCTGGGAGCGCCGACGGGCCTGAATACGATCCCGACCACGGACCTCGTGCCGATGCGCAGTTGGGTGGGACAGATGCAGAACGGCAACACGGGGCTGCTCCATGGCCCGCTCTTCTACAATACCCCCGACCTGATCTATCAGAGCCAGTTCGCCCTGGCCAACCGGGTCGAGGCAGGCTGCGATCTGCTGCCCGGCCCGGATCTCGATCAGCGGACGGTCGCCCTCAATGGCAAGCTCTCTTTCCTGGATGAGGATGTGGTGCGGCCCAATGCCGCTTTCGGCATCCTCAATATCGCCAACCACCTGGCCCCGACCTACTACCTCACCTTCTCCAAGACCCTCAACTACGTCGAACAGCAGCGCGTCCGCTTTCAGGCGCACCACCGCCGCAACCGCAAGCTGCTGGGCCGCCGCATCCATGCCGGCCTGATGCTGACCGGCGGCGGCGTTCTGGAGCCCTTCGTCGGTACGGACATCCAGTTGAACGACAGTTCGGTCTTTCAGGCGGACTGGATCCAGGGCGCCGGCAACGCGGCCAGCTTCGGCTTCGTCTATATCTTGCCGGATCAGAAGACGGTGGTAAACCCGGCGATCCTCTTTTCCAACGATACCAAACGCTTCGATGGCTTCTTTTTGAACATCAGCCGCCAATTTACTCTGTTTTAGCTATAATATAGACATGCCTGTCTTCATGCGTTGGCGACATGGAGACTTTTAAGGAGGCCAACCACCTGTGAGCGATACCACTCCCACCAGGCCGGTGAAGCTAGGCCCGGCAGCTCTCTTCAAACATGACCACCCGCCCATCCGCGATGTCAACAAGGTCTCCGACGAGACGCGCAGCCTGGGGCAGCGCATTGCCGACAAGGTCGCCTCGGTTGTCGGCGGCTGGCCCTTCATCATCACGCAGTCCATACTGCTTGCCATCTGGATCGGGGCGAATATCTATCTGGTTGCGCACTGGAAGGATGCCGCGTTCGATCCCTATCCCTTCATTCTGCTCAATCTGGCGCTCAGTTTCCAGGCCGCCTATACGGGGCCTATCGTCATGATGAGCCAGAACCGTCAGTCGGAGAAGGACCGTATCACGGCGCAGTCCGACTACGAGTGCAACCTGAAGGCGGAGGAGGAGATCCGCGTCATGATGGAGCATCTTGCGCACCAGGATCTCATCCTGGCGGAGATCGTGCAGCGGCTGGAGGAGCTGAAGGCGAAATCGTAGCGGCGCAGGGCTTCCCGCATTGGAATGGGACAGGAACTCTCGGAGGGAGCGAAACCATGCGATTGACACGACAGCAGCGGCTGCAGCGCGAGCAGGCGGCCCGAGAAGTACGCGATGTTGCGGAGCAGCAGGGAATGGAGGCGATGACTTCCCTGCAACTGGTAGAACTGTTGGCGGCCCCGCACCGGCGGACGGCGGAGGCCGCGTTCGACACCCTGAACCGGCGCGGCAGCCAGGCGCTGGCTGCGCTGGTTGTAGGATTGGCGCACGCCAACGGCAAAATCCGGGCGATCAGCGCCCTACTGCTGGATCATCATGGGGATGATCGCTGCGCCGAGCCGCTCCGCCACGCATTGCGCCACGACCCCCTGGAGGCAGTGCGCCGCTGCGCCATGCACGCCCTCGCCTGCCAGAACTGCAAAGTCTGCCCGTTACAGGCGGATATTGTCGGCGCGTTGCTGGAAGCGGCCCTCCACGACCGGAGCCTCCATGTGCGCCGCTGCGCCGTGCAGTACCTGGTCGGGCAGCGTCCCGACCCTCGTGCCGTCACGGCGGCCCAGACGCTGCTCGCCACCGAGAGCGATCCTGCCCTGCTCCTCCGCACCCACCGTATGCTCGCGTGGCATACGCATCATTCGGCGGTACAGTAGGTCTCCCACATCTGCCGGTATGCCGCCTCGATGTCGCGGGCGAACCTGGCTCCATCTCCCAACGGCGACTGCAGCATCCGGTCGCGCAGCTCCGCGCGCAGGCGGGAGAGCGCAGGCAGGTCGGAGCAGACGCGTGCCGCCAGTTGGGCGTACTGCGAGTCGGTCTCCGCCGCCAGCTCCTGCAGGCCGAGGTTGCTCAGTTGGCTCCAGCCCGCCCGGCCCACCGGGGCGTCGCCTACCCGCGTGAGGACCGGAACCCCCATCCACAAGGAGTCCAGGGTGGTCGTGTGCCCGTTGTAGGGTACGGTTTCCAGCCCGACGTCAATGCGGTGGTAGAGTTCCAGGTATTGGGACCGGGGCTGCCTATCCACGAATTCGATGCGTGAGGCATCCACCCCCTGTTGTTGCAGCGTATCGAGCACCCAGCGGCGCGCCCGCCCTTCGGGCGCCAGCAGCAATAGGCGGGACTGTGGGACGGCGTTCAGCGCGCCGGCCCACAATCGGAGGGTGCCTGCGTTGATCTTGCAGAAGTTGCTCAGACAGCCGAACGTCACATATCCATTGCGCTCCGCCGGAAGGGCGTTGGTCGGAATGGCGGAGGTGAGCGGGTCGTAACACCAGAAGGTGTGGGGCAGCCGTACCGACTGCTCCGCATACCACACATCGTTGTCCGCCGTCAGGGGATCGAGATAGGGGTCTGTCAGCCGGTAGTCCATCGTCTCCAGCCCGGTCGTGCCCGGATAGCCCAGCCACGTCACCTGGACCGGGGCGGGCTTGCGGGCGAACACCTGCATCCGGTTGCCCGCCATATGGAGGGCGAGGTCCACCAGAATATCGATCCGATCCTCCCGGATCCGTTCTGCTGCAGCCGCGTCTGCCATCCCCGCGATGTTACGCCAGGTATCGCAGCGCGCCTGCAGCCGGACCGTAACGGCATCGGGCGTTGCGACATCGCTGTAGACGAACACCTCGACCTGATCGTGATCGTGATGCTCCAGGAGGGGGACCAGAAAGAGCGCCTGACAGTGCTCGCGGAAGAAGGGGCCGACGTAACCGACACGCAGTTTCCGCCCCGGAGAGCGGTCATTGCCCCAGGTCGGGTTCTCGGGACATAACCCTTCCGCCTGCTGCGCGTACCAATCCGCATGGCGTCGGTAGATCTCCGAGAGCGCATAGTTGGGGTGGAAATACAGGGTATAGAGCCAGTTGCTGCGGGCGTCCTGGTTCGCCGGAGAGACGACGACGGCCTGCGCGTAGCACCGGAGGGCGGCGTCCAGATCGCCCAGGTCTTTGTAGACGTTGCCGAGGTTGTTGTGCGCCTCGCTGAGATCGGGCCGCAGCGTGAGCGCCTTTTCGAGCGCCTCGATGGCCGCCTCCGGATCCCCCTGAACGATCCGCGCGCTCCCGAGATTGTTCCAGACTTCCGCGTCTCCCGGCTCCAGCCGGAGCGCCTCGCGATAGCACTCCACGCTCTCCGATAGAAGCCCCTGGATGCGGAGCGCATTGCCCAGGTTGTTCCACGCCTGCACATATTCCGGGTGGAAACGCAGCGCCTCGCGATAGTGCACGAGGGCCTCCAGCATCTGCCCCCGCGCGCAGAGGGCGACGCCCAGGTCGTTGTGTACTTCGGCGTTTGCGGGCTCCAGTTCGAGGGCGCGGCGATAGGAGGGGATCGCCTCATCGTAGCGAGCCCCTTGTGCCAGCGCCTTGCCCGCATTGAAGTGCGCTTCAAAAAAGTCTGGCCTCAGCGCCAGCGCCTTGCGGAAACAGGAGAGCGCTTGCTCCGTCTCGTTCCCGCGCAGCAAGCCTGCGCCCTGGTTGTTCTGCGCCACCGAGAGATGCTCGATTAAGGTGGGATTGCTTGGATGGAGGCGCAGGGCGCGCTCCAGAACCTCGATGGCCTCTTCGAGCGCCCCTGTATTCAACAGCGCCCATCCCAGGTTCGCCGCGCTCTCCGCCTGGTCCGGGTCCACCGTCAACGCCTGCCGGTACGCCAGGACCGCGCCGGAGAGGTCGCCCCCAGCCCACAGCGCGCTGCCCAGGTTGTTCAGCGTCTCCGCCCGCGTGGGGTCCAGCGCGAGCGCGCACTGATACGCGGTAATCGCCTCTTGGAACTCACCCATCGACGCCAGAACCAACCCGCGATGTCCGTGGTACACCGGCGACCTGTCATCGAGGACGATAGCCTGGTCGATCCACTCCAGCGCGGCCTGCCCCTGCCCCTGCTGAAATTGAAGCACTCCCAGCATATCCAGCGCATTGGCATGGGCGCTATCCGTTGCCAGCACCCTCTGATACAGCCTCTCCGCCTCGCCCAGTTTCCCTGCTACATGGTACGCGACAGCTTCCGTCCACAGCGTTTCCGGCTCCTTGACTTCCACGGTGTATGATCCTTTGCAGCGCTGCGCCTATCCGAATGCGTCCTCCGCAGGCACAGGGCGATGGTTTCTCCTTCCTAACTTTGGTCTTTTAGCCCTATTTTCTGCAGAGTATATTTTGCCGGCTGGGCAAACACCGCAGGCCGAAGTGGCATAAAAGGAGCACACAACGCTCAATCCCCTGGTCGTAATAACTCATCCGGATCGGTTTGGCCTGATCCGCTCTTCCATCGCCAGCCGCCCAATGTAGCGCTGTTGGACCCTTCTTATATGGCGGTCCGGTGTGCAATCGTTTCCAGAACCCAGTGTTCTCGAAAACTCCCTGCTCAGACTACGGATCGCCTGGCCAACGCAGTTGGTGTTCCTTACAGCCATATCGAGGGAGAAGCAGAGGAAGAGCAGAGTGGACGGCTAAGCTGATGGGGCTAATTTGTTTTCCCAGTTTGTGGAGGGTGGCATCGGTGACACCGCTATACACGACATACTGCCGTACATCGTGGGTCATTGCCCAGCCGAAGAGATAATAGTAGAGCTTGTGGCTGGGCCGATCATAGCGCAGAGCACTCGACAGCGCGGTACTCCCCACGACAAAATCCCATGTTATTTTGAAGGTGTGCGTGTTGGGGTGGTTGTTCAAAGCAGCGCCAAGATCTTGGATGGGTTGGTCGGGAAGCCCTGCTACGTTTGATAATGCAATCTGATACACCGATACGACGGCTTGTTTTTTCGGAGAACCTGGGCAAGAAGTGGTTTCTGCCTCTGTGACACAAAACTGCCCAAGGAGAGCCACAACGAGACCGCTTATCCAGTATTGCTTCAGCATCAACAACCCTCCTGATTGAGTTTGCCTTCCATGATGCCGAACGCCTCTCGCGCCCATGTCACTGTCTCCCGCATAACCGCGATCTGCTCCCGTTGCCGTGCGTTCTCACGCTCCAGCGAGGCAATCCTGACCAACAGGCAGGAGAAGACGAAGCCGACTGCCAGGCTGCTTATCAGAAGAATGATCCTCTTCATGGTGTCCTCCGCAATGTTCGCCTACGAATTGGCACAATAGTATCAGACGAGGAAACTCCTGTCTACCCCGTTAAAATTCACAGCCTCTCTGTCCACTTAAACACCCCGCTACAGCCCGTGTACGCCACGGAGAAGCGAGAAAGGCCGTGGGGGTGGAAGGGAAAGCGTGTAGGAGAAAAGGAGGAGTTGGGGAGCAGGCGGCGAATGATGGGGTGGGATTGCTTGCATTGCAGAAAGGAAGACTAGCATATTATGCAAGCAGAGGCAAATTTTTGCAAATAATAGCGGAATTCGCAAGATAGCCCATAATGCGCTCGCATACGCACACACACGTGCGGGCGCGAATATTTCGGGGAGGGTATTGAATCCATACCTGATGCGCGTACCGTCAGCGGTACGATGGAGAAAGAGAGAGGGAGCGGTTCCCTCTTATGCCTGCTTGTACGCATTCTCTACCGATTTTCATAGTGAATCGGCTTAATAGTTGTCTCTGCCCATGAAACGGACAAGAAGCATCCATCCAATACCCAGCACGAGAGCGAAGAGAACCCACAGGAGAACCCATAAGAAAACCTTGATCGGCCTGGACAGACGCAGTTTTCGCATCGGCTTCTCTCCACTCCCGTATAGGCATGCTACTATTCACAATTGGTCGCCCCGAACAAATTCAAACCAATAAAGGTATGCTGCTATTGCAGCCCCTAGCAGCATTAGGATCGTCCAGAGAAGAACCTTGATCGGCTTGGACAAACGCAGTCTTCGCATCGGCTTCCCCTTCTCCGTCAAGTAATCGGAGAACTCCCTGACCGCTCATTGCTTCGCATCATCGCCACTCATCATTGTCATCATGCGTTCGTTGAATTGGATCGCCTGAACGGCGGCGACAACGAATAGAGTAATAATGCCAAGAACGCAAAGCCATACGACGATCCTTACGGGTTTCGATACACGCATAGAGAACCGCTTCATGCTATCAGTCCTGTCCGTTCGTTTGCGAGGCTCTTAACAGTTGCTCCGTTGGCGTCTCCTGGCCTTGCTGGACGGCCCGGAGCAGTTCGTTCTGCTGTTCTGTCGGCGGAAGATCGGAACCGCGTACCAACGTCTCCATAAGAGGCAAAAGGTGCGCGTTGTGGTCGGTGATGGGTTCCACCGATGGGATGGCCTTTGCCTCTGCGATTATCCTCATAGATAATCAGAATAAGCCAACAGGAATGCAAAGGAACACAAGGAAGCTAAATATTTGAACGATTGGGGGTACAGGAGTTCCGTCCCCAGGAACCAACCAGATACACACCATCACGAGGAACAGGATTGCTCCGATTCCGCCCACGCCCGCCGCAAGGGTATACCGCCCTATTTTCTGTCCCATCACGCGAACATACTGCCCCTTGCTCACCAGTTGCTTCGGCGGCTTCGTCTTGTTCATGGTCTATTCCTCCACGGCTTTACCCTTCACCCCTGTACAACAGACGCCTCCTCCGCATGGAAGTTTCGGCCCGCCCGCGCATTCATCCCACCCCCGGATATAGGGCGCTATACCCCTATGAAGTCGGCCCGCGCATGCGTCAACATGGGCGATTTTGTACGAAGCCTCGTACCCCTCCAACGGAGGGAATGTTACCCGGCATCGGGGGGCTGCGTCAATCGGTTCAATTCCGATAGATCGTAGTCGGCATCGTCGGGGTCATCGGTAGCGGTCTCTACCGGCTCCGGTTCACCCAGCAGGCGCCGCTTCTGTTGTGCTGCCTGTCCGCACAATTCGAGAGCGGCTAATGCTGCCTCTTTGTTCCTGCCTGCCGTCGCCATACTTGCAATGCGGCTTGATTGCTGCCTGATAGCCTCCGCGAAAGCAAAAGCGTCTCTCTCTACCTGTGTCGTCATTTCTCCTCTGTCTCCTCCTCTTCGGTCTCCGGTACTCCTTCTTTCTTCGCCAGATCCCGCAAGGCAGTAACCAAAACGGATGTCTTGTTCATGTGCATCTTCTTTGCCAGATCATCCCATAGTTTCCCGATGAAGCAATGGGTTGTACTCGATGCTGCCGGAACCGTTCTCTTCAAGAGCGAACACAAAGCCTCTTGTGTGACCGTCATGCGGCTTCTGAAGGAGGGGAAAACGGCATGAACGACAAACCCCTCCTTCCTCTGAAGATCATTCCTGACGGGGATCTGTGGCTTGCTGTAGACGCTCTCTGCACTGTAAGAGCAGAGAGCAGCAGCAGGGAACTGCTGGAGGATAGTCTGCCCTTGATCGTGGACGCCATCCAGACCGCCGCCGCCATGCGGGTGCAGATGGCACGCACCGGCATGATCTATCGTTATGACGCCGATTGGATCGCTTGACGGTCTAATCGTTACTATCGCTATCTACAGGGAAGGGCCGAAATCCCTTCCCCTTCCATACTCCGAGGTTAGGAGTGATAAGAGGAAACTGAAACCATGAAGATCGTACTTTTCGAGGATCTGAACCAGGAAGCTGAAGCGACCTTCTCCTGCTGCCTGCACTGTGGGAAACCGCTTCAATGCTGGGAGAAGACAGACGGCGTATGCCAACGCTGCTACGAAGCGGCAGAGGAGGAACCCATTCCGTTCCAGGTGACGGAGACCGGACGCGCTCACGTGGCGTGTGCTAAGGCGCTCGACGCCCTCCGCGACGAAGCCGCCGACATTCAGGAGGGAGGAACGGGGAGAGGTTTCAGCGAGACGCACCGTCGCCTGGCGCTCACGCTGGAGGCATTCCGAGAAGTCAGCGGAAATGACTTCTTCCACAACGACTGATAGGCTGAGAGTACAGGAAAACAAGAAGGCCGACGGCTCAAGGTGAGCGCCGGCCTTCTAATGTGTCACGTAGAGGCAGGAAAGGACATTCAAAGAGGGAGGGGAGGGATCAGTGTTTCGCTTCGGCGTCGAGTTCCTTGCCGGTTTTGGCTCCGGCTTGGCGCAGCATGGGAGAAATTTTATTCTCTCCATTTTCTACCGACCAATCCAGAGGCGTCTCTCCCTCGCAGTCTCTGTGATTAATGTTGGCCCCGCGTTCCAGCAAGAGGCGCGTCGTCCGGTAATCGTTACGAATCACAGTCCAGATGAGAGGGGAAAGCCCTGTTTCGTCGAGTGTAGCGTTGGGGTCTGCTCCCGCATCTAAAAGCGCTTTGACGAAGTTAACGTCATACTCGGTGTTGGTTCCAAGATAGAACATCAGAGCGGTCCGACCCGCATCCGAGGGTTCGCGGCCCCCAATAGGATTCCATCCGACAGAGCGGTGGAGGATTTTGCCAATGAGTTGTTGACAGTGTTCTGCAATGGAAGGCGGTACCCGGATACTGGCTTCCCGGCTATTGGGATCGGCTCCAGCTTTGAGAGCAGCCAGAGCCTCCCCAGTATCCTCGACTTGGATGGCGGCGATCAAGTCCCGGTTTAGCCGTTCCTGCCGGTACTCACGAAGCATCAGCAGAGTGGGTATGCCGACAACGAGCAGCAGAGCCAGGAGGGTGAGGAGCGCGCGACGCTTCTTCATGGGCTATTCCTTCGCGCCATAGCGCTTGAGAAGGTCAACGGTGTCTTCATGGCCTCCTTGTCTGGCATCCCGCAGGGGTTGACCATGATTACAGTTAGGATCCGTTCCGCCTTTCAGTCGTTCCTCCACATCGTCATTCGAGCCTGACCCAGCGCTGGAAGATAAAACGGTACAGTCTGCCTCTTTATTCACTTCTTCCACCTGCTGGAAGATCTGCCAGGCGATCCAGCCCAAAATTCCAGCCAACGCCATGCCACCAGCTAAAATTTTTATTGGCTTGGAAACAGCACGAATGCGCGGCCTCATACTTGGCTTCCTCCTATTCTTTCATTCACCGCCGGTTCCCTGACTCCTCCTTTCTCCTACACGCCTTTTCCCTCCACATGGCCATTTATCACCTTCGCGACTTTCTCGCTCCTCCGTGGCGTACACGGGCTGTGGCAGGGTGTTTCAGTGCATGGAGTTGCTTGTGAATTCGTCCACTATTGTGCTATACTATACCACTTTTTCAAGGCTTGAGGCGGATGAATTCAAATGGAAGAAGTCGAACTTCAAACAGAACAACTCCCTGACCGTGTGCTACGGAGTATATCACAGCAGTTAAGGGAACGTCCTCGCATGTGGACGAACAACGAAATGCAGGCGATACTAAACCACCTTGTATTCCAGCGCGAGTATATGAGACAACACCAGCTTGAGGTTCCCGAAGTATGGGATGGCGATCCTACTGAAGATTGGCATTTGCCCTAGCGCGGCTCTTTCTCTTTCTTAAATGAGTACTTGTCAAGGCCAAATTGACGCACAATATCACCATGCGGACAAACGCACGATTCCGACTGAAGTATTGTGTGATTAGGATTGGACGGTCTCACTTCAAACCTGATATTTGTTCTCTTGCAGACTGAGCATTGAATAGAAATAGCGTCGCGTTCAAGAACACCTAGATCGGCGCAGATGTCGGACATCGAAGCACGTATCACCATATAATACATACCAGGTTTGATACTCATGTTGTCACTCTTCCTTTCTTAAAGCGCCTCCAGCAAGGCATAACTACCGCCTTGACCAGTCTTTACAGAAGCTTCTGACACCTTCCCCGTTCATGTTTCTCGGCTCTCCGCTTGTGCTACTCGATAGAAAGGCCATTCCAACAGATAGGTTCACGTCCATTTATGTCACAGTGGACAAAATACTAGTCTCCTCGCATCTTCCGGTTTTCTGCTAGACTGCTTGAGTGTAAAAATGAGGGGATCGTGACAGGTTAGGACACCACCTCTAACGCGAAAAGATAAAGGTATGAGTGTTGTACTCATACCCTCATCAAATGGGGAAAATAGCAGCTCTCAGATTCGAACTGAGGACACTACGGGTATGAACCGTATGCTCTAACCAACTGAGCTAAGCTGCCCGATTTGCTCAATATTCTACCATAGCCACCGCGCTTTGTCAAATGAGATGAGTAGGCAGTTCGATTTCCTCAAAGCCATGGTTTTGAATGGCCTCGCAGTTTATCTTGAGAGGGTCTGACAAAACCTTATCCTCGGCTCCTCTGCTCCGAACGGAGCGAGGAGAGACAACAAGGATCTGCCGGGTTTGATATGGGGCTGGATATAGCGTGGGGCGGGGGACATTAGGGGGTTGCGGGCGCGGGCGGCAGAAGCAGCGTAAAGACCGCGCCGTTTTCGGTGCGGTATTCGAGGGTTCCGCCGTAGCGGGTAAGGATATTGTGGCTGATGGAGAGGCCCAGCCCCGTGCCTTTCCCGGCCTCTTTCGTGGTAAAGAACGGGTCGAAGATACGGCTCACGAGCGCCTGGGGAACGCCCGGCCCGTTGTCGCAGACCTCCAGCGCGACCTGCCCCTCCGTTTGGCGCGACCGGAGGGTGATCCGGGCGTCGGGATGCCCTTCGAGCGCATCGCGAGCGTTGATGACCAGGTTCAGCACCACCTGTTCCAACTCATTCGAGTCGGCGCAGACCACCGCCGGTTCGGCGCACAGCGCCAAATCGACCGTAACGCCGTGCGCCTTCAACTGCTCCCCGATCAGGACGAGACAGTTTTGTGCGACCTGGTTGATATTCGCCTGTTCGACGGTCTGGCTGGGGGCTCTGGCGAACGTCCGCAGGTGATTGATGATCTTGGCCATGCGCCGGGTCTGGTCTTCGATCAGCCTCAGGTCGTCAAAGCAGCCCTCCGGCAGTCCCGGCTCTTGCAGCAGTTGCTGGGCCATCCCGCGAATCACGGCCAAAGGCTGGTTCAGCTCGTGCGCCACTCCGGTGGCCAGCGTGCCGAGCGAAGCCAGCCGGGACGCATGCAACAACTGCATCTGGGTCTGCTGCAACTCCTCCTGATGCCGCTTGCGTTCGGTGATGTCGGCGCCGATCCCCAGCAGATAGTAGGATTTTCCGTCCGCCGCGACGATAGGCTGCTTGATCATGTCGAACCAGCGGTGGTTTCCGCGCGCGTCCACGATCAGGCGGTCCGGATAGTAGCGTCGCTCCAGCCCGTCCATCACGGCGCGGTCGTCCTCCTGATGCTGGGCGGTGTTGGGAGCAAGGACGGAGAATGCGCCGGTCTTCCGGTTCAGTATCTCCTCCACAGTCGTGCCGAGAAGCTCGGCGTGGTACTGATTGCTCAGGGTATAGCGCCCCTGCCGGTCTTTTACGAAGATCAGGAGCGGCGCGGTATCGAT
>Ga0209060_10003315_pt1 | contig 13627 bp, 13 predicted proteins | sample Coa_R1_8_FD_187155 | JGI IMG/M metagenome (GOLD analysis project Ga0209060, IMG submission 187155) | Surface soil microbial communities from Centralia Pennsylvania, which are recovering from an underground coalmine fire - Coalmine... | ecosystem: Environmental > Terrestrial > Soil >...
GGCAACGCTAGGCTTGGCGCCGGCGGGTTTTCGTGGACCGCGGAGCTGCGCCTGGTAGTGTCTGACGAGCTTCCTTCGCAGGCTTGGATGGTCAACGCACAGTGCGCGGTGCTTCTCCGCCAGCGCCGCGATCTCTCGTCGCGCATCCAGCTCGGCTGCACTCCGCGGCCGGCGCCGGCGTCGGTTCTGTCCGGGTTCTGGCTTGTGGATCTCGTCCGTCACGCGAGTCTTCCCTCACGGCTTTCTGGAATTGAGCTTGCGCGTGCGAGGGTAACTGCGTGCTGCTGAGAGTGAACTTCGCTAAAGGCGCGCCGCTGGACGACAGTTTCCCGTCGCCCAGCAACTATCTGTCCCTAGCTGCGTGTTCACTCTTACCCTGAGTGTCGCAGAACTTCTCGCTCATGGGAAGGCATCGTCCGGGCCCAGGGCGTCGACCAGTTGCGATACTGGACGAAATGGGTCAGCAAGGACTGGATCCTCCCTTTCCCCTCAAGGTGAGTCCGAAGTACGAAATCACGAAGTTGCAGAGCGGCAAAATTGAAGACAAGATTGACGTATTCGAGGACCAGATTAAGGGCTGGATACTAGACCATGCGCTTTGGCTTGTCGACATGAGCTACGCTGGTGCTCGCCATGCTGGAATCGCCGCTCTGATGCTGGTTAGCACGTACTTTGAGGCATTTGCCGAATTCGACCAGGGTGTCAGCAGCGACGGAAAATCAGGGAAATTCTTTCGGCACGGGTTCCTCAGCGTGTTCCCAGAAACCCGGGATATGGCCGCGAAATCGGCAGGAAACAAGGCCGAGCGGGCCATCAAGCAAGTCGCGGCCGCATTGTATGGACAACTTCGCTGCGGTCTGTTCCATGAGGGTATGATCGGGAATAAGGTCGTTCTCACCGATGGCGCCTCACCACTGAGAATCTTCTGGAATCAACAAACAGAGCAGGTCGTGACGATCATTATCAATCCTCAGAGATTCGCACTGCGCATCCGTGATGCTTTTGAGGAGTATATACGCCGACTGCGTGATGCGAATCAGAAAGAGGCCCGAGCGGCTTTCGAGCGATTTTGGGATACTCGGGCAGCGCGTCAAGGCGCGTACCTAGCGTCGCCGGAAGAGCTTCGTACAATTCTTCAACAAGGTCGTTGGCACGGCAGGCAGCCGTAACAGGGCCAAAAACAAATACTTTTGGCGCCGCGCCACTGTCGTCTACGGCTGTTGATTCTTCAGGGCTTGCAGGCGGATTTCTGTATGATGTTTTTGGCCCTATGCCCGAAGACCTTCATCCTCCCATTCTTGATCACTCTCTAGAGCAGCCTTCTGCATTTACACCCGAGAATCTGATGGGGGAACTTCGCCGACTTCGTGAAGTTCCTGAGGGCTCGGTTCCTGCAGTGTGTTTCCTGGAATTTGACGGTGATCTGACGGACTGGCTTGTTGAGACCCGTCAGGCTAAACCATTCGCGCCGTGGGCCTGTTTTCACACGTCAATGTTTGCGCTGAACCTTGAGGGCGTAATTTGCGGAATCGTCGCGCGGACAATCGGTGGGCCGTACGCTGTTTTGATCGCTGAACAACTTCACGCCGCTGGTGCGAAGATTGTTATCGGACTTTCTTCCGCCGGCCGCCTGGCGGCTGATCTGCCGTTACCATGCCTCGTAATTGCTACAAGTGCCGTTCGCGATGAAGGGACGTCCTATCACTACTTGCGAGGAGACGAAGAGGTGACGTGCCCGACACCTGTCGTTGCCGATCTCGAACGGGAGTTGACCACCACGGGATGGAGCGTACGCTCCGGCAAGGTTTGGACGACCGACGCGCCATATCGCGAAACAATTTCACAAATCACGAAATGGACTCTAAAAGGCGCTCTGGCAGTTGAGATGCAAACCGCTTCGCTGTTCGCGTTCGCGACTGCCAGGCGGGCCTCCGTCGCCTCCGTGGTCATGGTAAGTAACGCGATAGACCATCAGGGACAGCAGTTTGACACCGGAGGCATGGAGGACGGGTTGAGGATCCTCAAAGCCATCGCCCGAGCATCCCGAGCTTACCTCAATGCCTAGATAAAGTCCGGGAGAAAGTGTCATGCTGCCTTGCGAGACTAAAGGTGCAAGACTCGGCGAACTGTTGTCTGCGAAACGCCCTTCGCGATCGCGCTGTACCCGAGTCCCAAAGCCCCCCGTGCTAGCGATTCTTTGCGACGTGGCTACATCGAACTCCCGCGGGCGACTGATTTCTTTTCCTGTACCAAAAGCGACCGGTTAACGCATATCCGCGGCGATTAACTAAGTCCTTTATTTCGCGCCAGCGGGGCCGGCGCCGAACGCTACCCTTTCTGCACACCAGGCACGAGCGCCTGGCGGATCGTGGACACCGGCACCTCCAATTTCCTTGCGATCGCCCTCCAGCTCATCCCGCTCGAGCGCAGCTCCGCGGCGATGTCGCGCCGGAATACCCGCGGGGGACGGCCGCAGTGCTTGCCCTGCCGCCTGGCACGCTCCATTCCGGCCTTCGTTCGCTCGGAGATTCGCAGCCGCTCCTGCTTGGCAATCCAAGCTGCGATCGCCAGCATAAGCTCGCCTGCTGGTCCCGTTGTTCGAAAGTGGGCCTCGGTGTAGCTTTCAAACTGCACGCCTGAATGTGCCAGCTCGCGAATGTATTCAAACGTCTCCAGGACACCTTCCCGCGTGAAGCGATCGAGAGCCCACACTACGACCACGTCGAACTGGCGTCGGGAGGCGTCGACAAAGAGCTGTTTGAAACAATCGCGCTCGCCTGTCTTTCCGCTGACGTGATCGACGTATTCGTTCGCGATTGACAAGCTCTGTCGTGCGCAGTATTCGCGAAGTTCGTGTAATTGATTGTTGGTGTCCTGGCCGCGTTCTTTCGAAACGCGCGCGTAAATGGCCGCCCGCATACCCTCCCAATCGCTTCCTGTGCTTGCACGCGCGAGGGGAACTGCGTGGTACTGGTTTCAGGTTAGCAGTTGGCAAAGCAGAATCTGAAGTACCGTATACCCGACACTGTTTGCGGCTCCCGCTAGGCTCGGCACCACGCTGTCGCCAGCGGACGGCCTAGTTGGGCTGAACGTCGATACGCCACTTTGCCACGTTTGTCTTCACCAGCTCTATGAAGCTCACGAACGTTTGGGCGAGATTGGCGCGAGCATTTGCTTCTTTTCTGTACAGTTCAAGCTTTCCATGGTCAAATGACGCACCGACGTAGAGTGAGGCTCCGCGTTCTTGATATGAAATCAAGTTTGCGATGGTTATGGCGGTTGGATGGCTGTATTGGTGGTAGAAACGCCGCCCTTTCTCAAGGTCCTTGATCGCCCTTTCTGGGGCTCCGACTTCTTCGGCGTGGGCACGCAGATCTTTGACTGCTTTGTGCGTAGAATATTTGCCCTTCATGAACAAACTCAGAATCAGAAGATCTTGGTTGGAGCAGAGGAGCGCCAACGCCATGCACTCCACAACCTGACGGAACAGGTTGCCTGCTGCCTCAAGTTCGCCAGCGAGAAAGAGCTTCATCGATCGTACGTGTAGCGTTATAGCTGTGTAGACCAGGGCGGAAACAAAAGCGAGCTTCTGGCTTCCACCAATTCCGGTATCAAGCGTGCGCCACGCGGCGGTGGCTACGGACATGTGTTGCGCAAACACATTGGCTTGACTCCTGAAGTGTTTAATGAACTCAGTTCTGACTGCAGGATCGTCCCACAGGATCTCGGTGAGGATTTGGCTGTTTGCATCGTTTGGATTTTTCACCGGCACACCTCGCTGGCAGCAGTGGATCGAGGCACGCCCGAAACGAGGCTCGTTCTTGCCTCCCCGGACGCAAAGCTGAGAGCAATTTCCGCATCCACTCTCTTGATTTTACGTACGCTTGTGGATCTGAAACTACGCGTTTTGGGCAGACTGCGAAGTAGGCTATTCTGAGTCTGAAAAAGCAAACGGCCCGACTGCCATCGGGCCGCTCAAGAACTTGCTGACGATACAAACGTAGCGCAGGGGTGTGTCTCATGCAAGTCAGGCGGCCTTCTTGGCGTTCGGTCATTCAACGGGGAGGTGCTGCTCGGTGGAGGACATTTCATTTGCCAGTTTTGTGTTCTGGATGGGAGCAACTGCTGCTGGCGTCGGCCTCTACTTTTGGATCGAAGGCAAAGAAAAACGGAAAGTTGGCGCTGGGGCGACGATTATTGGCGCCCTGGTTGCATTGGTGACCGTGAAGAATGTGAACCTGATGATATCTGGGGTTGGCATTGCTAATTTCGTAGGCCCGGCGATTCTTCTGTTTAGTTGGGGGATGTTGGCCGATGAATTTCGGCTCCGGCGCAACACGATACGAGCGCTGAATCAGAATCTGAAGAAAGCGGAGACCGAAAACGCAGACTTGAAAAGAGACTTGGCCATGCGACCCACGAACCAGGATCTAGTGAAGTTGCAAAACGAGATTACTGATCTGAAACAACTAATTGCATCCACCCCGACACGAAGGTGGCCGCATGGGAATCCCGTATTAACGGTTCAAAGAGTCACGGCAGAGTACGCTCCCACAGCTACGTACAAAGACAAGGTTAGGGTTGTTTTGACGAACACCGCTGGTAAGGACGTACATGTCTGGTTGCCCCTATGGGAGTCGGTTGACGTTTTCGCACAACTCCCGTTCGGCTCGTGCTTCAGGCTAGAGGGATCATCGGCGGGATGGCGACACAATGACTGGGCTAAGGACGCCAGCGGGAAGGAGATCGAATATTCATGTGTAGAGGTAAAAATCGGCCTCACGTTTGATTGTTTCATCGGCGTGTTGCAGCCGACCGGCCAGAGCATCGAAGAAAGGCTGCGAACTCACACACCTGTCGGCACTGCAACATTCCCTGTAAGAATCGACGGGAAGTTGTACGATATTCCAATCTGTTTGTGAGGTTCGTGTCGCCTCTAGCGACTTTCCCTGTGTTGCGATCACGCTCTGTGCGCGAAAGTCGCAGATTTAGTTTCTGGCATGTTGCGTGGCGTGCTCTCTCAGCGTCTCGTATAAACACCAGCAGTCGTCGCCACCATAAGTGAAGTACGCGCGGTCGATGTTCCTGGGAGAATGTCTGGACGCCGCGTGCACTTGCTCCTGAAAGTAGGAAACCGCTTGTGCTGCGTTTGCTGCATGAGACGGTCTTTTTACCATGAGAACGTCTCCCGCTCGAATTTGGACGTCAGTTCCTCCATCCATTCTGTGTGCGTCGAACTCCTTTTCGCCGACTTTCCACTCGTCATATTCCAGCTGACCTGTTGCCATAGTTGTAACCTCGGCAGAGCACTGTAACACAGTTACGAAAAACGGACCGCTCCTCTGCTTGCTCAAAGGGATGCCAGTTTAGGGCAAAAGTACTAATTGCGTTCAGGCTCCCTACCGTGGCCTGGCGAGGGTTTCGAATTTCCTCTGGTTGCGGACGACGGCGGTGTGTTCCGGCAACACACTCTTGGTTCCGAGAACGCCCACTGAACCGCCAGCCCTCTCTCCCCGGGCCTGGCCGCGGCGAGAATGATCTCAGCCGCGCGCCGATTGTCGGCGGAAAACTTCTTCGCGAGCTGCTGGTGCTTGGTGGTCATGTGCCGGGGTTCTCTCAAAGCCGCGCCGCCTCACCTAAAAGGCGCGGCGCTTTAGATTCTTTAGAATCTTTAAATTCGTTCTCCATTTCGAATTCTCGTAAAGGGCTTTGTTTCTGAAGGTTGCCCGGAACTGTCCCGACAGATGTGGTGCCCTTTCCCGACAAATGTGGTGCTATTCTCCGACAGATGTGGTGCCCTTTCCCGACAAATGTGGTGCTTGGGCCAGCTGGCGCTCCAGGCGTTGTTTCTTAGCCGCGAACAGTTTGCACCGGTCCGGATTCAGATGCAAAATGACTGCCCCGAGATTATCGCGCTCGTACTTTGCTAGCAGCCTCGTCGTTACGGCTGTATTCAGCGCGTCGTTGATGGCCTCCACGATTCTCTTAGGGTGTTCTTGCTTGCGATGACGATCGAGCCACAGCTTGTGTTCCAGCGTCTCGATGTAGATCTTGATCGGAGAGCGATCGATCGTGAGGACGTAGTCATGGAAGAGGTAGATGGCGTCACGGCATCTATTCCCCCCATGAGCATCCCGGATTTCCTGATATAGGCTGACCGGCCGATAAAGGTACGCCTTGCCGATCTCATCCACCCAAATCGGCGTGAGGGAGAGTTTGAATGTTTTAGCTTTTGCAAAGATATCGCGCCGCATCACTGCATCGATTTCGCCCTGTGTGAGAATTCCGTAGTCAGTGGAGAGAGTTATCAACGGCTGGTGATTGACGACCACACGCCCGTCCCTCCTGCGGTACACAATTCTGAAGGACCTGGTGATTCCGACCAGGGCCTCAAAAGCACGGTCTGCCTCATGGCAGTCCTTCTTTCCCGAAATTCCATACAGCCTCAAAAACTCCGCGCGCCCCAGTATCAGCCGTGGAACAGGCGCGTTAAACTTCCAGTCGCGGTGCAGGTCACTCGATGGCGTCGGGTCGGTATTTCCTTGGAAGTCAGTATCATCAAGCCGGCTGTAGATGGCGGCGACGACTCGTAACTCTGGCGCTGATAAGTTGATCCCGATGAGCGGGATCGCAGACTCTAGCTCTTCGGTGCTCATGACTATATTTTCCGTCAGGAATAATTGTCTGAGCTTGCGACCGTCACGCTGAAATTTTTGCAGTGTCAGATGCCAGCCCTCGCGTTGCATGACATCCGGCGCCGGCGCTTCTGGCTGTTCAAAGAGCGGCGCGGAGCCCGTCAACGAACGCTTTACCATTGTTGCTGCTTTCCTCCTGGTGTTGTTCGATAGCACGAATGTTCCCACGTTCCTTGTCGAACCCTAACTCGATGGTCCCTGTCCCGCCGTCGCGCTGTTTAGCCACGATAAGTTCGATATAGTCGGGCGGCCGCCCGGCAGGAATGTTTTCTCGATCTGGTGACCATAGGAGACACGCCAGATCGGCATCCTGCTCAAGGCATCCACTCTCGCGGAAATCCCGTAGCTCCGGGCGCCGATTCTCGTTGTCAGGTGCTCGGTTCAACTGGCATAGAACCAGAAACGGTATTCCCAACTCATGAGCGGCCAACTTAAATTCTCGTGAGATAGAGCCCACCTCGACGTGGCGCGGCTGCGTGCCTGGCGTCCGGACAAGCTGGAGATAATCTACGATGACAAGCTTGGTTCTTTCCCTGGAGCGCCGCACCGTTGCGCATATTGATGAAGTACTCGCCACGGGCAGGCGATTGATTTGGAGCGATCCCATAGCCTGAACCGCTTCCCGCATTCGACCCCGCTCATCTGGGGTGATTTCTCCGGATTTGAAATCATCGAAGCGCACACCAGCGGCCATACACATCAGCCGCTGCACCACTAAATCGTCGCCCATCTCCAGGCTGAACAACTGGGTGTATATCCCCCGGAGCACGGCGTGCAGGGCAATATTGTGAGCCAGTGTGGATTTACCAACTGACGGACGCGCGCCGAGCAGAATCAGATTGCGACGCCGGAGTCCAAACGTTCGCTTGTTGAAGGCCGCCCATGGGGTCTGGATCCCCGGTTCTGGCGGTTTTATGAATTCGTCCAACCCCCCGGCTGCGTCCACAATCGCGGTTGGCGTGCGCATATCCTCACGCCAATATGCGGCTTGGCCAACATCTCGGAAATGGCTCTGGGCGTCCCCAAGAATCTGCTGTGGATCTTCGTCGCCAGCCATGGCGCGGTTCGCGATGTGCTGCGACGCGAAAACAAGTCGGCGAAGCAGGGACTTCTCTTTAACAATTCGGACGTAGCTTTCCAGATTGACAATCCGTGGCAGGCCATCGTCCAGTGAAACGATGTAAGTGAGGCCATCGCAGGATTCGAGCTCGCCATGCTTCCGAAGTTCCTCAGCCAGTGTTACCTGGTCGATACGCTCGCGGCGCGCTTGCAGGTCACACATCCGCCGGAAAATGCGCCGATTCTTTTCCTGGCTGAAGTCGTCCAGCTCCAGAGAACTCGCAAGGTCTAACTGGCTATTGTCCATGAGGATCGAGCCGAGCACGAAGCGCTCAGCATCTAGGTTGCAGGGCAGGCCCTTCCGGTCAAGAGCCTCGTCTGGTGTCGTCATCCCTTCACCGTCAGGGCGCCAAAAACGCGTTCGGCAACGGAGGCTGGGATGCGAATCGTGAAATGCTGTTTTCGGTGCCGAGACCCGGCGTGCCCAATTCGCAGAACACCTGGCTCGTCCACGAACATTTTGCGAATCGTTGATGGGTGAAGCTTTTTCAGCCTTGCGAGTTCATCTGCGGTGTAAACTGTCTCGTTTAATACTGGCAGCGCTTCCATCTCAGCGAGCAGTAGAGCATGCGGCTACAGTAGCCTCGCAAGAAAAATCTGAGGCTACAAATGCGGCTACACGTCGCGGCTACACTGCTAAGCTGGTTTCTTCGGCCAGTTAGGATTGTGATCGGTCTAGACGACAGTTTTTCCGTGTACCAGGATGTACCAAGGTGCTGCTTTTCGGGCACTTTTGGCGCGTTTGGCTCACTTTAAAATCAGCAAGTTACTGATTGCAGGAAGGGCTTGTTCGTTCGACCCCCACTAGCTTCCGCCAGGTACTACATCTTATTTTCAATGTTTCCCCAGCAGCGTTCTGAGGAAACACCATGAGAGCTAATCGTTGGCACGGGAAAACGGCAACTGCGGGTGGAAACCGTACCCGACCCAAGGTCCTCCACTCGAACGACGTCAACTTGCGCGTTACGGCGGCGGCCATCTTCGGGTCCGGGCTCCACCCAGCCGAAGTTGCAAACGAGGGGTTCGATGGATTAATGGCTGGTAAGGATCACGTGGTGGCCTGGCCCTTGAAGAACAAGGTTCAAGCCGCTGCCAGGCATGTGCTCCCAGATACGGTCTTGGCCGGCATGCGCCGCAAAGAGCCCGGTTCGGCAGAGGAGTGAAAAGTTCCGCGTACGAATGGCATCCGCGCCTTCCATAGCCTGCTATCCTTAAAATTTGCGCACAGGTGAAACCAAACCAGCACCCCGTTCCGCCGTCTAGAATCTAAAGAGGATGCAAACGGAAGTTCGCGACGAGACCACTGCCGGGAATTATTTCGTTTCCAACTATCCGCCGTATTCCTTTTGGACTGCGCAACATGCAGCCGAAGCACACGCGGCGCTTGATCGGCCCGCAAAACCGGGAACGCCTTTAGGCATTTACGTCCATATTCCGTTTTGCCGTAAACGTTGCCATTTCTGCTACTTCAAGGTTTATACCGACAAGGACTCCGACGAGATCAACACGTATCTCGATGCCGTCGGCCAGGAATTGCAAGTCTATGCAACCCGCCCGTTTATCAATGGCCGCACGCCGCGGTTCATTTACTTTGGCGGCGGCACGCCATCCTATATTTCGTCCCGGCAGCTTGCCCAATTAGTGCATTCCATGCGAAGTTCGCTGGCCTGGGGCCGGCCCGACGAAGTGACGTTCGAATGCGAGCCGGGCACCATTACTGAAGGCAAGCTGCAGATTATTAAGGAAATAGGGGTCACTCGACTCAGCCTCGGAATTGAAAATTTCGACGATCAGATTCTCCAGATCAACGGTCGTGCCCACGGATCCAAGCAGATCGACGCATCTTACGAACTGGCGCGCAGCATCGGATTTCCACAGATCAATATCGATCTGATCGCCGGGATGGTTGGCGAAACCACCGAAAATTGGGAAAGTTGCATAACAAAGACAATCGCGCTCAACCCGGACAGTGTGACCATCTACCAGATGGAGATCCCCTACAACACCACTATTTTTCACAACATGAAAGTGGAGGGGCAGACGGTCGCTCCGGTGGCGAGCTGGGGGCTGAAGCGGCAGTGGGTCGAATACGCATTTTCCGAGTTCGAGAAGGCGGGCTATTCGGTGGCAAGCGCCTACACGGTAGTTAAGGACCCGGACAAAACGCACTTTGTTTATCGAGACTTACTCTGGATGGGCGCGGACATGGTGGGACTTGGAGTGGCGTCGTTCTCGCACGTGGGAGGCACGCATTTCCAGAATTTGCACGAGTTTGAACCGTATATCGCGCAAGTGAAGAACGGGCAACTCCCGATTTACCGTGCACTTACACCGACGCACGAAGAGCGGATGATTCGCGAGCTGATTCTGCAAATGAAACTGGGCCGGGTGCAAACCCCTTACTTTCAGGATAAGTTCGGAGTCAATATCCGGGAGCGGTTTGCCGGCCCGATCGACAGCCTGCGCGAGCATGGCTGGTTGCATATCGAGGGCAAGAATCTGAGACTTAGCCGGGAAGGCCTGTTGCAAGTCGACAAGCTACTGCATGACTTTTTTCTTCCGCAGCACCGGACAGCACGTTACGCGTAACGAAAATTCATGGCCACTTACAGCTCTTATGATGCAATCGTAATCGGCGGCGGACCTGCGGGTTCAGCGGCGTCCACCATGCTGGCGCAGAAGGGGCGGAAAGTTTTGCTTCTCGAAAAGGAGAAGTTCCCGCGGTATCACATCGGAGAATCGCTCATCCCCTATACATACTATCCGCTGCAGCGGATGGGGATGATTGAGCAGATGAAGCGCTCGCATTTTACGAAGAAGTACAGCGTGCAGTTCGTGAGCATCAGCGGGAAGCAGTCACAACCCTTCTATTTTTTTCAACAACTCCATCACGAGGCGGCCGATACGTGGCAGGTACTACGCAGCGAGTTCGACCAGATGCTGCTCAACAACGCGCGCGCCAAGGGCGTGGAAGTGATGGAGGAAACACTGGTCAAAGAAACCGTCGAGAACAACGGAACGGTCGAGGGAGTGCGCGCGGTCAGCAGAAACGGCCAGGGCCATGAGTTCCGGGCGCCGATTACGATCGACGCTACCGGCCGGGACGCGTTCACTTTAGGCCGCCGGGGCTGGAAAGTTCGCGACCCACGATTAAACAAAATCGCTGTCTGGACTTATTACAAAGGAGCAATGCGCGATCCCGGAATTGACGAGGGCGCGACCACGGTGGCGTATGTGCCGGACAAGGGATGGTTCTGGTATATCCCCCTGCCCGATGACATCATCAGCGTGGGCATCGTAGCAGAGAAGGATTACCTTTATCGCGACACCCACGATCTGAAGACCATATTTCACCGCGAGGCTGCGGTGAACAAGTGGATCGAACAGCACCTGGCGGTGGGCCAGCAGGTAGGCGAGTACCGGGTCACGGGCGAGTACTCGTACCGGTCGCGTCATTGTGCGGGAGACGGTTTGCTGCTGATCGGCGATGCGTTCGCATTTCTCGATCCCGTTTTCTCGTCCGGCGTCTTTCTGGCACTGCGCAGCGGCGAGATGGGCGCGGATGCCGTGGACGCAGCTCTCACGGCCGGGGACTGCTCGGCGGCGCGGTTTCGTGAATACGGAGAGCAATTGTGCAACGGGATCGAATCCATGCGGCGGCTGGTGTATACGTTTTATGACCACGAGTTCCGGTTCCGCTCATTTTTGACGAAGTATCCGGACCTAAAAGGCGAAATGACGGACTGCCTGATGGGAAATCTGTGGCTGGATTTCGATCCGCTGTTTCAAGCGGTGGCCGAGTTCGCAAAGGTGCCCGCCGCGCTATCGCACGGCCGTGCCTTCGAAAACGGGAACCTACAAACACCCTCGCATACAATGGCCGATTAGGTCATGCGGCCCGCACAAGATTCGCTATCGCTCCGCCGGCTGGCGGTTGAATCAGAACAACTCGTCAAGCTGAACCGGCTGGTGGCGGTTCTTCGCACGGGTAACCGCTTTTACTCGGGAAAGCTGCGCATGGCGCGCCTGGAAGGCGGGGTGTCGACGCTCAAAGAGTTCACCGAGCGCATGCCGTTTACGCGCAAGGAGGAGATCGTCGCCGATCAGCAGAATCATCCTCCATACGGAACGAACCTCACGTTCAGCCTGGAATGTTACCGGCGCTTCAGCCAGACAAGCGGAACCACGGGGCGGCCGATGTACTGGCTCGACACGGTGGAAAGTTGGGAATGGATGCTGGACAGCTGGCTGCGTGTTTATAGCGCTGCCGGCGTTACGCCGCACGACCACGTCTTTTTCGCTTTTTCCTTCGGACCTTTTCTGGGTTTCTGGACGGCTTTCGAATGCGCGGCGCGGCTTGGGTGCCTGTGCATTCCGGGCGGCGGCATGAGCAGCATCTCCCGCCTGCACACTTTGCTGGACAACGGCGCGACGGTGCTGTGCTGTACGCCGACCTATGCCATCCGGCTGGCAGAAGTCGCAAAGGAAGAGAACATCGATCTATCTGCTTCGAAAGTGAAGACGCTGATTCTGAGCGGCGAGCCAGGAGCGAGTCTCGCGGAAACGCGGCAGCGTATTGAAGGCCTGTGGCACGGGGCCCGCGTTGTGGACCACCACGGGATGACCGAAACGGGGCCGGTAAGTTACGGATGCCCGAAGAAACCGGGAGTCCTGCACGTGATCGAGTCGGCTTTTATCGCAGAAGTGATCCACCCGCAGAGCGGACGGCCACTACCAGCAGGCGAGTGTGGCGAATTGGTGTTGACGAACCTGGGCCGCATGGGGTCTCCGCTGCTGCGCTACAGGACAGGGGATGTGGTGCAAGCCCTGCCACATGCAGCCTGCGAATGCGGCACCTGGGACGTGGCCCTAGATGGCGGGATATCCGGGCGGACGGACGATATGGTGGTGGTGCGCGGTGTGAACGTGTATCCGAGCGCGATCGAACAGGTACTGAGAGCAAGCGGGGCGATCGCGGAGTACCGGGTGGAGGTACATACCGGACAAGCGCTCCCGGAGATCAAGATTGTGGTGGAACCGGCTGCGGATTGCGCCGGCGTGAACGGACTGGCGGAACGGATCGAGACGGCGATGCTGAAGGCGCTCAATTTGCGGGTGGCAGTAGCCGTGGTGGCGGGCGGCCAATTGCCGAGATTCGAGATGAAGGCGAAGCGATGGGTGCGGGTGTAGAACTGCAACGGCCGAGGAGCAACAGGTCTCCGCTTTGCTATTGCCGGGTATCCAGCGGCTTCTTCGCTTTCTCGTAGAACTCGTTTTGCAGGCGCTGGCTGACCTGATCAGCCTTGACCGCACGGATAACGTTGGCGACATCGTCAGACCAGGCTTTCATATCAAATTCACCCAACGCGGTATTGGCGCCCGTGGCATCGCCGGCGTAATGCTCGGGAAACTTGGCGTACCACCAGATGCCTGTGTAGACGCCGCGAGGCAGATCCTGGCGGTTTTGATCGGCGCCGTTCTCGCTCGACGAACGATCGAGATGGACGAGATCAGGGCGCGAGATCATGGTGTGCGAGGTTTCGCTTTCGCCGGCATGGGAATCGGTGCTTGATTTCAAAGCAGGGCGGCCCGCGGGCCACCCTGCGTGCTGGTAAACGTACACGACGTAGTCGTGGGGCGCGGCCATTTGTGATTGCGCAAAGAACGGCAGCAGGCTGTTATTGCCGCCGTGCCCATTGACGATCACAATCCGCTTACAACCGTTGCGGGCCATTTCATCAGTGGTCTCCTGCAAAAGCTCAAGCTGGAGTCTGGCGCTGTAAGCGATGGTGCCCGGTTCATGCCTGGCTTCA
>Ga0209060_10003317_pt1 | contig 13625 bp, 17 predicted proteins | sample Coa_R1_8_FD_187155 | JGI IMG/M metagenome (GOLD analysis project Ga0209060, IMG submission 187155) | Surface soil microbial communities from Centralia Pennsylvania, which are recovering from an underground coalmine fire - Coalmine... | ecosystem: Environmental > Terrestrial > Soil >...
GATACGCATCGAACATGGGAGGCTGCAATGTCGAATCTGAGCAAGGCGATTTCTCTGGGCCGCACCATCGTGGTCGCAGCGATCATCTCGTCCACGCCCGCGCTGGCGTCCACCGGCGGCTATGATGGCCACTGGAATGTCCAGATATCCTCGAGCCGCCCGAACTGTCCGAGCGGGGCAAACTTTGCCATCGCCATCGCGAAGGGGCAGGTCGCCTCGGCGGGCAGCGGCTTCAATGCCTCTGGCAAGGTCGGCGACGGCGGCAATATCAGCGTTGTCTTGAGCAGCGGGTTGAAGCGGGCGAACGGCCTCGGCCACCTCACCTCCGCGTCCGGCTCGGGCACCTGGCATGGCGAACTGTGCTCCGGCACTTGGACCGCGAGCCGCGACTAAAGAGGTCGACGATGCGCAACCTCTTCCATCGCCAGCTTGCGGCCTATGCGCAGTATCACCGCGACCCGCATAACTGCGCGACGCACTTCGTCGGCATCCCCATGCTGTTCCTGGCGGTGATTCTCCCGTTGGAGGCGGTGCGGGTCCACATTGGCCATCATGGCATGCCGCTTTCGGTTCTGCTGACGCTGCCTGCCATGGCGGGCTGGCTGCTCCTGGACCTTGGCGTCGGTGCGGCGCTGTCGCTTCTGCTCTGCCCGCTCTTTGTCCTTGCGGCACAGATCGAGTAGCACGGCGCGGGGCTGATGTGGGCGACGACGGCCGTGCTTTTCGTCGTCGGCTGGTTCTTCCAGCTCTTGGGTCATGCCGTGTTCGAAGGCCGCAAACCCGCCTTCATGGATGATTTGTCCCACACCTTGATCGGCCCGATGTTCGTGGTCGCCAAGCTCTTGGTGAGGCTTGGCTTACGGCAGGACCTCGGGCCTTTCCTCAACGGCTCTCAGCGGATCAGTGCACCAGCACGTTCCTGAACTGCCAGGGATCGGACGTGTCGATGTCTTCCGGAAACAGGCCGGGGCGGTCGGTGAGCGGCGTCCAGTCGGTATAAAATCCCTTGACCGGGCCAAGATACGGCATCTGGATTTCGAGGCAGCGGCGGAAGTCCATCTCGTCGGCTTCGACAATGCCGGCGGTCGGGTTTTCCAGCGCCCACACCATGCCCGCAAGCACCGCCGAGGATACCTGCAACCCCGTCGCATTCTGGTAGGGCGCGATCTGCCGCGTCTCCTCGATCGAGAGCTGCGAGCCGTACCAATAGGCGTTTTTCGTGTGGCCGTAGAGCAGCACGCCGAGTTCGTCGATACCATCGACGATCTCGTTCTCGTCCAGGATGTGCCAAGCCTGCTGCATCTTGCCGGTTGCACCGAAGATCTCGTGCAGCGACAGCACTGCGTCGTTGGCGGGGTGGTAGGCGTAATGGCAGGTCGGCCGGTAGACCACCTTTTGCCCGTCGCGCAGCGTGAAATAGTCGGCGATCGAGATCGACTCGTTGTGGGTCACGAGGAAGCCATATTGTGCGCCGGGCGTCGGGCACCAGGAGCGCACGCGGGTGTTTGCCCCGGGCTGGAGCAGATAGATCGCAGCGCCACAGCCGTCCGGATGGGTGCGGCCGTTCTCCGGCATCCACTTTTCGTGCGTGCCCCAGCCGAGCTCGGCCGGCTGCATGCCCTCCGACACGAAGCCTTCGACCGACCAGGTGTTGACGAACACGTCCATCGGCTTCGGCTTCCTTGAACGCTGGGTGTCGCGCTCTGCGATGTGAATGCCCTTGATGCCGAGCTTTTGCGCAAGCCTGCTCCAGCTCTCGCGGCCGGTCGGCTCCTCGAAGGACGTCTTGGTATCGCGCGCGATGTCGAGCAGCGCCTTCTTGACAAACCAGGAGACCATGCCGGGATTGGCCCCGCAGGTGGAGACCGCGGTCGGGCCGCCCGGGCTCTTGCGCCGCGCGGCCAGCAGCGTCTCGCGCAAAGCGTAGTTGGAGCGCTTCTCCGGATTGATCTTCTTGTCGAAATAGAAACCCGCCCAAGGCTCGACGACGGTGTCGATATAGAGCGCGCCGATCTCGCGGCAGAGCGTCATGATGTCGACGGAGGAGGTGTCGACAGACAGGTTGACGCAAAAACCCTGGCCGCCGCCTTCCGTGAGCAGCGGTACGAGCAACTCGCGGTAATTGTCGCGGGTTACACCCTGCTTGATGAAGCGCACGCCGTGCTGCTTTGCGAGCTCGCCGTCCTCGTGCGGATCGATGATGACAAAGCGCGACTTGTCGTAAGCGAAATGCCGCTCGATCAAAGGCAGTGTGCCTTTGCCGATCGAGCCGAACCCAATCATGACGATAGGGCCTGAAATCTTCGCGTGGACCTGCGAGGAGGGGCTCATCAAAATGTTCTCCAGACGAAAGGTGAGGTGGCGGCGTCTCAAACGCTACGTCGCTTCGCGGTGACTTCGATCTCGATCTTCATCTCGGGCTTCAGCAGACCCGCGACGACGAGGAGAGTTGCAGCCGGCCGGATGTCGCCCAAGACCTCGCCGCAGACCTTGAAGTGCGCATCGGCGTCGGCGACGTCGGTGACGTAGTAGGTCGCCCGGACGATGTCGGCCATGGCGAAGCCGGCCTCTTTCAAGGCAGCCTCGATGGTCTTGAAGCAATTCCGTGACTGGCTCGCGACATCGGTGGGCATGGTCATGGTCGCGTAGTCGTAGCCGGTGGTGCCGGCGACGAAAGCGAAATCGCCGTCGACGACAGCGCGGCTGTAGCCGGCGGCCTTCTCGAAGGGCGAGCCGGTGGAGATCAGGCGGCGTGGCATCAGAACCTCGGTTTGGAGTTGAGGCGGGTTTAAGGGCTTTTGGCCCGCCTGTGCAAGCGGGCAGGAATTGCGTCAAGGCTGACGCCGGGTCACCTCGGGCGAAGGCGGAGGTGAGCCCCAGCGACGCACGATGATGTCCCGTACGATCATGACCGTCATCAGGATCAGCATGATCGTGGTGACGGCGCTACGGAAACGCGGACGCGCGGCCACGCGCGCGACGGCACGGTTCTTAGGCATGGTCGTGCCACCTATGCGGTCGCGGCTGCGGTGCGGAGCGCCTTCCTAGAGCGCGTTGCCCTGCGCTTGAGCACCGAAACGCCGGTCGGCACGATCATGCCCCACGCGCCATCGAGCGCGCCGGGAGCGAGTTCCAGGGCCAGCAGGCGCTCGCGCTCGAACGAGCCCGGCAGCGTCAGCTCCTTGGCCTTCTCCGCTGAAAAGCCGAAGCGGCTGTAATAGGGCGCATCTCCAAGCAGGAGAATCGCGCGATGACCGCGCACCGTCGCCGCCGCAAGCGCGTGGACCATCAGCGCGGCCCCGATCCCAAGCTTGCGATACGCGCTGTCTACAGCGAGCGGGCCGAGCAGCAGCGCCGCGACACCCCCGGCGCTGACGTGCCACAACCGCAGCGTTCCAACCGGCCGGCCATCGGGGCGCACGGCCGAAAAGGCAAGGCCTTCGGCGGGCGTGCGTCCGTCGCGCAGGTGCTGGCAGGTACGCATATGGCGGTTGTCGCCAAAGCAGGCATCGAGCAGCGCTTCACGCGCGACGACGTCGGAAGAGCGCTCCGCACGGATCGCGAACGGAGCGGCTTTCGAGGTGAGGCCAACGGCGGTTTTTCGCGTAACAGTCATGGCATGTCAGTCCTCGCTCCAACGGGCCAAACGGGCCGCGGAGCGTCGCCAGCAATCTCGAATGTCTCGGGAGGGAGCCGGCGGGCCGGCTCCCGGTTCTCTCGCTCCCTCCCCCGTCTACAGGGAGAGGTGGAAGATCAGCGCCTCAGATGTGGTAGGTCTTGAGCGGCGGAATGCCGTTGAAGGCCACCGACGAGTAAGTCGACGTATAGGCTCCGGTCCCTTCGATCAGCACCTTGTCGCCGATCTCGAGTGTCACCGGAAGCGGATACGGAATCTTCTCGTACAAGACATCGGCGGAATCGCAGGTCGGGCCTGCGAGCACGCACGGCGCCATATCCGCTCCATCATGCGGGGTGCGGATGGCATAACGGATCGACTCGTCCATGGTCTCGGCGAGACCGCCGAACTTGCCGATGTCGAGATACACCCATCGCACCTCGTCCTCGTCGCTTTTCCTGGAGATCAGGACGACTTCGGACTCGATGATTCCCGCGTTGCCGACCATGCCGCGTCCCGGCTCGATGATGGTCTCCGGGATCTGGTTGCCGAAATGCTTGCGCAGCGCACGGAAGATCGAGCGGCCGTACTGCACGACAGGCGGCACGTCCTTCAAGTACTTGGTCGGGAAGCCGCCCCCCATGTTGACCATGGTCAAGTTGATGCCGCGCTCGGCGCAGTCGCGGAATACGGTCGAGGCCATGGCCAGCGCGCGATCCCAAGCCTTCACCTTGCGCTGCTGCGAGCCGACATGGAACGAGATGCCGCAGGGCTCAAGGCCCAGCCGCTTGGCCAGGTCGAGTACCTCGACCGCCATCTCCGGGTCGCAGCCGAACTTGCGCGACAGCGGCCACTCGGCACCGGCGCAGTCATAGAGGATGCGGCAGAACACTTTTGCACCGGGGGCGACGCGGGCGACCTTCTCGACCTCGGCGGCGCAGTCGACCGCGAATAGGCGAATGCCGAGCGCAAAGGCGCGCGCGATGTCGCGCTCCTTCTTGATCGTGTTGCCATAGGAGATGCGGTCCGGCGTCGCGCCGGCAGCGAGCGCCATCTCGATTTCGGCGACTGTTGCTGTGTCGAAGCAGGAGCCCAGCGAAGCGAGCAGCGACAGCACTTCGGGCGCAGGATTGGCCTTCACCGCGTAGAACACGCGGCTGTCGGGCAGCGCCTTGGCAAAGCTCTGATAGTTTTCGCGCACCACCTCGAGGTCGACGACGAGGCACGGCTCGGTGTCGAGGCCCTCGCTGCGGCGGTTACGCAGGAATTCCCTGATGCGTTCGGTCATAGCACCCTCCAAACGGCCCTTTGCGACAAGGCCCCGTTCAAATTGTTCTCGGCTGCAGGTGCTTTGGCGTGGTCGCACGATGGAGACGCGACGAGGCCTCGAACCCTTAACCGAATTGTGCTGCCGTGGATTGGTTGGGAATATTTCCCGCCCGCTCACCTGGCAATGAAGGACAAGCCTTTTCAGTAGCCCGCGCCGGCGTTGGACTGCCGGTAGAGACCAAAAAAGCCCGATCCGTCGTTGCTTTAAGTCGCGTCCCCCGTTGAGAGCGGGGTGCGCCGGTTCGCCTCCGGCTGCCAGTCACGGTTGCAAGGAGTGGTGAGACCTTCAACGGCATCCCTTGAGAGAGATGCTGGCCGCCTTTTTTGTCTTCGACGTTTCGTCTCCGACCTGAGCCTTAAGCTCGAAGCGACCCTCGGTTCTTCCAACCCTTGGCGGCTGTCCGGCCTCTTGTCCGGATACCCACCGACCGACACACGACCACAGGCACGTGCGAAATTGGGCAAAAACGGAAATAAGCTTTTTGACTCTGCTTCGCAACAATTTTTTTAGGCTCGTGGCAAATTTCCCTAACGCGTGCTTACAGCGCGCGTGCTTCGCGCTCGCCGCGCGTGCGAGTCTGAACGGATGTTAAGTTTGCTTAAGGAAGCGTAATCAACTTTGTGCCTGCGGCACGCGGCTTTCTTCAATCGTGCCGAGCTAGCGCGTCACGAACGGCTCGACCCGTTGGGCCGCTCGGACGAACGTCACCATGATGAAGACCCCACATGCGAACAGCACCGCCTGGAGGATGTGAGCGGCGGTGTCGTCGAGGCCGAACAGGATTGCGAGCGCCCAGCCGCCTGCAAAAGCCGCTCCGAACACCTCGGCGCCGATCAGGATCGTGGCGGAGATGATGGTGATGACGCTGGACCAGACGATCCGGCGGGGCGTGTTTTGGGGCTGGAGGCTCATGAGCAATTGATCCGTTTTGACGGGCGCAATCTCTCCGAAAAGCGCCGCGCTATCAAGCGCAAAAGGCCTTAAAAAGCCCGATCGGGTGATATAGATAAGCGCAATATTGATGGGACAAAAGGGACAATTCGCGATGTCAGAGACGAGCGCTGCAAGCCCCGCGGCTCCCGAGACAAACCCGCTTCTGGTTGCCTGGCAGACACCGCACCAGACCCCACCCTTCGCCGAGATCACGCCCGAGCATTTCATGCCGGCGTTTGAACGGGCCTTCATCGATCACGCGGCCGAGGTCGCCGCCATCACCCATGATCCGGCCGTGCCCGACTTCGACAACACCATCACGGCATTGGAACGCTCGGGCAAGCTGCTGACCAAGGTTTCGGCGGTGTTCTATGACCTGGTGTCGGCGCACTCCAACCCGTCGATCCTCGAGATCGACAAGGAGCTGTCGCTGCGGATGGCGCGGCACTGGAACCCCATTATGATGAACGCGGTGCTGTTCGGTCGCATCGTCATGCTTCACGAGAAGCGCAAGGAGCTCGATCTCACCGGTGAGCAGATGCGGCTGTTGGAACGCACCTATACGCGCTTCCATCGGGCCGGCGCGGGCCTCAGCGACGATGCCAAGGCGCGGATGGCTGAGATCAACGAGCGACTGGCTCATCTTGGCACCAGCTTCAGCCACCATCTCCTCGCCGACGAGCAGGAGTGGCTCCTGGAACTTGGCGAGGGCGATCGCGCAGGGCTCTCCGACACCTTCATCGCCTCGGCCAAGGCAGCGGCCGAGGAGCGCGGCATGGCGGGAAAGGCGATCCTGACGCTGTCGCGGTCCTTCGTCGAACCGTTCCTGAAGGCCTCCGAGCGGCGCGACCTGCGCGAAAAGGTGTTCAAGGCCTTCACCGCTCGCGGCGACAACGGCAATGCCAACGACAACAACGCCGTCATTGTCGAGATCCTGGCGCTGCGCGAGGAGGCGGCCAAGCTGCTTGGTTTTCCGACCTACGCCGCCTACCGCCTGGAAGACACCATGGCCAAGACCCCGGAGGCCGTACGTGGCCTGTTGGAGCGGGTCTGGAAGCCGGCCCGCGCCCGCGCGCTCGCCGATCGCGACCAGCTGCAGGCGATGATTACGGCGGAGGGCGGCAATTTTGCACTGGCTCCCTGGGACTGGCGCTACTACGCCGAAAAGCTCAGGCAGGCCAAAGCCAATTTCGACGACAGCGCGATCAAACCTTATCTCGTGCTCGACCACATGATCGAGGCGGCGTTCGACTGCGCTACCCGCCTGTTCGGCATCACCTTCAGTGAGCGCAAGGACATCCCGGTCTGGCATCCCGACGTGCGGGTCTGGGAGGTCCGCGATCGCGATGGCCGCCACCAGGCGCTGTTCTATGGCGACTACTTTGCCCGGCCCTCGAAGCGCTCGGGCGCCTGGATGAGCTCGCTGCGCGACCAGCAGAAGCTCGACGGCGAAGTTGCCCCGCTGATTTTCAATATCTGCAACTTCTCGAAAGGAGCCGACGGCCAGCCGTCGCTGCTCTCGCCCGACGACGCCCGAACCCTGTTTCACGAGTTCGGTCACGCCCTGCACGGCATGCTCTCGAATGTGATGTTCCCGTCGCTCGCCGGCACCTCGGTGTTTACCGATTTCGTCGAGCTGCCCTCGCAGCTCTATGAGCACTGGCAGGAGCGGCCGGAAGTGCTGCAACGCTTTGCGCGGCACTATCAGACTGGTGAGCCGCTGCCGGAGGACCTGCTCAAGCGCTTCATCGCGGCGCGCAAATTCAACCAGGGTTTTGCCACGGTGGAGTTTATCTCCTCAGCGCTGATCGATCTCGAATTCCACACCCAGCCGGCCTCGGCCAGCCGCGACGTGCGGACCTTCGAGCAGGCTGAGCTCGGGAAGATCGGCATGCCCGAGGAGATTGCGATGCGGCATCGGCCACAGCAGTTCGGCCACATCTTCTCCGGCGACTACTATGCCGCAGGTTACTACAGCTACATGTGGTCGGAAGTGATGGATGCGGATGCGTTCGGCGCGTTCGAGGAGGCCGGCGACATCTTTGATTCCGCGACCGCCAAGCGCCTGCATGACGACATATATTCGACCGGAGGCTCGGTCGATCCGGAAGCCGCCTATGTCGCCTTCCGAGGCCGTGAGCCGGAGCCGGATGCGCTTCTGCGCCGGCGCGGCCTGTTGGATACGGCGGAGGCCGCGTGAGCCTGCCGCCTTCCAGATTCTTGATTGAGCATGATCTTTTCGGAAAACCGCTTCACACCTTTCCGAATCATGCTCTACGTTGTTGCCAGGCGACGGATCAGCGGCAGGAAGAAGATCGCGATATTGATGGTGAAGCCGATGATCCAGAGGATCGAGCGCAGCCGCGGGCGGTTGCCGATGTAGGTGAAGACGTAGGCGACGCGCACGATCAGGAACAGCGCCGCGAGTTCGTTGATCAAGTTCTGCGGCGCGCCGCGGAATTCGGCAAGCAGCACGGCAACCGCGAAGAAGGGAAAAGCCTCGATGCCGTTCTGATGCGCGCCCAGTGCGCGTGCACGGATGGCATCCTGGTAAAAGGCCGGGTCCCGCGGCTTGGCATTGTCGTACTGGCGAAAGCCGATCCATTTGAGCGGCACGATCGTTAATAGATAAAGCGCCACGGCTCCAAAAATGCACCATTCGGCGACCGTCACGGCGTCCTCCCCGCGGGAATGAAACGCGGGCGACACTATCGAAACCGTCAATCTTGACAAGGTCAGTCCACCAAGCGAACCCATGGCCGATATGACAGCCGTTACGATTGAAAGCGCTGGAGTGTTGGACGAGGCGAAGCCGCGCGTCGGCGTGCTGCTAGTCAATCTCGGCACGCCGGATAGCGCTGATGCCAAGGGCGTGCGCGTCTACCTGAAGGAATTTTTGTCCGATCCGCGCGTCATCGAGGACCAGGGACTTTTGTGGAAGCTGGTGCTGAACGGCATCATCCTGCGCACGCGTCCGCGTACCAAGGCGCGCGACTACCAGAAAATCTGGAACGGCGAGCGCGACGAATCCCCGATCAAGACGATCACGCGCGCGCAGGCTGAAAAACTCGCGCGCGCCATCGCCGACCACGAGCACGTCGAGGTCGATTGGGCGATGCGCTACGGCAACCCGTCGATTCGAGCCGGCATCGAGGCACTGATGGCGCGCGGCTGCGACCGGCTTCTGGTCGTGCCACTCTATCCGCAATATTCGGCCGCGACATCGGCGACGGTCTGCGACGAGGTGTTTCGGGTGCTGGCATCCATGCGCGCGCAGCCCACGCTGCGGGTGACGCCACCCTATTATGAGGACGAAAGCTATATCCAAGCGGTCGCTGTCTCGATCGAGACGCATCTGGCCGCTCTCTCGTTCAAGCCCGATCTGATCGTGGCATCGTTCCACGGCATGCCGAAGGAGTATGTCGACAAAGGCGATCCCTATCGCTCCCAATGCATCGCGACGGTGAACGCCCTGCGCGAGCGCCTGGGGTTCGACGAATCGAAGCTCATGCTCGCCTTTCAGTCGCGCTTCGGCAATGCCGAGTGGCTGCAGCCCTACACCGACAAGACCATCGAGACGCTTGCGAAAGACGGCGTGCGTCGCATCGCCGTGGTGATGCCCGGCTTTGCCGCCGATTGCCTGGAGACCTTGGAAGAGATCGCGCAGGAGAATGCGAAAATTTTCATGCATAATGGCGGTGAAGAATTTTCCGCAATTCCCTGCCTTAACGATTCTGACGGCGGGATGAATGTCATCCGCCAGCTCGTTTTGCGCGAGCTTCAGGGGTGGATTTAGACAGGGTTCTTTTTGCACGCGTTGGTGCGGTGCAATGACGGCAGCCGTCCTCGGGTGATTTGCAATAGCTTTCCAACACGGCGATTTGAATCAAGACACTTTCATGAAGAGTGCAAGCCACTTGGTTCGTATTCAGCTGCCGTAAATCTGGCGCGCGACAAACTGATACCTAGCTATCTAGTGTAAGAACACCGGGTGAACCGGTGCCGCTGCCTTGCCGACATAACCAGACGGCGACGGTACGACGAATTCCGGCGGGGAATTCGCAGGGGCCCGTCATGTCCCGCCTTGGAGGATTTATGTCCGGTTTCGATATTTTCGCCATTGTGGTTGTGCTGCTTGTCATTGTCACGCTGCTTGCCGGCGTCAAGACAGTGCCTCAAGGCTATGACTGGACCATCGAACGGTTCGGCAAATACACGCATACGCTGACACCCGGGCTCAATCTCATCGTGCCCTATTTCGACCGCGTCGGCCGCAAGATCAACATGATGGAGCAGGTGATCAACATTCCCCAGCAGGAGGTGATCACCAAGGACAACGCCACGGTGACCGCCGACGGCGTCGCGTTCTTCCAGGTGTTCGATGCTGCGAAGGCAAGCTATGAGGTGGCCAATCTTGCCCAGGCGATCACCGTGCTCACCATGACCAACATCCGCTCCGTGATGGGTTCGATGGATCTCGACCAGGTGCTGTCGCACCGCGACGAGATCAACGAGCGCTTGCTTCGCGTGGTCGATGCCGCGGTCTCGCCCTGGGGGGTGAAAGTCAACCGCATCGAAATCAAGGATATCGTGCCGCCCGCCGACCTGGTGGAAGCGATGGGCCGGCAGATGAAGGCCGAGCGCGTCAAGCGCGCCGACATCCTGCAAGCCGAAGGCCAGCGCCAGTCCGATATTTTGCGCGCCGAGGGCGCAAAGCAGGCTCAGATCCTGCAAGCCGAGGGCCGCCGCGAGGCCGCCTTCCGCGACGCCGAAGCGCGCGAGCGCTCCGCCGAGGCGGAGGCCAAGGCGACGCAAATGGTTTCCGAGGCGATCGCCAAGGGCGACGTCGCCGCGCTCAACTATTTCATCGCCGACAAATATATCAGGGCGTTCGGCCAGTTTGCCGATGCGCCGAGCCAGAAGATCATCATGCTGCCGGTGGAAGCTGTGAGTATGCTCGGCTCACTTGCGGGCATCGGCGAGATCGCGAAGGCGACCTTTGGCGAAAGCGCAACATCGGCTGCGGCCGCCGCGCGTCGCACATCGGTGCCGCCGACGGGCCCGACCGCGCCGCCGGTCACGTCGCAATGAAAGTGGAGAGGAGGTCTCCATGGGTGAGATGTTTTCGACACTGGGTACGTGGAACTGGCTGATCTTCGGCTTCATCCTGATGGCGCTCGAAGTTGCCGCGCCGGGCGTATTCCTGTTCTGGCTGGGACTGGCGGGGATTTTGGTCGGGCTCGTCTCGTTCGTGCTGCATCCGTCCTGGCAGATTCAGCTTCTGATGTTTGCGGCGTTTGCAGCCGTCGCCGTGCCGATCTGGCGGCGCCTGGCGCGGCCCAACGGCGCGGGCAGGGATGCGAAGCCCTTCCTTAACCGCCGCGCCGACGCGCTCGTCGGTCGGGTGTTTACGCTGGAGAAGCCGATCATCGACGGTACCGGCACGGTCAGGGTCGACGACACGATCTGGCGCGTGGCCGGTCCCGATGCGCCGGCCGGCAGCCGGGTGCGGGTGGTGCGGGCCGATGGCGCCAATCTGACGGTCGCTGCGGCGTAAATCATTTCGGGCCGCTCCAGCGCTCGGCGAAACGATGCAGCGGCAGGAAAGTCTCCTTAAGCTCCCGCCCGAGCGGCGTCAGTGCGTAGCCGCCGGCCTCGCCAAGCTCGGCAAGGCCGGCCTCGCGCAATTCCTTCAACCGCTGGTTCAGCACCGTGGGCGAGGCCTCGTCGCAGGCGGCGCGGAGCGCACGCGAGGTCAGCGGGCCATCGCGCAGCTCCCACAGGATTCGTAACGTCCAGCGCCTGCCCAGCAGGTCCAGCAGCGCCATGATCGGCCGTCCCGTGCGCGAGCCGCGCACGCGTCGCTTGCCAGCTTCCCGAATCTCTCGCGGCATGGCGTTAATCGCCCCTTTTCAGCGTGCTACAGATAGTGTAGCGTGTTGCTACGTTTATTGTATCACAGGAGTTTGCCATGTCGCGAATCGCGCCGCTCAATCCGCCTTACGCGCCCGACATCAAGGAGCAGTTCGACCGCATCATGCGCGGTGCGGAGCCGCTGATCTTGTTCCGCGTGATGGCCGGCCATTCCCGCGCCTGGGAGAAGTTGCGTGCCGGAAGTTTGCTCGACGGCGGCCCGCTCTCCTTGCGCGAGCGCGAGATCGTGATCGACCGCACCTGCGCGTTGAACGGCTGCGAGTACGAATGGGGCGTGCATGTCGCAATCTTCGCCGCGGCCGCCAAGCTCGGCGGGGAGCAAATCCGCGCCACGGTACGCGCCGGCGCGGATGCGCCGTGCTGGTCGGCGGCCGAACAGGCATTGATCGCGGCGGTCGATGCTCTCCATCATCGTGCGACGCTCGATGATGCAGAATTCGCGGCGCTGTCGGCGCACTACGACGATGGCAAGATTCTGGAGATCATCATGCTCTGCGGCGCCTACCGCACTGTGTCGTATCTGGCGAACGCTCTTGCCCTGCCGCTGGAGGAGAAGGCGGCGCGATTTCCGCTTCGGTAACGTCATCGCCCGGAGTGAGGCTCCGCATCAAGCCACGCCCGCCCTGAGCAGTTCGTGCAGGTGCAAAATGCCGACCGGCTTACCCTTTTCGGTCACGATCAATGTGGTGATCTTCATCGAGTAGAGCAGCTCCAGCGCTTCGCTGGCGAGCGAATTGCGGTCGATCACCTTCGGGTTCTTTGTCATGATGTCGTCGACCACAGCGCTCATCAGGTCGGGCCGCATATTTCGGCGCAGATCGCCGTCGGTGATGATCCCTGCAACAACGCCCTTTGCATCGACGATGGCGACGCAGCCAAAACCCTTGGCCGTCATCTCGACCAAGGCCTCCGACATCGCGGTGCCGAGCGGCTTCAGCGGCACGGCTTCTCCGGTGTACATGAGGTCGGAGGTGTGCTTGAGCATTGCCCCCAGCTTGCCGCCGGGATGGAATTTCGCGAACTCCCGCGCGGTAAAACCGCGGCTCTCCAGAAGCGCAATCGCCAGCGCATCGCCGATCGCGGCCAGCATCAGGGTGGACGTCGTGGGTGCGAGATTGTGCGGGCAGGCTTCGCGCGCCTTCGGCAATTCCAAGACGATCCGCGCAGCCGCGCCGAGCGAGGATTCCGCATTCGAGGTCACCGCGATCATCGGGATTGCAAAGCGCGCCGAATAATTCACTAGATTCTTCATCTCGGGCTGCTCGCCGGACCACGACACTGCGATGATCACGTCCTCGGTCGTGATCATGCCAAGATCGCCGTGGCTTGCCTCGGCCGAGTGCACGAAGAAAGCCGGCGTGCCGGTCGAAGCCAATGTCGCCGCGATCTTGCGCGCGACATGGCCCGATTTGCCGAGCCCGGTGACGATGACGCGGCCCTTGGCGTTGCAAATGAGATCGACGACTTGGGCAAACGCCGATCCCAGCTCCCCGCGAAGCGCGGTCGCGATTGCGGCGATGCCGCTGCCTCCCGCCTCGAGCGTGCGCAGCGCCGATTGAACGGCGGCGTCGGCGTCTGCGGCGCCGGATGATTTTGCCATCAGCGGATTTGAACTCGACATGACTTGTTCCAGGGGAGGGGGCGCGCGCTGCTCGCGAGCGCCGTTAACCGATCCTTAGCATGGCCGATTGGGCGAGGGGTGCCCTCAACGGGTCATTAACCATAATTGTTTTAACTCCTTTAATGACATTTTCCGTCCCTGGTGGTGACGCGTAAGCGGGAACTGTCCGATGAAGTATTTGGATTCGTTGG
>Ga0209060_10003319_pt1 | contig 13623 bp, 18 predicted proteins | sample Coa_R1_8_FD_187155 | JGI IMG/M metagenome (GOLD analysis project Ga0209060, IMG submission 187155) | Surface soil microbial communities from Centralia Pennsylvania, which are recovering from an underground coalmine fire - Coalmine... | ecosystem: Environmental > Terrestrial > Soil >...
GTACGCGGCGGCCACCGAGCCGGCCCGCGAGGCCGTGGATTAAAGCGTGCGACGCGGTACGCGCTGGCTGATTGCGGCCGCGGCGGTAGCGCTGCTGGGCGGATGCAACGTCGGCTACATCGCGCGCGGCGCGTACGAAGAAGCGCGCATCCTGTGGAATCGCAAACCGATTCCGCAGGTGATCGCCAATCCCGAACTTGCGCCGGAAGTCCGCAATCGGCTCGAAACCGTTCTCGCTGTGCGGGATTTTGCGCGCGACCAGCTTGGCCTCACGGTCGGCGGCGCAGCAGGCGTGGCCCACGTGGTCGAAATCCTGCTCCAGGAGCTGCGCGCCGCGATGTCTCTCTGCGGTCGCCCGACACTCGCCTCAATCGACAAATCGGTTCTGTGGAACCACACTGCCTTCTAGCCAATCGTCCGGGCAAAAAAAGCCCGGGCCGCTGGGGGCAACGGCCCGGGTGGGGGTACTGCTGAGGGGGGCTAAGGGAAACTCGTTTAGTTCACTGGCTGCGCCGAAAGCTCGCACAGCATTCGCAATTCCTCTACCGTGAAAAAATACTCTTCGTGCATTCCAACCAATTCCTTGTGGCCAAATCCCGTTTCACGCGAAATCCGGCAAAGCTCTTTTTCCGTCATTCCCAGCAGGGTCGCTGCTTTCGCCTGGCCCACGTACTTTTGTTCAAACGTGTCCATGGCCGAATTCCTCATGCGGGGATTAAAGCCATCGCGTCTTCTTCCACTGCTAAAATCATCGCTTTGTAAATGTCGACGTCCCAGCCGTCTCCGATGCGCATGCGCAGCGTATCGCCGCCGTCCTTCATCACTCGACCACGCAGGGGGACTTTGATGTCGCCCAGAGCTACTTGCAGCACAACTGCCTGGCCAATCCAAGGTTGGTATGCGCTGTCCATTTGCTCTCCCTCAGAGATGAACTGCCGACGAGCAGAGGATCGCGCTTAGGTGTGAAATCCCACAATGGTACAAGGAGGGTACGGGACTAGGAGAAAGGTACTGTTAGGCGTTTGAGCATCGTTTTCTTGCCTGTTTCTGTGGCAGTACTTCTGTACTTCCATTTAAGGACGCGCCTCCCATTGGCCCGTGCGGAGACCGAGCGCATCCTCACTGTCATGAACTCGGGTGTCCCAATCCGCAGCGACGTGCCAATGTCTTCCGCAACGCCAAGGCGCGGCATCGGCCTGGCTCTCGGTGGCGGATTCTCTCGAGGCTTCGCGCATCTTGGCGTGCTGCAGGTCCTTGAACAGAATCACATTCCCGTCACCCACATTGCAGGTACGAGCGTTGGAAGCATCCTCGGCGCGGCTTACGCAAGCGGCGCGCCTCTCGCCCAGATACTGGCCACCTGCCGCAACCTTAAGTTCCGCGACATCGCCCGTTGGCGCGTTTCGCGCCTCGGCCTTGCGAGTAATCATCGGTTGTCCGACCTGATGGATCGCGTTTTTCACGCGCGTCAATTCGAAGACCTGAAAATTCCAATGGCCGTAGTCGCCACGGACCTGGCGACTTTTGACCCGGTCATTTTCACGCAAGGCCCTCTGGTTGACGCAATTCGTGCCAGTTGCGCTTTTCCAGGCCTGTTCGAGCCCGTCGAAATCGGAACGCGTTGCCTCGCCGACGGCGGTCTTGTCGCACAAGTCCCAACAGTCGCAGCACGCCAACTCGGCGCCGAGCGCGTTCTTGCAGTCTCCGTTGGCCTTCAGGACGGTCGTCGCGGCGCCCCTAAAAATGTGTTTCAAGTGGTCGCGCGGGCCGTGGCAGCGGCTCAAAAACACCAGCTCGAATCGTGGGAACGCCACGCCGACCTCGTTCTTCGGCCGGACGTTCAGCATCTTGCATGGGACGATTTCGAACGCGCCAGCGATGCCATCGAAGCCGGTGTCGTGGCTGCCACGCGAGCGCTTCCCCGCATCAAGGAGCTGCTCGAGCCTGCGGCCGAGCCCGAGGACTTTTTCCTTGCCGAAGCGCGTTCTCATCTCTGGCTTGTGGAGCAGCACCGATGATTCGCGGCACGTGGTGGTTTAGCGCTGTAAACGCTCTCGTACTTCTCTGGCACGAATGCGGCGAGGATTTGGCTGTTTTTTGTTACCGTATTACCAGGAGCGGTGCGATGTGGATTCGCTCCCGGGCGGAAACCATAGCCGCCTCGTTTTGATCTTGGTGTAGGCGGCTAACTCTCTTTGGATTCCATCCTTCACTTTCTCCGATCTTTGTACACTTCCGAAGGCCTGAAACAACTCATTCAATGGGTTGGACCCGTCACGTTTTGCGCCATTGTATCCGGCATTCTCTTTGTGGAGACCGGCCTGTTCGTGGGTTTTTTTCTTCCCGGCGATTCATTGCTGGTCACTGCAGGCATTTTCGCCGGTCAGCACGTGGTTCCTCTCCACTGGTTACTCGTCCCCGGAATGGTTTGCGCGATCCTTGGCGATCAACTCGGCTATTGGATCGGGCGCAGCGCTGGGCCAGCCCTTTTCAAACGAGAAGACTCATTTCTGTTTCGCCGCGCTCACTTGCAGCGTGCGCAAAAATTCTATGAGAAGTATGGCGGCAGGGCAGTGATACTGGCGCGGTTCGTTCCTATTGTCCGCACGTTTTGCCCCCCGGTGGCTGGCGCCGCACGAATGCCCTATTCGCGATATCTGCTCTTTGACGTTTTTGGCGGCATCTTTTGGGTCGGAAGCATGGTTTTGGGAGGCTATTTGCTGGGCTCGCGCGTCCCCAACATTGGCAAATATCTTCATCTCGTCATCGGCGCCATCATCCTGCTTTCGATTCTCCCGCCCATCATCGGGCTGGCGCGCGCGCGCCGCCCAGACGGTCATTGATCTATGATCGGTCCGCAAGTCCAGACCATCATTTTCGATATTGGCCGCGTGCTTGTTCGCGTGGACGTGTCGCGTGCAATGCGGGGCCTCGCGCAGGGCATCTCGCTCTCGCCTCAGGAAATTTGGACGGCTATCGAAAAGGATCCTCGCTGGCAGGACTGGCAGGAAGGACGCATTTCGCCACGTGACTGGCACTTGCATCTGCAAAAACGCCTAGGCGGTTCGCTCACCTTCGAACAGTTCACCGAAACCTGGAATCGCGCGCTCGATCCGCAGCCAATTCAAGACAATTCCCTCTTCGAATCGCTGCGCAAGGATTTTCGTCTTGGCCTGCTGTCCAACACCGATCCACTACATGTCGCTCATCTCGAATCAACTTTTGATTTTTTCCGCTTCTTTCCAAAATCGGCTCGCACCTACTCCTGCAGCGTCGGAAGCAGCAAGCCTTCCCCGCTCATTTTTCGCGACGCGCTCAAGGCTCTTCGCGCTAAAGCCGAAACCTCAGTCTTTATCGACGATGTCGAGGCGTACGTCGCAGGCGCTCGTTCGCTCGGGATCCATGGCATCCACTACCAAAGTCCCAGCCAACTTCGCACCGAACTGGCCGCTTTCGGCGCCACCCTCGTTTCCTGACTGCCTCCCAAAATTTCAGGGTATCTTTCATCTCCGCGTAAAGATTGCAGGGACTAGTACTTTGACCTTTCCCGTCACTCTTCGCTCTCTCTTCGGCTAATTCCCTGTTTTCAGGTACTTACCGTGCCGACTTCGTTCCTGCCCACAAGTACAGGTTTGGCTGACCGCTTGCACTTTCTTTGACTACGAACGGATTCCGCAGTACGCAAGTGCAGTGGGGTAAGAGCCGCAGAGCGGCTCCCCAGAAGAGGAGAACGACCTAGTCATGTCTGAAGAATATACGAACACCGAATCGAAGAGCTCGGCTTCCTGGCAGTTGCCGGCCACGGTTGTGTTAGGACTGATCGCCATCGGCGGTCTGGCCTTTGGTTGGAACGCGTCGAACAAACTCGATGCGACCAAACAGGATGTCGCCGCGCAGTTGAAGACCACGCAGTCCTCGCTCGAGCAGGATATGTCCTCCCTGAAGGACCGCCTCGCTCAGACCGAAAAGACGAACACCGACTTCCAGGGCGACCTGAAGGTTGTCACTACCAAGCTCAAAATTACCCAGAGTCAACTCAAGAAGGCTCGTGAAGAGGCCAACAAGGCTAACGAAGACACCACCAGCAAGCTGACCGCGCTGGACACTTCCGTCCACAGCGAGCTTGCAACCAAGGCCGCTACCGACGACCTGAAGAACGTCGACACCAAAGTCGGCGTTGTTCGTACCGACCTCGATTCCACCCGCGAAGACCTGAAAATGGCTCGCAGCGAGATGGGCACACTCATCGCGCGGAACCACGACGAAATCGATCAGCTTCGCCGCCTCGGCGAGCGTGACTACGTCGAATTCACCATCGCCGGGAAGAACAAGCCCCAGAAGGTCAGCAATCTTACCGTCGAGCTTAAGGGCGTGAACGAGAAGAAGGGCCAGTTCACCGTGAACTTGACCGCGGAAGATCGTCAACTCCAAAAGAAGAACCGCGCCATGAACGAGCCAATCTTCTTCTACTTGCACGGCACCAAGATTCCGGAAGAAGTTGTGATCAACAAAGTTGGCAAGGACACGATCAGCGGGTACGTCAGCATTCCCAAGGCGAATTCGCAGTCGAACCCGGCCGCTTCCAATTCCGGCAACTGATCTATCAACAGAAACGCCGGTGTGTTCCGGCGAATGCAGAGGGCGGCTACGGCCGCCCTCTTTTTTTGGCCTCGGTGCATCCCCTTCCCTGCAAGCCGGTGCGTTTCCCGTACAATAGAGGCGCTGCCATCGGAGGCCGCGCTTGCTCAGGACAAAACCCGTAGTCTATTGCACGGTTGACCCGTTTTTGTCCTCCCGCGGTAAATTCCTCTACGGCTTCGATCAATTTCAATCCGAACTCGATGAACGTGAGATTCCCTGCGTCTGGATCAGCAGCCAGTCCCGCCTGCAACTGGATGATCCGCGGCGCCGCGTCAGTCATGGTGAGCCGTTCATCGCCGAAGACGGTTGCGCTGTCTACCTTCCAGAAGACTACTTCCACCTGAAGCCTGCAAGAACCGTCCGCATGGGCCGCTTCACCTGCCTCCCTGCTGCAAAAGAGCAGCCAGCAGCAAAAGACGCGCTGGAATCGCTCACGGAGGAGTCCGGCGTGACCGTGGTTCCTCTTCGCTCTCTAAGCCCGCGCGAACTCTCCCAGAACACCGGCCTGCCCGGTCACGAAGCAGAGCTCACCCGCCAGCGCGATTTCGATGAACTCTTCTTTTTTGCGGGTGCGTCGGACGACGATCTGGCGCGATTTAAATCACTGGCTCAAGAAAAGAAGTTCGCACTTCGCCAGCACGGCGCATTTTGGTCGATTGCCTTGGGCCCAGATGTTCGCCGCTGCATAAGGGACGTCGGCGACCTTTACGACCGATCTCTGCATTCCCATGCGAATCGCTTCGCGATAGCGGTCGCGGGTGACGCCGAGGCTGTGCTCCCTGCGTGCGATCGGGGCGTCCGTGTCGTCGCCTCGACAAAAAGCGTCGCCTCGGAGTCGCAGTCCACGGGCCGCGTCCTCGAAATTGCCATCACCGCACCCGATCTCTGGGAATCCACGCTAGCTGCCATCGACGCTCGCGCCTGAGTGTCACGGGAAACAATCTGTCCAATTTCCCCACTGGGCTGCACACTCTTTTCCGCGATATCGTGGAGTACTGTTAGTTCCTTCCATCCTTTCCCGTTCATTTTGCGCAATTTCCCCTTCATTCTTCGCATTTGGGGCTGGCATCCGAATTGCACTTTCCTTCGCTGAAACCTGAAACCTAGCTTCACGAATTTTGCGGATTTCCGTCCAGCAATTCCGCAAAGTACTAGGAGACCTAAGAATGTCCTGGCTCATTCGCACCCTTCGCCTTCCGGCACGCGAGACACACACCAATCTCGCTCTCGCGGTCTGCGTTTTTCTCATGAGCGTCATGTCGCTGGGCCTTATCTGGCAGGCGCAAATCATCGCCGATCAGCGCGACGCCATTCGTTGGCTCGAGTCCATGAAGTTCGGCAGCTGATTCACCCTCTCGCTGACCGCCACTCTGCTCGAAAAGCTCCCGCTCGCCCACATTTTCAACAGTCCGTAAAACATCCTTCTCGACAATTTTTTGTGTGCATGTATTCTGTAGGCACAGGGGAATTCACTCGTAAGGAAACGTACTATGAAGAAAATTTTTGCTCTCTTGGTTCTAGCATCGATTCCTGCATTCGCTTCGGCGCAATCTGCAGGCTCTGCGCCTTCGGCTACATCCACAGATTCGACGGTTGCCGCACCGCAGAGCAGCTCGCAAGGTTCTACCGGCCGGAGCCACCGTCATCGCCGGCGCAGCCGAAACCGCCGCCAGCATCACCACAAGACCCGCGCCTCTCATCGGTAGGCGCAAAAGCAAATTGGGGAGCCGGGCGGCTCCCCAATTTGCTTTTTTGGCTGTATCGGTCCCGAAGCGCTTCAAACCGCGAGCGCCATTTCGGGTCGATGCGCACCGCGTGCGCGGTGTGATCAGCGTTTGTTCAGCTCTAAGCCCGGTGGAGTCATCAATCGTCTCCGGAGCTATGTGAGCTCACGCCCCTTTGCTACGCCCATGCAAAATTGATTGCAAGCGAAGAAACGTAGAAATACAAAGATTTCTGGTACCAACTCTGGCTCTGTGGAAAACTCGCCTACTTGATGAAGAGGGTCTCGCGGAGCTGGTCGCGCCCGACAAACGATTTACTCGTACGGAATCGGCCGAACAATTCCTGGATTTCCCGGTTCTGGTAGACCCGCTGCGCCGGACAAATGGGAGTCGCGGAAATCACCTGCAGCGTGTTCGAATCCGCTACGCGATACCGTTGGAAGATATCCGGCTTCTTGCTATGAAACATCGCAAATACAATCCCGCCCGGCCGCAGATACTCCGTTAAACACCCGACCGTCTGTTTCGCTACCGCCGGCTCCAGGTAATCGAGAATGTCCCAGAGCAACACTGCGTCGAACGAGCCTTCCGCGTATTGAAGATTTTCCCCAACAAAACGTGTCGCGCGCCCTGCCGGAGTCAAATCAATGCCTTCGGCACCGGCCGCTGCATTTTTCAGACGGCCTTCTTCCTCATTCATGAACTCTTTCCACGAACGCAGCAAATCGTCCGACGTCACTCGGAATCCGCGCTCGATGAAAAAGCTGAGCGTCGTCTGCCACGCCGGGCCCAAGTCAAGCATCGTCCCGCGCCCCAAGCCGTCGAGGTTCCAGAGGAACTCCTTCAGCCCGTTCGACATACGCGTGAACTCTTGCATTTCAGGCGGCCTCGTTGAACCTACCGCCGGAATCGATCCGTTCGGCGACGTTATGCGTCCGCCGACCGGCATCCCCGTCGAAGGGCGCGAAACATTCCTCGTCGCTCCGCCACCAATTCCGATCCCGAGTTTGTTCAATAGTCCCATCGTTAGATCGCCGTCCCCGCCGCAACACTGCCGGCTTTCGCAGAGCCACTCGCGGCAGCACTGCTGGAAGCTTCAGAACCCTTCCCCAGCGGCCTTCCTGCTTCCACTTTGCCGCGCAACACGGCACCGTCTTCAATCGCCAGACGATCTGTCTGCACTTCCCCTGCCACCTGACCAGTGTTCCAAAGTTGTACGCGGTCGCGCCCCACCAACTTTCCCTGCACGTTGCCCCGCACAATAATTTCGCGCGCTTGAATATCGGCCTTCACTTTTCCGTTCGGACCAATCGTAACGCTTGCTCCCGCCAAATCCAGTTTCCCTTCCAGACTTCCATCGATGAACAAATCTTCTTTGCCTGAAATTTCACCTTTAATTCTTATTCCTTGCGTAATGCATGCCGTGGCACGCGAAGAGACTGGTACGTTCGCTGTCGCACTTGCATTCGGATTGGAATTTCCAGCCGGAACTGCTCCCGCAGGGGTTGTGGAAATCTCCGTAACTCCTTGCGGCTTCGCGTCTTCCTTCTTCCACACGAGACACCTCGACCTAATTGTTTGTTGTTTCGAAGTCGCATTCGAGTTCGGCTGGAGGGGACGCGACTCGCAATCGCGAAGATAATACAGGGTTTAGTTGATGTAAAGCGGAATACAGGAAACCAAATCTAGGGTGTAACGCGTAAGCCTATACCACATATCGTGGCTCGCTCGCCCAAGGGTCCACAACCAGTTGCGATGCTTCGTGAGTATCCCCCTTCCCCCGCAACTCCCACATCGCCACCATCATTCCCACAACTTCCTGCACAAAAAGTTTTATCGATTTTCTTTTTTCATACCAACGCCCTGGATCAAAGTCTCCGTCTCGCGCACTCGCGATACTCACTGCGATATTTGCGGGAAACACGCGGCGAAAAATATAACGCGCCCTCCGTGTGTGATAGTTCGACGTCACCACAATCACGCGCTTCCAGTTTTTCTGAACCGCAAGCTTCGCGAGCGATTCCGCCTCTTCGCGCGTGTTTTCGGCGTCGTGCGGGTAACGCAAAATCCGCTCTTTTGGCACGCCGCGCTCGATTAAATCGTGCTCCATCAATTCCGCAATTCCCGCATAGGGCCGCAGCCTTACGCCGCTTGCTACCGCTGTTGTTCCCAATCCCTGCCGGTAAATCTCCGCCACGCGTGTCGCACGATCTGCATAAAAATTGTCGATGCTCAACTCAAGAATGGCGTCGGATTTTTCCAGGGGATCTTCGACGACTAGCTCTTCGCCCGCAAAACCGAGCAACGGGCGTCGAGCCAGATACAGCGCTCCAATCACCAGCACAAAACACAGCAATCCGATGAGCTTCGCGGTGATTCCTCCGCGTTCGCGCCTCATGAGCCAGGATCCACCGACCGCAAATACTCGGCTGCCTGCTCCGGCAACACCGCGTTAAAGTAAGTTTCCTTGATGCTGTACGATTTGCTCTTGCTCTCTACAATCGGCAGTATTTCGATGTGCCAGTGATAATCGTCCGGCAAGGTTTTCCAGTATCCGGCAAGTTCTCCTTTTTTGCTCCGCGTATTCGGCGCCGTGTGAACCACCAAGTGATACGCGGGCGCAAATTTATCCAGCCGCCGCAGTACTCGCCCTAACAACGCAGCCAACTGCCTCCGGTTGGTTCCCGGCTTCGGCTGTTCGAATAGATGATTGTGCCGGCGGTGCAGCACCCAAATCTCATACGGCACCCGGGCCGCATACGGGCAAAGCGCGTAGTAATCCCCTTGTACATCCACGATTCGCTTCTGCAATTTTTCTTCCTGCCGCACGATGTCGCAAAATACGCAGCGTTCTTTTTCCTTGAACCACTCCCGCGCCGCCCGCAACTCGTACTTGATCCGCCGCGGCACAAAAATCGTTCCGGTCACTTCCGAGTGTGCGTGCGGCCACTCTTCTCCCGACGCCACGCCCTGATTCTTGTGCACGCTCACGTGCTTCAGTCGGATGTCTTTCTTCAGATCCGCCACGCGCGACGCCCACACCCAGATAACGCGTTCAATCTCTTCATCGCTCAATTGCGACAGCTTCTTGTTGTGGTCCGGTGTTTCCACCACAACTTCGTGCGCCCCCACCGGCGCCATCTTGTCGTATATTCCGTCAGCGCGTCGCCCCGCTTCGCCTTCAATCCGGTATACCGGATCGGGGTGCGGCAACACGCGAACCTGCCACGGCCCTTCCGCCGGCCACGATAAAATTGTCTGCTGCTTGTCGATCGCCGGCTTTTCGAACGGACAGTGCTCTTCGTCCATTCCTTCGCGGTGCCCCAGCACCACCCAACTCTGAGTAATCGGATCTCTTCGGATTTCCATTCGTCGTTTGCGAACTCGCTTTTTTCCGAGATTTCGTTGCGTTCGGTAGTTTGTTTCCCCACTCCATCCTTGTCAAGGCAGCGCAGCCCCTCGGCTTGTCTTGAGCTGCGAAGGGGTTGTGATCTCTTCCGCTGGAAGCATCTCGCAATCTGCGTGCTATTCTTTTTCTCTCCATGCCAAGCGACCTCGATTATATGCAACTCGCCCTCGACGAAGCGCGTGCCTCTGCCGACGCAGGCGAAGTGCCCGTCGGAGCCATCCTTGTTCAAGAAGACAAGATCATCGCGCGCTCCGGAAATCGCACCATTCGCGACAACGATCCCACGGCGCACGCCGAAATCGTCGTCTTGCGCGAATCCGCACAAAAACTGGCGAACTATCGTCTCGCTGGCACCACTCTTTACGTCACACTTGAACCTTGCTCGATGTGCGCCGGGGCCATGATTCAAGCTCGTATTCCGCGTCTTGTCTACGGAGCCGACGATCCAAAGGGCGGAGGCGTTCGCTCTTGTTTTGAAATTCTCTCAAGCCCGCGCCTCAACCACCGCGTAGAAGTGATTGCAGGCATCCTGGCGCAAGAATCTTCAACTCTTCTCCAATCCTTCTTCGCCTCGCGCCGCTGACGACACCTGGTTTGCCGAGTTGGCGCACACTTCCGCGCACGTATCTCCACGGCACTCAAATTGTTGTGGGTCCTCGTCGTCTGTTAGAATACTTCTTGCCGACCGCGGAGAGGTGACTGAGCGGTTGAAAGTACTCGCCTCGAAAGCGAGCGTGGGGGAAACTCCACCGTGGGTTCAAATCCCACCCTCTCCGCCATTTTTTCTCGTTGCTTACTAATTGGTTTTCTGAAGACCCGTCGTCTGCTCGTAACGAGAATTACGGCCGCAGCGGCCCCCGCAGTCCCGGGCCAAACTCCCAACGCGGCGCCGTTGTATGCGACACCACATAAAAATCAAACTCCACGCCTACACCGCGCTTCCCACCAGCGCCGAAGCTCGGCACCACGCGCGCCACATGCCCCAGACATATCCACTGCGCAGGCCGCACTCCAGAAACGTCCTCCGGCATCTCTAACAACACATCGAGCGCAGTGCCTTTGTCGAGAGGTAATTCGGTTATGAAAAATACTCCTCGGCGCGAAACATTCACTGTCTCGACTTTTTCCTCACGCTTATCGGAGGCTCGCAATCGCAGTTGCAGCGGCATCCTCACAGAATGTCTTTCCGCCAACCGGCGGTCCTTCACCACATGTTCCGCAAATCGTTCCATCACGCTCTCCTGTGTTGCAACGAGTAGGGGACCCACAAAATGTGAAGAAAGGGACGATCAGCTTGAGTGCCTTTCCACAGCTTGCATAGACTCAATTTCGTACCTCGAATCCAACCTTTTGCCGTGCGCGACAACCACAATGATTAGGGAATTCCAATAAAAAATCCGCGAGCACCTTCGCCCGCGGATTTCCCATTCGAATCTCTTTGTATCGTCTTAGAAGTGGCAGCTCGCCGCTCCGCGCTTTTCCAAATACCGTTGGTGATACTCCTCCGCTTTCCAGAACGTCCCAGCCGGCGTAATTTCCGTTGCAATCGGCTTGCGAAACTTTCCGCTCGCCTCCAGCGCCGCCTTCGACTTCTTCGCAATCGCTTCCTGCTCCGGCGTATGAAAGAAAATCGCCGTGCGATATTGTGTACCGAAGTCGGGTCCTTGCCGGTTCATCTGCGTCGGATCATGCATGTGCCAGAAGGCTTCGACCAGCGTCTCGTAACTCACCTTCGCCGGGTCAAACGTTACTTGCACCACTTCCGCATGCCCCGTCGTATCAGTACAGACGTCCTTGTACGTCGGATTCTCCGTCTTCCCGCCACTATATCCCACGAGTGCGTCTTCCACTCCCGGAATCATCCGGAACTTCGCCTCGACTCCCCAAAAGCATCCCGCTCCAAACGTCGCCAGTTCACTCATCGTCTTCTCCTATCCCTCATTCTATCGAGCAATTCAAAATTCTTACAATTCCACGCGCCTTAGCCGCAGAGCATTGGCAATCACCGACACCGAACTGAAACTCATCGCGGCGCTCGCAATCATGGGACTCAACAACAGTCCCAGCCACGGGAACAAAATCCCCGCTGCGATCGGTATCCCAATCGCGTTATACAAGAACGCGAACCACAAATTCTGCCTGATGTTTCGAATCGTCGCCCGGCTCAGCTTCCTCGCCCGCACTATTCCCAGCAAGTCCCCTTTCACCAGCGTAATCCCGGCGCTTTCCATCGCCACGTCTGTTCCCGTCCCCATCGCAATCCCCACATCTGCGGCCGCCAGCGCCGGCGCATCGTTCACTCCATCCCCCGCCATCGCCACGATTTTCCCGTCGCTTCGCGCCTTCTGCACATATGCCGCTTTCGTCTGAGGTGTCGCGCCGCCGTATGCTTCCCCAATTCCGACCTGTTTTGCTACCTCAGCGGCTGCGCTTTGTGCATCGCCACTCATCATCACGACGCGAACGTTCTCGCTCTCTAGCGCCGCGATCGCCGCACCCGATGTGCGCTTAATCGTGTCGGCAATCGTCACAATCCCAACTAAAACGCCGTCCGCCGCGACGAAAACCCTCGTCACAGATTTCGGACCGACCGTTTCGCCGTCTTCTGCCGAGAATGGATTCTCATCCGTCTCGAAGCCCTTGACTCGCATCTCTTTCAAAAAACTAGCCCGCCCGATGACAATTCGTTTCTCTTGAACCACAGCCTCCACGCCCCCACCCGCGGTGGAATGAAAGCCCTTTACATCCGACAGCTTCAAGTTTCTCGCGGCCGCCGCTCTTACAATCGCTCGCGCCAACGGGTGCTCGCTTGCGCTCTCCGCGCTCGCCGCCAGCGCCAGGAGTCTGTCCTGCGCCATCTGCGAATCGTCCCCAGCGTTTACCCGTGCGACTTGAGGGTTTCCTTCCGTCACCGTTCCCGTTTTATCCACAACCAGCACATCCGCCTTCGCCAGCGTCTCCAGCGCCTCCGCATTTTTCACCAGCACGCCCGCTCTCGCTCCACGTCCTACCGCCACCATCACGCTCATCGGCGTCGCCAATCCCAACGCACACGGGCACGCAATAATCAGCACCGAAATCGCGCTCACCAGCGCGTGCGCAAACCGCGGCTCCGGCCCCAGGATCGCCCAAACCACAAACGTCACCGCCGCGATCGCCACCACCACCGGCACGAAAATTCCCGCCACCCGATCCGCCAGCCTCTGTATCGGCGCTCGGCTCCGCTGCGCCTCGCTTACCAGCTTCACAATCTGCGCCAGCATCGTTTCGCTTCCAACCCGCCGCGCCTCCATCACAAAACTTCCACTCGCATTCAACGTCGCACCGATAACTTGATCCCCCGCGCGCTTCTCCACCGGCATCGGCTCGCCCGTCAGCATCGATTCATCCACCGCGCTCTCGCCCTCGCGCACAATTCCGTCCACCGGCACACGCTCCCCCGGCCGCACGCGCAACAAGTCTCCCTGTTGCACGGCAGCCAAGGGAACGTCCTTCTCTTGGCCGGTATCTACAATCTGATGCGCAACCTGTGGCGCGAGATGCAGCAGCTCTCGAATCGCCCCCGCCGTTTTTGCGCGTGCGCCAAGTTCCATCACTTGCCCCAACAACACCAGCGTCGTAATCACTGCCGCAGCTTCGAAATACACCGGCGCCGCTCCCGTCTCGCGAAACGATTCCGGAAACCATCCTGGAAAAATTGTCACCGCTACACTTTCTAAATACGCCGCGCCCGTTCCCAATCCGATCAGCGTGAACATATTCGGGCTTCGATTCACAATCGACGCCCAAAATCTCTCAAAAAAAGGCCACCCTCCCCACAAAACAACCGGGGTCGCCAAAACAAATTCC
>Ga0209060_10003327_pt1 | contig 13582 bp, 18 predicted proteins | sample Coa_R1_8_FD_187155 | JGI IMG/M metagenome (GOLD analysis project Ga0209060, IMG submission 187155) | Surface soil microbial communities from Centralia Pennsylvania, which are recovering from an underground coalmine fire - Coalmine... | ecosystem: Environmental > Terrestrial > Soil >...
ACAATCAGGTCACCGCGATGGCTGCAGACCTGTTTGAAATTGGCCTCTTCAAACCCGATGCCGGACCGACAGAGTCCGTCATGATTCCGCGCGTCTGGGGAGCCGAAGCGATCCTCAGGTCGATCCCCTGGTTGCGTCTCCAAAATCGTGATGGACGGAATGTCTACGTGCGGCCAAAGGGAGAGCACGACTTGAGCTTGGTCGATGATCTCACGAAGGATGCGCTTTCAATGATGAAGGCAGGGGGCTTCAACCCGGCGGTGGTTGTCGAAACCTCACTGAACAATTTCCAAGCTTGGCTCAAGCACCCCGAGCGGCTTAGCAAAGAAGTGAGTTCGGCCGCTGCGCGAGCGTTGGCGGAGAAGTTCGGCGGGGATCGCGCCGCGGCCGACTGGCGACACTTTGGGCGGCTAGCAGGATTCACCAACCGGAAAGCTAAACACTTGGATACTAGTACCGGGTTGTATCCGTTCGTCCGGTTGGTCGAGGCAGAAGGGCGCGTTTATCCCGAGGCCGACCGGTTTCTCGCTGTCGTGAAGAACGATGTTGCGCAGCACAAGGCGGACGGGGAACGCGTCAGAGAACAACTTGCCAAGATGGAGCCATCACCGCGTAACGCTCTGAAGAGCATCGACACCTTTCGGGCAGACAGTCGTTATGCTGGAGACGGAACGCGAGTCGATCTTGCTTACGCAGTCTACGCGTTTGCGCGCGGAGCTAGCCGGAGCGAAGTTGCCGCCGCACTCCGGTCACGCGATCTGACCCATAAGGGCAACGAAAGGCGGCAGAACGACTACGTCGAACGAACAATCAAAAAGGCGCTGTCTACAGTGGAGCGAGGGCGCTAATGCCCGGAGTCCGGCGCGGGCAAGGGCCAACGTTGGATGTGGACAAGCGACCGGCTTGGCATTGGCGGTGTGGGTTGATCAAAAGCTTCATGAACGAAACTGTACAGGAAGAACAGCGTAACCAGCGCCGAGCCAACGAGAAAACCCAGAAATTTCTTCGGCCCCAGCAACTCCAACAGCATGAGTAAAATCCACATATCAAAAGCTCAAATGTAGGACGGTTCCTAGCCAAATGCCGCCGCAGAAAATTAGTGTAGCAGCCAGTAACCCCACGGCGGACCAACGGATCATCGCCGGCCGCCGGTGAGCCTCGTTCACCAGGTGCACATATTCACGCGCTTTCAGGCCAGCCATCTCGATATCACTTTGCAAACCCTCTCGCATCTCGGCTGCCGACTCCCTTACGCCATGAGCCAACATACTTCCGGCGCGTTTCTCTGCTTTCTGCATAGACGCGTGAAATTCAGCAATTGTTGCGCGGATCTCCTTGTGGACGGCTGCTAGGGAGCTATCAAGAATGAGCTGGTTCATGGTGACCAATGCGATCGCTGGCTCATCGGGCTTCAGAAGCAATCTGTGTCGGGCCGCAACCTCGCCGATGAGTCGCTGTATATCAATGAGTTCGTTTTCGTTCGCCACAAGAGTCACTCTATTTCCAGCCTGTCCAGTTGCTCGAACAGGTCACGCCGAACGATTGCCAATCTCTGCTTCGAGACCAGAAAGAATCTCTCGTCTTTGATTGCTTCATCGAAGGTAAGTCGCTGTTCCAGCATTAGGCGAAGATCGTCCCCGAAGGTCTGGGGATTTCTGTCGCGGATCAACACGCTACCGACGAGTTTGTGCGCATACTCCTCGGCAATCTTGAACTCCTCAAAGGCTTTCCCATCTTTGATGACCTCGCCGAAGTACTCATTGATCCAGACAATGACATTCTTTTGTGAGGTGGTTTGCGCCAGACGTTCCAGACCGTTTAGAGTGTCGGTCATCGCCTGTCCACCGGTTATCACCGAATGAACGAATACACGTCGCTGGTGGGCCTGAAACAATGCAAGGATCTCGTTCTCCAGAATGAAGTTCCAGAGCGGTACAAATGTCGTGGCACCGGTGTCCACAATGAATACTCCCTCACCACTGCACACCCTCTGGACGAACACATCGAATTCCTTCTCGTTAATTCGGCCCCGCCTGAGCACCTTCAAGTGTTCTGCCTCTAGCAGCCGGTATTGCGCGAATGTCGCATTGACCGGATCTGTATCCATGCAGTGCACCCGCGCTGGCTTCGTCCGAAAGTACTGGGCAAGAATCGCCGAGACAAAGCTCTTACCTACGCCCCCCTTCCCCTGCAGCACCAAATGAACTGATGCCTGCGTTCCATTTCCACGAGCCTCTGATTTTGTCATAATGACCTGCCTTTCAATCGATGAAGTTCTTGTTAATCGAAAACGGATCGTACTCGAATCCTGACTGCTGCTTTTTTTCCCGCTCCTCCCGCAGATTTCTGAACGGATCGGGGCTTCGCGGATCTGTTGGCCCGTTATCTGCGTTCGTTTGCCGCTGCGGCTTTTCCGGCGCTGGTGCGGAAGCTCTGCGACGCCTGCGCCTTAGCCGTGAAACGTAGACGCGGAATTGTGGATATGGAATCTCTAGTCCATCAAGCGTGGCGGCGTCCCAGACCTCTCTGAGTTTCATTCCTTGTGCCAGATTTGTCTCAATTTCTTCCCAGGCCGCAGCAACCTGCCCTGTACCCGTGCCAGGTTGAGCCGCCTGGAGAGAGCGCAAGTGGATCAGGTCCGATCTTGATTTTCTTCGGCGCGGCTTCGGGGTAGATTCCATAGAGTTCGCCAACATCGCTCTGTCACTCTATAAAGGAAATGGCGGAGGCGGTGCGGGACGCTGAACTTGCAACTTTTAGTGTTTTGCAACCGATTGCAACAGTTTGAAACTGTCTGTAACAATTTGGGCGGTCAATTCGGTTTCAGCAACAGTTTGAAACAGTTTGCAACAATCGGGCTCCCCAAAAACCTCTCAGAGGCAACCAAAAACATGTAGTGGAACATAAAGGGTTGTCTGACGTGTTGGTTGGTTTTGTTGACTAATAGACTCATTCCACGTTCCTAGCACGCGTCCGACGCAGACCCAGGTCGTCGGACATTCGTTCACCGGTTAAAATTCTTCCGCGAAATCGCGTCCCGGAGGGCCTCCGCCATTTCCTTTATAGGGTGCGGAGGCAATCATGCCAAGACGAACGATCCGGTTAAGTTCGGATGCCGATGAACGACTTCAATCGGCGGTGAAACTCCGGGGCTACGCTAATCCGAGCGCATTCCTTAGAGCGGCGATGGACCACGAATTGAAAGGGCGTGAAGAAACGATGATTGGGGCTGAGCAACGACTTGCCACCAGTATGGAACAGATCAGCCGGGAGATCTCCCGGCTCGGGCGAGCACAGCAAGCCTTGTTCGCGTTGGTGGACAGTCTAGCGAAGATTTTGCTGACCTGTATTCCCGAGCCGGCTGGAGAGGCAATGGAAGCCGCCGTGACAAGGGCGAAAGGGCGTCACGTCCGATTGCTGAAGAGCGCAGGCCAGGCGATAGTCGGAGAGTCGGAGTCGGCGTTGCAGGAGCTGGTGAACCGTGGCCAAAGATGAGGAGCGGCAGTTTCGGCTGCGGCCACGGAAGCCGGCTGCGCGGACCGAACGCATAGCATTGGCTTCGGCCTATAAGGCCATAATGCACTACGCCCGGATGACCAGCCGACTTCGGCGAGCAGGTGGACTTGGCTATGGCCGCAAACGCCCGCACTTCCAGCGATGCGCTGTCCGTGTTACTTACACGAAAAATTCAACCAGAGGTCAGTGGCGAGCCCACGGACGTTACGTCGCCCGAGAAACCGCTACGAATGAGGGTGATCCGAGGGCAGTCGGATTCAATGCCACTGAAGAATCGATCGACATCGCAGCGCGGCTCGAAGGTTGGCAAAAGGCCAACGATGAGCGGCTTTGGAAGTTGATTGTGTCTCCTGAGTTCGGCGACCGGGTGGATCTGAAACGGTTGACGCGCGATCTGATCTCACAAATGGAGACCGATCTCGGCACGCGTCTCGAATGGGTAGCGGCGGCTCACTTCAATACGGAGCACCCGCATATTCATGTTGCGCTGCGAGGCGTAGGAGCGGAGGGTCGACCTCTTCGCCTCAGCCGGGACTTCATTAGGGAGGGTATCCGCCACATTACTGAGGATCTGTGCACTCGCCAGCTTGGGTATCGGACGGAATTCGATGCCGCAGATGCGCAACGTCGTGAAGTAAATCAATATCGTTACACGTCGCTCGACCGCATTATCCAGCGGGAGGCTGACAACGCCGAAGACGCTGAATCCCCTTTCTTCTTGGTCAACAAGGACCCAAGTCGCGCGGGACTCGGTCCAATCGCATTGCTGATCGAACGGCGCACCGCCGAGCGGCTGATGGTCCTCGAATCCATGGGATTGGCCGAGTCCGCCGGCCCGAAGAGTTGGCGTGTACGGCGGGACTTCGTGAGCGTACTCCGAGCCATGCAGCGCAGCGCTGACCGTCAAAAGACTTTGGCGACACATGGAGCCCTAATCTCCGATGAGCGCCTTCAGATGACCGTGCTCGACGTTCGAAGCCTTACGACCCTGGAAGGCAGAATCCTCGTCCACGGAGAGGAAGAGTCCTCCGGACGCAGTTACCTCATGCTAGAGGGAACGGATGCGCGAGTCCACTATGTCTACTACACTCCCGAAATCGAAGCGGCCCGAAATCGCGGGGGCTTGCGAACGAATTCTTTCATTCGGCTTCGAAAGTCGACTGCGGAGAGCCGCCCGGCGCTGGAAATAGATGACATGGGTGATTCAGAGTCGATCTTGCGCAACAACGGCAAGCTTCGGCAGTTAGGCCAAACTCTTGTTCGCCGCGGCATCATCCCTGAGGATGACGGCTGGGGTGGGTGGCTCGGTCGCTACCAGAAGGCCCTTCGCGACGTCGTGACCACTCTCGAAATCCCGAGTTTAACGAAGCAATCTGAGCGTACCAAGAAACGGGATCTTGGCCGTTAGTTCGACGGTTGATCTTGACCGGAGGGCTTCGCCAGGAAGACCAAATTTATGGTCCATCCAAGGCAGAAGTGAATTCAACCACACCGTTGTTCAAGCAAGGTACGGTACAAAACTGGGCTTGGAATAGGAATGCAATTTAGGACGAGGCGTCAGACGGAAGGCCGCCATGCCAGGGAGGTCTGTAGTGAGTGCGGCTCCTATTATCCACGCCTCGCCGAGCGCGCAACCATGAGGCGCTGGCGAAGGCGATGGTGTGGGTAACGCTATCGCTGTAGAATCATGGAAGTGGCGATCTTTGAAGCGTACTTCGATGCGAGCGGATTGACGAAGCCAGCCTCAGTGCTGTCAGCAGCTGGCTACTTGCTGACCACCGCGAACCGCCACAACCTTGACACGCAATGGACCAACCTCCTGGCACCGTACTTTGGCAGCCTCCCTCCGCACAAACGAACATTCCGCATGGCCGCGTTCAATGACCACCAGGATGAGCCCTACTGCGATATGTCGACCGCGCAGCGCGATCTGCTGTTTACGCAGTTGTCGGAATCCGCCGCCCTACACGTCGCCGCCGCCGTATGCGCAAGCGTCAATCGCTCGGCCTTTGACTCCGCCTCGGACGCTTCGCGCAAGACTTTGGATAATCCGTACACAATGGCTTGCTTATGGTGCATGGAGCAATTTGCAAACTATCTGAAAGAATTCCAAAGCCCTGCCGACACCATCCAATTTTTCTTCGAAGCCGGAGACGTTGGACAGGATCGCCTTCAGGCCTTTGTGGACGACCAGATTGCTACCAAACCAAAGCTCGGCGAGAAGTACAGATTTCAGTCGTTCAAAATCCTGCCCAAAGATTCCAGCCATGCGTTCGCGGCAGCTGATGTCCTTGCGTGGCACTATCGCAGATCGGTTCAGCAGCTCATAGACAACAAGCCCATTGATGATGAGCGCAAGTTCATAACGCGGTTTGTTAACCCACCAATCGCACAGGTCTACTACGGCCCAAACAATATTGCGGCTCAAACACTCGTGACAGAATTTATGAAACGCGGCGTGTAGGATTGGTCATAACTCAAACTCACTTTTCTAACTCGCGGTCTGCCCCTCGACTGTTTTCTCCCCTTCGTTTTTCTGGCGTTCCAAACCGAGTCGATTGAATGCGCCTATGAAGTAGGCGTCGCACATGAGTTTCAGTTCAGCCACTTCCGAGAGCGTGATGGCACCGGCGGCCAGAGAGCGAGTGTCATATGCCTTTATCAACGCCAAATGCTTCGTAACGAAGGCATCATCCGACGTTACGCTGCTTGTGAAGCGTCGGAAGGCCATGTCGAATTCCTCTTCCGGAGACTGATCGCCGTATTGCCGCATACCGCTCTTAAGCGCGGCCATGAAAGCTCCATACGACTGACTCTCAAATTGCATGAACACATCGGTTTTCGCCAGCAATGCTACGCCCGCCATATAGTGATTGAAAGGCACGTGGGCTTCCCTGTCATCGGGTTGAGGCATCATGGCAAAACAAAGTAGGACTCTATCGAGCGCAGCCGAGTCCAGAACGGCGTTCGGCCACCCTATTTTTAATACTGGCGACCTGCCGATGGTGGCTTGAATCTTGTTTTCCAAATCCACAAGGCTTTCGTAAAACTCGGAAATATGCGACGGAAGATACCACCAGAAGAACCCCTGTGAGCCGATATTCAGGGCCGCAACGAACGCATTCGCATACCCGAAACCCATCCACCAGACGCCTTGCAAGGGGATTATCTTCGGCAATCGAAACTCAACGATAAGTTCGTTTTTCTTGGCCGGGAACAGCTTAATCCACGTCACCCGTTCGTTCCAAGGCTTGAGATCTTTGCCCCGAATAGAATGCGACTGCGACACAAGGCGAATCTTCAGCTGCCATTTCTCTTCTAGCGCTTCCGCACCTGCCGGTTCCGTTCGCTTGAGTTCTTTGTCCAGAGCGGCCCGCGCCTGAGCATCAGCCTCATCAAGTGAGTTTTTTAGCCATCTTAGCCACTCGCGCGCGCCCAACTCTGCCATCTTCTCGAAAGAGCCTGAGTTGAACAGGAATTTCCGCTTCTCAGGATCATCCGAAACGCTTGAGAACCACTGAATCAGCTCCAGATCCTCAGGGCCATATTCTCCGCTAGGCGTCGGCGGCTCCATCCCGATCCTCGCCTCGACCAAATTCATTAGCCCATCGAGCGATTCCTTACTCACTGCGTCCCTGGGAGCAATAAAGCCCACTGCCGTGGAAGGCACATACAGCCCACGCAAACGGTTCTCATGAATTGTCGATGCTAGACCGCGGAGCGCTTCGATTTCCTTCATGTCGGGGCGGCGCCTGAGCATGGGCCCCCATAAAGCCCAAAACAGCTTTTTAATGTGATCATCTAGTTGCTTATCAAACCAGCTCGACGACTCATCCCGTTTGCTCATCGCTTGCATGCCGATCAGCTGGGCTTTGCCTATTTCCTCAAGGGCAAGCGTTCCAAGGTGGTATGCGAGATTCGGTAATCCTTGCTCTCTGAGCTCTTGCGCCCCGCGATAGAGGTCACGCGCGTGGACTTTACAGGCTTCAATTACCTTCAAAACATCAGGGTTTATCGGCAGCATCCGTGGTTAATTATCATCCCGTCATGCCGCCATGTCCACATGACGTTTTGATTGCTTGCCCACAAGACAACGTGTATGCATGTCTGCAAGAAGGACTGCCCACATGCGGATTATTGCGATTGAGAGCCAGAAGGGCGGATCGGGATAGACCACGATAGCGATGCATTTGGCGCAGGCCTTTGCTGCCGGCCGCTATCAAACGCTGCTGCTCGACCTCGATCCGCAAACCTCCGCTGCGGAATGGAATGACGTCATGCTCAAGAATCTCCCGCCGTGATGGCGGTTCCGGGCGCACGCCTGCAACGGGTCACCGACCAAGCCAAGGAGATTGGCACCGACATACTCTTCCTCGATACCGCACCACACAGCGAGGGAACTGCCTTGGCCACCGCCCGTGCTTCCGACCTTATCCTCGTGTCATGCCAGCCCTCAATCGTGGATCTGCGTGCCCTCAGGAGAACAGCCGAGCTTCTGGCGCACGTGAACAAACCAACCTACGTCATCCTCAACCCAGTCTCGCCGAATCTGCTCGTGTCGGATGAAGCAGCGCGCACGATTACCGAAGAGTTCAACCTGCCCGTGTCTGATGTTCGCCTAGGCTCGCGCGTAGCGTACAATCGCTGCATGATCGCCGGACAGACGGCGCCGGAGTACGATCCGGAAGGCAAGGCCACACGGAAAATAGCCAAGCTCTACAAGTGGGTTTGTCAGCTTGTAGACATGTCAATAAAGAAAGGATAGCCATGACGGTGGATTTCAAGGCAGGACTGAAGACCCTGCAGGACAAAGAGGCGATCAAGCGCCATCCCGAGCCGCCTGCGCGGGTCGAGCAGCCACGCGGAAGCCCGAGCCGTCAGGGAAAGGTCCCTCTCACGTAGTGGGTAGATCCAGCCGTTCGAAAACAGTCCAGCAAATCGGACTCTACCATGACAAAGACCAGTACGAACTCGTGAACGAGGCCATCAACCTGATGTTTGAGAAGTACGGGATGCCGCCGATTGCTTGACCGACGCGGTCACCGTATACATCGATAGAATAGAAACAGCGGGAAGGGCTGAACCGGTTTCAGCCCTAACCTTTGGACAGTGCCCGCTTTGCGAAGGCGGTAACCCCGCTGTATTGAACCTAGGGGGCGGCAGTTTCGCGGACGGCTCGCCCTTGTCGGTTCAAAATCGAAGAGCCATAATCGCTGCGGCGCGCGCGTTCCGTAAGCGCATTCTGGCTCGCTTCCTTCAAAAACTTGACCAGCGGCATCAGATCATAACTCCTGATGTACGGACCGTTGCTGTTCCTTGGCCCGCGGGGATCACGGCCGATGATCTTCCGGTTTTCTAGTTTCTTCAAATGGCGTTCGACCGTCCGGGTTGTCACGCTCATTCGCTTCGCGATCACTGCGGGCGAAACGAACGGCCTGTCCTCCCGCTCCCACCAATGGGACATAAGATTCAAGAGAATCACGATGTCGATGGCGTCTATTCCAAGCCGGGTTTGCTCTCGGATGAGGACATTCGGAACCACCTGAAAACCGGCCCCCAATGCCTCTCCCCACTTCTGCTGGACAACGCCCGCTGCGCCACGACTGTTCTGTTCTCGTGAAGTTCCATCCACGCTTTCCAAATTACCACAAAGATGTATAGAATATTCATATAGCGACTCTACCGTCGCTAAATTAATAGAGCCGTCGGCAGGTACAGAATTTCATCAGAAAAGATTAGTCGCGGCGCATCGGGCGTTGTCCAGATTTTTTGGGTCGACAGATTGTGAAAAGATGGAGTTTTAGGAACAGCGCTTGTTTACCAAAACGCAGGGAAATCATGCCCATCGGGCTGGCAAGCAGAGCGCTTATCCAGTTTCAGCCGGGCCCTGATCTATCCCACGTTTATGAGGCCGCTGCTCTCGATTTTAAGCGCATGCTGCAGCCGGAGCAGTGCCGGCAGTATTGGATTCTCCACTCGCTTAGGAATCTCATCGTACGTGCGACCCCGCAATGTTCGCCCTGCCACCTTCTTGCGCACGCCTCCCCATTGCTTGAAAAAGAAGGCGACGCCTGCAGCGTTGCATTGCTCTCGAATGGACAGCACCCAATCCTCTTGCATGGGTCGTGCGCCAGGACCGCTTTCCCCTCCGACGATGACCCACGAAATGCCTTTCAGCGGAATTTCCCCGACATCCTCCAGTAACGGCTCGACTGACAGGAACCGGACGGCGGCAGGCGCAGCTTGAAGATCCGCGATTCTGGGTAGGCCGTACTTCCGGTCTTCCACTGAAACTCCCCACCAGATATGCGGTTCTCCGGCGGCCTCGCGCAGCGGTCCGCGCAGCATATCCCGCAAGCGCTCCGAGCGCTTCGTCAGCACTTGATACGTATGCCACCGTGCCAGCTGCATGGTTCTGGCGACCAGCGAGATGTACGAATCCGGGACCTGATCATGAAACAGGTCGCTCATGGAGTTTACGAAGATCATGCGCGGCTCACTCCAGCGCAGCGGCTCGGCCAGTTTGTGAGGAACGAGGCGGAGATCGAAGCCCTGCTCGAAGGGATGCCCCGGTACGCCCCGAAAGCGCTCCGCGAACCTCTCCGCATAGCAGTGCTTGCATCCGGGGCTGATTTTCGTGCACCCGCGAACGGGATTCCATGTTGCGTCCGTCCATTCGATTTTAGAGAGCAGAGACATTGCAGTTACCAGTCGAATCCAGTTTGATCGGTACTGTACTTCAGGACCTCATCCCAGAACTTCAGAGCTGTCTGATGCCGTGAGAATAGCGCAAGGTGGTATAAAGGCAAGTTCCTTTCGTCTGAGCGGACGAGTTTCATGCGGTCCATAGGAACTGGGAGATAGCCTAGGGACTCCATACTCGCTGAGAATTCCGAGGCGAGAAACGGACGAAAGCCTTTCCTTCGTACTCCAACTGCCTTCCAACGCTCGCGCCATTCCGTGTTGCCAAGGGCATCATCGATCTTAGGCGAGTTTCCATCGACATAGTGGTCGTAGTTCCGGTTAGCATCCATCCCGATCGCCAACAACACCAGGAAATCGACATAGAATCTGGAAAGCTTCCGCAGCGTTTCAAACTTGATGCCGAAATCAAACGGATCTACTAGGCAAAGGCTTAAGACAGTATTGCCAGACGATCCTTTTGGGATCGCGGCACAAATTGTATCGATCTCGACATCACAATTCCCTTGGATAAGGGTAACGTCTGCGGCGGGGGCAATCCTCTTTGTCCGCTCTTTAAGCGCATCCAAAAGTTCGCGGCTCTCCTCGCAGAAAATGTATTTATCGAAGGCGTCGGTGACGGTCAGGGCAGTTACGGGTGACCCTTTGAGGTAGATATTCGTTCCAGAAACGTGGCTGTACCCTGCCGCCGCATAAAGATCGATGTAGACGCGTTTGTCCCACTTGAACTTCATGCCAGTTGAAAACAGCTCGTCATACAGCGCCAGAAGCCGGTACTTCGTTTCGGCCCATGAACCAACATCCGGGCTTATGAGCCCGTCATTTTCCACCCGCAGGTCTTCAGAGGCGGATGCCACGTCAATATTGTATAAAACATTTCGGCTGAATATGTTTTTGGCACCAAAAAAAAAGCGCCCTCCCTGGGAGGGAGGAGCGCCGTCTTCGCCAGAACGCGATTGTTCAACCATGCAGGAACGCTGCAACGAGCAGCAGCGCCAACAGGTAAAGCGGTTGGTATTTAAAGAAATTCCTCATGCAAGCCTCCTTGTGGGAGGACTTTGCCGAAGTCGATTGTTACTGCGGTACGGGCCTGCTCAGCAAAGCGCAGGGCTTGCCGTGACCCGCATGTCTTGGTATTGCTCAAGCGCCAGGTATGTTTCCGGGTGTTCTTCCCTGAAGCCTAGGCGCGTGATTTCCTGAAGGAGGGCGGTCTGGTCTTCGTCCGTCCATTGCGGTACGTCCGGACAGCCTATGATGTCCCCGCTCGCGCACGCCGACAGCAGCAGGAGGCTAAAAATCGTGATGGCGTAGCGCATCTTCCAATGTCACCTTCTTCTCCAACGCTTGCTCATGTGCCTTCAGGAGTTGAAACTGCCAGTCTACACCGTCTTGCCATCCACTACAACAAATTTGTCATGCATGATGGCGTATCGATAATCCGGCGGTCCTTATATTTTGAGAACAGCGCACTTATCGCCTGCGCGATCCAATGCTACACGGTCGGCTGCACCGTCGCCAACCAGACTTCCAATCGCCCCCTCGGTAACATTTCTGAGCGTTGTGCCGGCCTGAGCGATGATGGCCGTCCGTTTGTTCGGCGTTCATAGAGTTAGCAAGACCTTCACCCGATTACGAATAGCCACGATCGAAACCGGCCCGAAGTAACGGCTGTCAAAGCTGCGTGAGTCATACGAGGAGGCCACCCAGACAGTTCCAGGGGCCACTTCGAAATGTCCAAAAGGCCACGCTTTAAGAGGCCTTCCTTCGGTGTCCTTCGCGAGTGGGGCCGTGTTAGCCAGAAGCCTTCCGTTCACGCAAATCCCGCGCGCGGACAGTTCAACCACATCTCCGCGCTTCGCAACGATCGGCTTTAGCAGCGGCGCGCCCCCATCCTGGCAAGCGCCGGGACTACGGTATCCGCGAACGAGAGAAAGTGCCGCAAACGGTTCCGCCGGGCAGAACTCAACCAGGTTTGCGTTTCTTTCCGTCGTGACCAAATACAGCCCTACTGGTAGCGACGGTGAGGTATTGATTCGGAAGCCGAGTAAACCGCAGAGTTGGAACGTCCCGACTGAAACAATAACTACAACTGAGCCAATAAATCGAACCACTGCAAAGCGCGTGTTCCTCACTCTATCCAACAGGCCAGCCATCTTGATCGATTGCTCCGCTCTGAAGATTTGGGACAGCGCACTCCTCGGCAGCGGAAGCTTTGGCCGATCCGGTGGTCCGACGCGGTGCGGCAATCAAGTGGCAGCTGCGAACTACAACTTCCTGGACTGTCCGTTCGATTCCATCACCCTTCGGCTTGAACTGGCGCTGCTCGATGGTCCCCTCGACAAAGATGTTGTCGCCCTTGTCGAAGGTCGCGGCTACGAGGGAAAGATCCCCATAGAATGACAAGCTGTGCCAGTTCGTGTGTTGTTGAGTCTTGCCGTCGCCGTCCTGATAACGATAGCTTTCCCCGAGCCGGACGTTTGCGACGGGTGTTCCAGACGGAAGGCGCCTAAGGGCGGGTTTTGCCGCAAGATAGCCTGCGACTTCGACACGATTTCTCTGCATGTTGTGTCACACTAAGCCATCCGATGGCGCATTGCGCCAGGTTATGGTTCCGATCCTGCACGGCCGGCGGGTGGTTCCCGGCCGAGCGAACTTTGGTTTCTGTCGTGGCCGTCGGAAACAAAGCTTCTGAGGCCAATGCGCTGCTCAAACCTGAGTAGTTTCCGCCAACATATCCTTCCCAATTTCGGAGCCATCGCCAACGGATGGTATCAATCCGATGCCTGCCGCCCAATAATCGAAGCGGTCACGTCATGAAGAGTGCCACTTTCGCCCCAAACCATGTTCAAACTGGCGCCAACTTATGATTCAACTGATAGCGTGGTGGTTAAGGTTCTCCTTGTCCGATCTGACTTTCTTCTATGAAGTACTGTTCGACATCCGTCGGTGCAGGCAGCTCAGGGAGAGGTAGGACCTCTGGCTTACTGACCACATTTCGAGTTCGATTGGACGCGTGCTGTGGAACGGGTTTGCCGTCTTCCAAAGTGAAAAGCGCAGTTGGGGGAGCCAGTCGGGCACGCGAATTGAGCACAGGATCGAGGAAGTAAAGCATTTGGGTTCCGAGGATCGGGCGATGGCCGCTAACGAAGATTAGCATTTGGCCTGGTGCCACGATTCGCTCCTCGCCGCCGCTGCCCCGCTTTTGGGGAGGTTTCAACCGCAGCACCTCGTCTGGAGTCATCAGAGGCCGCTCAATATGATCCACGCTGGCGTTGATGTGCGCCATCACCGGAGAAAGCCGCGAGCCGCTAAAGTTATAGCTCGCCTTCTGTACTGTGGCTGTGCCGGTCATTTTGCTCAATAG
>Ga0209060_10003328_pt1 | contig 13581 bp, 11 predicted proteins | sample Coa_R1_8_FD_187155 | JGI IMG/M metagenome (GOLD analysis project Ga0209060, IMG submission 187155) | Surface soil microbial communities from Centralia Pennsylvania, which are recovering from an underground coalmine fire - Coalmine... | ecosystem: Environmental > Terrestrial > Soil >...
TTCTCACCAGGCTCTAACAAAAGATTCCGCTCAATTCTTGCGAAGGTTGAATGCTCAGGAAGCATAGGCCAGGAGCGGTGCCAGTAAAATCGAACTGCCCATCACTGTTTGTTTCGGCGCTTTTCAGCGTGCCGCCGGAACGTGCAGATCGAGTGACAGTCGCGGTATTTTGGCGCCAGGGAGAAACCCGGGCGAGTGAATTTTCCCTTGAGGAGAGCGAACCGAAATTGGCGTGATGCTTGGCGACTCGAGCACTATCGCAGTAACCTGAACGACCGGATAGACGATGCTACAGGCGCTACAACCGCCGGCTACGGCGGCCATCGCGAGTGCTAGTTTTGCCGGCATAGTTGTTCTCAACTCAATTCGTAGCCGTGAGTCGCGATCTTGACCCACAGCGTTTCCGCCTCGCTCCCGTGCAGCGCGAAGATCTGGCGCACCAGATCGCACACTTGCTCGCAGCCCTTTTCATAGAACACGAGCACGGATGGGCCCGCGCCGCTCAGCGCACATCCCAGGAGTCCAGGAGCGCGGAGCTTCACCATTTCTTCAAGACCCGGGACCAGCGCGTAGCGATAGGGTTGGTGCAGACGGTCCTCGAAGGCCGCAGGGAACGCGCTGGTGGTCCCGGTGGCGAGGGCGGCGATCAGCAACGCGCTCCGCTGCACGTTGAAAATCGCGTCCTGCTTGGAATAGCTGGTGGGAAGAACCGCTCGCGCCTGGCTGGTGGGCAGCTCGTAATTCGGAACAACGACAGCCACGCCGTAACTCGCCGGAAGTTCGAGACGCACGGCGCGCGCTACTCCCCCAGCATCGATCGCGCTAGCGACAATCGAGCCCAGCACGCACGCGGCCACGTTATCCGGATGTCCCTCGATCTGGGCCGCTTCGTCCAAAATGCGGTGCGGCTTCCAATGCAATCCGAGCAATTGATCGGCGATCACGACGCCTGCGGTGAGCGCGGCGGCGCTCGATCCGAGACCTTTTTCGAGTGGAATGTCGTTCTCGATTTCGAGCGCGATCGGCGGCAGCGTTTCACCGACATCGCGCGCCACACGCAACGCCGTTTGCCAAATCAAATTGTCCGCGGTGGTGGGAATTTTGTGAGCGTCGCGCCCGAGCGCTTTGATGCTCAACTGCGCAGCGGGTTCAAATCTACAAGTGAGATAGACTCCGAGCGCCAGTCCCAACGCGTCGAAGCCGGGGCCGAGATTCGCGCTGGATGCTGGGACGCGGACTCTCATTCGGATGTTCGTTAAAGCTTCACCGCGGTTCCCCGATGGCACGATTCGTAAACCGATAGCACCACTTGCAGCGCGCGATAACCGTCTTCGCCGGAGGAAACGGGTTTGCGGCCGGTCTTGATGGCTTCACCGAAATCCAGGAACTGCCGCTCGAACGGAGCAAGTGAAATCGCCATGGGATCGGATGCGCCCGAAGCAACGTCGCTATCGAGCGGCGCGGGTTCTCCGGAGTCGTTCTCTACGTGCCAGGTGGTGAGCTTGTCGCCCGAGATCACGGCCGTTCCCTTGGTGCCATGGATTTCCATGCGCTCGGTGTAGCCGGGCCAAAACGCGGTGGACGATTGAATCACTCCCATCGCGCCGGAGCTATATTTCATGAGCGCGGCCACCACGTCCTCGGATTCGATTTTGTGCAGCGCGCCCAGCTGCCAGTAGCCGAAAATTTCCGAAACCGGGCCGGCGAGCCACAGCAGAATATCCACTTGATGGATCGCTTGGTTGATCAGCGCGCCACCGCCTTCCGTCGCCCAGCTCCCTTTGATGGGCCGTGAATAATAAGCAGCGGATCGATACCATTTCACGTACGCGTCGGCTTGTAAAATTCGGCCCAAACGTCCGGCATCCAACGCGCGGCGTAGAAATTGGATGGAATCGTCGAAGCGATGCTGGCTCACCACGCTCAACTGGATGCCGGCGTTCTTCGCCACGTCGATCATCTTGCGCGCGGTTTCCAGATTCGTCGACATCGGCTTCTGCACCTGGATGTGCTTCTTGGTTTCGGCGCAGATCAGCAGCGGCTGGAGCCGAAAATCGGGAAACGTGCAGACGTCCACATAATCGACTTGCGGATGCCGGCACACCTCTTCATAGGTGGGAACGAACTGACAACCGTATTTTTCAGCGAAAGCCCGGCCGCTCTCCGCGTTGATGTCGGTACAAACCGTCAGTTCGTATCCGATGTTCGCGTAAGCTTGCGCGTGTTTGTGCGAAATCGCTCCGGTGCCAATCATTCCTACTCGCATAAGGACGTTTCTCGTGTTCTCGTTTCTGGCTTCTCGTTCAGGTTCGTGCGGCTTCTTCGTTATTGTACGAGACCGTTGTTTGTGCCGCAGATGGCTACTTCGAGCCCGAGATTTCGGAAAGCCGCCGCTTTCGCGGCTAAGGCGCGATTGGCGGCATCCGCGCCCGGTGCGTACGCCACTTGAATGTGGTTCGATTTGTGGCGCGCCATCATTTGATCGCGCGTAATTCCATATGTCACGGCGTGCATGATGGGCCACTGCGGCGTGGTGTCGCGCCATCTACGCTCGGTTTCTTCGCGCGGAAGTTCGCGCACCGCGGCACGTCCCAGGTCAGCTTTGAGTTCTCCATGATCGACGTAGATGCGGCTCCAGACGATTTCGCCAGGCTTGCTGATGCCTTTCAGCGTCCCGCCGCCCAGGCGGAAATACATGGGCGGCTGGCGCTCGCTCACGGCGCCTTTGTACTCGCCGATGAAATGCTTGGGCGGCGCGGCGCCGCTGATTTCGAATACCCAAACGAATTCGCCGTTGTACTCTTCGCCGTAACGGATGTCGTGCAGCGTGGTTTCGGGATCAAAGCCCAAGCGCGTCCAAATGCGATTGGTGATGAGCGCGTCCAGCCCGGCGCATTCATCCACTTCGTTGAAGTGCGGCAGCGCTCGGCCGGCGTAAAGCTCGCGTCCATCGCGCGAATGAACAGGTGGGCGCTGGACATTGTTCAGCAGGCCCTCGGGAAGGTCGGAGGCGGGGCTCAGATCCTTGAGCCCTTGCTGGTATTGAATGCCGATGGCATCGCAGCCGAACTCGTCGGCGATGCGGAGCGCGGCGATGTACATTTTGCATTGCTCGAGAATCTGCGGATCCACGAGATCCGTTTCCGGATTCGTGCCGGTGACGAATTTCATGCCGCTTTTGTCCAGCCAATCGCGCACGGCCCGCGCCTCCGAATCCGGCGTGCGCTGCATTTCAGCAAAGAGCGCCGATTGGCTGAGCCTCTCTTTGAAGACGCCGGTGGGATGCAGCAGTTCATCCGGGATGATGGCGTTGTACATTCCCATGCAGCCTTCGTCGAACACCCCGAGGATGGCTTTGTCGCGCTTCAACGTATCGGCGATCTCGCCCGCCAGTGTTTCTTCGGCGGGCGGCAATTTGAGTTTTGTGAGCGGGCGCACGTGCGTTGCGTCGTGCAGGATGGGTTCAAGCTTGAGCCAGCGCTGCAATCCAGTCAAGAAAAATGCGTCTTTGAAATCTCTACTCCACAACGTTTCGTATCGAACGCCGGCTTTGGTGAGAGATCCGTTGAGATTGAGCATGCCAACCAGACCCGGCCATTCGCCGCTCCAATTCGCGACTGTAAGGATGGGCCCCTGGTGCGTGAATAGCCCGGAGAGCACGTGATGACTGTACTGCCAGACGGCTTCGACGACAATGAGCGGCGCCGTGCGCGGGATGTCGCGAAAAACCTGCATGCCGTATTTCTGGCTGTCGATGAAGCCGTGTTGCTTGGCGGGATTATAGGGATGCGCGCGGCGGACTTCGCGTCCCGCGCCCCGGATGGCTGCGATCACGGATGCTTCGACAGATTCCTGGGCCGGCCAGCATTTCTGATTGGCGGACAAACGCAGGTCGCCGCTGGCGATGAGATAGACGGGTTCACCCATTTGTCGCTATTGTGGCACGCTCGTGTGTTATGTTGAGTGGTAGACCTTCCTGTTGTAGCTCCGGGCCGGTAGCTCAGTTGGTAGAGCATCGCACTTTTAATGCGGTGGTCGCGGGTTCGATCCCCGCCCGGCTCACCATCTTCTCTAGTAACAGCCACCTGTGCGATACGATGCACGGAACGGCCCGAACCCCAGAAAAATAGCTGCGGAAATAAGCGCCAGATCGTGTAAGCTGATCGTGTCCGTTTCCGCAAATTATTTCAATTGAGTCAAAAGAGGTGAATGTCCATGCCTACCAATTTCTCGATACCCAAGGAATTTACAGCGGATGGAGTAAGCGTTACTCTCGGAGCGTCGTCTCCCAATCCCGCCATTCTGAACGCACTCGCCACCGATGCACCATTTCCCGCAGGGGACATCGCGGCCGGCAGCCTGTCCGTGTCCGCCTGAACCCTCGCACGCCCTTATTCCTCTGGATGTTCTTACAATGTTCACTACCGCTACAGAGCGCTCGAACAGGCATCGGCTTTGTTGAAAACCTGGCTCTGGAGGAGAATATGCAGACGGTCCGCCTGATTGTTTTTGATCGCGCTTCCAACGCTATCGGGTCGGTGACAATACCCGTACCGGCGATGGCCAATCCAGCGGCTCCCAAGTATTGAACCTTACAAGATTGGCTTTCGTCCAGCTAGCATCTTTCTGTAAGCATCCAGGAGCTGCTCCCGCGCCTGCTTGCCTACGGGGTCGGGTAGTTCGGCCGGCTGGTAATGCCGGCAGAGGTCGACAGTTTTGCGAAGACTCTCGGCGAATTCGATGCAAGGCGGGCAACCGGCAAGATGAGCATCGATCTCCTGGCAGGCGTCCGGTGGGAGCTCCAGGTTTAAATATTCGGACAGAAGTGAAAACACCTCTTTGCATTTTTCACTGTGCTCATGCGACGCCATGTCATTTTCCTCGCGTTGGTTTGGTCCGCAGATATTCATCCAACTCCTGACGGACCGCCAGACGAGCGCGATGCAGCCGCGTCTTGACCACATCCTCGGTCAGATCGAGGATCTGGGCGGTCTCGATCGTCGATAATTCCTCCACGTCCCTCAGCAGGATCACGGGCCGATAGTTCTCGGGCAGCTCGGCCATCGCCCGTTCCAGCACCTCTTTCAACTCTGATTGCAGCATCCGATCATCCGGCAGTCTGGACCAATCGGCGATCTGCAGCTTGCCAGGGCCACCCGCATGATCCATCGTGGGCAGGAACTGGTCGAGTGAGAGCTCCTTCGACGGCGCGAAAACGCTTTTCCGCCGCTTCATCAGGCATGCGTTCTTGGCGATCTGGAAAACCCACGGCCGGATCCGCTCGGGTTGGCGGAGATGGTCGAAATTCTCAAACACGTTCAACATCGTCTCCTGCGTCACCTCCTCGGCGTCTTCGCGATTCCGGCACATCAGCCAGCTGTAGTGGAAGACTTTCGCGCGGAAGTGCTCCACAAAGCGATCGAATGCCGCCGGTTCTCCCGCCATCAATTGCCGTGCGAGTTCAATCTCGGTGTCGCGTTCCAAGGTTCCGTTCCGCTTCTGATTGTAGCGGCGTTAACTTGCGCTAGACCGGCCCTCCTGTCTCTCAGGATGCAATTACCGCAAAAAGGTGACGCACCGTCACCTCGGCAAACTAAATGCATCCAGGGAGTCAGAAGCAATGAGGAAAACGCTGCTGATGCTGGTTTGGTGGTCGCTGCCGAGTGGGGCAGAAGACCCAATGTCACTAAAAGACGCAGTTCGCCTGGCACTGGACAAGAATAAGTCCGTGGAGGCCTCTCTGGCCGCGCAGAAAGTCGCGGAAAGTCGCATCCCGGAGGCGCGGGGCGGCGCCCTGCCAAAGGTCAATTACTCGGAGTCCTGGACACGCAGTGACAATCCAGTCTTTGTGTTTTCCTCCTTGCTGACCGAGCATCAATTCGCGGAGCAGAACTTCCAGCTTGGGCCGCTGAACCGGCCCGATTTCCTCAACAATTTTCAATCGTTGGTAACGGCGGATCAAACGCTCTACGATGCAGGTCAGACCAGGCACTCCGTTCGCTCAGCTGAGCTGACCAAGGACCTGACCAGCGAGCAGGGCCGGCGGACGCAAATGGAAGTGATCGAAAGCGTGATCCGGTCGTACTACGATGCCGTGTTAAGCGCGGAGCAACTGAATGTCACCGGCCAAGCCATGCGTTCGGCCGAAGCCGACGTGGAGCGTGCCCAGGCAGTCCGTTCCGCCGGAATGTCCACGGACGTCGACGTGCTCTCAATCAAGGTTCACCTTGCCGGGGTTCGCGAGCAACAGATCCTGCGCGAAGCGGATCTGGCTGTGGCGCGCGCCGCCCTCAACGATGCGCTGGGACTGCCGCTGGACACTGCGCACTCCTTGACCACCGCTCTCACAGCTTTGAAACTGCCGGAGGCCCCGCTCGCGGACTACGAAAAGAACGCCCTCAGCCAGAGGCCGGAGGCGCGCCAGACGAAACTCGCCACAAGCCTCGCCGAGAATCAGGCGGCGATAGCGCACAGCAGCTTGCTGCCGCAGATAGGTGTCCACGCCGCCTTCGAAGCCGACCGCCAACGTTTTTATGACCGCGGGGGCGCTAACTGGCTGGTCTCGATCGGAGTGCGGTGGAACCTGTTCAATGGCTTCAGCGACAGGGCGCGCATAGAGGAAAGCAAGTCCGCGCTCCGCCAGAGCCAGGCCGAGCAGCAGCGCACGAGTTCCGCCATTCGGCTTCAGGTTCGCCGCGCGTATGCCGATCTAGGCGCCGCCGCGCAACGGATCGAGGTAGCAAAAGCATCCGTGGCGGAGGCGGAAGAGAGTCTTCGCATCACGAAAAACCGCTACGACACCGGACTGGGCAACGTTACTGACTTGCTTCGCACCGAAACCGCGGTTCTTGAAGCGCGCTCCCGGCACTTAGCCGCGATCCACGATCAGCGGGTTGCGGCCGCAATGCTGGAACTTGCGGCGGGGACTCTAAACGTGGATTCGGAGGTTTTGAACTAAATGAGAAAGCACTGGTTGCCTCTACTTGCGTCTGCGATGTGGCTGGCCGGATGCGGCCAAGCCTCACGCCAAAAGCCCGCTGCCTCTTCCGAGCCCGCTGCTACCGTGTCCACGATCAACGCAGCTACCGAGAGCTGGCCCTCTATCTATGAAGCGACGGGGACCGTTCGGGCCCGCCCCACGGCGGTGATCTCAGCGAAATTAACCGGCTACGTGCGCGAGGTAAAAGTGCAAGCCGGCGACCGCGTCCGCGAAGGGCAGCTACTAGTAACGCTCGATACGCGCGACCTGGATGTCAGTTCCCGGCGCGCCGAAGCAGCGCGAGAGGAAGTACGCTCAGCCGTGCCCGAGGCCGACAGCGCCGTCGCGGCAGCGAAGGCCAATCTTGACTTGGCACAGGTCACTTTTGGCCGCATGCGGGAACTGTTTCAAAAGACATCGATTTCAAACCAGGAGTTGGATGAGGCCTCGGCCAAACTCAAGGCTGCGCAAGCCGCTTACGAAGTGGCTATGGCACGGCGGCTTCAACTGAATTCCAAACTCGCACAAGTAGATCAGGAAGTGCGTTTGACCGAGGTTACGCGCAGCTACGCCGATGTCGTTGCGCCTTTCGCCGGCGTGGTTATTTCGAAATCCGCCGATCCCGGCAGCCTCGCGCTTCCCGGCGCTCCTTTGTTCAGCATCGAACGGGATGGTGCGTATCGCCTGGAAGCATCGGTGGAAGAATCCCGGTTGGCAACGATTCGTGTTGGACAGCCAGTGTCGATCACTTTGGATGGCGTCGATCAAACCATGGACGCGCGAGTTTCTGAGATCGTGCCCGCCGTGGATTCCGCGTCGCGGGCTTACATCGTCAAGATTGACTTACCTGCGGTTCCCGCAGTTCGTTCGGGAGTTTTCGGGCGCGCTCTGTTCCAGCTGGGAAGCCGCCCGGTGCTTGCGATTCCCGCAGCCGCAGTCACTGAACGCGGCCAGTTGCAATCGGTGCTCGTCGTCGACAGCGGAATCGCCCGCACACGTCTCATCACAACTGGACAGCGAACTAAAGATCGCGTTGAGGTACTCTCCGGCCTGACCGCTGGTGAAAAGGTGATCCTCCCGATTCCCACGGATCTCGCGGATGGCGCCAAAGTGGAGGTCCGCCCGTGAAGCCAGAACACACGCGCGGGCCGGCCGGAAAGTTCGCCCGCGTTTGGATCGGATCCAAACTGACGCCGCTGGTCATCGCGGCCTCCCTGCTGCTTGGAGCATTCGCCGTATGGAAGCTGCCCCGTGAGGAAGAGCCGCAGATCATCGTGCCGATGGTGGACGTCTTTGTCCGGATGCCTGGCGCGTCGGCTCGTGAAGTGGAAGAGCGTGTCACCAAACCGATGGAGAAACTGCTGTGGGAGATTCCGGGTGTGGAGTACATTTACTCCACTTCCAGCCCAGGCATGTCCACGGCCATCGTTCGATTCCTAGTTGGACAAGACGAAGAGAAGAGCATCGTGCGGCTGAATGAGAAGCTGAATGCCAACCTGGACCTGATTCCACCCGGCGCTTCTCTTCCGTTGGTCAAGCCCCGATCCATTGACGACGTGCCCATTCTGGCGCTCACGTTTTGGAGCAAACGGTACGGTGACTTCGAGCTGCGGCGCATCGGGGCGCAAGTAGACGACACCATCAAGCAGACGCCGGATGTCTCCGCCGTAGCGCTGATCGGTGGTCAACGCAGAGAAATTCGCATTGCGCTCGACGCCGGGCATCTGAGCGCCTATCACCTCTCGCCGCTGCAGGTGGTGAGCGCTCTGGGTGCTTCCAATCGCAGGCTGCGGTCGGGTGAGTTTTCGAACGGCAACCGGCAATACCTCCTGGAAACGGGCCAATTCCTGCGCAGCGCGGAAGACGTCGGCAACGTAATCGCTGGAGTTGCCAATGACAAGCCGATCTTCGTGCACAACGTCGCCGAGGTGACAGACGGCGGCGAAGAGCCTTCCGATTACGTGCGCTTCTCGAATGGAAAGGGTTTTTACCCGGCTGTGACCATCGCCATCTCCAAGCGCAAGGGAACCAACGCTGTCACGGTGGGCGAAGACGTCCTGCATCGTCTGGAGCCCCTGCGGGGCGCCGTGATCCCATCCGATGTCGAAATGACCATCACCCGGAACTACGGAGATACGGCCAAGGAGAAATCGAACGAGTTGCTGTGGCACATGCTGATTGCCGTGATTTCCGTGAGTGTCCTGATTGCCATTACGCTGGGCATTCGCGAATCGCTGATTGTATTCACTGCAATTCCGGTGACGCTGGCGCTGACGCTCACGGTCTTTTATCTCTACGGCTACACGCTCAACCGGATCACGCTTTTTGCACTGATATTTTCCATCGGCATTTTGGTGGACGACGCGATCGTGGTGGTGGAGAACATCGTGCGGCACTGGCGGATGCCGGCCAATCATGATCGGCCGCCGTTCGAAGTCGCCATCGAGGCTGTGGACGAGGTGGGAAATCCCACGATTCTGGCCACATTGGCCGTAGTCGCGGCCATTCTGCCGATGGCATTTGTGGGTGGGCTGATGGGACCGTATATGCGTCCTATCCCGATCGGCGCTAGCGCCGCGATGCTCTTCTCGCTGCTAGTGGCATTCATCGTGACGCCCTGGGCCGCTATCCGGATTCTCAGGCCGGGAGGCCATCACAAAGGCGAACGAGAGGATTTCTTGACGCGCCTGTACCGGCGCTTCATGGGGGGCCTGCTGCATCGCGCCGCCCTGCGATGGAGCTTCGTCGTCGGCGTGGCGTTCTTGCTCTTGGCCTCCGTTTCTCTCTTCTACTTCGGTTTTGTCAAAGTCAAGATGCTCCCGTTCGACAACAAGAGCGAGTTCCAGGTGATCGTCGATATGCCTACAGACACAACGCTCGAACAGACGGCGCGCGTAACTCAACTGCTGGCCGAGGAAACACAGAAGCAGCGCGAAGTGGTGAACGTCCAGACTTATGTTGGAACAGCGTCGCCCTATAACTTCAACGGATTGGTTCGCCATTACTACCTTCGGCGCGGGCCGAATGTGGCGGATATCCAAGTGAATCTGCTTTCGAAAGGCGCGCGGGATCTGCAAAGCCACGAGATCGCCAAACAGGTGCGCAATCGCATTCTACATATTGCGGAGCGTTACGGCGCTCGGATCAAGGTGGCGGAAGTACCGCCCGGGCCTCCCGTGCTCGAAACGTTGGTCGCGGAGGTTTACGGCCCGAATATGAATAGAAGGATCTCACTGGCCCGGCAAATCAGAGATCTTTTCAAGCAGACCAAGGGTGTCGTGGACGTCGATTGGTACGTCGAAGACGATCAACCAAAGTACAGCTTGTGTGTCGATCAGGAAAAGGCCGCTATCAACGGAATCTCCAAGGAAGACATCGCTCGCGCGCTGCAAGTGGCATCTGCCGGCTACCAGGCCGGTCTGTTGCATCAGGCCGCGGAAAAGGAGGATGTTTCGCTCACCGTGCGGCTGGACCGGGCGACGCGTTCGGACATAGATCGTATCCAGAGCCTCAAAGTGGCGGGTCACAACGGGCTGCAGATCGCGCTCGGAGAACTGGTGCACGTCGAGAAGTCGATCGAAGACAAGAGCATCTATCACAAAAACCTGATGCCGGTGACGTACGTGACCGCCGACATTGCCGGAGAGATCGAGAGTCCAGTCTACGCGGTTCTCAAACTCGGGCCGGAAATCGACAAGATCAAAATTCCAGAAGGCTATCAGATCGAGCAGCATATGGCAGCGCTTCCCTCGGACCCCGGGCGCTACTCGATGAAGTGGGACGGCGAGTGGCACATCACTTATGAGGTGTTTCGCGATCTCGGTATCGCCTTCGCCGCGGTGCTGATTCTGATCTATGGACTGGTAGTCGGCTGGTTCCAGTCGTTCCTGACGCCGCTCATGATAATGGCCGCCATTCCGTTCTCTCTGGTTGGCATTCTGCCCGCACACGGCGTTCTGCATGCGTTTTTCACGGCCACCTCCATGATCGGATTCATCGCCGGCGCCGGCATCGTGGTGCGGAACTCCATCATCCTGGTGGACTTCATCGAACTGCGCTTGGCCGAGGGCATGCCGCTCGACGCCGCGGTGATCGATGCCGGCGCCGTTCGCTTCCGACCGATGATGCTCACTGCCGCCGCCGTGGTAGTCGGTTCGTCCGTGATCTTGTTCGATCCCATTTTCCAGGGTCTGGCGATTGCGCTGATGGCCGGTGAAATCGCCTCGCTGCTGCTCTCGCGTATGACGGTGCCAGTGTTGTTCTATTTGGCGAACAGGAGAAGGAGGAAACTTGCATGACTGTAGATCGTTACCTGCGAATGATCGCCGGCGCGTTCGTTCTGTTGACGCTCGCGCTTGGATGTTGGGTGAGCGCTTACTGGTATCTGTTCACAGCGTTCGTTGGGCTCAATTTGTTTCAATCCGCTTTTACGAACTGGTGTCCGATGATGACCATTCTTCGGAAGCTGGGTGTCCGCGGAAACTGAAGTTCGTCACTGCCGCGCGACAATACAACCAGAGAACTGCTCGTCCGAGAACAGCACGTCAGGCACGGCCAGACAAGTAGTCCTAGTGGCGACGGCATGTGTGGCGTCCTGCAAGTTGCAGATTCGGTGAAACGGTGGCGGGTTCGAATCCCACCCTCACGGCCAAGTTAGCCCGATGCGACAGTGAATCGTTCTTCGGCTAGACGTCCGAGGCACCGCAGGAGTTTGCAAACCGATGGTGCGCCCGCGGTAACTTGTCGACCAACCCGCCAATCCGAGCGTGGTGGTAAATTTTGTTGGAACCCGTTCTGGTCCGGTGACACCACAACTCGGGACCGGAGCGCCTTGCAACGCTGACACTGAAAGCTCCCAGATCCCCGGCGCATGCGAAATCGATGGGCAGCGGACTGGATGAAAGAATTCTTGGCGCCGTGTACCTTAGTTCGGCGGAAGCATCGATTTTAGCGATTCTCGCGCATTGTTGATTCAGTAACTTACACTCTATCATTGTGCCTTTCGGGTTCGATCCCCGCCCGGCTCACCATCTTCTCTAGTAACAGCCACCTGTGCAATACGATGCACGGAACGGCCCGAACCCCAGAAAAATAGCTGCGGAAATAAGCGCCAGATCGTGTAAGCTGATCGTGTCCGTTTCCGCAAATTATTTCAATTGAGTCAAAAGAGGTAAATGTCCATGCCTACCAATTTCTCGATACCCAAGGAATTTACAGCGGATGGAGTAAGCGTTACTCTCGGAGCGTCGTCTCCCAATCCCGCCATTCTGAACGCAATCGCCACCGATGCACCATTTCCCGCAGGAGATATCACGGCCGGCAGCCTGTCCGTGTCCGCCTCGACGGGCAATCCGATCAAACTGGGCGATGCATCGAAAAATGTTTCCTTTTCATTGAACGCAAGCGCGAATTATGGCATCAGCATCCTTTCCGATCCGCAAACCGTTGCAAAAACTCTGAACGCCGATTCGAACATCGCGTCGGCGATCGATCTGACTACCGGCACGGCGCCCACCGATCGTTTCGCGGTACTGCAATTGGCATACGACATGGGAGCGTCCGTGAAGGGCGCCGTCGCGTTCGGCGGCGTGGGTTCGCTCAACTTCGGCGCCACCGGATCGCTTCAGGGCGATTGGGATGTCGTCCACCGGTTTCCCGGCGCAACCGGCGCGTTCGGCGTTTTAGAACAAACGTTTTCGGCTTGGCGGCTGCCTCGTCAAATCTCCACCGCACAGCAGCTTCCAGCGGGCACCTGGATCCTCACGGAACTCAACGGGTCGCTAAAGACGAATGTTGGCGTGCAAGCCGGCTACGACTACACCTGGATTAAACAGCTCGGCGGCAGCCTCACTGGCGAAATCGGCATGAAGATTTCGTTGGCGGCCAGCGCCTCGCTCGGCTTCAGCGCAAACGGAAGCTATGCGCTGGTCCTCTCGCGCCAGGACAGCTCGAACAAACTGCGGCTTGCGGCATACAAGCTAAAGAAGCTGGGTTGGGACTTTGCGCTCAATGCCAGCGCCGGAGTGCAAGGCATCTTGCCGGCTTCGCTGCAGCAGAGCACGGATGTTACCGATCTCATCAAAGCGATTTTCGGAGTCCACGCAACGCAGCTGATTAACGACCTCAAGCTAGTGCAAAAGGTCGCCGCTGGAGGAAATCTGACCGATCAGGCCGCCAATTACCTGATTGCTTTGGGGCAAACGAAGATTCCGGGAGCCGCGGACGCCGTGGCGGAATTTAACGCGGGCGTGGATGTGGTGAAGAACTACATCTCGCAGCTGGATTCGCTTGGCCAGCGCACCACCGATCAGTTGTTATCGCTCTTGCCGAAGGCGGCAGCCGCTGACTTGGCGCAGTTCAAGACCATCCTGGGCGATATCCAACAAGTGGCTGCGGATCCGACGAAAATCGGTGGCATCGTCGCGGCGAGCTTCAGAGGGTCGCATTCTTCCAGACGCCATTTGGACAATGGCTGAGTTCATTCCTGCAGGATTCCGCGGTAGCGTCGCCGCTCGCCGCGCTGGCGGACAGCTCGGTCCTTCATTCGATCGGCACGGCCGCAACGACGACGCTGAACCTGCTGAACGGCGGAGACCTGCAGA
>Ga0209060_10003330_pt1 | contig 13573 bp, 14 predicted proteins | sample Coa_R1_8_FD_187155 | JGI IMG/M metagenome (GOLD analysis project Ga0209060, IMG submission 187155) | Surface soil microbial communities from Centralia Pennsylvania, which are recovering from an underground coalmine fire - Coalmine... | ecosystem: Environmental > Terrestrial > Soil >...
CGTCGACCTGGTTCGAAACGTTGGTCTGCATTTTCTTCTGGGTATCGATCAGAACCACAGCGGGGCGGCTCGTTCTTACAATATGACCAATGCTCTTGCTGCCCGCGATCGCGCCCAGTTGGCCAATGGTTGTCCTCCTGGAATCGATCAGGCGAACTGCATGGTCTTGAGACTGGGGCAAGCTGGAGCGCAAGCAGCTTACTCAACAGCAGGCCTCGACTCGAACATTGCTGTAACGGGTGGCGCGCCATGCAGCTTCTGCGCTTTTCCCGGAGTGACCCCGAACGGCCAGAACAACGCCGGCAATGGCGGCGGCAACGGTTCGCTCGGCGCGCTCGATATGCTTGAGCCTGTCGGGCGCTCCGTATACGACGGCCTTCAACTGAAGCTGACCGAGAACATCCTCCATCCCTACCGCTTCGTGAAGCACACGAACTTGGTTCTCGCATATGCGTGGTCGAAGTTCACCAGCCAGGCGCAGGATCAGGACTTCATTAACCTCGCCACCGACAACGATAATGCAGTCCGCTTCACCGGCCCCAATGCCCTGGATCGCAGGCATCAGGTCTCGTTTGGAGCGACGTTCGATCTCCCGTTCTACGCACGGTTAAGCGTCATGGGCCATTTCTACAGTCCGCTTCCGCAGAATTTGCTATTGCCCGAGCTGACCAACGGCGGTGAAATTTACGCGACCGATTGGCTGGGTTCAGGTCTTGGTTCCGGAGCTCCTCCTGAGCCGGTGCCAGGAACCCAGATCGGACAATTCATGCGCGGGACCGATGCCACGAATCTGCAGCGCGTCATCAGTGATTACAACACTCACTTTGCCGGTAATCTGACCCCGAGCGGCCATTGCCTCGTTGGCGACGGACAATGTCCTGGGTCTGGCCCCGTTCAGGTGATGTCTTTAGCCGATATGGGTACTCTGGGCTGGGTGATGCCGCAACTCGCGTCGGTACCGCCGGATGCGCAAAACTTCACCTGGTTGAAAACCCTCGACATCAAAGCTGCGTGGCCCATCAAGGTCCACGAGCGAGTGACCGTTGAACCCAGTGCAGCCATTTTCAACGTCTTCAACTTCGCGAACTCGTTTATGCCCGGCAATCTTCCGCTGGCATCCTTGCTTCCGGGCGGAGCCAACCAGACTTTGGCGCCCAACGCAGTGGGTGGCGTAACCGGGGGCAGCATCATGCCATTCCGTGCCAACTTCCAGTCGGGAACTTATGCGCTCGGTGTGCCTCGGCAAATTGAGTTTGGCTTGCGCATTGAGTTCTAAGCAGAGTTGAACCTCCATGGTGTCCTACCCTCCCTATCCTTGTCGCGTTTTGCGCGACAGGGTGAGGGTTTTGACTTTCTTTCAAGCACCTAACCCGAATTTCTCACCACGGAGGCACGGAGGCGCAGAGAAAATCGTTTGAAACTGTCGCGGCTCTTCTCCGTGACTCCGTGGTGAGAAATGGCGGCTAACTTCGGAGTTTCGAGAGAGCGAGTACAGCGGCGCATTGTGTACAATGCCTGCATGTCGTTTCGGGCTCCCCACGGAAATCCAAATGCCAAACGCGGGCGGACACCTCCGCCGGAAGACACTTTCGAGGAAGCCGCCTTCCTCAAGGCGCTTGGCGAGAAGCAAAAACTCGTATCGCTAAAACTGATGGACGGGCAGACCGTCCAGGGCTGGATCGAGTACTACGACAGAAACATGGTGCGGCTGACGCGCCAGGACGCTCCGAACCTTTTCATCTTCAAGCACGAAATCATGTACATCACCGAAGACGTGCTAAAGAAGAAGTGAAGAAATACGCCTCGAGCTCCTAAACTGATGAGGCGCTCGCGGCCCCTCGGTCTGTGTTAACTGCTTCAACGATTTCTAAACGGTTATCAGAAGCCTTTTCTGAAAAACATGCCATCTACCTCAGAACAATCCACGAACTTTCTTCCTACAATGTCGGCCATAGCCCGAGAAGCGGGTGCGCTGCTGATGCAATATTTCCACCAGGGTTTCAAGATCGAATACAAGGGCGATGCTGATCTGGTGACAGCCGCAGATCGTGCCTCCGAGGCTCTTATCCGCGAACGCATCAAGAAATCTTTCCCCTCGCACGACGTTTTGGGTGAAGAGCAGGGACTGAACGATCAGGGCAGCGACTACCGTTGGTACGTTGATCCTCTTGACGGCACGACGAATTTCGCGCATGGATATCCCGTGTTTTGCGTCTCCATGGCGCTTGAGCACCGGGCATCACAGGCGCAGCGGATTGCAGGCGTGGTTTACGATCCAACGCGGGACGAGATTTTCACTGCGGAACTGGGCAAAGGGGCGACACAGAATGGCAAGCCCATCTCCGTCTCAAAGACGAGCCAGTTAAAAGAATCTCTGGTTGCCACCGGTTTCCCCAGCCACAAGCGACACAAGAATCCGAACATTTTCTTCTACCACCAGATCACCTTGCGCAGCCACGGCGTGCGGCGTGCGGGTTCTGCTGCGCTCGATTTGTGCAACGTAGCATGCGGGCGCTTCGATGGCTTTTGGGAATTCAATCTGAATCCATGGGATACCGCTGCCGGAGCCTTGATCGTCGAGGAGGCCGGCGGCAAGGTCAGCCGCTTTGACGGATCACCATTCCAACTCGACAGCAAAGAAACCCTGGCATCGAACGGTACGGTGCACAACGCGCTCGTGCAAGAATTTCAGCGGATCTTTGACGGCAGGGACCTCGATCCATTACCCGATCCAAGGGTGTATCAGCGTTAACTCCTGGAACACCTGGCGACGTGTCCTCAGCGTTACAATGAGTTATGTGGGGACGCCGGCTCCGCTCCGGCGGCAAATCTAGGAAAGCCTCAGGTTCACTGTGATTAGCTCACTTCTGGAACGCAAGACCGAAAAACGCCCGGACAAAGTCCGTCTGCAAGGACGCATCCTTTTTCTCACCGAAGATCCCGAACTCATCAAGCGCCAGTTGGCAGGCGAAGATCTGCCTTGGGACACGAAGAATCCGGCGAACAATCCGAAGCTCCGCGATGATATTTCGACGGATGAGATCACCCCCGCTCACTACTGCTTTTATTTCGACGAGACGCTGGGCGAGATTCCTTATCTCGGGCTGAAGTGCGGCAGCGTCACTCCGATCGGGCGCGGAGACGTCAAGCGCGGTGGATTTGTCTGTGCGGTAAGCGGGAAGCGGCGCGGCAAAGGATCGAGCCGTGAGCAGTCTCCCTATGCAGAAATGTGCGCCGGCATCCGCGTGGTCATCGCCGAGAACATCGAGCGCATCTACAAGCAGAATTGTCAGAACCTGGGCCTCCTGACCTCCACTAATTTTTCGTTGATTGATCGCATTCGCGGCGGAGAAGAGATTGCGTTGAGTGAGTTTACTGCCGGTGAAGACGAAATCACCCGCCAGGTGATCGAGTATGGGGGATTATTTCCGTTCAACGTCGCAAGAATGCAAGGCAAAGTCTTCTTGCCGCCGATTAATAGTGAAGTAAGGCTAGAAATGTCGGGAAACCTGCGCCGGTACACCGCGCGCCCGATGACTCTGGCCGAAAAGATTTTCGCCCGGCACATGATCAATGAGAAGGGTGAAGTCGGTGTCCCTTCCGTTAAGCCCGGCGACACCGGATTCGCTCGCGCCGATCTCCGCTTCAGCCACGAATACGTCACGCCGATGGCCGCGATTTTCTTCGAGCACTATGTCGGCAAAGACGCCAAGGTGAACGACCCATCGACGATCTTGTTTTTCCGCGACCACCTGACCTTCCTCGATGAGGTCATCTCAGAAGAAAAGAAGAAGCTCGGCCTCCTTGACCTCGCCACCCAACTCAAGCTCAAGCAGCAGGACTTCGCCAAGAAGCAGGGAATTCGCCTACACGGCGAACTGACCGACCGCAAAGGCTCCGAAGGAATCTGCCACTCCATTGTTCTCGAAACTTATGCATTACCTGGCCAATTGAATATCGGCTCTGATTCGCACACGCCGCACGTTGGTGCGATCGGATGCGTCGCCTTTGGCATCGGCACAACAGACGTATTTAACTCGTGGATCACAAAAGACGTTCGCGTGAAAGTGCCCGAGTCAGTAAAGGTCGTGGTTCGCGGCAAGAAGCATCCGAACGTGACCGCCAAAGATTTCATCCTGAAGATTCTCAGTCTGGATTACGTGCGCAGCGGGAAAGCGCTCGCCAAAGTTATGGAGTACGCGGGCGAAGCGATCGAAGAGTTAAGTGTCGATGAGCGTGCCACCATGACGAACATGGCCGCCGAGATCGGAGGCTTTACCGGCATCGTCGCTCCCGACAAGAAAGCAGTCGACTTTTTAGTCGAGCGGCGCGGAATCGATCGCAAGAAAGCCGAATTGATGGTCGAGGGACTCTACAGCGATCCGGGCGCGCAGTACGCCCACGTCATCGAACTCGACGCCGCCGAAATTACTCCCATGGTCGCCACGCCGGGCGATCCCGGAAACGGCAAATACATTCGAGATCTGAATACGCCCGTTCCGGTCGAGATCGCCTACGGTGGCACATGCACTGCCGGAAAGAACGAAGACATGGACATGTACGCACTCGTTCTGGCCGATGCTTTGAAACAGGGCAAACACGTTGCCGACTCCACCAAGTTCTATATCCAATTCGGATCCCAGGAGACGCGCGACTACTGCATTCGCCGAGGATATCTCGAGATCTTCAAGAGGTCCGGTGCGCAAGTCATCGAGCCAAGCTGCGGAGCTTGTATCAATGCCGGCCTCGGAGTCTCGACTCGCCCCGATCAGGTCGTGATCAGTGCGCAGAACCGCAACTTCCCCGGACGCAGCGGACCCGGACAGATGTACCTGGCTTCTCCTCTCACCGTGGCGGCGAGTGCCGTCGCGGGCTACATCGTCGAGTACGAGCCCAGCGAGAAGAAACAGCTGGTCGGAGCCTAAGAAGTAGAACCACAAAGGACACGAAGGTCCACCAAGAAAACCAGCACTGCTTTCCTTCGTGCACCTTCGTGCCCTTGGTGGTTTATAGCTCTAACGCTGGAATCATCGGAGAGGATGCTAACCACCACACCTGTCACGCGTCTTTCCGCAAGGAGGACGTCATGAACTATTCCCGCTCGATCCTCATCCCCCTGGTGATTCTCATCGGTAGCGCAGGGGCCCCAGCGTTTCAGCCAACGTCCACTCCTGCTCTAGCGATCGGATCGGTCGCGTTCGCGGGAGAAATGCTTCAACCGCGCTCGGGCCATACCGCAACCTTGCTACCTGACGGCCGAGTTCTCATCGCAGGCGGCATGCGCCGCAATCAGGACTTCTATAGATCTGCCGAGCTCTACGATCCCTCGACAGGAAAATTTCAGGCCACAGGCGAAATGAGTATTGGACGAGTCGGCCAGATTGCTGTTCTCCTGAGCACCGGCAAGGTGCTCATCGCAGGAGGCTGGGTTGGCCAGGGCGGCACAGATTCGGCTGAACTATACGATCCGTCAACAGGAAAATTTACGCCAATCTCCAAGATGACAGTCCGCCGGGGAAGGCCTAGCGCGACAGTACTCTCCAACGGTGATGTCCTCATCGCTGGCGGAGAAGAACGCGATAACCAATCTCTCGCGTCAGCTGAGATTTTCCATGTGAAGTCGCTCTCCTTCCAGCCCACGGGCTCGATGCATCATCCGCGTGTCTCGCACACCGCGACGCTACTCGATGACGGCCGCGTTCTGATCGCAGGTGGCTATGGAGACAGCGTCTCGTCCTCCGCGGAAATCTACGATCCCAAGGCAGGTTCCTTCACCGAAACCGGCAGTCTGCACACCGCACGCTGCAAGCACACGGCGGGGTTGCTGCCCGATGGACGAGTCCTCATTGCAGGCGGCTCCGATAGTCGCGGCTGGAATGGAAACTTGAACTCAGTCGAGATTTACGACCCGAAGGACGGAAAGTTTACAGCAGCTTCATCACTCAACAATAGCCGATTCAAGTTGCCGGACGAAGCCGTTCGTTTGTCTTCCGGAAAACTGCTGGTGGCGGGTGGAAGTAAAGATGTTGAAGTCTACGATCCCGCGACTGGAAGGTTTCTGGTGGCGCAAGGCCAGATCAGCGACGCATGGCACTTCATGTCAGAAACCAGACTCAAGGATGGACGAGTCCTGCTGGCGGGCGGCTATCCGAACAATGACCAAGCCACCGCCGAAGCCTGGTTGTACAAACCTTGACGCCGGATGCGGGTTCTCCAAAGCTGGTCTGCTGTCCCACAGATAGGTGTGGGAAGGGCACGGCTTTCAGCCGTGCCGTTAGAGCCTAACCAAGACGCGGGCTTTAGCCCTTGAGGTTCGCTTGATTCTCTAGCACTATTTATTACGAGCCCATCTCAGCCTAATTGCCTTTGCCGACGGCCTGCGTCAGCTTTTTCTTCAGTTCGTTTAATGCAGGAAATGAGCTTGGGGCGATGAACGTCCGCTCTTGCGGTTGTTGCCCGCTTGCTCGCGAGCCAGCGAGCATCTCAATCGCGCCTCCAACCAGAGGAGGTGAAAAAATAGTAGCGCTGAGGCGTCCTTGGCGAACCCATGTCTGTCCGGCTTTCGGAACTCCATCGCATCCGGTGATCGGGAGATTCAGCCACCGGTCACGTTCCTGCAAGTCTCCAATTTCTTCAAAAGCGTGTCGGGCGCCAATCGCCATGTCGTCGTTCTGGCAGACGATCATTCCGATGTGCATTTCCCGCGACGTACTCAATGCCAGCCAAGACTTCACCGCGTTGTATCCGCTCCGCTGCGTCCAATCGCCTTTCAGAGCTTTCACGGCAATCTTCGGAGGCTTGGTCGACATCATGCCCTTGGTCCGCAGGCGCGAAACATCTCGTCCTCCGGGGCCCTCGATGTAGAGCACATTTCCTTCATCGCCCAGAATCGCTGCAATCTGTTGTCCCTGGATCTTTCCCACTGTTTCGTGGTCCGACATGACCGAAAAAATCGGCACCATCGAGTGCTGCCGCAATTGCGACAAGTAGTCGACGTGCGAATTAATCACAACCCACGCGATGCCTGCGGAAACCGCCGCCTTGGCGACTTGCGGCATGCCCGTGCCCACGGGCTCGACCAGAATCGCGTCTGGACGCTTCATTGGCTCCTGGATGAATTCCAGGATCTGCTGTGTCTGCTGGACGGCATCGTTGTTCGCGTAGATGATCTGCACTTTCGCGCCGACCTTCTGTGCTGCCACCTGTGCCGACGCTGCTTGTTCCAGTTGATAATCGTTCTGCTCGGTGATGAGGGACACCAAGAGGTTAAGCTTTTCCATTGAATGGACCCGTAAATCCGCAAGTTAAACGCTCAACTTCACTGAGACATTAATGCACTTTCCCGTACCCAACTTCTAGGTAACTTTAGTTTCTTTTGAGCCAGCCGTTCGAGCTCTCGAAGATAGATTTTCGATAGCCGCATTTACGCTAAACGATGCACCGGCAACTCCTTCCCTCGGTCCATGTAAGTGGTTGAAAATGAGCGGGATGGTTGAAATGAGCCAGCCCGATTTCCGAAACTTTTCCGGCTCAGAACTGTTCCAATACGTAGAGAGTTTTGAGATCCGAAACTCCAGAAAGATCGGAGAAAACGGATCAGGAGGTGAGTATGCGTTACGTGAAATATCTGGCGTTGCTGACGGTGTTGATGGTTCCGCTGGCGTATTCGCAGGCGCAGGTCAGAGTTGGAGTGGGAGTCGGGTTCGGTGGAGTTGGCGTCGCAGTAGGGCCCGCATACGCGGCCGGACCGCCGGTCTGCTCTTACGGCTACTACAACTATTATCCTTACGCGTGCGCTCCGTACGGCTACTACGGACCGAGCTACTTTGTGAATGGCATCTTCATCGGTGCCGGACCGTGGTATCACTGGGGCCATCCAGCTTATTTCTGGAATCGTGGCTACTACGGCCGTCCCGGCTGGGCCGGACGCGGATGGGACCACGGTTATGCGCGCGGCGGTTGGGGCTACGCCCGTGGAGGTGAGGTGCATACCTACGCGAGTAATGGATTCCACGGTGGAGAAGGCTTCCACGGCGGAGGTGAGGGTCGCGGTGGTGGCGGGTTCCACGGTGGCGGCGGTTTCCATGGAGGTGGACGCCGCTAAGCGGTGACCTTCAGGAGTTGAGATCAACGGCTGGCAGCGCAAGCTGCCGGCCGTTTTGTTTTTACGCGCGAAGCAGGTCCCGCCGGAGTCGAACGCTCTCTTTCGATCCTATTTGGTTCAGAGGTGACTACGCGGACAGCTCAGCGATATCGAGCTGCTACCACGACACGAAGAATTTTCACCGGACACTGCCCACAGTAAGAATGATCGTGCACAGGCCCTGTTATAGTGTTCGCGCCCAGGTTTCCGGCCCCGTTCGAGTGCCCTGCTCAAATCCGCTCCGGAGGCTAGCATGTCCATTCAACGATTCAGAATTGCGCCGCTTTTCTTCCTGGCGTGCATCATGGGATTCTTGCCTTCCTTGCCCTGCTCCGCCACGGATGTCACCGTCGACTGCTCAAGAAATCAAACCATCACTGCTGCCTTGAACAGCCTCGACCTCATCGGTCCAAACAGCATCACGGTGAGCGGAGTTTGCCATGAGAACGTCACGATCGCACAGCGAGACCGGCTCACGCTCCAATCCGTTGCTGGGCACGTCGCTACCATCGAGAACGCAGCCACCCCGGCAGGAATCACGCTCCTTGTCGCCGGATCGCACAACATCACCCTGAGCGGCTTAAATGTGCAGGGTGGAGCGATCGCTCTCTATGTGACCAGCGCATCCGGCGCAGTACTCCTGCAAAATTCCGCAGTCCAGAACAGCCTCGGGGACGGACTCGACATCGACATGCAGAGCGAAATGGTTATCCAGAATTCCACGATTAGAAACAACTCAGCCACGGGCATCTTTGTCTCAGACCTCTCCCATGTGACGATGGCCACCTATCCCACCCAGCGCATCGGCATCTCAGGGAACGGCTTCGGCGGCGGTGGAAATGGCAACAGTGGTTTGTCGATCGATGGCTCACTGGTGCAACTAAACTTTGGCGTGATCACCATCAACGGCAATGCCGGACCGGGCGTAAGCATGGACGGCGGCCGCCTCCAATTCTATGGTGGAACCCATGACTCGCCTGGAATCATCGAGAATAACAACGTCGGCATTACCATAACCGACGCCGCATCAGCCACCCTTTGGAACGCATTTGTCATCCGTAACAACGGCAGCACCGGGATTTCCGCCACCGGCTCTTCTTCCGTCACCTTCTATCCAGGGGTCGATGACGCCGGACCGGAGGTGGTCACCATCACCGGTCACTCGCTGGTAGGACTCGCCCTTAGCCAATCGTCCGCGGCACAACTCTTCGGCGCGCAGATCCTCAGGAACGGCAGCACAAATCCCGGCTCCACTGGCGGGATTTCGGTTTCGGGATCGTCGCTCACGATTGGAGGCAGTGCCTCTGTCAGCGGCAACACTGGAACCGGGATTTTCATGTCCGTGAAAGGCGACCTGACCATGTTCGACACGACCGTCTCGAATAACACGGCAGACGGAGTGCTCGAAACGAATTTGAGCGGTGGGGGGTTCTACACACCGCTGACGTTTAGCCACAATTCCGGTGGCTCGCTGGTCTGCGACGATTTCTCGGTCGCCTTTGGTGATGTCGAAGACATCTCGGGTGTGAACTGCAAGAACATTACCAGCGCACCTAAGCAGCGGCCCAGCTTTAACATCCGGAAAGCTCGCTGATCTCCATCTCGCCACAGGCCGCGAAGGACGAGTCGAAATCGAGTCCGAATGGACCGCACGCAAAGGCGAGCGGGCAGCAGCAAGGCTTTGTCCAGCCGTTGAACTTTCCCACAAGCCAACAGCGGGCTTGAGTGGCACCCTCCGATTTGTCCTACGCTCACGGCCAGTCTGTGACCGAAATCACAGACCGGTCGCGTACAACGTGCGATCCTCAACCTAAGAGTCGGCTCGGAACGGAGGAGTTGTGGAGCGATTCCGAGTTCTCCTGGTAGACGATTTCCAATCGTGGCGGCATTGTCTTCGTTCGTTACTTCAACAACACCGGGATGATGTGGAAATTGTTGGTGAATCGTCAGACGGCCTCCAAGCAATTGAACTAGCCCAGGAACTTCAGCCAGACCTGATCCTGCTTGACATCGGCTTGCCCAAACTGGATGGGATCGCGACTGCTCGACGCCTTCGAGGCCTCTCCCCTCATTCCAAAATAATATTTGTGAGTGAAGAGTCGTCGGCCGAGTTGATAACAGAAGCGTTGGCAACCGGCGCACAGGATTACATTGTCAAGACGAATGCGAGCCGGCTACTAAGTGCGATTGACGCGGCTCTGGTAGCGCAAGAACTAACGCTGTCTGGGGTGTAAATCTCCTAATCGCAGCATGCAATGCAAACTCTAGTTCTCTTCGCTGTCCTGAAGGAGTTGTAATTCGCGTTCGGGAATGTGGAACTCAGCCATGCCGCAGCTCAAGCAGATCGTGACGTTGGGGAATACCCACACGACGGGCATATCCAATCCCTCGAGTCCGCGCACATGAAGAGCGATTTCCCCACTATGGATTCGTATGGTGTCAGTTTGGCACGCTTTACAAGGCATAGGAACCTGTCCTCTGCGCTTGCCACGTGGCCAATGTGAAATGGCAAAGAGGTGCAAAACAGAAGGGGGACTCACGCAATCCGTCAGTGGCGAAAAGATGCGTTTCCACGTCACAACTCACCTCCGCTGAGACCGAGCGCTTTGCTAATGCTAAGCTCTCCCCTAAGGCCCGCACGTAGCAGCGCTCGGCCAATACAAACGTAGGGAAAATACCTCCTCTGTGACGAATGTCAAAATTCAGTGGGCCATAACGGCCTAGTTGTCCGATCTGTCCCACGGTCGATCAATCCCAGTACACTTATCTTCCGAACGGACTCATGTGAAATCGACCGAAAGGGGTCGGAATTTGAGCGTTAACGCCTGCTTGAAACAGTTACGGTGGTAAGGCGAAAGCCAACGCCTCGGCGGTGTCCAATTACAATGTGGGCCTGCGCTGACGCTGACGCCCTCCCACGCGGGCAAAAAAGATGCTCCTTCTGATTTCGCGTTATGGTCTTTGGTCCGTTTGGCACGCTCAGGGGACGGTGTCACGCGGGTTCTGTGTGGTGCTTCTGGCCACAAGTTTCTACTGCTTCATTTCCGCGACGAGAGTGATGATTCGCCTGCGGTCGCTGCGCGGCACGGACCCAGCCCAGCAATTCGCTCACATCGAAATGTCTTCGCAGGACTCCATGCTGTTATCGCGAATGTGCGGCAGGTGACCGTTGCTACGTTCTATTTGTTTGGTTTCGTGCTCTTCTGGAACCTGCAAACAATAGGCGACTTCGCAGATCACACGAAGTCTTCGATGGGCTTCCACATCCTTGAGGACTTTATCTTTCAGTGTTTCCTAGCCGCAAGTGCATTTTTCGTATTTCTGGTTCTGCATCTCACCCAATGGCTTGTCAGTAGTCGTGTGAACGCTTGCGAAAAGCGGGTGAAGGCGAGCCAAGAACCCTGAGTCAAATTGTCGTAACGTCTCAATTTCACTTATTGGAATTTGTGGCAACAGAATATCTGTCGATGAAAGTCGGACCCATACTTCTTCGGACGGCGTTCAAGTGTGTTCTTTCTTTTACAACCTGATGACATCGTCGAATCAAACAGCAGAGTAACCTTCTTCAGCGTCCTTCTCACCCCACACTGACCGAAATCCAATCAGGAGGATGAAATTCAACATGACTCGATCGATGCTTACCGCACCCTTTCGCATCGCGCTGCTGATGATCGCGGCGTCGGTGTTCTTGTCCGGCGATCATGCACTGGCTCAGTTCACGCTCACCAGTCTGGTCAGCACCACAAAAGATCCGAACTTGAAAAATGGCTGGGGCCTCGCTTATCTGCCCGGCGCCCCCTTCTGGGTAGCCGATGAAGACACTGGAGTTTCCACTGTTTACGATGCCAATGGCACGATCGTCTCGCTGGTCGTAACAGTTCCTTCGGCAACGACCGGCACTGGGACGCCCACTGGAATCGTTGCCAACACCACCACCGGATTTGTCGTCACGCAGAACGGTAAGTCGGGTCCCGCTTCGTTTATCTTCGACACGCTAGATGGAACAATCAGCGGCTGGAACTCCAGTGTGAATACCAACACTGCAGTGACTGTGGTCAACAATAATGCCACCGCGAACTACACTGGGCTCGCCATTGGAACTTCGGGAACGCAGACGTTCCTCTTTGCGGCGAATCAAGCAAAGAACCGGGTCGAGGTTTACAACAGCAGCTTCAAATTGGTAAAGACGTTTACCGATACGAAACTAACGGGTCTCACCGTGTATGGTGTGGCTGTTCTTAATAAACAGGTCTACGTCACGTTCAGTGGAAGTACGAAAGGCGCGGTCGACGTTTTCACCACCGCTGGCAAATTTGTAAAGACGCTGGTTCCAGCGACCTCGGTGCTGAAAGCTCCCTGGGGACTGGCGATCGCTCCCGGTAAGTTTGATACTCTCAGCAATTCGTTGCTGGTGGGAAACGTGGATGACGGCACGATCCACGGCTTCAATGTGACGACGGGGAAACTGATCGGTGCTGTGAAAGACAAGACCAACAAAATGATCAGCATTCCCGGATTGTGGGCGCTTCTATTTGGAGGAGGATCGTCGGTCAATGGAAACGCCAACCAGCTTTTCTTCGCAGCCGGAACTAGCGGATATGCGACGGGAGAGTTTGGGGTGATCAAGCCCTAAGGTTGCGTTCAGCGAGGGTTCATGCGACGGCATCTCGGATTCGGAGGTGCCGTTGCTTCCCTTGTATGGAGCCGCGCCTATGCGCGTTCTTGTTTTTCTTGAGCAATTAGGCGCTTGGAGGTCCCGCCATCTTCGCCCCTGCTTGCAACGAATGTGAAATCAAGAAGGACATCCCAGCTAGTGCATCCTCAAATGTCGTAATATCGCCGTTACGCTCATTGAGCGCTGCAGCAAATGTCTGGTTGACCTGACCTTCCCCTTTTGCAGACGGTTTTCGGAGGCTCGTTGTTTTGAGAGTGTGGTCTTACCGCACTACGAGAGGGAAAACTGACAACCAGAGCAGGCTGAAAACAAGTGGCCCACCGATAGGCTTCATCTCAGGAACGACGATGAGACATGTGCGCCACATTCATCGCGATGATCTGATGAATCCCGACCCTTTGAGCCAGACTGCGCTCATCGTTGGCTTGTTGGGGATCGTCATCCTATTGATCACCCTTGTTCACTCTTGTGTGATGATGCGGGGCACCGCTTTCCGTGAGCATTCGATTACCTTTAGAAATGCGCCGGACGCTTCATCGGTATTCAGTGAGTTGGCTTGCGATGCACTTGAGGAGTCAGCAAAGGATCGCGCCGTGAGTAGTGGATTTTGGCTTGCGTTGCCAGACGCCGCCTCGAAAGTGCACTTGGACGAGAATGCGGCTCGATACCAGAGTCATGCTCAGAAGCCGGGGTTCTGAGTGAAATGGCCTTCCATGAGAAGGCCGGTCGGAGTCAAGTAGATTCGTTGTGTTTCT
>Ga0209060_10003337_pt1 | contig 13555 bp, 14 predicted proteins | sample Coa_R1_8_FD_187155 | JGI IMG/M metagenome (GOLD analysis project Ga0209060, IMG submission 187155) | Surface soil microbial communities from Centralia Pennsylvania, which are recovering from an underground coalmine fire - Coalmine... | ecosystem: Environmental > Terrestrial > Soil >...
TGCTTCCTATGCACGTCGAAGGCACCTATAATTCGCATTGGGACCTCCTCGATAGCTCCGCCCGTACCATGGGCCCTCAGCACTTGCTTGTGCTTGAGCCGAGGGGGTCCCTCTACATGTCATCTTTCTCCGATCCATCCGGCCGTGTGCGTGTGGTCCTGCACATGATACGTGTGGCAAACCGTTGGAGGGCGGCAACCTACGGGAACTGCTGGCGCAGGACGACGTCGGCCGGGTGGCCGCGCCCCTGGCCACCGGAAACCGCTCAGCAGTCCGGCAGATGCCTCGAGACATGCGCAGATCCAACGGCCAAGGCTACCGATCGCCACCCGGCATGCCGTCTGGCCGTCCTCGCCTCCTGATGCCATTCAGCGACTGCGAGAACGCTCAACGGCGCAGCTGCCTCGATCGTCGCGTTCGGGGCCGCCGTGCTCGCGTTCGTGCCCCGCGTGCGTCTCGGCAGCTGGCTGGCCCAACGTTGTCGAGCCCGGGCGATCCCGCGCCAGGAGTCGCTCAGTTTGTGCGTAGACCCCAGCCACGGTCTCGCCGTCGCGCGGCGAGATGCGCTGCTGCCGCTGCGACGACTCGGTGGGCCAGTGGGCACGCTCCCAGGTCGGGCCGGCCTGTTCCGCCTGTACCGCGCCCTCGGCACTGAGCACGATGTGCAGATCGTGCCGGGCGCGTGTGAACGCCACCGCCGCCCATTGGCGGTCGAGGCGCTGTGTCTCGTAATGGGTAAGCACCACGGCACGATCAACGGTCAGGCCTTGAGCAGCGTCCACAGTGCGGGCGTAGTCGTGACGAATGAGGCCCCGCTCGACGTCCTCGGCCGTCAGCACGACGGCGCGCTCAGGCTCAGCGATGTCATGGATGCGGACGCTGTCGTTGAACTGAGCCGGCACACCGCTTCGGACGACAGATCCCGCCCGGTCCTCGCGGACGGTTTCGGTGAGGCGGACGAGGACCTCACGCGTTTCTGGGTTGACTGCGACGACCTCGGCCCGTTGTCCGTTACGCACCCCGAGGTCGCGGTAGCGGTTCTGCGTGAAGGCGACGACGTCGCCTGGAGCGAGCTCGAACGCCCGCTCGCCCATCTGGTAGGTGACCACATCTTCGGGGAGATGGCCGCGGGCTTGCAGTGCGTCCCGAACGGCGTCGTTCAGCGGCCGTGTCTCGGCGCGATACGCGACGAGGCCGATCGCGCTTCCGCGCTCCAATGCATCCGCGATATGTCGCGCCGCGTCGTCGAAGGCCGCCTCTGTGGTTGGCTGCACCGCGACGCGATCCTGGGCCACCGCTTCCCGTAACGCTTCTGCCGCGCGGCCCGTGGCTGCCGCTTCAGCGACGCGCCGTACCTCCGGATCGATCTGCCGGCGGATGGCCTGGAGGTCTGCGCTCGCCTCCGGCGCGCTCAGGGCTGTCTCCACCGCTAGCCTGGGCAGCGCCGCGCCGGGACCGATCGGCTGGAGTTGACGCCAATCGCCGCTGAGGATGAGCTTGGCATCGGCCGCGCGAACCTCGTCCACGATCCGCGCCAGCTGACCGGACGGGATTCGCCCGGCCTCGTCGAGCACCAGTACCGTGTGCCGATCCAGCGGCCGTCCCGTGGTCTCGGCCAGGGCGATCGTGCGCGACGCGATCGCCCCGCCCTGCTGCAACGCTTGAGCGGCCGCGGCGCTGTATGCTTCGCCGACCACCCGGTAGCCTTCGGTCTCGTACGCCTCGCGGATGCGCGCAAACACCGTCGTCTTGCCGGCCCCGGCCACCCCAGTGATCAGCCCAACCCCGCTGGCTGCCGTGGCGGCCCGCACGGCGTCCTGCTGTTCAGGCGACAACCCTGTCAGGAGCTCCTCCGACGCCGGAACGCTGTGGTGGTGCTGTCCTGACAGCGCGCGCCATCCCGCCAGCAATTGCTCCTCGGTACGGATCATGGCCGGCGTGGTCACCCGGCTGCTGAGCGGCGTCTGTCCGCGTTCCACGGTCCGAAGCTCCCCGAGCGTTCTTGCCCGTTCGATAGCGTCTAGGATCTCCCGAGCATCCGCTCCGGTCCCGACCGCCCGCGCGGCCACCTCCTCGACAACGCGCCGCAGCGCCGGCACCGCCTCGCCCGGGTGCTCCGTACCCCGGGCAACGCTCCACCCGCCCGCGTGCACTACGACGGCCGCGGCATCGCGCACAATCGCGTCCAGTATCTCCCGATTGCCTGGGGTGACGCTGCCCGAGCCCTCGGATGAGTGGTGTACGCGATTGACTCTCTCCCGGTGGATGCTGCCGCGGAGCGCCGGCCGGCTGGCCTCACGCCAGGCGTCGCCGAGACCCGCGGCGCTGGCTCGGTTGTGCCAGTCCTCGACATAGTGGGGATCGTGCGCCGGCCGGGAAAGGACCGCTACGAGTTCACGCTGTCCCGCCGACGCGGTCTCTGCCGCTTCCGGCCCGAACGTCGCGAAGAGAGCGTCTGCGATCTGCGACGAGCGCTGCGCGAAGTGCGCTTCCAGGTCCGGCGAGACCCCGGCGACCCGTACGGCCCCGTCAGAGTCCCGGAAAACCTCATAGCCGAGGCGCTCAAGACGAGCGGCCAACTCTGCGCTCGCCACTTGGCCGATCGCTACGCGGGCTCGATAAACGTCCGCCGTCTCGAGCGTCCTCGCGACGCCGTCCACGCCCCAGCCGTAGTTGGGCAGCAGGCAATGGCAATGCAGCTGCGGATCGTTCGCGCGACTCAGGTGTTGAGTGTAGACATTGACCGCGAACGATGCGGGCTCGCGCGTGGCGCCGGCATGGTCGCGCCGGATCAGTACTTCCGGAGCGACCACCTCGCGCATGGCGGTGAGGACGGATTGACGCATCGCCTCGTCGATGTAGGCTCGGGCTTCGGGATCCCCGGCGGCGTAGGCCACGCTCATGCTCTTGGCGGCGCTGAACGTCAGGTCCCAGCCGAGTACCCGCGCCGGTGCATGCGCGTTTTGAACGGCCTGTCCGCGCCACTCCCCGCGAAGCGCGTGTTCGAGATCTTCCGGCACGCCGCGATAGCCCTCGAGATCGCGCGGCGCGTGCGGCCCGAGCACATGCCATGTCCCCATGCTTCGGTCTTCCGGCGGTGTCGTGAGACCCACGGCTCGGTGATCGGCGCGCGTGGTCCGTTCATAATATGCAGTGGCTCCTGCCGCGCCGTCACGGCCGTCGGCGGTGCGCACGTGTCCCAACTTGTGAATGGACAGTTGCACGCCTTTATCTCCCGTGCTCGGCGTGGCGCCCGGGTGGTCGCAGCGCTTGACGCGTCGGGAGCTGGCGCGAGACCAGGCTTGGCGCCGGGCCAGCGTGCGCCTCTGTCCGCAAGACCGGCAGCCTCGTGATCCAGTCTGCCGGTACCCACGGCGTTACAGTCTGTCCCATGGGCTCGTACGGCCACCGGAGGTGAAGGACCGGCCACTGGGGGACGTCGAGGTAGCCGGTGAGCGGCGGGAGTTCGCCGAGCTCGTCGGGCATGACGAGATACTCTGTGCGCTCCACCACCTGCTCGGCTGTAGTCTCGCTGCGGGCCGCGCGGCCGCGATGCTCGCTTCTGATCTGCCGGTGACGCTCGACGTCATGCCGGCCGAGTGCTTTGGCCGCCCATTCCTGAGTGTCCGGGTCGGCCAGGCGCAGGACGACGCGTGTGGCGAACGAGTTGAGGATGCTGCTGCTCAGATCGCAACCGTAGAGGGCCCGCGTGCGCGCAACGTCTTGCAGGGCCGCAATAACGACGGCGCCTTTCGACCGCGCCAGGGGCAGCAGACGGGTCAGGGTGTCCAACCGGGTGAGGTTGAACTCGTCCAGTACCAGCCACACCCGCCGGGCGGGGTTGTCCGGCAGCACAAGGAGTTCGCTTGCGATCGTCTCAACGATCAAGCGCACAACCGCCGCGGCCAATTCTTCGTCGGGGATCACCGTGGGGACGAGCAGCACGCGCGGACCCATGAGGCCCCGCGTCCACAACCGCAACGAGAGGCCGCTCCGCTGGGGCCACCCTGCGGCGATGTGCCCCAGCCGGCGCGTCCATGTGCCGAGGCTGTCATACACGTCTTGCGCCGACACGCGTTCATTTCCGAGGAGGGCCTGTGCGGCTCGGGCGCCTTCCTCAGTTTGCGCGAGCCAAGCCGCCAGTCGCGAGCGTTCCTGTCCCAGGGCCCCGGCGAGGTCGGCCCAACTCCACCACCATCCAGGCCCTCGCGACGAGCGTGGAGCGCCTGCAGGATGCCGATGGCCGCTCGGATCATGTTCCGGGGCGTATCCACCCAGTAACGGTCGTTCGTTTGCGTATCGAGCGGAAGAAGGCGCTCCGCCAGCGCGGCCGCGCCCAGCGCATCGGCGATGTCGATCCCGACAGCCCAGGAGCGGGTCCGCCGGTCCCAGGGCGCCAGAATGGCGACGTCGTCCCGCCCTGCGAGCCACGCGGTAAAGTCGCCCTTGCGGTCGATGATGAGCACTTGGCCCTCGCGCCCGGTGATGATCTGAGTGACGAGGGCCCGCAGGATCTGGGTCTTTCCGCTGCCGGTCGCCCCAAGGAGAAGGATGTGAAGAGCCTCCCACAATCTCGGGATCCCAAGCACATCCCACAAGCGCAAACCGGGGCCATCACCAGCGACGGAGATGGCGCGCTCCCACCGCGAGCCGAGACGAAGGACTTCCCGGCGTGCCCTCGCGACCGACATGCGAAGCAACCGTAACAGCCGGGGGCCACGCCGATGGTCTGGGTCTTCCACGATGACGGCTCCGGCGGGATCGAGCCGATCCCAGAACCACAGCCACGCCTCCCACAGGGCTGAGCAGATCTTGCCGATCATTGGGCTGCCTCCTGGAGACGCCGGCGCAAGGCATCACGGAAACACTCCACGGCACCGGCTACGTAGGCGCGCCGCTCTTCCGGCGGAATCGGTTCGCGTGCGATGCGCTCGAGGAGGGTGAGGGCGATCTCGCTGGCCATCTCCGCGAGAGCCTCCGCTCGGATATCGAGCGCACGGACGAGCGCGCTGAGCACGTGGGCGTCGCGGTCACTGGCGTAGTCAACTTGGCCGAGCAACGCCTGGCGAACGTACGTGCTCACGGACAATTGGCGACGCATCGCCTCCTCAACGATCCGGTCGTGATCGGCGGAGGCGAGCCTGACGTCGAGCCGATGCGCCTTGGGGCGGCATGGCCCGTTCGTCCTCACCTCACGGGTCTGCGAGGCTGGCATCCGTCTCGGGCTTTGCATCATCGCCCACCGCCGGGTGTCCGTCCGAGAGGCACAACCGGCATACCGCCGGCTCCGCCGCAGGCACCGCGGATGGCGATCCACAGCACGGCGGCGGCGAGCGCCGCCTGGACCAGAGAGATCAGCAAGGCGCGGAAGGCCAGTGTCAACAACTGGCTCGGGAAGAGGGAGTGAAGCCCGCGCCAGGTCCGTTCCGCCGAAAGCGTGTGCCACCGGACATAGCGATCCGCATCCAGCCACATGGCTGCGATCCGCGGGCTGAAGAGCGGATGCCCAAACGCAGACGGGTTTGGCAACGTCAGCGCGAGTTCGGCCTCCAGCTGCGGGCGAACCGCGTCATGCTGGACGGGTGAGAACCCCCACCAGACGAAGCCAAGCAGCCCGCCGGCGGCAACCATCCAGGCGACGAGGACACCGGCCACCAAAGCTTTCATCCCTGCACCTCCTGACGGCCTACCGGAGCGGAGTATAGGCGTCTCGGGCCGTCATGCGGAGGGAACCTACGGGGGCGTCGATGATCTGGCGGCGGTCCGAGCCTCTACCAAACACCCAGACGGCTTTGTCGCGGTCGCCCCGTGTCGCCGCGGATCACCAGCGAGTTGGCTCCAGACGGAAGAAAATGGAGTGCGGCAAAGGTGCGGCGGGCCGTGCGGCAGACGTACGGCGAAATCGTACTCACACCTGACGCACCAAAGTGCGCTGAATCTCCTCGGTTGTGGGCCGCCCAAGTCCACCTGGGCCCCTACGGACCCTGCGGCCGGTTGCACAGGATGACCCTACTGGAACCCAAGCCATTCAGGTCACAGCAGGCCATAAATAAGGACCTGAATTGGCGTTTCCTGTAACGAACAGGAGTTCGCCCGTCCACGTCTAAAACAAGATCCCCGAGGTGTGAGACCATTAAGGGTGGAGTGTCTCCGAGGCATTGGCTTTTGGTAACCCGTCCGTGGAACTGGCAGATTTGTGAATCGAAGGCGATTTTTGGGATGGATGACCGCTACAAGACCACACTGGGGCGCTTTGTGAAGCCCGGCGACTTGGCCGCCGTTTACGTTACTGGTCTCGGCATCGTCGGAGTAATAGAGGTCACAGACGTATTCCTAGATCAGACCGACAGCGTGGGTTGGAAGCGCGGCGTTAAGGAAGCCACTGCTGTGCCTGAACTGTACCCACATAGGCTCAAGTGGAAGTGGAGCAAGAAGTTTGATGTTCCTCGAAAAATTGACCCTCGGACAAACGCGTTGTTAGACGAGCTTGAGTACTTTACGGACAAATCGCAGAGCTGGTATTCGTTCGTCTATCCTACAATAGCCCGTGTGCCCGCTGAAGACATTCAATCAATCCTTCGCTGGTGAGGAGCGGCTGATGTCTCGAACTCCGACGTTCAGAGGACTTCGAGCTTCATCACCGGCCAGCTCACACGCCATGCGAGGCAACCGAAAGCATAATACGCAGCCGGAAGTTCTGCTCCACCGAGCGTTAAGCAGAATTGGTCTGCGCTTCCAAAGACACGTGCGCGACTTGCCTGGGGAACCTGACGTAGCGTTTATCAAAGCCAAGGTGGCTGTTTTCTGCGACGGCGATTTCTGGCATGGCCGGAATTGGCGCAGCCTCAAGATGAAGCTCGCCCATCGCGCGAATGCAAGTTACTGGATGGCTAAAATCGCGGCCAATAGGCGGCGCGATGCTCTCAACAGTGCCGCACTACGAAGACGAGGCTGGACTGTAGTTCGTTTCTGGGAGACGGACATTATGCGTGACCCGGGCACAGCTGTTCTTAAGATCAAGAATCTACTGGCGGCGATACGCGGTCATGGTGGCGGGTGAAGACGAGCAACGATCGATGCCGGAAGATCGAGTTCCCGATCTTAGAGCAGCACAGGCGCTCGTCAATATTTTGGGTGGTGTGCCTTGGGAGGCGGTTGGCGCAGCCAAGGGCTACCTCGCATTGGATGGCGGCGTCGACGATGAAGAGGCTTCTCGGATCGTGTATCGACACAGCGGCCCTACGTTAGCTCGGAGCCGCTGGCTTGTGACGCAACTGAAAACAGGAGGGTTCTACACGGCTCTGATCGCGAGAGAGCGAACGGGGTCGGCAGAAAATCCCGTAACCAAACTCTTCCCTGCCCGTGTGACTGAGCAGCGTTTTATGGAACTCCTCGACGAGCTTTGTGCGATTCGATTAAGTATCACTTACGTAGATGATAGGGATGCGGGCGCCGGACTTTCAGACTTCACGCTGCGAGAGTCCGACACAACGCTGCCCATCAATGTTAAGAACGCAGGGACACGGTTCGAACGAGCCGCGGAACTCGTTGGTCTCGATCCCGATGATTGTATTCCCATTCCTGCCTACAAGGCACATCACGCGCTTGAGAGCATGACTAATCTCCTCTACGTGGTTGCGGTGGATTACGACCTGATTGCTGTTTTGAGCCGTATCCTGCCAACTGTCTTCACAACGGATGAGGCTGTAGTGTGGACTCTACTCAACAGCTATGCGGGGGCGAGAGTCCGCAGGGCCGAGGATGCATTTGTCAACAGCATTGTTCAAGCACATTGGGATGAAATCAAGCGGGCCATTTCCGCGACACCCTTTAGGGTCGTCTCAGCGCGAAAGGCGATCCGTGTTCTGCAAACCATGCCTAAGCGTACTCCGGGTATTGGTTTGAGAGCTTGGGGCACCGGGGCTGCAGCAGAGGTCAATGTACACTTATCGGTCCGGGATGATACTCGGCCATGGGATGAAGTGAAGGCCAGAATCCTAAAAGGAGGCCTTGACGATATCGTGCGTGCGATCAATCGCAGGCGCCAGGAAATGGTTTATGACCCGGAGATTTAACGATGGATACGATCCGCCGCAACCTCAACGTAGTTAGCCTTTACACGGGCGCAGGGGGCCTCGATTACGGATTCGAGGCGGCTGGGTTCAAGACAGTGGTTGCCAATGATTTCGATGCTGATTGCTGCGCTACGCTCCGAGCCAATCGACCATGGCCTGTGATTCAGGATGATATATTCAATGTCTCGACCAGGAAGATGTTGCAGACGGCTGGTTTGAGAAGAGGTGAGGTGGATGCCTTAATTGGCGGTCCTCCTTGCCAACCGTTCTCAAAGTCTAGCTATTGGGTCCTGGGAGACAGCGGTCGTCTTAGAGACCCGCGCGCCAATACGTTGATTGCCTATATGCGCTGTGTCGAAGAAATACTGCCCCGTGCGTTCCTGTTGGAGAACGTTCATGGTATCAGTTACTCAGGCAAGGAAGAAGGATTACTGTTGCTCGAACGTCTCACAGAGAAGATCAACCGGAAGCACGGGGTCAACTATCGTCTTTCCTGGAAGGTGATAAACGCAGCCGCTTACGGTGTTCCACAGATCAGGACGCGGTTCTTCTTAGTCGGAAGCCGAGGTAATAAGGCCTTTGAATTTCCGGCTCCGACTCACATCGTCAGTAATGGTTCCGTCGATAACAACGGCCAGGTGATGCTCATTCCCTCACCTTGCAAGGATGTTGTCACGGCATGGGACGCCATTGGCGGGCTCAAGCCACGTGCGCGGGAAGATCTCACCGTTAAAGGTTATTGGGCTGACCTCTTGCCGTCCATTCCAGAGGGCGAGAACTATCTGTGGCATACAAACCGAAAGGGCGGGCTGCCACTCTTTGGCTGGCGCACACGGTACTGGAGTTTCCTCCTGAAACTAGCAAAGGACCGACCGTCCTGGACGATTCAGGCACAGCCTGGTCCTGCGATTGGGCCGTTCCATTGGGATAATAGGCGACTAAGCGTCGAGGAGATGGCTAGACTTCAAACCTTTCCCAAGAACCTCAAATACATTGGGAGTAGGGTTTCAGTTCAAAGACAGATCGGTAACGCGGTGCCCTCTCTGCTTGGTGAAATCTTGGCCCGTGAGATATCGAAACAATTCTTCGGCATTCAGGTCACCGGGCCGCTGCGGCGCAGTGTACGACAACGGCGACCTGTGCCCGCTGCCGTTCCTACTAGTCCCGTCCCAGAAGCATACTTGATTCACGTTGGTACACACCGAGACCATCCTGGTGAAGGCAAGGGACCACAGGCATCCGCCCGAGGCGGCCGAGATTCAGTGTCCTCCGCCGGGTTAGCCAGCCGTAGCCTGGTGAACAACATTAGACTACGTGCCAGCTTGTCGGCGTTATCAAGCTCAAGTTTTGCCGAACGTGCCGGTGCTCCGCGGTCAGGGGCTGGTGGTGAGCTGTTACCTCCGACCAGACTCTAGAATGATTAGTCGAATCGTATCGCCTGATGAGTCTTTTAACCAACGAATGCAAGAAGACGCTAGACAAAGCGGGGCCTTGTACGGAAGGGCCGAGCGGTGGAACTCGCCTTCGGCACTAAGTCGCTACGCGACATCTGTGAGAGCGAGGTTCACGCGAAAAGTGAATTGGGCCCCCGGGTGGCTGAGATTCTTAAGCATCGATTGGCAGATCTACGAGCAGCCGCATCACCGAAAGACATTGTGGTCGGTCTACTACGCGAGGTGGACAATGAGGGGCGTCGGCACATGGTCGTCGATTTATGTGATGGTTACCGAATTGTCTTCTCAGCCAACCATGCAAATAATCCGACAACCAAGACTGGGGACCTGGACTGGGCGAGAGTCAGTCGGATCAAGATATTGCGCATAGAGACAGGGGCATGAGTACGAGGCAAGAGTTTCGGCCTGATTGGGCGTCGGCACCAGGTGATACGATCTGTGACATTCTAGAAGAGCGGAGCATTTCTTTGAGCGAGTTTGGAAGACTAATAGGGCGTACGCCTGAACGTACGAAGGAGCTACTCCAAGGTCGCGCAGCGATCACGATAGCATTGGCACGACAACTGGAGCGGGCCCTGGGTGGTTCCGTAGAGTTTTGGATGTCGCGCGATTTCCAGTTTCGGTCAGACGTCGCTAAGCTCCGGAAGGCCGAAATAAATTGGATAAGCGAGCTTCCCGTTGGAGACATGATTAGGTTCGGGTGGCTCAAGCCGGCACCGCATCCGTCCGAAGAGGTGGCCGCTTGCCTCGGTTTCTTTGGTGTACCTAGTGTCCGAGCTTGGTACAAGGCGTACGCAGAGCTACAGAAGGCGATTGCATTCCGCACCTCCCCTTCATTGGACTCACGGCCGGCTGCTGTTGCGGCGTGGTTTCGTCAAGGGGAGATCGAAGCTACAGCGATCAAATGCGGCCCATGGGATGCCAGACGCTTCCAGGAGTCCCTCTCCGAGATTCGTCCTTTGACACGAAAGAAGAATCCAAATCAGTTCGTCCCTGCTTTGCAGAACTGCTGCGCCCAAAGCGGTGTCGCGGTCGCCATCGTTCGAGCGCCCAGCGGGTGTCGGGCAAGCGGCGCCACTCGCTTTCTTTCCGAGGAGAAAGCTCTCTTGCTACTTAGCTTTCGTTTCCTCACGGATGATCATTTCTGGTTCACCTTCTTTCATGAAGCGGGCCACCTGCTATTGCATGGCAAGAGGGCGATATTCTTAGAGGTTTCCGACCAACGGTCCGATGTCAAGGAACGGGAAGCAAATGATTTTGCCGCCCGAATTCTTGTGCCGCGTGAGTTTCAGGGCACTCTGTTGAAGCTTGGTCCCAACGGACGAGAGGTGATCAGGTTCGCCAGACGCGTTGGTGTGTCTCCGGGGATCATTGTTGGACAGTTGCAGCATTTCGGCAGAGTCCGACACAATCAACTTAACGGTCTCAAGCGGCGATTTACGTGGGAAGAGTAGACACTTCCTTACCCACGAAATGGCTTAAACTTGTTAGGACTCTTCTGCCAGTTGCACAACGCATCCTCAAGGACTTGCATCCCGACTTTCAGTTCCTTGTCAAGTTGAATCAGCCATCGATCCAATTCCAAGCCGCTTACTTTGCGACCAAATAGCAGTCGTGCGCCCTGAAGCGGACCACTCGAACCCTGCAAGTACGCGGATCCTGGCCTAATCGGCGCTAGGTGTAACTTACCGAGCATAGTGAGATAATCGAAGCGCGCCATTCTTCCGAAGCTCGCGACAGTGTGCATCGATCGGTAAAGGTCATCGAATGCCTTACGGCCGTTTCCGCCGGCACGCTGCAATGCTTGCGTCATTAGTTCCTGATGCGTCCGCGGGGGCCCCACCCAGTTTACGTAGCTCTCGACTGCCGCCCCCGTACCAGTTGGAGAATACGCGTCCAGGCTCTGATACTTTCGATGATTTCCGAAGCCGCCAGGAGTTCCTTCGCGTTTCAAATTCACCAAATGAGCATTCAGCCATGCTCGAAATGCTTGTGGATCGGCACTTGTCCTTGCCCAGTCCCATCGATTCCCATCACCGAGACGGCCGTACACTTCTCGGGCATAACGCCATCCGCCCCTAGCATTCCTTCCGAAGTGCACAGATAGGAGAACCAACCAGAATGCTTCTTCGATATCGCCCCGCCGCTGGTGCAGTATCGCAGCTCTCAAGGGGTCGAATAGTTCGTCGTCGGGATCTGTACGGCGTTCACTAAGGTCTCGTGTGCGTAACACGGCAATGAATTTGACTCGACGGACACTTTCAACAAGTTGTTCTAGCAAAACCCCGCGTTTCGCCGATGCGCGAATACCGGTCAAGGATCGCTCATTCCGGCTGAAGCGCAGCAATCCGGCTTCGAGTCGCTTAGCGAGGCGCCGGTCTCCGGGTCTCACCGTGCGGCCTCGCTGACCGTCCGGGAAATCCAGTGGCGGATTGCCTGGATAACTTGCCGGCTCACTCCAAAGCTGCTCTGGAGATTGTGATTGAATCCGAGCACAAGCAGTTTGCTGCTGAGCCTGACTCCGGAGAGGTACTCGACTACTCCCCTGTAAGCGATCCCTGTGACCCCTGGCTTTGATCGTCTGGGAAGAAACCAGCCACGCATAGACTGCTTTTCTAGGCGCACCCCAGCAATTTCTTCAAACTGCTCAACAACTGATTTCCCGTTTAGGATCAAGGTCCGAACCGGAGAGTCTCTCAGGAGGAGGCCGAGCGTATCAGCACTGGCGTTTAGGAGTGACGAACGCTGACGGGCGCTGAGTTCTGTCCACTTGCGAACCGTCGCATACGGAATCAGGTCAAGGTGGCATGCTCGAGGGCGGCGGCCATAGTAAGATGCATTCAGACTGGAGAGAACATGGTCAAGTTTCCTGAACCATCTATCGTATGAATTTCTGAAAAAGTAAGAGCGGCATGACTCCGTAATCAAGTAAAGGTGTCGCGCATCGACATCAGACCAAGACGTGAGGCCAAGAGACTTGAGAGTATGGAACCGCCGTCCTGCCCCTTGCAGCTCGTCGCCCGAATGGTCCATGAACTCCCGGTTGCTGGGGTTGAGGCCCAGAGTCGCCGTGTGTGAGCTCGATATATCACCAAAGCACGGTACGGGGCATCCCCATCGGATTACGCCGGTCTTCGACAGGGCAGCACTGTCCAAACGATTTATCAATGTCGTAAGCATCATGTGAAATGAAAAATCAGGACGGTGAAGTTTCTGTGCTCCTTTGGCGGCAGCGGCATCGCGTGCCGTATTGATCTGGTCGGTCATTGCAACTGACTGAGCACGCTTAGCACGTTGTCGATGAATATAAAATAAAAACTCGACGACATCGTTGCGCGCAGTGTCTTGATCTGATCTATGTCTTTGTTCTTCCTGCAACGGAATACTTGGAGCAAACGGATAAGGTCGGCCCAGTACTGATCTACGCTGCTAAGTCGGCCAGCGTCGAATGCATTTCCTGTACGAATTGCGGATTCGGCCTCGAGAAGCAAGGTGATGGCGGGCCATGGGTCTCCCTTCGGCATAGCCGGCATAGGCGACGTCGACTGCCAGCCTTCGTCAAGGAACTGTTGGGCCGCACGGGTATTTTGATCGTAGAGATGAAGGCTTCCAACGGCATGCTTATAAGTCCCGATTTCCACAGAAAGAGTTCTGGCCATGATCTCTTGAAGCATGGTGAAGCAGAAGACATCATGGGGCAAACCCCAAAACGCATCGTTTGATCGCATGTTGGTAAGCATGTGCAGTGTGTCATCGCGAATAATAAGCTGTAGTGTGCATGTACATGGGACATCTCCGTGTTCCTCCGCAATGTCTTGTGCATCGAATAATTGAATGACCGCTTGCCGGGAATCGCGTTTTCGTTTAAGAAGGTCCGTAACATTGGCCACTTGGTTCAGTGCGCGCGTCGGTCCATCGTGAACGCTCATTTCGGAGCATCGTGAACGCCCGTTTCGGTCCATCGTGAACGGTCGTTTCGGAGCATTGTGAACGGCTCGAACGTGTGATCGAAGCGTCTCCCGGAGC
>Ga0209060_10003338_pt1 | contig 13553 bp, 12 predicted proteins | sample Coa_R1_8_FD_187155 | JGI IMG/M metagenome (GOLD analysis project Ga0209060, IMG submission 187155) | Surface soil microbial communities from Centralia Pennsylvania, which are recovering from an underground coalmine fire - Coalmine... | ecosystem: Environmental > Terrestrial > Soil >...
GGCGTCACGGAGATGGTCATCAGGAAGCCCATGTTCATCCACTGGAACGTCTGGTTGGCCCGTCGGACCCGGCGGAACAGGCGCTGGTGGGCCATCCACCAGATCGCGATCATCGTGAACGTGAACGCGTAGCCGAGGAACACCCCCTCGTCCGCCTGCAGCTTGGCGCCGAGGAACCCCTCCAGGGCCGCGCCGGAGAGCGGGCTCGCCGGGACGGGGACCACGAGCTCGATGACCAGGAGGGTCATGGCGAAGGCGAAGATCCCGTCGGAGAGGGCGATCAGCCGGCCGAGATCGACCCAGACCGAGTCCTCCTCCTCGTTGGTCTCGTGGGCGGGGACCGAGGCCTCGGGAGGCGCCACGGGCGGCCGTTCAGGCGGCGGCGACTAAGAAGGTTCCGAGCGGAGCGGAGCGGGGGTCGACGGGGCGAGGCGGCGCTGCCACGCCCGATAGACGCCCACGTTCCGGCCCACGGCCATCCCCGTGCTGAACCCGAAGAGGGCGTCCACGACCTCGAGGAGGAGGGTGTTGGTGGCGGAGAGGGCCGTGATCGACGGCGCGAACGGGTCGATGCCGACGGCGAGCTCCAGGGCGAGGCGGCCCAGGAAGAGACCGACGTAGACGAGGGGGACGACGAGGCCCAGGCGGTACATCCACCGTCCCCCCTCGGAGTAGACCACGACGGTCCGCTCCACGTACGAGACGGCGGCCCACGCCCCCACGGCCGCGGCGGCCACGTCCACGCCCAGCGACCATAGCGGAAGGAGCGGTAGGCTCTCGAGGCCGGCCACCAGGGCGAACAGCAAGGGGTACAACAGCGCGTACCCGACGAGCCGGGCCGTGGAGAGGGGCGCCCCCCGGAGCTGCAGGACGGCGCGCCGGACGATCAGGAGGCCGATGAAGGCCGCCAGGAGCAGGCTCTCCTCGGCCCCGCCCGGCGGCGCCGCGTTCATCACGGGACGCTCGGGGTCACGCGGGGACGGCGACGGAGCCGATCTTGGCCAGCGCGGAGTCGGTGGCGACGAGGTGGCGGGGGAGCCCCAGCTCCTCCGGGGTCCCCCCGAGGGCGAGGCCCACGAGCTGGGGGAGGTGGAACACGGGCATGTGGAGGTCGTGGCCCACCACCTTCGCGGCCTGGTTCTGGAACCCGTCGAGGGAGAGGTGGCAGAGCGGGCACGGGGTCGCCATGGCGTCCGCGCCGTGGGCCCGGGCGTCGTCGATCTGGGTGGCCGCGATCCGGTTCGCCGTCGGTTCGCGGACGAAGAGGATCGGGAAGCCGCAGCACATGACCCGGCCCCGGTACATCACCGGCTCCGCGCCCAGGGCCGCGATGAGGTCCTCGAACTGGTGGGGTTCCTCGGGGCTTCCGCCGCCCAGCTCCTTCGCCGGGCGGATCAGGTGGCAGCCGTAGAACGCCCCGACCTTGAGCCCCTTCAGCGGACGGCGGACCATGGGGGCGATCTTGGCCGTGCCGATCTCCTCGGTGAGGACCTGCAGGAGGTGCTTCACCTTCGTCTGGCCGCCGTACTTGACGCCGACCTGGGCGAGGGCCCCGTCGACCCGCTGGCGGACCTTCGGGTCCTTCATCTTGACGTTCGCCAGGGTGAGCATGCCGGTGCAGGTGGAGCAGACCGTCAGGAGGTCGAGGCCCGCCTTCTCGGCGATGGCGAGGTTCCGGGCGTTGAGGGCGGTGTTCAGCACCGAGTTGGCCTCGTCGATGAACCCGGAGCCGCAGCACGAGAAGTTCGGGAACTCCACGAGCTCGATCCCGACCCGCTTCGCCACCCACCGGGTCGCCATGTCGAGCTCCTTGCCCGACTCCTGGGCCACGCAGCCGGGGTAGTACGCCAGCCTCACGTTCCCTCCCGGGGGGCATCGTCGAGGATCTGGTAGAGCTTCTCCACCTCGTCGAGGCCGGCGATCTTCGGGGGGGTTCGGATGAACTCGGGCTTTCGACGTGCCATCCTCAGTCCCTGGGGGATCCGGGCGAGCATGTCGAGCGGCATGTAGGTCTGTCGGACGAGCTTGAGCTCGTTCAAGGTCCCGCGCTCCCGGATGTTCTCCTTGAATCCGACGGCGTGCCGGGAGCCGTTCTCGGTGGCCCCCTGGAGCTGGATCGCCATCTCCTTCAGGTCCCGGATCCGTTGCGACGGTTCCACGTCCTTCGGACACGACTCGGTGCACAGGTGGCACCTTAGGCAGAGCCACAGCCCGCCGGGCTGGATCCGAAGGAGGCGGTCGCGCCGGGCCCCGTCCCGGGGATCTACGACGAAGCGGTAGAGCTTCGCGAGGGCCATGGGGCCCGGGAACTCCGGGTCGGCCTCCACCGCCGGGCACGCCGAATAGCACGACCCGCAGGCGATGCAGCGGGGCGTCTCCTTGAACATCTCCACCTGGGCCGGGCTCATGGGGCTCTCCCGGCCCTCGGGGAGGGGGTGGTGGGGGTCGGGGATCAGGTGGGGCTGGAGCTTCTTGTAGTGGCCCCAGAACCCGGTCATCTCGACCACCAGGTCCCGGATGACGGGCAGGTTCCGCATCGGATCGATGACGATCCGGCCGTGGGCCTCCAGCTCCGGGCCGACCGGGGTCTGGCAGGCGAGGCGGCTCTTCGAGTTCACGATCATCGCGCAGGAGCCGCAGATGGCGCTCCGGCAGGAGTAGCGGAGGGTGACCGACGGGTCCATCTCCCGGATCTTCAGCAGCGCGGTCAGGACGGGGGTGTGGGGGGCGAGGTCGAGCTCGAACCGCTGGTAGCGGGGCGCCTTGTCCGTGGCGGGGTCGAACCGGTAGAGGTCGATGGGCACGTGCACGAGCCCTTCCTCGGCCATCAGTAGACCCGCTCCTTCGGTTCCCACCGGGTGTACGCGACCGGGGCATAGGAGAGCACCGGTCCGTCCGGACCCTGGGTGGCCAGCGTGTGCTTCATCCAGCGGGCATCGTCCCGCTTCGGGAAGTCGACCCGGGTGTGCGCCCCCCGGCTCTCGGTCCGGGCGATGGCACCGACGATGATCGTCTCGGCGAGCTCGAGCATGTGCCCCGTCTCGAGGGCATCGGTGAGGTTGAGGTTGTAGACCTTCGACTGGTCGACGATCCGAACGGCCCGGTACCGTTCCTTGAGGGCCCGGATCCTCCGGAGCGCCTCGGCGAGCTCCTCGGGCAGCCGGTAGATCCCGACGAGCTGGTCCATGGTCGACTGCATCTCGGTCCGAAGCCGCTGGGGCTCCTCGCCGTCCTTCCGGTCGGACATGGCCCGGATCTGGGCGGTCTCCCTCTCGAGATCGGCGTCCGCGAGGACGGGGGTGGGAGCCTTCGCGACGTGCCGCGCGGCCGCGAGCCCGGCCTCCTTGCCGAAGACGAGGGTCTCTAACAGGGAGTTCCCGCCGAGCCGGTTCGCGCCGTGGATCGACACGCACGCCGCCTCGCCCGCGGCGAACAGGCCCGGAATCGGGGTCTCGCCGTGGATGTTCGTGGAGATCCCTCCCATCATGTAGTGCTGGGCGGGCATCACCGGTATCGGCTGGGTGACCGGGTCGATCCCCGCGAACGTGCGGCAGAAGTCACAGATCTCCTGGAGACGGGACTCGATCCTCTCCCGGCCGAGGTGCATCAGCTCGAGGTGGACGTACCGGCCGGGAAAGCCGCGCCCCTCCTTGACCTCGGTCCAGATGGCCCGGGAGACGACGTCGCGCGAGGCGAGGTCCTTGACGTGGGGCGCGTACCGGACCATGAACGCCTCCCCGGAGGCGTTCTTCAGGATGCCCCCCTCGCCCCGGGCCCCCTCGGTGATCAGGATGGACGACTCCAGGAGAGCCGTCGGGTGGAACTGCACGAACTCCATGTCCTTGAGCGGCGCGCCGGCGTCGTACGCGGCGGCGATCCCATCTCCGGTGCAGGAGTGGGCGTTGGTGGTCCGCCCGTAGATCCGCCCGGCGGGGCCGGTGGCGACCACCACCGACTTCGCGGCGATGGCGGCGAAGTCCCCGTGCCGCCGATCGAACGCCACGATCCCCTGGGCGCGACCGTCGTGGACCAGGATGTTCGTGAGGTCCCATTCCTCGTAGAGGGTGAACGACTCGGTGCCGAGCCGCTCGTACAGGGCCTGGAGGAGCGCGAGGCCGGTCCGGTCCGCGGCGTAGATCGTCCGGGGGAACCCCGCCCCACCGAACGGGCGGCGGGCGAGCGAGCCGTCGTCGGCCCGGCTGAAGATGGTGCCGAAATGCTCCATCTCGACGACGGTGGGCCCCGCCTCCCGGCAGAAGAACTCGATGGCGTCCTGGTCGCCGAGGTAGTCGGACCCCTTCACCGTGTCGTAGATGTGGGTGTCGACGGAATCCTCCTTCCCGACGGCCGCGTTGATGCCGCCCTGGGCCGCGCCGGAGTGGGACCGCAGCGGGTGGAGCTTCGAGACGATCGCGACATCGCACCCCGCCTCGACGGCCGCGAGCGCCGCGCGCTGCCCCGCCAGACCCGCCCCGACGACCACGACGTCGTGTCGTTGCATCTAGAAACCGGCCCGCACGAGGAGTACCGGGCTAAATCCCCTGCGGTCCCGGACCTGAGCGCGCCGCGGGGGCCCGATCGGGCCCCCGCGGCGGGGAAGGGGTTGGTGCCGTCCGACCGCCGGCCCTACTGGGCGGGCGGCGGGGGCGCGCTGCCCGCCGGAGGGGCCGGGGGCATGCCGCCCGCCGGGGGGGCCGCCATCGGGGTCGCCGGAGGGGTCTTCTTCCGGCGCATCACGACGAAGACCACGATCACGACCAGCACGATGACCACGACCACCGCCACGAGGGCGTAGACGAGCACCGACGGGCCGCTGGACGTGGAGGTGCCCGACGTGCAGATGGACCCGCCGCCGTTGCAGCTGATCCCTCCGTTCGGGTAATCGCTCCCCAGGACGCTGCCGCTGGCCGTCGAGTTGCTTCCGTAGGCGGCCACGGCGTTGGCGGAGAACGAGGAGCTGGGCCCCACGGCCGACTGGTTGATGGCGAACGTCATCACCGAGTTCCCGGAGCTCAAGGTGTAGGCGAGCGAGCCGAACTGGTAGCCGCCCTGGGTCGACGCATAGGTGAGCTGGGCGGCGTCGCTGAGGAGCACATACGCGCTCGCGTTGGCCTCGGCGGTCCCCCCGAAGAAGAAGCCGTAGGTGTACAGGGCGTCGTTCGTGATGAACTGGCCCGCCACCTGGGCCGTGACGGTGACCGTCGAGCCCGACGCGCTGGTGCTCAGCGACACCAGGGCCACGTTCGGGCTCGCGGCCCCGGCAGAGGCCGTGAAGCTGAGGCTGTAGCCGCTTCCGCTCGCCGCGGCGAGCGGGGCCATCAGCATCAGGCCCGCGAGCAAGGTTCCGGCGAGGGCGATCCTCCAGGGACTCCGAGGCGCGGTCACGGCGCCGGCACCAGAGGCCCGGGACATGAACCTATCGACGGCACCGTCGGGGCGTCCCGAGAACCCGCCGTCATTATGCCCCCCGCGTGTGTGGCCGAGCCGAGGTATCCTCCGTGACCGCCCGGCGCACCAAGGCCGCTCCCCCCGCCGTTCCTCCCCCCACCGTCGACCGCGATCTGGCGGAGATGGGCGGCGGCTGGTTCGAGGAGGCCTCGGACCACGTGGCGGCCCTCCCGCTCCACAAGTGGATCACCTTCGGTCCCGTGGCGCCGGTCCCCTCCGCGTCCCTCATCCCGGGGATCCTCGGATGGGAACGGGGGGTCACGAAGGGCGGCCGACCGGCGAACCCTCCGGCCGCGATCTACTACCTGTTGGGCCACGCGGAGCCCGGTCGCACGGGACCGAGCCCGCTCCGGGGCATCGACTGGTCCGAGTTCGTGGCCGTCGAACTGTGCGAGAAGCCCCGGGAAGGGTTCATCCTGGCCTTGGGGCCGGTGTCGGCCAAGGCGGCCTTCCAGCAGCTCGTCTCCGACATCCGGGCCGAGATCGCGAACCTCGACGACTAGTCCGCGGTCGTCGGGGTGGGCCCGGCCCGGAGGCGGCGTGCGCCGCCTCGGCGGACGATATATCGAAGGGGGGGCTCGCTCGGACATGTCCGACCCGGTTCCGGTCATCGAAGGAATGAGCGCCGTCACCCTCCACGTCACGGAGATCGAACGCGCCCGGAGGTTCTACAAGGAGGCCCTCGGCCTGACCGAGGTCACCTACCAGCCCGAGCGGAAGCGGGCGGTCTTCGCGATCCCGGGTCTCACCGGTACGGTCCTCAGCATGCACGAGATGGCGCCGCAGGAAGGCGGCCGGCCGCCGGGGACCGTCAGCGGCATCATCTTCTCGCACCGGGACCCGGCCCGCGCCATGGACGAGATCCGGCGCCGCGGGGGGACGGTGACCCAGGAGGTCGACAAGACCCCGTTCGGTTTCCTCCGCGGGTGCTTCGCCGATCCCGATGGGAACGAGTTCGTCCTTTCCAGCGCCTGACGGCGCCTCCCTAGGTCCCCAATCGTGCCGGCCGCCCCCACCCCGCTCCCTCCGGGGCCTCCCCTCGCCGGCGCGCCGGTCGGGACCGCCCCCGGGGGCCCCGCCGCCCTCTCCGTGGTCCATCTCTCGAAATCGTACGGGAACGTCCCCGCGCTCCGCGACGTGAGCCTGGACGTACGACCCGGCGAGATCGTCGGCCTCCTCGGCCCGAACGGGGCCGGGAAGTCGACGATGATGAAGGTGATCCTCGGGATCCTTCGGGCGGACGCCGGCGCGGTGACCGTGTTCGGGCGAAGCGTCCTCGAAGACCCGGTCGGCGCGAAGCGCCAGGTCGGCTACGTCCCGGAAAGCCCCCAGCTCTACGAGTTCCTCACCGGCGCCGAGTACCTGGATTTCATCGCCGACATGTACGGCATCCCCGCGGCCGACCGGAAGTCCCGCATCGACCGGTTCCTCTCCGCCCTCGAGCTCGCCGGCCACGAGCACTCCGCGATCAGCGGCTACTCCCAGGGCATGAAGCAGAAGGTGGCGCTGATCGCCGCCCTGCTGCACCGCCCGCGGTTCCTCCTCCTCGACGAGCCCCTCAACGCCCTCGACCCCCGGGCGGCCCGGATCGTGAAGGACCTCCTGCGGAGCCTGGCCACCACCGACGGGGTGGCCGTCCTCTTCAGCACCCACGTCCTCGAGATCGCCGAGGCGATCTGCGATCGCGTCACGATCCTGGTCCAGGGGTCGGTGGTGGCCACGGGGACGGTCCCGGCCCTTCGGGAGCGCGCGGGTCTCCCCGGTTCGGGGCTGGAGGGGATCTTCCTCTCGCTGACGGGGACCGGCGACCTGACCGGCATCGTGGACGCGCTGTCCAAGTGAGGTGGGCCGGCGTGGATTTCCGACGCATCCGCCGGCTCGCGTGGGTCCTCGTCGCCTCCGAGCTCCGATCCGGTCGGGGGAGCGCGAACCCCCGCAGCCTGACCGGCCAGCCGATCTTCCTGCTGGTGATCGACGCCTTCGCACTGGGCGGCCTCGCGGTCCTCGGGAGCCTCTTCTTCCGGGCCGTGCCGCGGTCGGACACCGGGATCGTCACCCTGGCGGTCTCCCAGGGCCTCCCCGTCCTCCCGCTGTTCTGCCTCGGGGGCGTCGTCCTGGCCGGACTGCTCTTCGAGCTCAATCGCTCCGTCCGGTTCTCGACGAGCGAGGCGGCCAACTGGCTCCCGATCACCCCGCGGGAGTACGTGGTGGCCTCCTCCTCCGCGATCGCGTACTCGGACTCGCTGATCGCCGCGCTGGCGATCGGGGTCGCCGTTGCCATCGGCGCGGCCAGCGGCAACTGGGCGGCGACGGCGCTGACGGTCGCCCTTTGCGTCAACGGTCTCCTGGCGGGGGCCCTGGTGGTGGAGATGGTCCGGTCCGCGACCCAGCGGGCCGCGGCCGCCCTCTCCGGCCGCGGAGGACGAGCGGCCCTGGTGGGGCGGCTCCTCCTGTTCGTCCTGGTCATCGTGGTGTTCGAGGTGTTCTTCAGTCCCGTGCTCCTCTATCGGTTGCTGGGGGCGATCACTACCCTGGGCCCGGTCTCCTACTGGGTCCCGGTGCTCTGGGCCCCGCTCTCCATCGAGGGGTGGGTCGGAGGGAACTTCCTCGGCGCCCTGGGGTTCCTCGTCCTGGCGGGCGCGCTCACCGCCCTGTTCGTCGTCGGGGCCGCCGCGCTGAGGGTCCGGTTCTGGGCGCCGGCGCCCCCGGAGCTCCGGATGGAGGTGCACACCTATTCGGAGGAGCACCCGTTCCTCGGCCGCCTTGGCCTCGCCCCCGTCGAGGCCGCGCTGGTGGCGAAGGACCTTCGGGGCCTCTTCCGACGCCGGGAGATGCTCCCCGTGCTCGCGATCCCGGCGGTGCTGCTGGTGGTCGTCGCCATCACGGGGATCACGAGCTCGGGCTCGGCGGGCGTGGGGTTCCTGGGGATCTATGCGGGGTGGCTGTGCGGCTTCGCCGCCCTCTGGCTTGCGACCACCAGCTTCGGGCAGGAGCGCCGGGCGATGCAGACGCTCTATCAGCTCCCCCTCTCGCCGGAATCGATCTACCGCGCGAAGCGGGCGCTCCCGTTGCTGTTCGGGGCCGTCTACGCGGTGGTGCTGACGCTGGCCGTCGCGATCCTGACCCCCACCGCCCCCGTCGTCCTCGTGGGCCTTTTCGCGGCGAACCTATCGGCGGGGGTGCTATCGGCGCTCCTGGGGCTCGCCTTTGCCGCCCGGTACTCCGATTTCCAGGAGCGGCCCCGACCCCAGTTCATCCGGCCGTGGGCCATGCTGCTCGCGATGTTCGTGGCCCTCCCCCTCAACTTCGGGATCCTGGTGGTCGCCGTCGTGATCCTCAGCTCCATCGTGGCCGGGGCCGGCGTCCCGATCGCCCTGACGGTGGGCCTCGTGGTCTTCGTGCTGGCCTGCGGGATCGCCTTCGGGCACCTCGCCCGTAGCGGGACCCTCCAGCTCCTGCGCGAGCTGCCGGTCTAGCCGAGGTCCCTCGCCGGGAGAAACCGAGTTCCCTCGGCGTAACGCCGTCGCGAGCGGTTAAATAGCCCCCCCGGCTCCGCCGTCCCGTTTTCGCACTCCGCGAGGCATCGATGCAGAACCAGGCAGTGGACCGCACGAAGGAGCTCCTCAAGGGCACGACCACGATCGGACTCGTCTGCAAGGACGGGGTGGTCCTGGCGACCGAGCGCCGTGCCACGGCCGGCAACTTCATCGCGAACAAGTCGACCCAGAAGCTGTTCAAGATCGACAACAACATCGGGGTCACCGTCGCCGGCCTCGTCGGCGACGCCCAGGTGCTGGCCCGCTACCTTCGGGCCGAGGTCTCCCTCTACCGGCTCCGGCGGAGCGCCCAGCTGTCGGCCGAAGGGGCCTCCACCCTCCTCGCCAACATCCTCAGCGGCAACCGGATGTTCCCGTACTACGCGTGGATGATCCTGGGCGGCGTCGACCTCCGGGGCGGCCACGTGTTCTCCGTGGACCCGGCGGGCGGCTCCATCGAGGACAAGTACGTCTCCGTCGGCAGCGGCTCGACCTTCGCCTACGGCGTCCTGGAGGAGGGGTACACCCAGGCCATGACGGTCAGCGAGGGCGTCGACCTCGCGCTCCGGGGGCTCACCGTCGCCATGAAGCGCGATTCCGCAAGCGGGGATGGGTACATCGTCCACACCATAACGTCTAAAGAGTACCACGAGTATTCTGAGGACGAGATCGCGAAGCGTCTGAAGGCGCTCAAGATCCCCCTGCCTCCCCAACTTCCGTAACGTTCCGCCCCGGGCCGAACCCCTTCCCGCCGAACCCTTTCGATTCACGGCATGAGTTACGAGTCGCTCCTAGAGCAGACCAAACAGGCCCTTCGGGAGGTCCTCCCGGAGACCATCGAGGTCACGGACATCGAGCTCGAGGGACCCCACATCGTCCTCTACACGAAGCAGCTCGACCAGTTCCTCTCCGGCGGGGACTACCTCCGCCAGATCGCCCAGCGGCTCCGCCGCCGGGTCCTCGTCCGGTCCGACCCCGCCACCCTCCGGGACCCCAAGGAGGCGGAGGCGATGATCCGCCAGCTGATCCCCCCCGAGGCCGAGATCTCGGCCCTCTTCTTCGAGCCCGAGACCGGCGAGGTGACCATCGAGGCCGCCAACCCGGGCGCCGCCATCGGCCGTCAGGGGGCCGTCCTCAACGAGCTCAAGCGTCAGATCGGCTGGGTCCCGACGGTCCAGCGGACCAGCCCGATCCCCTCCAAGACCGTCGAGGAGGTCCGGATCCACCTGCGCAACCAGTTCGACAGCCGCCGGACGTTCCTGAAGAAGGTCGGGGTCCGGATCGCCCGGGACCGCCTGCAGGAGAAGCTCTGGGCCCGGAACACCGCCCTGGGCGGCTACCGGGAGGTCGGGCGGTCCGCGCACCTCCTCACCACCCAGAACTCGAAGGTCCTCATCGACTGCGGCATCGACCCGGGCTCGGACCGGACGCCTTACTTCAACGCTCCCGAGCTCCTGCCCCTGGATTCCCTCGACGCGGTGGTGGTCACCCACGCGCACCTGGACCACTGCGGCCTCGTTCCCGTCCTCCTCAAGTACGGCTACCACGGGCCGATCTACTGCACGGCGCCGACCCGGGACCTGATGACGCTGATGCTGCTCGACGCGATCAAGGTCACCAACCAGGAGGCGCGCAAGGGCCTCTACGACTCCTCCCACGTCCGGGAGCTGGTGGCCCGGACGATCCCGCTCCGATGGGGCGAGACCACGGACATCGCGCCGGACATGCGCCTCACCCTCCACAACGCGGGCCACATCCTGGGCTCGTCGATGGCACACTTCCACCTGGGCGAGGGCGACTACAACCTCGCCTACTCCGGGGACATCAAGTTCGAGCGCAGCTGGCTGTTCAATCCGGCCGCCAACCGGTTCCCCCGCCTCGAGACCCTGATCCTCGAGTCGACGTACGGCGGCTACCGGGACGTCCAGCCGAGCCGCCAGCAGGCCACGGAGGAGTTCTCCGCCCTCGCGGCCAAGGTCGTCGGCCGCGGCGGCAAGCTGATCGTCCCCGTGTTCGCGGTGGGCCGCTCCCAGGAGGTGATGCTGGTCCTGGAGGAGAAGATGCGCGAGGGGAAGATCCCGAAGGTCCCCGTCTACCTCGACGGGATGATCTTCGAGGCCACGGCGATCCACACCGCCTACCCCGAGTACCTCAACAGCCAGCTCCGCACCCAGATCTTCCAGCAGGGCGACAACCCGTTCCTCTCGGACGTCTTCCACCGGATCGACTCGTCGTCGATGCGCTACGACGTGCTCGACAGCAAGGAGCCGTGCATCGTCCTCGCCACCAGCGGGATGATGAGCGGCGGGCCGGTGATGGAGTACTTCAAGTCGTGGGCGTCCGACGAGAAGAACGGGATCCTGTTCGTCGGCTACCAGGCCGACGGGACGTTCGGGCGGCGGCTGCAGCGGGGGCTCGCCGAGGCCACGTTCATGGACGGGGGCCGGCAGGGCGCGGTGGCCGTGAAGCTCGAGGTCGCCACCATCGAAGGGTTCTCGGGCCACTCCGACCGGGTCCAGCTGATGAACTACGTGGCCACCGTCGATCCGCGCCCCCGGCAGGTGCTCCTGTCCCACGGCGAGGAGTCGAAGGCCGTGGACCTCGCCACGAGCCTCCACAAGCGGTTCAATCTGGAGAGCCGCGCGCCGTACAACCTCGAGGCCGTACGGCTCATCTAGGCCCCGGGACCCGACGGCGACGCGCCGGTCCCTCCGCGCGTTGTACCACGCCTTATAAACCGACCCCGCTCCTACGAGCCTCCGGTTAGGCGCCCCCATGCCCGGTCCGGCCCGTCGCATCCTGATCATCGGCCTGGACGGGGCCACCTTCGACCTCCTGGACCGTTGGTTCGCCGCCGGGGAGCTCCCGTTCCTCCGGGGGATGGCCCAGGGAGGCGTGAGGGCCCCGCTCACCTCGGTGTTCCCCGCGAAGACGATCCCGGCGTGGTACTCCTTCGCCACCGGCCTCGACCCGGGCAGCCTCGGGGTGTTCGGCTTCACCGAGCCGAACGGGGGCCCCGGGCGCAGCCGCCTCGTCCAGACGTTCCGGCCGGCCGAGGCGATCTGGGACCGGCTGAGCCGGCAGGGGACGACGGTGGGGGTCCTCAACTTCCCCCTCCGGGCCGGCTACCCGATCAAGGGGTTCGTGGTGCCCGGCATGCTCGCCGAGCGTTCGCCGACCTATCCGGAGGACCTCCGCGGGTCCGTGGAGCAGCAGCTCGGCGAGGCGATGATCCCGGAACTGCCGCCGTACCGGGACGCCGACCGGGCCGCCTGGGTCGACCTGGCCCGCCGCGGGGTCGACCAGCGGGCTCGGGTCACCGAGCTGCTGATCCGGCAGTACCGGCCGGAGTTCCTCTTCGTGCTGTTCCGTGAGACCGATCGGATCCAGCACCAGCACTGGGGGGAGCTCACGCAGCCGATGGCCGAGGTCCCCGGCGACCTCAAGGAGTTCTACCGCGCCGTGGACACGGCGTGCGCCCGGGTCCACGCGGCGTTCCAGGCGTCGGGAGGGCCCGCGACGACCCTCGTGATCTCCGACCACGGTCACGGCGCGGCCCGGTCGGACTTCTTCACGAACCAGTGGCTCGCCCGGGAGGGATACCTCAAGTTCACCCGCGGAGCCAACCCGATCCGCCGGCAGACCCTCGGCCGGCTCATCGTCGCCGCGGACCGGGTCCCCGGGATCCGGCGCCTCCTGCACCGCCTCGCCGACAAGGCCCGGACGAGCCCCCGGACCGCCGCCCTCTCCCGGGCCGTCACCGGCGAGGGGAGCTTCGAGGCCGCCTCGGAACGGATCGACTGGGCCCGGACCGTCGCCTTCTCCTATCCGGTCCCGGAGGGGATCTACCTCAACCGGTGGAACCCCGCGGTGACCGACGCCGTGGCGGCCCAGGTCACCGAGGAGATCCGACGGAAGCTCACCGCGTTCCCCCAGGCCCACATCGAGGTGTTCCGGCCCGAGGAGGTCTACCAGGGCCGCCAGCTCTCCCGGGCCCCGGCCCTCTTCCTGCGGATCGACGGCATGGAGACGGAGCCTCGGATGGACTTCAGCTACCCCGCCCCCATGCTCCACCAGCGGCCCCGGTACTACTACGGCTCCGGGGTCCACCGGATGGACGGGATCCTCCTGGCCGGCGGGGATGGGATCGCGCCCCAGCGCCTGGGGGCCCGGTCCCTCCTCGACATCGCCCCCACGGTCCTCGAGGCGATGGGGGTCGCCATCCCGCCGGGGCTCGCGGGCCGCTCCTTCGCGCCGCTCCTGGTCCCGGGGGCCGCCTGAGCGGATGGCGCGCTGGACCATCGACCTCCTCGCGAGCGCGCCGGCCGATGACACGACGTCCGGGCTGAGCCGGGTCGTCTGGGAGCTGGGGGCCGCCACGGCGTCCCTGGGCCACCGGGTGCGCGTGCTCTACCCGGCCGACCCCCCGACCCCCGCGCCCCCGTTCCGGGGGGTCGAGGCGGTGCCCATCCCCGTCGCCGATGCCTCCCGGCGCCCGTTCGGCCGGGACCGACGGTTCGGGGAGCGCGCCACCGCCCTCATCGGCCCCTCGACGGACCTGGTGGTCGG
>Ga0209060_10003339_pt1 | contig 13550 bp, 9 predicted proteins | sample Coa_R1_8_FD_187155 | JGI IMG/M metagenome (GOLD analysis project Ga0209060, IMG submission 187155) | Surface soil microbial communities from Centralia Pennsylvania, which are recovering from an underground coalmine fire - Coalmine... | ecosystem: Environmental > Terrestrial > Soil > Unclassified...
CCCGAAATCCGCGACACACAAGCCGCGCAGCATCACGCGCTCGAAGAACTCCGCCGCATGGGGCCTCTCAAGTCCAGCGAATGGCGGCTACTCATAGTCCTCCTTGGCGTCATGGTCGGCTGGGTAACTTCGCCGTGGCATGGATTGCACAACGCCTTCGTCGCGCTCGCCGGCGTGTCCGCAATCCTGCTCCTTCGCGTCATCACTTGGGACGATCTGCTCCACGAAACCAAAGCCTGGGACTGCCTGATCTGGTTCGCCGGACTCCTGATGATGGCGGACGCCCTGCTCGAATCCGGCGTCATCAAGATCGTTTCAACCGCCGTCTTCGCGCATATGTCCGGATGGCCCTGGTGGCTGGCCGCCGCATTCCTTGCCTGCACGTATTTATATGTTCACTACGGATTCGCCAGCATGACCGCCCACGTCACCGCACTCTATCCCGGATTCCTCGCCGCCGGATTAGTAGCCGGCGCTCCGCCATTATTGATGGCACTTGTCCTGGCCTTCTTCTCCAGCCTCGACGCCGCCATGACCCACTACGGCACCGGCTCAGCGCCCGTGTACTTCGGCTCCGGCTACGTCGCGCAGACAACCTGGTGGCGCGTAGGATTTCTAATCTCGCTAATGAATCTCCTGATCTGGCTAGGCGTAGGATCGCTCTGGTGGAAACTCCTCGGCCTTTGGTAAGGGCAGGGGCGAGGGACTTGGGGGCTCGGGACTGGAAATCCATCCACTTTCCGCGAATGCCAGCCCCGAGTCCCCAGCCCCATCTAAGCTGGAATTCGTTCGGATTGCTTCAACCTGGGAAGGCCCTTAATCTCTTTCCCTGTTTTCTTTTGAGCGACCCGCAGCTCATAAAGGCTCTGTAAGTTAAGCCAAAACTCCGCGCTGGTACCGAAAAAATGAGCCAACCGCAAAGCAGTGTCGCCTGTGATCGCACGCTGCCCATTCAGAATACCCGTAATGCGATTCGTTGGGACGTTTAAGTTACGAGCCAACGCCGCTGCACTCAGTCCGAGCTCCTTAAGCTCTTCCGCAAGCTGTTCACCCGGATGAATCGCAATGATTGCCATGATGCCTCCTAATGATAGTCAACAATCTCAACGTTTGATGGTCCCGTCGCTCCATCCACCCACTGAAAACAGATTCGCCACTGGTCGTTGATGCGGATGCTGAACTGTCCCTTGCGATCACCCGCCAAAGCTTCAAACCGATTTCCCGGCAACGCGGCAAGGTCCTTTGTCGTTACCGCAGCATCCAACCGATCGAGCTTCAATCGCGCCGCGCGTTCAATTCCGGAGAACGCCTTTGTCCACTTACCGGTGGCGAAATCCCCGGTGCGCTTGTCCCGATAGCTAACAATCATCCATTAACGTACCTTATCATTACGTATTACGTCAAGCATAACGGAGCCACCGGCCCAGCCCCGAGCCCCCTTTAGGCCCGCCAATCCTCCGTCAACCTCTCCAGCGCAATCCGCACCAACTGGCTCCGCGTTCGGACACCGGTCTTATCGAACAACTGCTGCATCACCGCCTTGACCGTCCCCTCCGAAGTTTGCAGCTTTGCTCCGATCTCTTTATTCGTCAGTCCTTCGAACACGCCCTTCAGCACCGCCCGTTCGCGATCGCTCAGCGGCTGCGAGGTTCGCTGCTCATCCGATTTTCCACTCGCCCCCGCCAGCAGCGACCGCACGGCGCGCTGATCCAGCCACATCTCGCCGTTCATCACTTTGTAGATCGCCGCCACCAGTTCAGACGGCGGACTGTGCTTCAGAAAGATTCCCGACGCACCGCCTTCCAGGGCGCGCAATGTGCCTGCGTCGGTCATTCCCGCCGTGACCATCAACACGCGGCCCGCAAAGCCCTTCGCCTTGGAGGATTCCAGAAAGCTCGACCCTTGTTCTTCGCCCAAATCGTAATCCAGCAAAACCACGTCGATTGGTTCCCGGTCGAGAATCGCCAGCGCCTCGCTGGCGGACGCGCAAGTTCCTGCGATCCGAAAATCAGCTTCGGCTTGGAGCAGCCGGCTGAGGCTCTCCCGGAACAGGCCGTGATCGTCCACTAAGAGAATCCTGATCTCCTGACTCATGACTTTCTTTCGCCGCTCCGGTGAGCAGGGGCGACAACTCTACGATGAAGCTGGAACCATCCGGCTCGGCCTCGTACCTTAGATCGCCTCTGAATGTTCGCATAAACTCCCGCGACAAATACAGGCCTAGGCCGGTTGCCTGAGCGCCCTGCTGGAACGGACGGAACAGCCGCTCCGGATTTTGCACGCCGCCGCCAGTATCGCGGAATTCGATCTCGATCCGTTCCCTCGCGCTTCGCGCACTCACCTCCAGCAAGCGCCGCGTCCGTCGCGACATGGCGCGCTCGCTGTTCTTAATCAGGTTCAGAAAAACCTGCATCAGACTTTGCCGGTCCGCCCACACCCGCGGTAATCCGGGCTCCACCATCCAGTGGACTTCGATTCCGCTCTCGCGCAGTGCCGGTTCCACAATGATCCGAAGCTCTTCAAGCAGCGACGGCAGATTCAAACCGGCCGCCTGATTCGCCGTTTGCCGCAACTCCATCGCCGCGATTTTCTCGAGCGCCAGAATCAGCGTGCCCAGCGCCTCAAAATCTTTGTTATGCGTGAGCGCGCCGCTCCGCGCCAGATTCTGATGCACCACCGCGATCGCCCCGCACACATTCCGGATCTCGTGCGACACCGCCCCCACCAGAATGCGCGATCCCGCCATCAACTGGTGCAGGTTAAACTCCTCGCGGCTGCGCAAATCTTCCGAGCTGTCCACCACCATCGCCGCCAGCCTGGATCCCGCGTTCGTGCGATACGTGGAAAACCAAACATCCGCCAAAAATGCTTGCCCAGCCTCGGTCCGCCCGCGGCACTGCATCGCGGTGCGAAACGACGGCCCATCGTGATCCGGCGCCGGAACATTCATCAGAGCCGGCAGATACTCCCGGATCGACTTCCCAACCAGCGCGCCCGATTCCAAACCCAGCATGCGATGCGCCGCGTCGTTCGCCAGCAGCACCGAACCAAGAGCATCCGTCGTGAACACCGCCGCCGGACTGCTCTCCACCAACACCTTGAGCTGCTCTTCCGCCTCGCGCCGGGCTTCCACTTCGCTCTCGATTTCCTGTAAATGCTGCAGCGCCGCCTGCCGGCTCCGGACCAATTCGTAGACGAATAATCCCATCCCGAGGAACGCCGAAAAAATCAGGATGTCCCTCGGTACGCCGGCCGCCGGAAACCACGAAAAGGAATCGAACATCTCGGTGAGGAAGGTGCAGAGGACAGCCACCCCTGCAATCTGCCAGCGCTTCAATACGCTGCCCACCAGCAGCATCGGAAACAGGTAAAGGAACCCCAGCGGGATGTTGACTTCCACGCGCCAATCGGCAATCGCGATCAGCGCGATCATGAGGGCGGCGCGGAGCAACACAGCCGTCGGACTGCCTCGGAGTAAGAAGAACAGCATCGTGTTGCCGCGTCCGTCCGTCTTCATTCTAATGTTGCTGCTTCCTTGATTTTACGAGATAGCAAAAAGATCCCGCCCTGTTAGCCGAAAGATAGTGGACCCCATGGCGTCCGCACCGATACATTAGCCATTTGGACCACGTCTGTTCGAAGTGTCGATTCTGTTTCCTGCGTTAACCAAACTCTCGCCGTTTGCTTATGCTCTTTCTATGGCATCTCGTCCACTCTCAAACCGGCGGAAAGCGCGTTTAGCGCAGGCTTTTTTGCCTGTGTTGCTCTCGGCTTGCAGCTTCGCTCAGAATCCGACCCCGGCGCCCCACGTCTATACGTGGCAACAGCTGCGTGACAAATTCGCCGCCACCAATCCCACCCTGCTCGCCGGGAAAATCGGTATCGACGAATCCAAAGCAGACGAGATCACCGCTTATCTGCGCCCCAATCCGGATCTCACCGCAGGCATCGATCAAATCAATTTCTTCTCGCTGCAAACCACTCCGAGCGGCGGCACGGATGCCTACCGGCCCTTCGCATTCGCTTTTCCTTCGGCTTCCATCAGCTACTTGCACGAGCGGCAGCACAAGCGCGAACTGCGCCGCGAAAGCGCCCAGAAAGCCACCGCCATCGCCCAGTCCCAACTCGATGACCAGCAGCGCACCCTCCTCTTCAACCTGCGCAGCGCCTTCGTGCAAGCTCTTCAGCAAAAAGCTGTCCTCGCCCTGACGCGCGACAGCCTCGCTTACTACGATCGCCTGCTCACGGTCAGCCGCGATCGTTTCAAAGCGGGCGATATCGCCAAGGTCGATCTGGTAAGGCTGGAACTGCAGCGCGTTCAATTCGAATCCGACGTCCAAACCGCTCTCGTGAACTTGCGCACCGCGAAAATTCAGCTTCTTGCGCTTTTGAACGACCGCACTCCGCTCGAAAAGTTCGACGTCGACGGCCCCTTCGACTTCACCGAACACGTTTCGCCGCTCGAAGAGTTCCGCACCATGGCCATGGACACTAGGCCCGATCTCAAAGCCGCCATTGAATCCATCGACAAAGCGAAAACCGATCACAAGTTAGCCATCGCCAACGGATCCACCGACCCGACCTTCGGTATGGATTTCGCGCGCAATCCACCAATCCCGGTCTTCATCGGCTTCAACGTCAATATTCCGCTTCGCATCTTCGACCGCAACCAAGGTGAAAAATTAAAAACTCAGTTGGACATCGCCCACAACGAGCGCTTGCGCGATGCCAACGTCGCGCAGGTTTTCAGCGATGTCGATAGTGCGTATGCCACGCTCGAAAGCAATCTAACTTTACTCGAGCCCTACAAATCGCATTATTTGCAGCAAGCAGTGGAAGTGCGCGACACGGTTTCGTTCGCCTACCAACACGGCGGCGCGTCACTGCTCGATTTCCTGCAAGCTCAGCAGGATTACCGCACCATTCAACTCACTTATCTGAACCTGATCGGCTCTTATCTCACCGCTGCCAGCCAGTTGAACATGGCGGTGGGCCGTGAAGTTATCCAATGAACCCTTTCTCTCCAATTCGGCGAATGTGGTGGCAGGCTCGAATATCCGCGAAGGCAAGCGCTGCAACCTGTGACGAGCGCCCGCGCGGAAATTCGTGCCAGTCACCATTTTTGCCAGCCCGCAAGCTTATGGCAGCATTGCTCTGCATAACGGTGGGCCTTACCCTCACCGGTTGCGGCTCAAAAGTTCAGGCCGACGCCAAATCCGAAGCGCCTCCGGCTCCCGTTGTTGAGCGCGAATCCGATGCCAATCTCGTGAAGGTGGATCATCCGGAGCAATTTCCCCTGGCTACCGCCGAGCAGCACGACACCGCTCCCGAACTGAACGTCACCGGATCCGTAACGCCCGACGTATCGCGCAACATCCCCGTGATTTCGCTCGCATCCGGACGCGTTGTCGACATCCGCGCGCGCCTCGGCGATTCCGTCGTCAAAGATCAATTGCTGATGCGCGTCCAAAGCGCCGACATCTCGCAGGCCTTCTCCGACTATCGCAGCGCGGTGGCCGATGAAGCGCTGGCCCGCGCTCAGTACGAGCGCGCCAAGCTGCTTTACGAAAAGGGCGCCGTGGCGCAAAAGGATCTGGAAGTTGCCGAAGACGCCGAGGCCAAAGCCAAAATCACCATCGAAAACGCCACCGAACGCATCCGCGTGCTGGGCGCCGACCTCAATCATCCGAGCGCCATCATCGATATCAAGGCGCCCGTTTCCGGCGTCATCATCGAACAGAACGTCACCGCCTCCGCCGGCGTCAAGACCCTCGACAATTCGCCGAATCTCTTCACCATCGCCGACCTCTCCAAAGTCTGGGTCGTGTGCGATGTCTACGAAAATGATCTGCCCTTCGTGCACGTCAACGAATTTGCCGACATCCGCCTCAACGCCTATCCGAACATGAACCTCAAAGGCCGCGTGGATAACATCGGCCCCAGCCTCGATCCAAACATCCGCACCGCGAAAGTGCGCCTCGAAGTTTCGAATCCCGGCGTGTTGCGTCTCGGTATGTTCGTCACCGCGACTTTCCATGGATTAAATAAAGAAGCGCGTACCTCCGTTCCCGCCAACGCAGTCCTTCATCTACACGATCGGGACTGGGTGTACGTTCCGGCAGCCAACGGCCAGTTCCGGCGCGTCGAAGTTGTCAGCGGAAAAATGCTGCCGGGAAATCAACAGGAAATCCTCTCCGGAATTCGCGCCGGCCAACAGTTGGTGGCGAATGCATTGGTGTTGGCGAATACGGTTGAGCAGTAGAACGGAGTAAAGCGGGAAGACCAGAAGATGATACGCGGTCTCGTCGATTTCCCTCTCAACAATCGCTTTCTGATTCTCTTCGCGGCGTTGCTGCTCCTGCTCTGGGGCGCCATTTCGTTTCACAACCTTCCCGTCGAAGCTTACCCGGACGTCGCCAACAACTACGTCCAAGTCATCACGCAATGGCCCGGCCGCGCCGCCGAGGAGGTAGAGCAGCAAGTCACTATTCCACTCGAAATCGTGATGAACGGCATCCCGCACCTGGAGCATCTCCGTTCCACGTCTCTGTTCGGACTCTCCAGCATCACGCTGGTCTTTGACGACGAATCGTCCAACGATTCAAATCGCCAGAAAACACTAGAACGTCTGGCCCAGGTAACTTTGCCGGCGGGTCTACAACCGCAAATGGGCACGGACTGGAGCCCGGTGGGGCAAATCTACTTCTACACCCTGCACAGCTCGAACCCTCAGTACGATGTCATGGATCTTAAGTCCATCGAGGATTGGTTTCTCGAAAAGCAGTTCAAGTCGGTCCCCAATGTTGTGGATGTTTCCAGCCTCGGCGGAGTCACGCGCGAGTATCAGGTTCGTATAGATCCAAATAAGCTCATCTCCTACGGATTAAGCATCGGCCAGGTCGAACAGCAACTCTTAAACAACAACGTCAACGCCGGCGGCAGTTTCATCGAAGCAGGCTTGCAGCAGGTAAACGTGCGAGCCATCGGCCTGGTGAATTCGGACATCGACATCGAAAGAACCGTCATCCGGACTCTCAACGGCACACCTATTCGCGTGCGCGACATCGCAGATGTGACGCAGGGCGCGAAGATCCGTCTGGGCCGCAACGGAAAGTCCATTCATCGCGCCGATGGCCGCATCGTCGACAATGACGACGTCGTGGAAGGAATCGTGCTCCTGCGTAAAGGCGCCGAGGCAGACGCCACGCTGCGGGCCATTGAAGCCAAAGTCTACGAACTGAACCACGGCATTCTCCCGCCCGGCGTCACCGTCGTGCCGTTTCTGGATCGCAGCGAACTGGTGCATCACACCACGAAAACCGTGATGCACAACCTCACCGTCGGCATCCTTCTGGTAACCGTGGTGCTGTTTCTCTTCCTCGGAAACGCCCGCGGCGCGCTGATCGTCGCGCTGACCATCCCGTTTTCGCTGCTGTTCGCCTCCATTTGTCTCGACCTCAGAAAAATTCCGGCGAATCTTCTCTCGCTCGGCGCTCTCGATTTCGGAATGGTAGTGGATGGGGCGGTCGTAATGGTCGAAAACATCGTTCGTCACATGTCGCATCGCGATGTGGAATCGAAATCGGTGCTCGAGACCATTCGGGATGCGGCGCACGAAGTGCAGCGCCCGGTCTTCTACGCGATCAGCATCATCATCACCGCCTATGTTCCCATCTTCACGCTGCAGCGGGTGGAAGGCCGCTTGTTTCAGCCCATGGCCTGGACCGTAGCCTTCGCGCTGCTTGGCGCACTCACTTTTTCGATGCTCATCGCTCCCGTGCTCTCCAGCTTTTTCTTCCGAAAAGGCCTCCGCGAATGGCACAACCCGCTCATGACTATCCTCACCGCGGGTTACCGGCGCGGACTGCGCGTGGCGATTCAATTCCGCTGGGCCACGGCCGGGGTCGCGCTCGGCGCGCTCGCCTGCGCCGGATATCTCGCCTTCAGCGGCGTAATCGGCTCCGAGTTTCTGCCGCATTTGGATGAAGGTGATATCTGGGTGCGCGGCACCCTAGCGCCCAGCACCGGACCCAGCGAAGGCATTCGTCTTGCCGATAAAGCTCGCGTCATGCTGGCTTCCTTCCCGGAAGTTTTGGACACCACCAGCCAGGTTGGCCGTCCCGACGACGGAACTGACACCACTGGCTTTTTCAATACCGAATATTTCGTTCATCTCAAACAAAAGGAGCATTGGCGTCCCGTCTTTCATGAGGATAAGGAAGAGCTGATCGCCGCCATGAATCGCGAGCTCCAACAGTTGCCCGGTGTGATCTGGAATTTCTCGCAGCCCATCGCCGACAACATGGAGGAGGCCGTGAGCGGCGTAAAAGGCGAGCTGGCTGTCAAAATCTATGGTGACGATCTGAAGCTCCTCGAAGACAAGGGCGATCAAATGGTCTCCATCATGCGGGGGATTCCTGGCATTCAGGATCTCGGATTGTTCCGCGTGCTCGGTCAACCAAACTTGAATCTCGTCGTGGATCGGGAGCAGGCGGCCCGCTACCAAATCAATGTCGCTGACGTGCAGGACGCCATTCAGACCGCGGTCGGCGGCAGCGCCGTCAGCCAGGTGCTGCAGGGTGAGCAGCGCTACGATCTCGTGGTTCGATATCTCGAACCCTACCGCAACACCGAAGAAGGCATCCGGAATATTCGCCTTCTGTCCCCCTCTGGAGAGCGCGTCGCTCTGTCGCAGCTTTGCAAAATCCAGATGCGAGATGGCGCGTCGGAAATTTATCGGGAAGCGAACACGCGCTACGTCGCCATCAAATACAGCGTGCGCGGCCGCGATCTCGGAAGCACGGTGGAGGAAGCCATCCAAAAAGTGAAACGCGAAGTGCAGCTTCCCGCCGGGTATCACATCGACTGGGCGGGCGAATACGAAAGCCAGAAGCGATCGCAAAAGCGCCTCATGATCGTGCTTCCCATTACGCTGCTGGTAATTTTCATGATCCTCTACACCATGTTCAATTCCTTCAAATGGTCGGCGCTGCTGCTTGCCAACGTCGCGATGGCGCCCGTCGGAGGATTGCTCGCGCTCTTGATCACTCGCACCCACCTGAGCGTATCGAGCGGCGTCGGATTTCTCGCACTCTTCGGAGTCTCCGTGCAAACCGGCGTCATCATGGTGGAATACATCAATCAATTGCGCGCTCGCGGCCACACCGTCTTCGACGCCGCCGTTGAAGGCGCTGTTTTGCGCCTTCGCCCAATCTTGATGACCATGCTCGTCGCGACGCTCGGCCTGTTGCCCGCCGCGCTCTCGCACGGCATCGGCTCCGATTCGCAGCGCCCCTTCGCCATCGTCATCGTCGGCGGATTAGTCGCCGCCATGCTCCTTAGCATCTTCCTCCTGCCCGCCCTTTATGTCTGGGTCGCCGGCGAGCGCGACATTCTCCCGCCTGCCGACGCCAATTTCGACGAAGCGTAGGGCACGCACTTCTGCCTGCCGTTCCCACTCATGGGAACGCCTCGAACCCGGTTCTTCCTTATTTCGTCGCCCTGCTGCTACACTAAAATTTCAACTCGAAGTCCCACGGATGAATTCAGGTGTGCTTAAAAATGGCTTGGAGACCGAGTGATCCGTGCGTTAGTCGATTACGCGCTCAATAGCCGCTTTCTCGTCCTCGCGGCCGCCCTGTTATTGCTCATTTGGGGCGCAACTTCTTTTCACAATCTGCCGGTCGAAGCCTACCCCGACGTCGCCAACAATTACGTCCAGATCATCACCCAATGGCCCGGACGCGCCGCTGAAGAAGTGGAACAGCAGGTCACTATTCCCATCGAGATCGTGATGAACGGCATCCCGCATCTCGAACATCTGCGCTCCACCTCGCTCTTCGGACTCTCCAGCCTGATGCTGATCTTCGACGATCAGTCCACCAACGATTGGAACCGCCAAAAAGTTCTCGAGCGCCTCTCGCAGCTTTCTCTCCCCAATAATCTCCAGCCGCAAATCGGCAGCGATTACAGCCCGGTCGGCCAGATTTATTGGTACACGCTGCATAGCACCAATCCGAAATACGATCTGATGGAGCTCAAAACTCTCGAGGACTGGACGCTCGAAAAGCAATTCAAATCCGTTCCAAATGTCGTCGACGTCGTCAGCTTCGGCGGAACCACGCGCGAATATCAGGTCCGCGTCGATCCGGACAAACTCGTTTCCTACGGCCTCACGCTCGCTCAAGTGGAACAGGCCCTGCAAGTGAACAACGTCAACGCCGGCGGCAGCTTCGTCGAAGCCGGGCTGCAGCAGATCAACGTTCGCGCCCTCGGACTCTTCCGCAACGTCGACGACATCCGTCAAACCGTACTCAAAACGCAGAACGGAACACCACTCCGGATTTCGGATATCGCCACCGTCGTGCAAGGCGAGAGAATCCGTCTGGGCCAGATCGGAAAAGCCATCCACCGCGCCGATGGCAAAATTCTCGACAATGACGACGTCGTCGAAGGCATCGTGCTCCTGCGCAAAGGCGCCGAAGCCGAGGCCACGCTTAAGGCGATCGAAGCCAAGAAGCAGGAGCTGAACAAAACTATCCTGCCGCCCGGCGTCCAGATTGTTCCGTTTCTCGATCGTAGCGACCTGGTGCATCTCACCACCAAAACCGTTCTCAAAAACCTAACCGACGGCATCATCCTGGTCGCCGTAATTCTCTTCCTGTTCCTCGGAAACATCCGCGGCGCCTTCATCGTCGCCATTACTATTCCGTTTTCCCTGTTGTTCGCCGCGATTTGCCTCAGCGCCGCTGGAATTCCCGCGAATCTTCTCTCGCTCGGCGCACTCGATTTCGGAATGGTGGTCGAAGGCGCGGTGGTGATGATCGAAAACATCATCCGTTACCAAAGCCGCCGCAAACATCCGGATTCCGCATCTTCGCTGAAATCCATTCGCGAAGCCGCGCATGAAGTCCAGCGCCCGGTGTTCTACTCCATCGGCATCATCATCACTGCCTACGTGCCGATCTTCACCCTGCAGCGCGTCGAAGGCCGATTGTTCAAGCCCATGGCCTGGACCGTCTCCTTCGCCCTGCTCGGTTCGCTCATCTTCTCCATGCTCGTCGCGCCCGTGCTGGCCAGCTACATTCTCGGAAAAAATGTCAGCGAGTGGCACAACCCGGTGATGACCTGGATCACCAAAATGTATCGCAAGACACTCGAATGGGCGATCCACTTCCGATGGATCACCATTGGCGTTGCCGCAGCCGCGCTCGCCGCGTCCGCATATTTACTGATGAGCGGAGCCATCGGCTCCGAATTCCTGCCGCATCTCGACGAAGGCGCCATCTGGGCCCGCGCCACTCTCGCCCCCAGCACGGGACCCACCGAAGGCGCGCGCGTGATGAACCAGGCCCGCGTCATTCTCGCCTCCTTCCCCGAAGTCACCAACGTCGTTTCGCAGGTCGGACGTCCCGACGATGGCACCGACACCACCGGCTTCTTCAACACCGAATATTTCGTGGATCTAAAACCCAAAGACCAGTGGCGGCCCGTGTTCCGCGAAAATAAGGAAGAGCTGATCTCCGCCATGGATCGCGAGCTCGAAAAAATTCCCGGCGCTCTCTGGAACTTCTCGCAGCCCATCGCCGACAACATGGAAGAAGCCGTCAGCGGCGTCAAGGGACAGCTCGCGATCAAAATTTATGGCGACGATCTCCAGACCCTCGAAGCGAAAGGCGAGGAGATAGTCAATGTACTCAAGCAGATTAACGGCGTCGCCGACCTCGGCCTGTTCCGCGTTATCGGTCAGCCGAATCTGGAGTTCCAGGTCGATCGCAAACAAGCGGCTCGTTACCAGATCAACGTCTCCGATGTGCAGGATGCCATCGAAACCGCCGTCGGTGGGAAAGCCGTCAGCCAAGTTCTGCAAGGCGAGCAGCGCTACGACGTCGTCGTCCGCTATCAGGCCGCCTATCGCAGCACCAAAGACGCCATCGAGAACATCCGCCTGCTGGCGCCCACCGGCGAACGCGTCTCGCTCGCGCAACTCTGCACCGTCCGCGTTCACGACGGAGCTTCCGAGATTTATCGCGAAGGAAACTCCCGCTACGTTGCCATCAAGTACAGCGTGCCCGTACGCGATCTCGGCAGCACGGTGGAAGAAGCCATCAGCAAGGTGAACGCCAAGGTGAAACTGCCCACCGGCTATCACATCGATTGGGCCGGTGAATACGAAAGCCAGAAGCGATCGCAGAAACGCCTGATGATCGTGCTGCCCCTCACCATCCTCGTCATCTGCATCATCCTCTACACCATGTTCAACTCCGCCAAATGGGTGCTGCTGATCCTCGCCAACGTCGCCATGGCTCCCATCGGCGGATTGCTCGCGCTCCTCATCACCAACACGCACTTCAGCGTGTCCTCCGGCGTCGGATTCCTCGCGCTCTTCGGCGTCGCCGTTCAAACCGGCGTCATCATGCTGGAATACATCAACCAGCTCCGCGCCCGAGGTTACACGGTTCTTGAAGGCGCAATCGAAGGCTCGGTTCTCCGCCTTCGCCCCATCATGATGACCATGCTCGTCGCGAGCGTCGGACTCCTGCCTGCGGCACTCTCGCGCGGCATCGGTTCCGACTCGCAGCGCCCTTTCGCCATCGTCATCGTCGGCGGCCTCATTGCGGCCCTAATCCTCGGCGTCTATCTTCTCCCCACCCTCTATGTCTGGGTTGCGGGCGACCGAGACGCGCTCCCGGTTCACGAAGTAGAGGCTGAAGAAACGTAAAGTTTACGCGCAGCGAATAAGCAGCACTCTGTTTCCAAACAGTTTTCCTCTTGGCATCTCAATTGCACGACTACCCACGAGGTTTTACGCCATGGTTCCGATCGCCGGAAAAGTTAGAAACGTGCTCGCCGTCGTCCTGGGACTAATCGTCGTGGGTGTCGCCCTCTGGGCAGTCAACACCTACATTCCGATGGCAAGCGCAATCAAAGCCCTTCTGAACATCGTGGTATTTGTAGCCACCTGCGTCCTGGTGCTCCAAGCCCTGGGCCTCTGGGAACCCCTGGTCACAATGGTGAACAACGTGCGCAGACGACACCCCAGCCGCCGGATCGTCCATCACGAAGAGCCCTCCGCAACGAGAAACGAGAAACGAGAAACGAAAAACGAACCCGTAACAACTAACTAGAAACTAGAAACCAGTTACCGTATTAGGATGGCCGTTTCTCCCGCCATCGAACGACTGCGTTCCTGCCTCGCGCAATCCCGCTGGGATCAAGCCATCGCCATTCTCCATCAGTGGGACGTCGACACCGCCGCTTCGCTCCTGCTGCAAATCCCGTTCGAAGAACAGCAGGCCCTCTTCCGCAAACTACCCGTCGATTTCGCAGCGAAGCTCATCGCAGCTGTCCCGTATTATCAAGCCTACCTGCTGCTGCATTCGCGCCCCGTCGACGAAATGAAAGCCATCGTTGACGGCATGCACCCGGGCGAGCGCATGCAGTTCTTCGACGAGCTCCCCGAAGAAACCTGGCAAACGTTGATGGACGAACTCGGCGCCAAACAAGCCGATGTCGAGGCGATCGAAGTCGCCGAGCCCATCGCGCCCGAG
>Ga0209060_10003341_pt1 | contig 13547 bp, 9 predicted proteins | sample Coa_R1_8_FD_187155 | JGI IMG/M metagenome (GOLD analysis project Ga0209060, IMG submission 187155) | Surface soil microbial communities from Centralia Pennsylvania, which are recovering from an underground coalmine fire - Coalmine... | ecosystem: Environmental > Terrestrial > Soil > Unclassified...
CTCTGGCTCGCTTGCGTTCCTCTTTTTCTTCGTCGCCTGCATCGGCATTGTAGTCACGCTGCCGGCCGACTGGAACAAGATGCGCCGCCAGTTTCATTCGTTGAGCCTCTCCACCGCTAAGAGTGGTGGCCGATTGCCCAAGACGCAGGTAACCCAATCCCACTTCTTCCAAAACCCGGAGTTTTTCCGCCAGTCGCGGAACAGCGGCAAAGAAATACATCGCTTCGCGTACGGTCAAATTCAGCACTTCATGAATGTTCTTGCCCTTGTAGCGGACCTCAAGAACAGCTGGTTTGTACCGGGTGCCTCGGCATTCTTCACAGACAAGTTCAACGTCCGCAAGAAACTGCATTTCAACCGTTACCGTCCCATCGCCCTGACAGGTTTCACAGCGCCCGCCCGGCACATTGAAGGAGAAGTATCCCGCGCCAAATCCGCGTTTTTGTGCTTCGGGAGTTGCCGCGAACACCTCGCGGATCAAATCAAATGCCTTGATGTAGGTAACGGGGTTGGATCTCGGCGTACGTCCGATCGGAGACTGATCCACCAATACAACATCCGAAACGTATTGCCCGCCCAGCACCCGTTTGAAGCCGTTGGCTGCGGGACCGAGTCCGTTGCTGATTCCTTTTTCAGCCGCCAGCGCCTGATACAACACGTTGTGAACAAGTGTGGATTTGCCGGAACCAGAAACTCCGGTAATCGCCACCAGCATGCCCAGAGGGATATCCACAGAAATGTTTTTCAGGTTATGCGCGCGAGCGCCCTCGACACGAATCGTGGGCGCTCCGGGCTTCCGGCGATTCTGGGGCACCTGGATGTGTAATTCATCGCTCAAGTACTTTCCGGTGAGCGAATCGGGATTCTTCTTCAACTCCTGATAGGTAGCCGCCGCCATTACCCGGCCGCCGTTTTCGCCCGCGCCCGGTCCCAGGTCTAGGATTCTGTCGGATGCTTTCATCACATCCGGATCGTGTTCTACCACCAGGATCGTATTGCCAAGGTTACGAAGCTCATGCAGGATGTTGATTAAGCGTGCTGTGTCGCGGCTGTGCAGCCCAATCGAAGGCTCATCCAGAACGTACAACGCCCCAACCAGTCGCGAACCGAGCGAGGTCGCGAGTTGAATGCGTTGCGACTCGCCGCCCGATAGCGTCGAGGCGAGACGGTCGAGAGTGAGATACTCCAATCCAACATCATTCAAGAACTTAAGGCGCTGCTGTACCTGCTCCAGAATCTTGTCTGCAATCTCCGCCTGTTCGGCGGAGAGCTGAATGTCGCGGAAGAATTTTGCCGCGGCTTCCACAGTGAGCGCGCTGACTTCACAGATGTTCTTGCCCTCGATCTTGACTTGACGCGCTTCGGCGCGCAGTCTCGCTCCTCCGCAGTCCGGACATAGGGCGTAGCCTCGATATCGGCTGAGGAAGACGCGTACATGCAGCTTATATTTCTTGCGCTCCAGAAGAGCAAAGAAACCTTGAACTCCAGGAAACGTGCCGTCGCCCTGCAGAACCATTTCTTGCTGTTCGCGCTCAAGCTCAAACCACGGAACATTGAAGGGGATGCTTTGCTGCTTGGCGAATTTTTTGAGATCGGCGGCAAAGCTTCGGTACTTGGGTTTGGTCCATGGTTCAATTGCCCCCTCCGCCAACGTCTTAGAGGAATCGGGAATCACCAGGTCCATATCGAAATCAATGGTGTTGCCAAAGCCCTGGCATCGTGGACAAGCCCCAAACGGATTATTGAAAGAGAATAGCCGAGGTTCCGGCTCCTCGTAGCGGGTTAAATCGCGCTTGCATTCAAATCGCTGGCTGAAACGGAATTGCTGGGGCGCTTCTTCCTCGCGAGGAGCCGTCTGAAAGATCACCTCGGCAGCTTCGCGATATGCCAGTTCAACGGCGTCTACGATGCGCGTGCGCTGATCCGGTCCTACAACGATGCGATCGACAAGCGCAAAGAGAGGACGGCTGAAATCGATATTCAGGAGCGATTCCGGCGTGGAAAATTCAAAGATCTGTTGATCCTGAAACAGCCGGTTGAAGCCTCGTTTGCGCAGATCAAACAGGCGCTCCTTCATCGGTTCGCTGATTCCCGAGCTGGATCCTTCCGCCTTCTTGGTGCGCTTGGCGGTCTTGGCTTTTTTAATGCCCTTACTCGCCTTCGTCTCTTTTGGCGCTTCCTTTGGCGCTCCTGCCTCGAGAATAGGGAAGAGAACATTCAGCCGCGTACCCTCGGCGAGCCCTAGAATTGTCGCCGCGATCTCGTCAACAGTGTCTTTCTTGACCTCTTGTCCGCATTGCAGGCAGAACGTTCTTCCAACGCGCGCGAAGAGGAGCCGCAAGTAGTCGTAAATCTCGGTCGCGGTGGCAACCGTTGACCGGGGATTGCGCGTGCTGTTCTTTTGGCGGATGGCAATACCGGGAGCTATGCCTTCAATGACATCGACATCCGGCTTCTCGATGCGCTCCAGGAATTGCCTGGCATAAGCCGACAAAGATTCCACGTAGCGGCGCTGGCCTTCTGCATAGATCGTGTCAAAGGCCAATGACGATTTTCCCGAGCCCGAAACACCCGTGACAACGGTCAGGGCGTTGTGTGGGATCTCAAAATCCACATTCTTGAGATTATGGACTCGTGCGCCTCGAACTACGATACCTTCACTGGGGGAAATAGACATCTGGGTTCAATCGCTACGCCCAAAACAGCGGCACCTCCTACAGTGAGGTCCGAGAGCAGAGCGTAATCTTTCTATTATAAATCGCCGCAAAAACGGAGTTGGTGATAGCAGCGGACGCATTACGGCTACAAATTCGGGCTTTGGCGTGGATGTTCTGCAATGGTCCCGGCGGCCTCCAAGTAAAAATTGCAAGCTCGGGGAATTCCTACCGGCGCCGGATGTCCGGACAACATGAAAGTCATTTGTTTTCAATAAAAGCCAAATGGCAGACGGGATGCAATTGTAAGCAGCAGACGAAGTGGCGCGCATCGGGGCGCTTTCGAAAGGTACCTAACGGCCAGAGGTCCTTCGAAAGTGCCCCGTTGCATTTTCGAAGGAATCGAGAAACCAGTAACAAACTTGGGGAAACATTCGCGAGCTTCTGAAACGAGACGCGCCATCTGAAAGCGCAGACATCGGTAAAATTTGCCTGATTATGGAAGTACTACCGCCCAGCCCGGGCAGCGATCAATCCTAAGCCCTGTATTTTCAGCGCAATTGAAATGGCAGACAGGATGCAATTGTAAACAGCAGACGAAGTGGCGCGCATCGGGGCGCTTTCGAAAGGTACCTAACGGCCAGAGGTCCTTCGAAAGCGTCCCGTTGCATTTTCAGGCAAATCGCAAGCCCCCACATCATGTGGAGTTTGCGCCAGCGGGAAAGGTTGCCATTCTGCAAAATTTGCCGGATTAAGGGAATTCCTACCCGGACACAGCCTAGAAGATTTGCTTAACTCCTGTATTTTCAGCAGGAGTCAAATGGCAGGCAGGATGCAATTGTAAGCAGCAGACGAAGTGGCGCGCATCGGGGCGCTTTCGAAAGGTATCCTCGGCCAGAGATTCCTTCGAAAGTGCCCCGTTGCATTTTCTATACGAGCTGCACTCGTTCGCGCAGGTCGACACCAGCGCGCCGAAGAATGGCGGCGATTTCTCCCTCGTTGAGCCTGGTGGCGTCATATTCCACCCTTACGATTTTCTCGCTTTCGTTAAACTTGATCTTGCGGACGCCGTACACCTCCCAAGCACGGTTGAGTGCACGCATCTCTTTTTCTCCAGGCGGCGTACTGTATCTGAACACGATATCCAGCAGGGTCATTGGCAGTCTGTTCCTCGTCAGGGTTGTATCGCAAACACTTTAATATAGTTGAATTGAGGTCAAAGCGCGCCTAAATGTCATCACACCAGGATATGGAAGGCCTTCCCTCTCCAGGCCACAATACAGTCGTCGATCCCGTTTGCGGGATGCACGTCGATCCACAAAAGGCCAAGGGCTCCGTGGAATATGCAGGAAAGACCTACCATTTTTGTAGCGCCCGGTGTGCCGAGCGATTCGCCGCCGAACCGGAGAAATTCTTAAAGCCAAAGCCACCCGCGGAGGCTTTCGTTCAACTTAGCGCGCTCACGCCCGCTGCTAGACCTCCAACCCCCAGGAATGCCCCCGTTGCAGATGGCGCAGTCTATGTGTGCCCAATGGATCCTGAGGTGCGCGAGTCCAAGCCCGGTCCTTGTCCTGTGTGTGGCATGGCCCTCGAGCGCGAGACGCTGGAGGCGGTGGAGTACACCTGTCCGATGCACCCGGAGATCATCCGCAATCAACCAGGAAGCTGTCCTATTTGCGGGATGGCCCTGGAGCTGCGCGTGGCATTTCCCGGTGCCCATGAGGAAGACGACTCTGAGCTGCGTTCTATGCAGCGGCGCTTTTGGGTGGGTGTGGCTTTGACTGTTCCCCTCTTGGTTCTTTCCATGGGGGGAATGATCGAAGGGAGCCCTCTCCATCGGCTACCGGCCCCTTGGATGGTATGGATCCAGCTTGCGTTAGCAACTCCGGTGGTGGTGTGGGGCGGATGGCCTTTCTTTCAACGCGGCTGGGCTTCTATCGTCAATCGGCGCCTAAACATGTTTACGTTGATCGCTTTGGGCACCGGGACGGCATACGTCTTTAGCCTGATTGCCACGATCTTTCCGCAAATTTTTCCGTCGTCGTTCCGCGCGGCGAATGGCAGCGTTGAAGTCTATTTTGAAGTGAGCGCTAGCATCGTGACCCTGGTGCTGCTGGGGCAGGTTCTGGAGTTGCGGGCGCGCAAGCAGACAGGCGGCGCGATTCGTGCGCTGCTTGATCTCAGTCCGAAGATGGCACTGGTGGTCCGCCCCGATGGATCAGATGAAGAGTTGGCGCTTGAGCGTGTGAAGGTTGGGGATAGGCTTCGAGTTCGCCCCGGAGAGCATGTACCGGTCGACGGAATCGTAGAGGAAGGGCACAGCACCGTGGACGAATCGATGCTTACTGGTGAGCCCATTCCAGCCGAGAAACAGGCAGGAGCCAAGGTAACCGGCGGCACCATGAATCAAACCGGCTCCTTCATCATGAAAGCCGAGCGCCTCGGAGGAGAGACCCTGCTGGCCCAGATTGTTCGCATGGTGGCGCAGGCCCAGCGCAGCCGTGCTCCGATTCAATCGCTGGCGGATAAGGTTGCGTCTTACTTTGTCCCGGCTGTAGTGATCGTGGCGTTTCTGACCTTTGTTGGTTGGGCCTTATGGGGGCCGGAGCCTCGGCTTGGGCATGCGCTGGTGAATGCGGTTGCAGTCTTGATCATTGCATGCCCGTGCGCCCTGGGACTCGCTACTCCCATGGCGGTGATGGTCGGAACCGGAAGAGGTGCGCATGCGGGCGTGCTCATTCGGAATGCGGAAGCGCTCGAATCCATGGAAAAGGTGGATACGATTGTTGTCGACAAGACAGGAACCCTTACCGAAGGCAGGCCGCGAGTCACCAAGATTCTTGCGACGCAGGGCATGGAGGAAAACGAGCTGCTGCGGCTGGTAGCCAGCGTAGAAAGGGCGAGCGAACATCCACTTGCCAATGCCATCGTTGGCGAAGCGCAGCGACGCAGCTTGAGGCTTGAAGAGACGCTGCATTTTCGCTCCATCACCGGTCAGGGTATTTCCGGCGAGGTCGTGGGAAGGAAGATCACGGTCGGCAATCCTGCACTATTTGCAGCGACGAAAATTCACAGCGAAGGCAACCTTGACGCATTCGCCAATGAGCTGCGGCAAAAAGGACAGACGGTGGTGCAGATCGCCGTCGATGGCAAAATGGCGGGCCTGATTGCCGTAGCCGATCCAATCAAAAGCTCGACTCCCGAAGCGGTGCGCGAGCTGCGTGGCAGCGGGCTTCACCTGTTCATGCTGAGTGGAGACAATCGCGTAACCGCCGCTTCGATTGCGCAAGAGTTAGGTCTAGACGAGTTTGAGGCGGAGGTCTTTCCGGAGCAAAAAGCGCAGACGGTTGAGCGCTTGCAATCCCAGGGGAGCATCGTTGCGATGGCGGGCGACGGCGTTAACGACGCGCCCGCACTTGCGCAGGCCAACGTCGGCATAGCGATGGGAACGGGCACGGACATTGCCATGGAAACGGGAGACATTACGCTGGTAAAGGGTGATCTCCGAGGGATCGCGCGGGCTAGGAACCTGAGCCAAGCCACCATGCGAAACATTCGCCAGAACCTCTTCTTTGCTTTTATCTACAACATTCTGGGAGTGCCGGTGGCGGCGGGACTTCTGTATCCATTCTTCGGAGTGCTTCTGCAGCCGACCTTTGCGGCGGCGGCGATGAGTTTCAGTTCGGTGTCGGTGATTGCCAACGCGCTCCGGCTACGCAACGCAAAGCTGTAATTCTTTAGAAAGGGTAGGGCTTGTTTTCAGGCATCATTCCGACTTCATTTCCCTTCATTTCTCATTGATTTCTCATTGATTTTTAGGCGCTTTTTGAAATATCAAAAGAATGAACTAAAACTGTAAGACTTGTCTTATCAACAAGTTCCGCTATTGGGCCGTTCGACTTTTTCAGATCCAGCGAAAGGGAACAACCTGCGAGCGAAATTGGAACCGCCGGCAGGCTGCGTCCCTGTTTTTATACGACCTTTTTCTTCCACTTTCCGAGCCGAAATATGAAGATGGCAATCAGCGCCAGAAGGATCTCTGCCGTCAAGATTGCGAAATAGACTCCATTCGGGCCAAGCGCCAACCCTTTACCAAGATAAAAAGCTAGCGGCAATTGGATGATCCAGAAACAGAGCAAACTGATGAGAGTCGGCGTTCTTGTATCGCCGGCTCCGTTGAATGCCTGCACGATCACCATGCCATACGCGTAAAGCACATAGCACAAGCTGATAATGCGCAGACAGTTCGCTCCATAGCGGATGACTTCCTGGTCGCCGTTGCCGAAGATCGCGACGAGGTTTGGGGCGAACAGCAGAAAGATCAGCGAGACCGTTCCAAGAAAAATCATGTTAAAGAAGGCAGCACGCCACACGGATTGCTCCGCACGGTCGGGATGCCCCGCGCCGAGATTCTGTCCAACGAGCGTGGCTGCGGCCGAGCCCAGCCCCCATGAGGGCAGAATCGAAAAGATCACGATGCGGATTGCCACGGTGTAGCCCGCGGTTGCCGCGCTGCCGAACGACTGGATCACGCGGATGAGCACCACCAGGCTGGCGCTGGCAACCATGAATTGCAGGATGCCATTGCCGGCGATACGCATGATGTTGCGCATCACCTGCAGGTTGAGCCGCAGATGCTTTCCCAGAATCTTTAAGCTGCCCGAGCCTTTGGCCAGCAGATAAACCTGGAAAAGCAGGCCTATACTACGGCCGATCGTGGTGGAAACGGCTGCCCCGGTTACGCCCAGGCGGGGAAATGGTCCAAGTCCCCGAATTAGGCAAGGATCGAGGCAGATGTTGATGAAGTTGGCCACCCACAACACGCGCATCGCCACAGCAGCGTCGCCTGCTCCGCGGAACGAGGCGTTGATCAGATAGAGCATCAGGATGATGCCGGAACTGCCCAGCATAATCCGGCTATAGGTTGAACCAACCTGCAGGATTCCAGGACCCGCTCCCATCAGCGCCAGCAATCGCGGCGCTAAAGGGAAGCCAATCATGAAGATCAATAGTCCGCAGGCTAAACCGATCATGATGGACTGGACAGCGGCCACCGCCGCCCCCTCCTTATCCTGTTCGCCGATGCGCCGGGCAACAACCGCTCCGGCACCCATGCTTAATCCAACGGCTATGGACATCACGATCATCAACAGTCCCTCGGTCATGCCGACCGTGGAGGTTGCATCGGGGCCAAGATGGCCCACAAAGAAGATGTCGACGATACTGAAGAGCCCTTCCATGGCCATCTCAAGCACCATGGGAATCGCCAGCAGAATAATCGCCCGGTCCACCGAGATCGCGGTGAAGTTTTCCTTCGATCCCAGAATCGCCTCTTTTACGAGGGAAAACCATGTTTGAGTTTTCTCTTGCTTGGGAACTAATACTTGTGTACTCACGAGAAATTCTCCAAAAGCTATGCGAAAAGTCCCTTGGAAGGACACGCAATAGACAGAAAAAATTGATGGAGATCAGGCGGCCAATCGGAACGAGCAGGGCCGCAAAACTACGAGCGGGTTTTTAGAGAGAGGGACATCACAATCACGAACTCTTTTGTATCACACTTGATCTTGTAAAGCACGAGAAAACTCACAATTCATATCAAGCTTGCTCCGATTTAGCCCGAATTACGTGCGGTGCCTGTAACGGCTTTATAATTCCGGGTCTTATATCATTCCAGATCAATTCCAGGTTGAGGAAAATCATGAGATACCTTGTTGCCTTGTGTATTTTGAGCGGATTGGCTTGTGCCCAGGATTCGGGCCAAGGAAAAGTCGTGAAGTATGAAGTAAAGCCGAGCGAATTGAAATACGTCTACGGAACCATGCAGCCCGTCGTCAGGCTAAAGTCGGGCGACATTCTTGAGACCAACACCGTGGACTGTTTCGGCAATGCCATTCGAAAGCCGGGAGACACGCTCAGCATGTCGAAGGGCGACAACCCGCTCAGCGGCCCGTTTTATGTAGAAGGCGCTGAGCCGGGCGACACGCTCGCGGTGAAAATTCTCGACATCAAGGTCGATGGCGATCAGGGAATCGGCGCCCTGGCTCCGGGCTTTGGAGCCATCAATTCCACCAATTACACTCCCATGCTGAATCAGCCCATACCGGAAAAGATATGGTTCTACCGGATCGACCATGCGGCCAATACAGCCACCTTCAAGGCGCTTGACTCTAATTTTTCCGTCAAGATTCCGATGCATCCGTTCTTCGGCTGTATCGGCGTGGCTCCGGCCGGTGGGGAATCGCGGAGTTCGGTAGTGCCTGAAGCATTTGGCGGCAACATGGATTCTCCGGAGGCAAGCGTCGGCAATACCGTTTATTTTCCGGTGAACGTGCAGGGCGCGCTGCTGTTTCTGGGAGACGGGCATGCGGCGATGGGCGATGGCGAGGTTGCCGGCACGGCGATCGAAGTCCCGCTACGAGGCAAGGTGCAGCTGCAGGTCATCAAGGGGAAAAAGATCAATTGGCCGCGCTTTGAGAGCAGCGATTACATCATGACCGTGGGAGCTTACAGGCCGCTGGACGACGCGCTCCGCATCGCATTTACGGAATTAGTTGGATGGATCCATAACGATTACGGCCTATCGGAGATGGATTCCTATGAACTGCTTTCGAAGGTTGCCGAAATCCATCTGAACGAGATGGTCGATCCTAACTATGTTGTCGTGGCCAAGATCAACAAAAAGTTCTTGCCGCAGGCAAAATCGGCTGGCGGAGCCCACTGAAAAGCGGGCATCGGAATGCCCGCGTTCCGAATCGGCTTACAATTTTTGGCGCGTGTCGGTGAGATCGCTGAGATAGCCGATCACTTCCGGATTCGTCCAGTTCACCGGGCCAATAAACTTGCGTCGAACCGTTCCATTGCCGTCGATGATAAACGTCTCCGGGTAGCCGGTTGTCCCATAAAACCGGCTGCTCTTGGTTCCCGCGGGATCGCGCACGGTCAAAAGATCGATATTGTTGTTGCGCAAGAACCTGACGTATTGGTCTTCGTTTTCATCGAGGCTCACAGCCAGTACGGTCAGGCGGCCGTTCATGCTTCGCTGCATTTGAACCAGCGAAGGCATTTCTTCCACGCATGGAGCGCAGTAGGTCGCCCAGAAATTCAACACCACAGGCTTGCCGCGCAGTTCGTGGAGAGCGACAGTACGCGCCGAATCCTGAACTGTGAAATCCGGAGCAGGAGAGCCAATCAATCGTGGATGCGATCCGCTATCGCATCCCGTAAGCAGAGCAAAGAATACACCGGCGAGAAATAGGGGTTTCACGCCCTTTATAATACCCCTGTCCGCATGGGAGTTGTTCATCAAAAGCCGGCCGTGGAGATAATTGTGCCGGCCCGCAACGAGCAGGCGTGTCTCGGCGAATGCCTGGAATCCCTCGTAGTGCAGCAAGGTATTGATTTTAAAATCATTGTGGTCGACGACCGGTCGACCGATGACACAAGGGCCATTGCCGGATCGTACCCCAACGTGCTCGTGCTCACGGCATCGGAACCGGCGCAGGGAATCATGGGAAAGTGCAATGCGATTATGACGGCCACTGGCCACACCAGAGCCAAATGGCTGCTCTTTACCGATGCGGACACGATGCATCGTGAGGGCTCGCTGGCGGCAGCCGTGGCAGAAGCCGAGCGGCGCAGTGTTGACCTGCTCTCTTATTCTCCCGAGCAACTGACGGAAAGCTGGAGCGAAAATATATTGATGCCGCTGGTCTATGCCGAATTGGCAAAAACCTATTCCATGGATCGAGTGAACGATCCTCAAGACGCGACTGCCGCTGCCAACGGGCAATACATTCTGGCCCGCCGGGAAGCCTATGAAGCATTGGGCGGCCATGTGGCGATTGCCAAAGAGTTGCTGGAAGATGTGGCGCTCGCGCGATTGTTCAAATCCTCCGGCAGAAAGATCTGGTTCGGCTCCGGCGCGGGATTGGTGGCCACCAGAATGTATCGCGATTTCAGGTCTCTGGTGGAAGGGTGGACCAAGAACCTTGTACTGCTTTTTAAGAATCCCCTACGATTGGGCTTGATCCGTCTGGCGGAATTTATTCTCGTGGTTCTCGGATTGGCAGGAGGGGTTGGGGCTGCCAAGACCGGCAATTGGGCTGTCGCATTCCCTCTGCTCGCGCTCAGCACGGCGATCTACCTGGCCTTTGTGTATCGCATGCGCAAGGCCAATTTTTCGTGGAAGGCAACTGCGGCAGCGTTTTGGGGACTGCCTCTTTTTACGTTGCTCCTGGTTCGCTCCTGGCTGCACTATCGCGTTCGCGGCTCCGTAACCTGGAAGGGAAGACGGTATATTCATTCTGAACCTTCCTCCAACGTCCAAACATCTATCCAGAAAGGGAACATCACGGCAAAGGGCTGAAAGAATGGTTTATTTGACGAGAAAAGCCGAGTTTTCCGCCTCGCATTACTACCACAATCCGGAATTCGATATTGAAGAAAACAAGCGAATCTTCGGAAAATGCAACAACCCTCACGGCCATGGGCACAATTACACGCTGGAAGTTACCGTAAGGGGCCAGGTGGACCAACGATCCGGTTTTGTGGTGGACCTGAAAGAGTTGAAGGAGGTCATGAACCGCGAGGTGATTGACGCGGTCGATCATCGTTTCTTAAACAAAGAGGTGAACGAATTTCGGGACCGCATTCCCACCACTGAAAACCTGGCAATCACGATCTGGAACTGGCTCCAGCCCAAATTGCAGGTGGCGGAACTGCACCGCATACGCCTCTATGAGACGCAGGATTTGTTTGTGGATTACTATGGTGAACCATGAAAGCCTATCTTACGAGGCGATACTGGTTCTCAGCTTCCCATCGGCTGCACAACGATTCTATGTCCGAGGAAGAGAATCGCACGGTCTACGGCAAGTGCAACAATCCTCACGGCCACGGACATAACTATGCCCTCGAAGTCACGGTTGCGGGCAAGGTCGATCCCAGCACCGGGATGGTGTGCAATTTAGCCGATCTGGATGCATTTATTCACGAAAGAATCGTGGAGCGCTTTGGGCACGAGAACCTCAACATGCTTTCGGAGTTCAACAATGTTGTACCGACCACCGAGAACTTGTGCATTGAGATTTACAACGTGATCGCACGCGAGTTCCAGCACGCGCCCGTCGAGAAAATCAGAATGGAAGAAACAACCTGCAACTCTTTTGAGTACGCGGGGGGAAGAGAACTTCGCGCATAAAGAGGCAAGAGAGGGCGCGATTCAAAAGGAAGAAGGGAATGTTGAGCGCGTTCAGGTTCGGCGGCTCGATCCCCAGGAAAATAAAACGTGAAGAAATTAGACGAACAAATATCGATCACATCAGCCACCACAGAGGAGTTGGTTCGCGAGTTACTGGTTCGAATCGGCGAAGATCCCAGCCGAGAGGGCCTGCTGAAAACCCCGGAGCGAGTGCGGAAGTCCCTCGAATATCTGACGCGTGGGCATGACGCCGATCCCACGGAAATCCTGCAAGGGGCGGTCTTCACCGTCAGCTACGACGAGATGGTCATCGTAAAAGACATCGAGATGTTCAGTCTTTGCGAACACCACGTCCTGCCGTTCTTTGGCAAGGTGCACGTTGCCTATGTCCCCAACGGTAAAGTCATAGGACTCAGCAAGATACCGCGAATCGTTGATGTTTTTGCTCGCCGTTTGCAGGTGCAGGAACGCTTGACGGTAGAAATCGCGGAGACCATTCAAAATGCACTGCAGCCCCAGGGCGTTGGCGTCGTCATCGAGGCGCGGCACCTGTGTGTGATGATGCGCGGCGTGGAAAAACAGCACTCCTCGGCCGTGACCTCGCACATGATGGGCTGCTTCCGCACGGCCGAGAAAACACGCGAAGAGTTTCTCGCGCTCATCCGCAATTCACGCAACGGAAGCAGCTTGTAAAGATTTTGAGCAACGTTGCTCTATGCCAAGTTTGGACGCAATTTTTTCCATAGCATGCGGGCCGGGAAGAACAAGACTGCTCCCAAGACAAGAAGCGAAGGGCCGGCCGACAGCACCCATAACAAAATCGCAATCATTCCATCGGAGAGGTTCCGGTAGCCCTCGACAGCGGCATTGCGAATCTGGGCGCCGGTGGATGGCTGCACCATCTTTAGCTCGCTGCGGTAGTCTTCCGTGATGGTGAGCTTCAGCGTGCCAAAATCGATCTGCTTTTTCATCGTCTTCCGCTGCGCTTCCATTTCCTCGATCTCGCCCTGCACGCGGTCAATTTCCTCTTCCACCGCCAGAACATCGGCAAGCTTCCCGGTGCGCTGACGCAAGATATCCGCCAGCCGCTGCTTCGTGTTTTGTGCGTTGCTCAGGCGCGCCTCAAGATCAACGTATCGTTGTGTGACATCTTCTCCGTTCTGCAATTCCTTATCCGTACGGCCAAGGCCCTTCAATTCAGTTAGAACGGCATCCAGAGCAGTCTCGGGCACACGCAAGGTCGCGGTGAGCGACCGTCCGGAATTGGGAGGAGTGTTGAGGCTTAACTCACCCATGTAGCCACGATGGCGTTTCAATATTTCTTCTACTTTGGGCCGCGCCTGATCGAAATCGTGCGCTATCAGTTCAAGCTCCCCAGTGCGGACAATCATGGGGCCGACGGGTGCTGTGCGGGCGGCCTCGTTTGGTTGGGTTTTCTCTTGAAGGTCGTCTAGCCTGTCACCGGAATATTTTGAGACGCTCGGTGCTCTGGAAGGCGCCGACAGAAGCCCTTCGGGTTCTCTCGATCGCGACGCATTTGAATCCAGAATAACTGGCGGTAGTGCCTTCACGGGGTCAGGTAGGATGGGGACTGCCCGTGCAGCATCTTGCCGCGATCTATGCAAAGTTGGCACTCCGACAAGGGCAATCAAGATGCCCGCCGCCGCAATGCCCCAAGCCGTTTTTGGCCA